>Ga0207421_10005146_pt1 | contig 14795 bp, 15 predicted proteins | sample SodLakKL_010_SED_4_FD_187542 | JGI IMG/M metagenome (GOLD analysis project Ga0207421, IMG submission 187542) | Alkaline sediment microbial communities from Lake Tanatar, Kulunda Steppe, Russia - 8KL_010_SED (SPAdes) (version 2) | ecosystem: Environmental > Aquatic > Non-marine Saline and...
AATTTTCATTCCGACAGCTAGTCCAGAATCAATTGCTTCTACAGGTGATACACCTGCATCCAATGCTTCTTGTGCACCTTGCTTTGCACCTTCAATATCTTGGTTTACAATTGCTTCTTTTAGCTTATCTAGAATTTCTTGATTTGCCATTTTGCCACCTTTTTGTTTTATTATATTTAAGAAACCAGCCTTACTGTGTTTCCTCTGCTTTATGATTGTGTTATACTTGTATATAGCATCATTTGACCATCATATAACGAAAAGGCACCACAATTTCATTTAAAAGTACTATAATCCACTTGGAAAACATTATATAATGTTCATGACTAATCTTATTATAAGTATTAAATCAATAACCCCATTAATTTCAAGGGGTAAAGTACTTCACATGACCTAACCTACTTAACTATACCAAAAGTATTTTTAAGTAATAAGAGATAAAATGGTCATTAGTGATTTTATTAATCTGAATGATCTGGTTAGCAGCCCAATAAAAATCATAGACTATGATTGTATGAAATAAAAAAGCAAAAAATGGCATTTAAAATGTCTTGATATATTTATCAGGTGTAAATCTATATGAAATTGGCTTTGAGTGACACTATCTGGATATCGGAAAAAAGAAGGAACTTGCTTTTACTTCTCACAGAAGGTCCAAGGGATATTGATCAGATAAAGGCGGCACTCAACGTTAATTCTAGATCAATGATGCCTCAGGTAAAGATATTAAAGGACTGGGACCTGATAAGTCAAGATGGTGATCTTTATAGTTTAACTGATACTGGGCAGGTCATTGTGCATAACATGTTACCTCTATTAAATACTCTTAATGTAATTGAGGAATACAGGGACTATTGGACTGAAAGAGACCTTAGTTGTATTCCACCTCATTTATTGAAACGTCTTGGAGATCTGGGACATTATTTCATTGTAGAGCCTGATATCAACCATTTATTCGAACTACCAAAAGAATTCACAGAAAATATCTATAAATCTAATAATGTCATGTCCTTTGCAGCATATTTTCATCCATCATATCCCTCGATTTACTCAAAGTTGATTGAAAATGATGCTAATATATCTCTAGTTTTTACACGAAAGGTTTTCGAGCGAATGCAAAGAGATTACTCTAGTGAACTTGAAGCCATCATTAAAGCTGATAATAGTGAAGTTTACATTTGTGATTCAAACATGAACTTTCCTACAGTAACTGTAACTGACTGGTTCCTTTACATCTCGTTCTTTGATAAGTTAGGTCGTTATGACCACAAGGTTGTGATGAGCTTTGATTCAAATGCTTTGAAATGGGGAGAGGAGCTATTTGAACACTGTAAAGAAAAAGGAAGTTGTGTTAAACATGAGGTGGGATGAGATGTTGTTGAAGTACCGATTTACAACTGTTCAATCTTTAGATCATTTATGTTTTATATTTATTTAGGGGGTTTATTATAGATGGATTCAGAGTTAAGCGATACGATTTGGATCTCAGATAAAAGAAAACGGATATTAAGTCTACTTCTTACAGGTCCTAAAACGTCAAATGAAATTAAGCAAGAATTTGGGTGTAGTTGGAGACCACTTATTTCTCCTATGAAGAAACTGAAAGAAGAGGGGCTTGTTGTTCAGAACGATGATGATCATGTTTATCGTCTTTCATATATAGGTAAGGCATTGACTGAGAATATGATCCCTTTAATTAAAATAGTTGACCTTTTCGAATCAGATTACCATTATTGGAAATCCCGTGACTTTGATTCAATTCCACTTAATTTACTTACAAGGATGGGAGAGATCGGTGACTGTGAAATGTTAGACCCAGCTCTTGACCGAATATTTGAACTTGATGAAGAGTTTGTAAATGAACTTTGTAACTGTCAACATATCAATGCAATGTTACCTTTTTTCCATCCCGAATATATTAACCTTTTTTCAAGGTTAGCATCAAATGGTACAAAACTTAATCTCATTTTTAAAGATTGTGTGCTTAATAGATTAGAAGAAGAATATACGGATAAGTTTGAACCGATAAAGCAATCAGAGGACTCTAATATTTTTGTGAATACCAGTAAACGCCAAGTACCCGGGATTGTCGTTTCGGAGAAGGCTTTTCTTTTAAGTTTATTTGATAAGAATGGCAATTATGACCATAAAGATGTTGTGGGGTATGACCAAAGATCGATCAGATGGGGTAAGGACCTGTTCTCACATTTTATTTCTAATTCAAGTAAAGTTTAATAATTGGAATACTTATTTCATTAAAGGAATAAGGCTATGAATTGGGATGAGACACCACTTAAACTTAAACTTATATTATACATTACAATAGCTGTTCTTTTCATAATGGCGTCATCTACTGCTATTATCGTATCAATTGTCACGACTCAAAAGATAGATATCGAGTATTCGAGGTCCACTGAGATCTCCCAGAATTATGCGAACCAGTTCAATGCGGATATGCGGGAGAATATGGCAATACCGAATACTGTAGCTCGAAGTTTAGAAAGATACTCATCAGATGATAGGTTTGAGATCAACCAGAAATTGGAGCATATATTGAGAGAAAACCCTCGACTAATTGGTGTTTATGTGGGATATGAACCGGATGCTTTTGATGGTAATGATCTGGAATATGTTAATGCAGATTATCATGATGAAACTGGCCGTTTTCTCCCATTTTGGAACCGTATCGGTGGTGAGGTAGATGTTGAACCTCTGATAGACTACGATACTGAAGATTATTACCAATTACCAAAACAAATGAGGACCGATGTTGTCACAGAACCTTATCTTTACCAAGGTGAACTTATTGTAAGTTTTGTATCACCTATTATTGTAGATGATGAGTTTAAAGGCATTGCCGGAGTTGATGTTTCATTAGATTATATAGATGACTCAGTTCATGACATACAGGTACTTGAGAACGGGTATGCTATGGTTGTCAGTAACTCTGGGACTCTCCTATCTCATCCTCAGGACAAGAATGCTATTGGTACCACGAACATCATGGACTTGCATGATGAACCTGTTTACATGCTGTTAGCTGATATAAATGAGGGAATATCAGGTCATATAGAAGTTAACGATCCAATAACTGGTAAGAAATCAATAATATTCTACGAACCTGTAGATATGGGGAACTTTGCATTTATTCTATCAATTCCTAAAGACGAAATGCTTGCTGATGCAATTGGTTTGAGGGATAAACTTATCATCATTTCAACATTAGCAGTCATTTTCATGGGTAGTATGGGATATTTGATAGCATTATCCATAACTCGACCTATACAAAATATTGTGGACAGTTTTGGTAAAGTTTCAACAGATGTGTCCAAAGGGAAACTGGATTCACGTGCTGATACTGATGTAGCTATTGATTTTAAGGATATTCCTATAGGACTGAATGAAATACTCTCAATACTAGAAGATTATTCTAGTAAATTAAAGGAATCTAACAAGACAATGCAAGAAATGCGGGTAGTCATTAACAGCAGTCAGGTAGTGGTATTCCTGTGGTTACCTGAAGATAAATGGCCAGTTGAAGTTGTTTCAGACAATATTACTCAGTTCGGATACCAGCCCGAAGAATTCACATCAGGTAAATTGTTATATGCTGATATTGTTCATCCAGAAGATCTACATAAAGTAGAAAAAGACCTTGACGAACTTGTGGCCCAACATACATATTATAATGGTACAAAGTCTGTTCAAAAGAACAAAATAATTGATACCATACCCGAATATTTCACGTCGGAGTATAGGATCATCACCAAGTCTGGTGATGTTAGGTGGGTTGATGAACGAACTCTATTACGACTTGACCAAAACGGTACTGTCACATACTTGCAAGGTATAATACTCGATATCACTGACAGAAAACAAGCCGAAGATGCTTTATTGAATATTGAAAAGGTACGCAAGAAAGAAATACATCATAGAGTAAAGAATAATTTACAGGTAATTTCTAGTATGCTTTATCTTGAATCTGAACATTTCAGTGATCCTGAAGTGATAGAATCGTTTAAAAACAGTCAGAATAGGGTACGTTCAATGGCTCTGATCCATGAAGAGATATATAAATCCGAGGATATGAGGAGTGTTGATTTCACGGATTATGTGAATAAACTTGGAGTATACCTATTGGAAGCGTACAATATAGGTAATGGTAAGATCCAGCTTAATCTGGATATTGAAAAAGTTTATTTAAGTATAGATACTTCTATCCCCTTAGGAATGATAGTAAATGAACTGGTATCCAATTCGTTAAAACATGCTTTTGATCCAGCTGAGAATGGACAAATAGATATTGTACTTAAAAGCAAAGAGGATAATTATTTATTGTTGGTGAGCGACGATGGAAAAGGATTTCCATCACATGTGGATTTCAGGAACACCGATTCTCTAGGGTTACAATTGGTTAATACATTGGTAGATCAGCTAGATGGTACTATAGATCTGGAATCAGATGATGGAAGTACTCAGTTCGAGATAACTTTTAGGGAGATAAATAAAGTATAATTTAATAGAGTTCTGATACATATGAGTAAAATTAAAGTACTTGTGGTGGAAGATGAGAACATTGTAGGTTTTGAGATAAAAAAAAGGCTCAAGAAATTAGGTTACTCAGTACACGCTGTAGCCAAGACGGGACAGGACGCTATTAATAAAGCTGCAACTACATATCCCGATATTATTTTAATGGATATTATGCTTAAAGGGGATATGACGGGTATTGAGGCAGCTGACACGATACGTCAAGAACACAATATACCAATCATTTACTTGACAGCGTATTCTGATGAAGAGACTATCTTAAGAGCTAAAGAGACCAATCCTTATGGATATATTTTAAAACCCTTTAAAGAAGAAGATATGAAAATTACTATTGAGATGGCATTAAATAAACATAAAAAGGAAATGCAAGAAACTCAATGATACAATAATGCTCTAAACTATCATTTTTTTCTGGAATAGGTACACTAAAATCGAAGTATAAGTATATCTATTTATATGTCCATTTAACATACTAATAAATACCTTTTTTTTGGAGGTATTTGTTTGAAAGAGGAGAATGAAACCATATCTAGTCATGTGAAAAAGGATTCAAACCTTCCTGATCCTTATAAGAACTCAGCTGATATTGAATTACTGTTGGTCGAACCTGGTACATTTCAAATGGGCTCAGATCATCGTGAACAAAAATGGTACGATAATGAAAGGCCAGCTCATCAGGTTCGTATAACTAACCCGTTTTATCTTGGGAAATATCCTTTAACCAATAGACAACTTGTTAATATCTTGGGTGAAGTTCCAAATTCAAAGTTCATAATTGATGATAAACCTGTAAGTAAGATATCTTGGAATGATGCACAGGGAATCATTGATCGTTTAAATGAGATTGAGAATACTGATAAGTACAGATTACCTACAGAGGCTGAATGGGAATATGCATGTCGTGCAGGTACTACTACCAGGTTCTATTATGGTGCTGATAATGAACTATTGATGGAATATGGGTGGTGTAGAGACGATGGTGTTCGTGGTCCACAACCGGTTGGCCAGAAAAAACCTAATAATTGGGGATTTCATGACATGCACGGGAATGTATGGGAATGGGTTCAGGACATTTATCTCCCAGACTATAATAATACGCCAACAGATGGATCTGCGAATCTATCAAGTCCACCAGATGCAACTGAGATGAGGGTATTAAGAGGTGGGAGTTGGCAAACATCATCATATGGATGTAGATCAAGTTCACGCTTCTTCAATCCACCTGATGTTCATCGAAGAAGTAGCAGAGTTGGATTTAGGATTGCTAGTGATGTATAATTAATATTAAGATATTGTAACTGGTTCTGATAAAATGGGTACTGAAAATCCGAATGTTGATCATGGAAAGTGTGATGCACAAAAAGAACACTGGGAATCCGTGTATTCTTCGAACACAGATAAATTTGGGACTATACCTAGCGAACCTGCGAAGATCACTTCAACACTTTTAAAAAAAGAATCAAAAACCTCTCTCATCGAACTTGGTGCTGGGCAGGGTCGAGATACATTATACTTTGCTCGTTCCGGATTCAATGTAACAGCACTTGATTATTCTCATAAGGGTATAGAGGCCATAAATATCACGGCAACGGATCAGTGTTTAGATGATTCTATTCAAACGGTTCAGCAAGATGTACGCGAATTATTGCCATTTGAAAATGATTCTTTTGATGCCTGTTATTCACATATGTTATACTGTATGCCACTTTCAAAATCTGAATTATCCAAACTATCATCAGAAATATATCGCATACTAAAACCTGGTGGTCTCAACATATTCACTACGCGGAACACCAAAGACCCACAATATCGTACAGGACTTCATCGCGGTGAAGGTTTGTGGGAGATCGATGGCGGGTTCATTGTTCATTTTCTCTCAAAAGAAGATATTTCTAAATTATGTGAAGATTTTGAGATTTTACAGATAGATAATTTTGAGGAAGGCATGATCCCTTCACTCAATGAACCTAAAAAACTTTATCTAGTGGTGACAAGAAAACCTGGTCTCTAAAAAAAATGTCGATTCAGTTAAAATAATATAACGTAATCACATATTATAGTCAAAAAAATACATTATGGAGGTTATTACAACATGAGTACAAAAGAAAACTTAGAAGCAGCATTCACAGGCGAATCTATGGCAAACAGGAAATATCTAGCATTTGCAAAGAAAGCAGATGAAGATGGTTATCCTCATATCGCTAAACTTTTCAGAGCAGCTGCAGCAGCAGAAACAGTACATGCACATAATCATTTCGAGCTCCTTGATGGTATTAAGAGCACTGAAGATAATTTGAAAGCAGCAATCGAGGGTGAAACCTACGAATTTCATGAAATGTACCCTGATTTTATAGAAGAAGCTAAGAATGAAGGTAATAAGGATGCAGTATGGAGCTTTGATATTGCAAATCAGGTAGAAGAGATTCATGCTGACCTCTACAAGAAAGCGCTCGAAAATATAGGTAAGAATGAAGAAGTAGACTATTACGTATGCAGTGTATGTGGTAATACTGTAGAAAACGAAGCACCTGACATGTGTCCTATTTGTGGTGCAACTAAATCCAAGTTTGATAAAGTAGAATAATTTTATTATATTCACTTTATTTTTTTAAAACTCAATTATTATAAGCTACACTTTTTAATTTTATTTTTATGGTACCATCAAATCAAAAGGATTCCTGTGAAAGGTCAATGGACCATACTTGTTCTACTGATAAGACTGAACTGAGTAGTAACATCGTTATAGAAGCACTCAGGACTGAGCATGAAAAAGAACAAATTATAGCTATTGGAAAGGAAGCTTTTCCATTATTCCATTCGATTTTTGTCAAGACAACTCCACATACACTTGTAGCCAAACATAATGGCGATATTGTTGGTGGTGTCATTATGGAAATACTTGACCGTAATTGCACTGGGAATGGTAAAGGTAATGTTGGTATTATTTCCTGGCTGTTCACATCACAGAGTTCACGGGGACTTGGTGCGGGCCAGAGTTTGGTAGTAAGTGCAGTAGAATATCTAGAATCACTTGAATGTGACACTATAGTTACTGTAATTGATGGATATAATACGAGTTCCAGTAAAATATTTTCACATAATGGATTTAAGCTTAACACTAATACCAATGTTTTGATCAACCTTGGTTTCAAGGACTATTTTAGATTATGGGCAGAACTCCAATATTATTTTGAATTAGGTCATTTTCTTTGGGTCAAGGGTATTGAACCTTCAAAAGAAGAATCTTCAGGATTCGGATTGGCATGGGTGAGCAATATTGCAATTGTATCACTAGCATTTATATCAGGGTTCGGGTTAAGTTACGGGCTAGAGAATGTACAGTATCCAATAATTGCTTTACTGATATTTTTAATTTATAGATACCTCCCATTAAAATTGATCACTCTATTAAAGAATGAGAAATGGGTATACCGTGGTTGGCATAATGGGTATCCACTCAGTTCGGTCATAGCATTGGTATTTGGGACCTACCTTCCAATGACTGGTGCACAGTACCCTGCTACCCATAAATGGAGTTATAAGGGTAAATTGGATAGTATTGGAATAGGGTATTCGATCTCAGCTACTCTAATGTTGGTAACATTAAGTTTATTATTACTATATCCGGGATTTGTACCTGAGATTTTGTGGAACAGTATGTTTCTGATTGGTATATCGTTTCTTCTATTTGATATCTTATTCATTTTCACACCATTCCAATTCTATGCAGGTAAAAGGATATTCGAATATAATAAGTGGTTTTGGGCACTGTTTGCTGTGATCGCACTGATGATAATACAAAGATATTTTGCGATATTCCTGTGAATGTTATGTAACTAACAAAACAAATTGAAAAAAAGATTGTACAGAGATACTAATAGTTATCTATGTACATGATTTAAAAATTTTTATTAATTGAAAAGATGTTCTCGAATCTTAGAACCTTTTAGCAGGTCTATGATTTTGGAAACAGTCTCTGCAGTATACTGGTCTTTCTTTATCTGGTACAAAAGGTACTTCTGTAGTTTCACCGCAATCTGTGCATTTTGCAGGATGCATTTCCTTTGGTCCGCGATCAAAGTTACCTCTGCGTTGGAATCCTTTACGTTCCATATATATTTACCTCCCTTTAACTCGATTATATCTCTATTTAGATCAAAAATCATCTAAAAAAAATTGCCACTCACTATTATTTTAGCTTAAATATGCTTATTCAAGGGAGGCGTGATGAACTATTTGACTAAATACAGTTTAAAGGGTAATTGGTATATAAGAGTGTTGGTTAACACATCTCTTATTATCAATCCGTGCTATGGTCCTATTAAATGATCACAAGTATTTTTAGCTTTTCATGTTAGTGAAACTCGTATCCCAAAACCTTTTTAATCATGCACTACGTTTTTTAGTTGAGTATGTTCGAGTTCATAAAGAAACTGTTTGGTCAAAAAAAAGAAGAGCCAGAATCACTCACTCTAGATTTTTCACAACTTGGGGAATGGTGTAAGGAGGAGAGTGAAAAAGAGCTTGAAGAACTCCGACCCCTTATCAAAGATATCTATACTGAAATCGAGACAATATTAAATGACCTTGATCGTGACCGGGAACAGTTATTGGACGCTGAGCCCGTAGAAACTGCTGATAAGAGGATGGAGAAAGTAGGTGACTCTAACAGGGATAATATAGTGGATAATTTGAAAATGGTTCGTGAAAAGATCAGTATCCCAAAAACAATTTCATTACAGGGCTCTTATAGTTTTTATGTTGATACTAAAGCTACCATGAATACATTCCTGGATAATGCCAGGAAAAGTATGATATATGCAAAGGCTCTTTACCCAGAAGAGTATCGACAACTCGACGACGATCTTGATCGGATGCACGAACAGTTGAGTTCCCTCTTTTCTACAATAAAGGACTCTAAGAACAAACTAGATACAATCAATGATATTTTTGAAGAAATGGATTATGTGAATAAGTTGATGAAAGAGATCGAAGAGTCAAGATCAGCCATTTCAAACCTCGAACTCAAAAAGGCAAATATCGAGGTAGGGATCAAAGAAAAGGAATCAGAATTCCAAGAACTGGTCAACGGTCCAGAATATTCACGAGCAAAAGAGCTTGAGAAGGAAATTGAACACTTGAAATCACAGAAATTCTCTGTAGCTTCTGACATTGACCGTATGTTCACCCCGGTCTCAAAAGCACTTTCAAGAATGCAGAAACAGGATGATAATAAAATGTATTCTCTTTCACCAGAGAAGAGGTCCATGGTCGATACACTTGTAAACGATCCAGTGAGTGCAATGGAATTTGATTTAGAACCTTTATACAATGAATTGATACAACGTATTGAGGATGGTTCCCTTGGTCTTAAGGATAAGAAAAAAGAAAAGACACTGGAACAACTTGAACGCCTGAAGAGTACTAATGAACTATCTGAGCTTTGTGAGAAGATGAGGTCATTTGATTCAAATATAGAAGAACTGGAAAATGAACTTGATCAGATGAGTGTTTATAATCAGAAGAAACGAATCGAAACTGATATTGGTAAAAAACAGACTAACTTAAAGTCGGTTCAGGAAGATATAGAAAACGCTACGTCACATTTACATCATCTCGAACAGAAACTTGAAGATACGAAACAAGAATTAGACTCAAATGTAAATTCTGCATTCGAGCAAAATATTGAAATTAAATATAATTAATTAATTAATTAACTTAAATTTTTAAAAAAAGGGTTTTTAAGAAATTGGAAAACTTTAAATTTTAAATTATAATTATAATTATATTAGCGTTGTAGGTAACCTTTTCTGTCTAACCAGTCCACTTGTGGTCTGGTATATTTCCAAACAATATCAGCTTTGGAATCTTGGACATTCCATGGTTCTGCAATAACAATATCGCCTTCACGAACCCACATTCTCTTTTTCTTGGAACCAGGTATTCTTCCCATTCTAGAATTACCGTCCATACAATGCAATTTCACACGACTGCCACCCATCAATGTGACGACTGTTGCTAATACTTCATTTTTATCTTTTCTTGGTACACGAACTCTGGTGACAGCTTGTGGTTCGCCAGTACCTTTATTTGCGTTATTTTTGCTCTTTCTCATATTACTTCTATGGTTTGCCAGATTAATTCCTCTACTACACAAAACAAACTAACTACACTTATATCTTGTGCTGAAAATGGGACCGTATAAAAAATATCAGCAATTATGGTGGTCACTCGAATCTATTATCTGGAGTATGTCTTTGATGTCTTTTAGGACATGGTCAGGTTTGAGTGAAATACCGTAATTTCTGTTCTTATCACCATATAATGCATGTGCGGTGATCATACCAATCTGTTTTGCAGGTGCTATATCTCTCCTCATGCTATCGCCTACGAAAACAACTTCATTAGGTGAATATTTAAATTCATTTAAGGCGTAATAGAACACTTCAAGTTCAGGTTTTTTTGCACCCGATACATCTCTGGTTATTAGTTTATCTATAAGATGACAGATACCTGCTTTTTTTAATCTTCTGGCAGCATTTTGTTTATATGCATCTGTTACTATGGCCACTGAAATATTTTTCTTTTTCAATAATTCTAATGTGTCCATTACATTAGGATAAAGTTTAATGTTATCTAAAGTGGTACTTTGATATATATCACAACATTGAATGAAGAGGTCATCTGAGTATATTCCCTGGTCCTCGATATATTCTTTTATATTGGATAAATGCTCGAAATGGTATTTACCTCGAAGAAAATAGTTCAACAGGTCTTCAGGATCACCACTACCCATATGATCGATCATACATTCGCATGCGATCAACTTCGCTTCAACAAAGTCGAACAATGTGTTATCCATATCAAAATAGATTCCTTTTGGGAGACCATTACTCATCCTATTACTAGTAACCATTTTTGTTTCCAGACCCCTATTATTATTCGCTCTATGCAGATTCTCACTAACACTTTTTTGGCTTTAACGGTATTTATACTTTAGTCCCCAGGTAATTTTTTTGGGTTCTGTTGGAACTCCTCATATATTCTGAGATTACCGAAAACCATATATTTGAGAAATACTACTATGTGGTATCGAATGCGTTGATGGTCTAGTGGCTATGACTGGGGCCTTCCAAGCCCTAAACCCGGGTTCGAATCCCGGTCGACGCATAATATAGTACGTTCTGCTTTTCTTAATGCAAGTATGCTAAATAATGTGAAGTTCTTATTATATATTCATGCAACCATACCATGATATTTCTCTTTTCATATTCAGGCGTGATCTTCGATTAGAGGATAATACTGGTCTTATCGAAGCCCTAAATCATTCTCGTGAAGTTATACCATGTTTTATTTTTGATCCGAGACAAAGTCATATTAATAACAAGTACTTTAGCCAGACTGCTTTCAAGTTCATGCTAAACTCTCTTACAGATCTCAACTCGAGATTGAACAAGATGGGTTCAAGGTTGATTGTTCTTAAAGGTCTTCCAGTAGAGATCATATCAAGGCTGGGTAATGATCTTGGATTGAGTGCTGTTTTCATGAATACTGATTATACACCGTTCAGTATTCGCAGAGATACTGAAATTAGTGAAATATGTGATAAAGAAAATATGGAACTTGTTAAATTCCATGATTCTCTACTAACAGTTCCAGGTGATGTTTTGAGTGGGTCAGGTAAACCTTATTCTGTATTCACTCCCTTTTACAAGAAAGCTGCGAGTATGGAAGTCGAGTATCCACGTGCTAATTATATGAACAACTATTTTACTGATAGTCTGGGACTCGAGGATGAGTATGGTGCTAGTGGTATAATGGAAATAGATGATCAAAGTTCATCATCTGGTATTATTGAGGGTGGTCGAACAGGTGGTCTTAAAATACTTGATAGTTTAGATGATCATATAGATTATGATACTAATCGCGATTATCCATACACTGACTCAACAACTCATCTATCTCCACACAACAAGTTTGGAACAGTTTCTATAAGAGAAGTTTATCATACAATTTCTTCAGAGCTGGGTAGTGACCATTCTCTAATAAGACAACTTTATTGGCGTGATTTCTATACCCATCTAGCATACCATAACCCGCATGTATTTGGAAATGCATTTAAGACAAAGTTCGATAATATCGAGTGGTTGAATGACAAGGAGTATTTCCAAAGATGGTGTTCAGGTACTACAGGTTTTCCTCTAATTGATGCTGGGATGAGACAACTTAATAAAACTGGATATATGCATAATCGTGTACGAATGTTAACAGCATCGTTTCTAGCCAAAGACTTGCATATCGATTGGAGATGGGGTGAAAAATATTTTGCTAGCAAGTTAATTGACTATGACCCATGTGTGAATAATGGGAACTGGCAATGGTCCGCATCCACGGGTTCGGACTCACAACCCTATTTTCGTATATTCAATCCATGGACACAACAGAAGAAGTTTGATCCCGAATGTAAGTATATCAAGCAATGGATACCAGAACTAAAAGATACTGATCCTGGCATAATACATAACTGGATGAAAACTGACCTAAGTGAATATTCACAGTATCCAAAACCTATTGTAGATCATGCACTAGAAAGAAATTTAACGTTATCTATCTTTAAGTCAGTTTGATATTGAAGTAAAGTATTAAATTCAAGTGCACTTTCGTAATCTTAATATATCAGTGCTATGTTTTACATTTGCAACGTATCGAACACGTATTCTTTGTTGGTCGGGCTTCCAATACAAAAACAATCTCTTCATCATGCGGGGGTTGCCCAGCCAGGTCAAAGGCGCAGGGCTTAGGACCCTGTCTCGCAGGAGTTCGAGGGTTCGAATCCCTCCCCCCGCATACTTTCAATAAATTTCTTTTAAAATATCGTAATCTTAAATTTACACTTCAAGGATGTTTTGAATCTATATCCTCTTTAGTTTAAAGTATGATTGGTTAATTTTAAACTAGCAAATTTAGTTTATAATTTGCGTTTGCTAAAATATGAAGGACTTCCAAATACATGTTATTAACTTACTTTAAAAATGCATACAAGTGCTAATTCATTGGATAAATTCCAACCCAATTATAAAGTCATATTGATCCTTATGCTTTTTTAGGATTTTCATGATTTCTGCTTTGTGGATCTTTGGTATACAGACGTCGTTTCGCCCTTGGGATTTATATTCTTGGAAAATTCCTTCTTTTACCAACTGATGTAGCGCTTTTTTGTAATCATCATTGCATGGCTTTCCTTTAATCAAATCTCTCTTACTAATATGTTTTTTTGGGCACCATCTACGCTTATATACTATTTTCCAAATCAAATATAACTCGTACTTTGAGAAAACACACCTCATAAAATTAAATAGTATTAAAAGTTAATAAGTGTTAATTGTTCATTCAATTAAACACTCTGTTCAATATATTTATATAATTGTGGAAGGTTATAGATGGTTGTGGAGGAGTAGATCCAAAATATAGTAATTTTATTAGAATCATTTGTGTGCTATTAGTGTGTGATACATGAAAATGCAAGTTATAGCACATACATGAGTGAAATACAGGAGGAGAGTATTTATGGCACTTGAGGATATTTTCGGTTCGACTACCGTAATAAAAATATTTGACTTTTTAGCAGAGAATATAGGTTCCAATTACAACCAATCAGAAATTGCAAGGTGTGCAGGAGTCTCTAGAGGCATGGTTAATCATAAGCTTCCTGAAATGATTCTAAATGGGCTGATAGAGGTAAAAGAAGAGGCAGGGCACATGAAGACCTATCAACTGCAGCAAAATGAATTGGTTAAGATGCTAATCAATGCATCAATGATTAACAGCTTCATTTTTACTGGGGATTTTGAAGATCCTTATAATGAATTTTTCGTTGAAAAACTTTACAGAAGAGGTATCGATGTGAATTTATCTTCCTTCTAAGACTACTTATTTAAGCTAACATCTCAACCAGAGTAGAAAGTACCTGTTTTCTTGATGGACTCCGTGTCAGTTATTTTCAAAGCTGGTTCTTCCCTTCATCTTTTGAGAAAGCAAGGATTATAGAATAACCACTTTTATTAAGACAACTCTAGTATCAAACAATATTATGAAATCTGTCTGAGTGGTCTCTCTGTAACTCAAGATCTTACTTAAGATCTCCCCTTTCATTATTTCAAATTCAGATAGAATGAAACAGACATGAACTTAGATTTTCACATCCACAACCTCAGAAGTAACTAGGACTTGCGACAAAAACACTT
>Ga0207421_10005147_pt1 | contig 14795 bp, 7 predicted proteins | sample SodLakKL_010_SED_4_FD_187542 | JGI IMG/M metagenome (GOLD analysis project Ga0207421, IMG submission 187542) | Alkaline sediment microbial communities from Lake Tanatar, Kulunda Steppe, Russia - 8KL_010_SED (SPAdes) (version 2) | ecosystem: Environmental > Aquatic > Non-marine Saline and...
ATTCATGCATTCAGAGAAGCTTTACATCACCGCTGATGCATGCTATCAGGCACTCATAACAGAAACATGATGCAAGGTACTTTAGATAAGGAAGATCTTAGAACCGGCACAGAAATTCCGGAACAATCGGCTGCACAGGCCGCTCAACCGGCAGTGGATGCGGAAACACGGCGTCACCGCTTTTTTGCCCGTTACCGGAATGCCTGCAAAAGCCCGATGGTATCTCTTTATACCGCTTCTAATGATCTGGGTGAGAAGCTGGTTCCATCCGCTCATGAAGGCATTGTCTGTTACAACAAGATCAATCAGGTGCTCTACCTGAATAAATTTTTTGAAGCAATCAACCGGTCGCTGCTGGATGACGGAATATTCATCGGCTGTGTGGAAACACACCACCAGTTGCGCAAGCGGCTGAAAGCGAAATATCCGGCCATTATTCGCCTGCCTTTCTATTTTGTTCATTTCATGGTGACACGGGTCCTTCCCAAGCGACTCGTATCCAAGAATTTCCATCTCTCTGTCACCCGTGGCAAAAACCGGATGATTGAACTGTCTGAAGTCTTCGGACGTCTTGCCGCCTGCGGTTTTGAGGTCAAGAGTTACGAACACATCGACGGACTCACCTACTTTGCGGTCCAGAAAGTCAAAACACTCGATAACTATATGTTACCGAACAGCGACGAGCGTCCGGACCGCGAAAGCAGTCAGCCCTTGCATGCCGGCCGGCCCCGAACTTCCGTCAAGACCGACGAACCGCAACTGATCCCCGAGCTGACCGCCTCTTTGTGATCTCTGCCGGATCCCGGTCCCGGCACCACCTTGCCGGATCGCTTTTATCATACAGGCTTCCCCGGCCGGGAGATTCGTATGATCCAGAGTCATCCTTTTTTCCATTTCCGGAAGTACCGGGAAACCGGTATACTTGATCCATTATGGATGGCCGAAAACCGACACATATTGATGCCGTAATCACCTGGGTGGATGGCAGCGACAAACGGCACCGCCGCAAGATGGAGGCGGTGATGGATAAGATGGCGGGAGCCACCCCATCCCAAGATGCGATAACCGGGGCCACCCCAGCCAATGATTCTGTAACCGGGGCCGCTTCAGCCGGAAAGACGCGGAAATCTGCCGGAAAAGCGTTGAACACTTCCGGAAGCGAGCTGGAAACCGGCCGTGACCGCACCCGGTTTCGCGACAATGGCGAGTTGTATTACTGTCTGCGCTCTATCCGGACGTTTGCACCCTGGATCCGTACGATCCATCTGGTAACCGATGAACAGGTTCCCGGATTCCTGACTCCCGGGCTCATGGAACGCTGGAATGTACGAATCGTCGATCACCGCGAGCTGTTTGCATCGTATGAATGGGCGCTCCCAACCTTCAACAGCCGCACCATCGAAACAGCACTCTGGAGAATCCCGGATCTTGCCGGCCGGTTCATTTATCTGAACGATGATTTTGTATTGACCTCGCCTGCTACCCCCGAAGATTTTTTTACTACGGATGGGGTGGTACTCCGGGGGAAGTGGAACAGAATCAGCCGGTACGGCCCGCTATCCCTGAAACTCAACAGCATAGCGACGAACCTTTCCAGGCGATTGTTAGGCATCACCCGTTCGATGAACCTGTTGTTGCAGATCCGTTCCGCCCGTCTGGCCGGGATGTCACGGCGCTATTTCCGGACCAGCCATACCCCGCACCCGGTTCGGACCGAAACGCTCCGGACATGGTTTAAAACCAACCCCCGTCAGTTTGAAGAGAATATCGCCTATCGGTTCCGCCACGAGCAACAATTCAACGGAATCTATCTGGCACACCACCTTGAAATCGCGCAGGGTTCGGCCGTATTGCGCGATGCCGGCGACCAGCTGATGATTAACGGTGAGATGGATTTTGGTTTTACCCTGCGCCGGAAGCTGAAGCGAATCCGGAAACAGGAGGTCCGGTTTGCCTGTCTGCAAGGGTTTGAGCGATTTCCGCCGTCCCGCCAAAAGGAGATCACAGAGACACTTGACCGCCTCTATGAGAAGACGTGAACCGGAAAGTTCAGACGTAAAACCTCAGTTTGGATTTCAACATGATGTATTTTTTACCGCAACATTCGAGACGTACGATAGGTATAAACAGGCTGATTACCCGGTGCCAGATTCGTCTTCTGATTCGTCCCATTTCGCACCCGCATTCCGGGCACATAATATGATGCGCAACTCTAATCATGTCTGCTGATGTATCTTGTATTTGTGATGCAGGTTCCCTGCTTCTTTGATGTAATAATTTGATCGTTAATCAGATCTGGCGTAATTTCCAACTTCTGAGGTATGAACATGATTTCCGACTAAATGATTCCCCTTTTTAAGGCACTGTGTTATCTGCCTGCCGCTCTGTTGCTCTTCTTTTATTCCGGTGCCAATGGCGGCACATTGGCACATTCGGCTGACCGGAAAAACGACTTGCCGGCTGATATCGTATTTATCGCGACAAAATATTCCCAATCCGGTGGAAATCCGTTATCAGGCACCCTCAAAACCGGCTCCGATACACCACTTTCGGTTTTGGCCGACAAACCGCATTCGGTTTCGACTGATTCACCCCATCCGGATACCACAAAAGCGAACGGACAGCATGCCGGTATTCCGCGAAACCCGTCCCATGAAAAAAATCCGGAACATCCGGATTCCATCCATCCGCAAAACCCGGATTTGGTTCCCCTGGAACGCACGGGCAAAAACGCCTTGTATGCTGAGATCCTGGGCAATGGCATGAACGTCATCAGTCTGAACTACGAACGATCGGTTCGCAGGAACCTGCACCTTCGCATCGGCGGATCCTGGATCGGCTACTCCGACCAGATCCGGTATGAGGACCGGGGAGAGGATCTTTTTTTTGATATTTACACCATTCCATCGACCGTCAGTTATACACTTTTTGACGGATTCAGCCAGCTCGAACTCGGCGGCGGCCTGACCTTCTTTTCGATGAATTTCTCCGGCGGGCCTTTTGATATCGGATACAACGATGTCGAACTGGGCAACCGCTATAAAGGACTGGCCGTGACCGGCATTATCGGATACCGCGTCTCGGTGCACAACTACCTGTTCCGGATTGGAATTTCTCCGCACTATATGGTCACCATTGACAGTGAAATCACCGGATTTTTCAACGAATTAAAAGAACGCGGCGCCCTGGACCTGCATGATTTCCTGGATTTCCGGGGGTTCCGGATGGTCCCGGGGGTCAGCTTCGGAAGAACGTTTTGACCGGCTGTCGGGCAGGCCGGTACGAGTATATGGCAATGATCTCCTTGTAACAATGACCTCCATCTATTATGATCTCCTGTAATCTGTGATTTATCTGTATCAATGATCCCCATTTGTAATGATATCATCCGGTTTTGCGGGCAGGCCATGTGCACGCCCGGGCACCGCTATGTCAGGCTTCCAGGGATGATCCTTTTGATGTTTGCACTGCTGCTTCCACTTCTGATGCCGTACCCGGCCGGAGTTGCTGCGGCCTCTTCCGGCACATCCCGTGCCGAATACAACACCGGGGCGGACCTGCCTCAGGTGGTGATCAACGAAGTACTGGCTTCGAACGGTAGCGGTATTGCGGATGAGGACGGCGATACGGTTCCGTGGATTGAGCTCTACAATGCCGGAACCGAAACGGTCCGTCTCGCCTGGTTTGGACTGACCGACGACCCCGACCGGCCCTGGCAATGGGTGTTTCCGGATGTGACCATTGCTCCGGGGGAGTTTCTGCTGGTTTACGCATCCGGCAAAAACCGCACGCGTACCGATGGCCCGCTCCACGCCAATTTCCGGGTGAGTCAGGAGGGGGATGAACTGATGCTCACCGACATGCAGGGGCGGGAGATCGACCGTATGCCGCCGACGCCGATGCCGACCGACATCTCTTATGGACGGTACCCGGACGGATCCGGGCATTGGGAGTTTTTTGATGAGCCGACGCCCGGCAGCCCGAACCGGTCGTCGGGTTTTGAGGAGCTGCTCGATCCGCCTGAATTTTCGCAGCAGGGCGGATTTTACCAGCAGGATCTGGAACTTGAGCTGACAACCACATCCGCCGGAGCGGAAATCCGGTACACGCTAGACGGGTCGGAGCCCGACCGCAGCAGCCCACGTTATGAAGGGCCGATCCGCCTGGAGGACCGCACATCGCAGCCGAACAATCTGTCGATGATCGAGACGGCACCGCCGGATGGTGTTCTGGAGATTGGATTTTTTCCGGAGATGCCTGAGGGACAGGTGTTTAAGGGGACGGTGGTCCGGGCGCGGGCATTCCGTGTGGGCAGCCGACCGTCACAGACCGTCACCCACTCCTTTTTTGTGGATGATCGCGGCGGGGATCGGTATCATCTGCCGGTGGTTTCGCTGGTCACCGATTCGCTGCATCTGTTTGATTACGAAACCGGAATTTATGTGCCGGGCATCGTGCATGAGTACCGGAACCGGCTTGATGAGCTCGATTTTGAGGTGAATGAAAGTTTTTACGACCTGCCCGGCCATCTGATCGGGAATTACGGGCAGCGTGGGCGTGAATGGGAGCGTCCGGCGTCGTTTGAGCTGTTTGATGAGCGGGGAGATCGGGTGCATGCGCAGGATATCGGCATCCGGGTTCACGGCGGCGGTTCGCGGGCGTTGACACAGAAATCGCTGCGCCTCTATGCGCGGAATGAATACGGAGACAACCGGTTCTATTATCCGATTTTCCCGGAACTGCCGTACCGCGATTACAACCGGCTGATCCTGCGCAATTCGGGGCAGGACTTTTTTGTGCGGTCGACGATGTTCCGCGATATGTTTATGCAGGAGCTGGTGAGCGGCCTCAATTTTGATACGCAGGCGTCCCGTCCGTCGGTGGTGTTTATCAACGGGGAGTACTGGGGCATCCAGAACATCCGGGAGCGGTACGATGAGGACTATCTGGCCCGCACATACGGGGTGGATCCGGGGCGGGTGCAGATGCTCAACGACAGTGCGGAGGTGGATGTCGGCAGTAACGAACACTATCTGGCGATGCTGGGATACATTGCGCAGCACGGGGTTGCCGGAGAGGAGCATTATGAGCGGGTCACGACCATGATGGATGTGGATAACTACCTCGATTATCTGGTCACGCAGATGTTTATCCGCAATGTAGACTGGCCGGGTAACAACATCGAGTATTGGCGGCTGGACACCGGGTATGATCCGGATGCGCGGGCCGGCCATGACGGGCGGTGGCGGTGGCTGATGATCGATACCGATGCCGCTTTCGGACTGCTGAACCCCTGGCGGGTGGAGAGTTTCGACATGATGAACCACATGACCAACGATAAGCACGACGAATGGCCCAACCCGGCCTGGTCAACCTGGCTTATTCGTCAGATGTTGAAAAACGAGACGTTCCGGAACGCGTTTATTGCCCGTTCGGCCGACTATATGAATACGATTTTTCATCCGGCCCATGTGATCCCGCTGATCGACCGTTACGAGGAAAACTTCGAGCCGGTGATCGAAGAGCATATCCGCCGTTGGGGTCAGATCGAATCCAAAGAGCGATGGCACTACAATGTGGAGCGGTTGCGCGAATTTGCCGAAATGCGGCCGAAATACGCGCGGGAACATATTATGAAACATTTTGGCCTGAGCGGGATGGTGCAGGTGACCGTGGATGTCTCCGCTACGCATAAGGGGCGGGTTGCGGTGAACAATCTGCTGATTGACGAGGACATTGAGGGTCCGTCGGCCCGTCTTGAGAGTCCCTGGCCGTGGAAGGGGCGCTATTTCCGGGATGTTCCGCTGCAGGTGGTGGCGCGTCCGTATGACGGCTACCGGTTTTCGCACTGGGAATCGCAGGGAGTGGGACCGGCCGCGCTGATTTCCGGCGGGATTGGTGAATCGAGTACCGACACGGTGGTGGTGGATCCTCCGGGCGACTTTTCCCTGAAGGCGGTGTATGTTCCGGACGAAACGCCGGAGGAACGTCTGCCCGAAAAGCACGTATTGGCCGACGGGGACTATCTGTTTGACCGGTGGGATGCCGATGCGGAGCCGGGGACCTGGCCCGAAAATATGATTTTCCAGTATATGCGGGATGCCGAACCGGGATTGCGGTCACCGGCGGCGGGTACGGCCGGCGGTGAGTATGACCTCTCATCACGGACCCGTATCAACGGTTTGGGTGAGGATGGATTTGCGTTTATCAACACCTCGAATCTGGACGGGAATCCGGGGTTTCCGGGCCGGCGTCTGGGTGCGGCGGTGCTGGCGCTGGATACCCGGGAGATGCGGAACATCCGGGTCAGCTGGACCGGCGGCACGGTTCGGCCCAATTCGCGGGTCTATCACCTGCGTCTGCAGTATCGCATCGACGGTGAGGGTGAGTTCCTGGATGTGCTTGACAGGAATGGGGATCCGGTCGAGTATGAACGCAATGATGAGGCGGGACACAGCAAACGGTTCGAGGGGATCCGGCTGCCGTCACCGGCCGATCACAAACCGCGGGTTGAACTGCGGTGGAAATATTATTATACCGGAGAAAATTCCGGTGCAGGCGGGGAGCGGACCAAATTGCGCGTGGCGGATATCTATGTCACCGGCGATCCGATTCTGTCACATGACGGGGATGAAATCCGGGAGAGCCGGACACTGCCCAACTATCCCAACCCCTTCAACCATTCCACATTCATCCAGTTCCAGCTGCAGGAAGAGACGCATCTGTCGGTGACAATATATGATATCAATGGCCGGTTGGTGCGGAGGGTCCGTGAGAACATCCGCCTTTCGGCGGGTCATCATTCGATACCGGTGGACGGATCGGGGCTGGCCAGTGGGTTGTACATCTATCGTGTAGATACCCCGGAGTGGACGGGCCACGGGACGATGACGCTGGTGCGGTAGGAGCGTTGAAACATTCATCACTCTTCTTTCCCAACATGCATCATTTTAAAAATACTCTTCTATAAGTACAATCTGCGCTTAATGTTCCAGAATAATTGACGTCAGACCTTTTCGTCATAATCACTGGAGATCTCCTCCAGGGTACGGCCTTTGGTTTCAACTATGAACTGTTTGACGAACAGGAATGCCACTATTCCGAAGAATGCATAAATGCCATAAGAAAATCCCAATCCAATGGAGTTGAGAAGCAGCGGGAATGTCATGGTCACCAGGAAGTTCCCACCCCATTGCCCCAGACCGCAAACGGCCAGCGCTGCACCACGGAACCTGTTCGGAAACATTTCACCGAGCATTACCCACATAATTGGCCCCCATGTGAATGCAAAAAAGGCAACAAAACCGTTGGCCGCGATAAGTGCAAGAACACCCTCCGTACCGGTCAGTTCAAGAGTGCCGGCATCACCCTCAGCCGCAAATCCGAAAATCAACGCAACAAATGCCAGCATAAATGCCTGTCCGAGTCCGCCGATCATGAGCAGCATTTTTCTCCCTACGCGATCCACCAGGGCAATGGCTACAAAAGTAAAAATTACAAACACCGAGCCATTGATTACGTTGGTCAGAAGTGCATCTGCTTCGGAAAAACCAACAGCCTGCCACAGCACCGCCCCATAATAAAAAACAACATTAATCCCGGTGAATTGCTGCAGCATCGCAATGCCAATTCCGGCAAAGACTATCGGGTGGAGCCATCCGGTTTTTCGCGAAATAATATCTGACATTCTGGGTTTGCGCTCTGCGAAGACGGTCTGCTTGATCTCTTCAACTTTGGCTTTTACATCCAGTGTCGATGAAAGGCTTGCCAATACCTGGGAAGCCTTTTCATACTTTCCGGCCGCTACCAAATATCTTGGTGACTCCGGAATAAACATCAAGGCAATAAGGTAAACAGAGGCTGGAATGATCTCCATCCAAAACATCCACTGCCAGGCACCATAGCCCCACCAAAGGATTTCCGTAGAAGCGCCTGCCAAATCTGCAATAATATAATTGCTCAAAAATGCCACGAATAATCCAAGAACAATGGCCAGTTGCTGAATGGACATGACCGCACCCCTGTAACGGGCCGGGGAAATTTCTCCGATGTAAGCCGGGGTAATCACGCTGGCAGCACCAACCGCCAGTCCTCCCAGGATGCGAAACATCACAAATTCCCCGGAACTCCCGGCTATACCGGATCCGTAAGCACTTATGATAAAGGCAATGGCCGTGAAAATCATAACCGGTTTCCGACCGAATTTGTCAGTAACATTGCCTGCAAAAAATGCTCCTGCTGCACAGCCAAGAAGCATCGAGGCAACATTGAATCCTGTCCCTGCAGCATCGGAATCAAAAGCCTGTTGAAGTGCATCAACCGTTCCATTAATCACTCCACTGTCAAAACCGAATAAAAAACCACCGATTGCCGCTATAATCGACAAGAAAATGACTCGCAACTTTCTGTCTCCGCTGTCCTGATGATTACCCATATCTAAAAATGAATACCCGTTTATTATTTATTAATGGCCATTCGCCATTATAAGTGCCTGCTCTGCGAATGTCAAAAAAATATTGCGCAAATTACACACGAATTTTGCTCATCTGTAAATTGATTTTGTCAAAGCAAATGCCCGGTTTGGTCCTCCCCCGGGTCCATACGATCTGGACGATCTGGCTGAAGGACGTCCCCAACAGGATTTGATCTGGGATAAAGGTGTTGGTCCCCTCCCATATGTCCAATATCATCGTGATTTTGCATTCGCCAATATGAATCAAACCAGGGCTCACATCTCATAGTGCCTGGGTCGAAGCTTGATACTCCAGGTACAAAGATTACCGCCCTTCATTCTCAAAGAGAATTTATGAACAATAAATTAAAGGAAAAATACTGTAAAGAATAGTGATACTATAATAATATTATTAATACATAATTTATTCGTAATGATATATTATTTTACTACTTTAAAACCAGGTTAAAAGTCACGGATGCACCATGGGGGAACAAGTGCCCACCCGAAATGACCGATAAATCAAACAGCCGGGTGCCGCCATCCCTGATAACAGAGATCAGCTGAAAGTGGGATGGAACATGACAGATGACAAAACAGGGCAGAGTGTGCAGACGCAATATGCGTGCGGTTTTATGGTATTGGACCTGACACCGGGTGTGTACAGCAGAAACGTATATCTGCCGCCATCCCTTTCTCTGATATTCCCCCCATCATCCATCATTATATATATAAGGAGTGTAACATGAACATATGCCACCAGTGGGTTTCATGGTTTATAACAGTTATAATCATGGCGGCAGTACCGGTTTCCGTCAACTCCCAGGAATGGGAAGGGGACTTTGGATTTGGAACCGATGGCCGGATCGATGCGTTGGCAGAAGGCCCGGACGGTGAGCTGTTTGTCGGCGGGAGGTTTGAACATGCGGGAGCCCTGGAAGCGGAAAATATTGCGCTCTGGACCGGCGAGGAGTGGCAGAATATCGGTGATTTCAATGGCCAGGTGAGTGCATTATATCGCCATGAAAGCATCCTGTACGTGGGTGGCTCGTTCACCGAAATCACGACAACGGCTGGTACGGCCTTCAATGCCCTGGGGATTGCCCGATATAATATCGACAGCGGGCAATGGAGTACCATGGGTGCGGGATTTACATCAGGAGGTGTTGGCACGCTTGAAATGAACAACGGCGGAACACTCTACGCCGGCGGATGTTTTTCTCAGTCGGGGGGCGAATCGTTCAATGGAATTGCGGCCTGGAATGGAAACGAATGGGTTCCGTTCACGGTGGGCACGGAGGATCACGAGTACACCGGCCTGTGGGGTGGTTGTGTCGGTACGATCTATTACGATGAGGTTTCCAACAGTCTGTATGTCGGCGGTGGTTTCCGGAATGCCCGGATTTATGATAGTGCATATGAATCGTTTGATGGCTATCGCGATACACCGGTCGGTGGGATCGTCCGCTGGTCAGGTGGTAACTGGCATATGGTCGGCGGAGGCACCTGGCGGCGCGCCGGGGCGGTAACCAATGTTTCTACCGGGATTGTACAAACGATCACGCGTCATCCCGATTCGGGGCGTCTCTATATCGGCGGCAGTTTTGACCACCTGATCGAGGAGGAGCTGATCGATATGTCGGATATCGACGAAAACAACGCCATGCACGCCACCAGTTTCGCGTATCGTGAAAACGGAGCCTGGCACGGTTTCGAAACCACATCGTTAAGTACACGCAAAAATCCCTTAAGCAGTCAGGGACGTGCCACCCTGAGACATATGTTTGTGGATGGGGAGCGCATCTATATATTTGGAAATGTCGTTACTCTGGGTACCCAGAATCAGGGCAGTTTTACAACAGGCGGAGTAGCGGTCTTTAACGATACCGACCTGGAATATGAGCTGGACAGTGAAGGCAACAGTATTCTGGGTAACGGTGCTTGGCACAGATCGTCCAGAACGGTACCAGGTTCCCGCCCGACCCGGGTTGGGATAAAAACGGATGACGATATCTTCATAGCCGGCGAATTCAATGCTTTTCACCGCGGAACCACGACAACATCGCTGCTGGATATGGAAAACATTACCCGCTGGGATGGCGAAACCTTTCATCAACTTGGGTTTGGCATTGACGGGGGGCGGGTATCGGCCTTGACCATGGCGGATGGGTTACTCTATCTGGGTGTTGGAGGTAACTTTCGGCGTGCCTACGCGGGATCGAAAACCTACGATGCCTCGCTGGCCATTGCCTACGATCCGGAAGCCCGGGATTTTGTTCCGCTGCAGGGGGGTATCTCCCGGGCGGGTGTCGGCTCTCCTGCTGCACAGATTCATACGATTATTGAGGATCCGGACACCGGCGACATCTATTTCGGCGGTAATTTCATTTATGGCATCAACGAGGACGGATTGACGGAGGCTACTCGCAGCCTTATACGCTGGGACGGTTCCCAATGGCATGAGGTGGTGAACCTCTCCGGTGGTACCGCCATGTGGACTCCGATGGTCAACGATCTGCATATCACTAACGGCCAGTTATACATTGCCGGATATTTCTCCACCATCCCCGACCGTGCGGATCATCAGCGTAATCTGATGCAGCTTGACCTCACCAGCGGGGAATCGACGCCGATCGATTTTCCGGAGGAGTGGGCCCTGCGGGACCGCAATTTCATCTCCCTTGAAAGCGACGATGAGCATCTCTACATCACGGTTAATATTTTTAATACTAATGATAATGAGACAGGTACCCTGTTTCGGAAAAACCTGGAGTCGGGAGCGTTGTACCTGTTGAACGGCCGGCTTCGGGGAAATTCGGCAAACAGCTCCAACGAAACGATGATGCGTGACGGTGAGCTTCTGTATATTGCCGGTGGTTTTTTGAATTTCCGGCAATGGGATGAAGACGGCCAGCTGATCCAGCGGGATTCCCCCAGCACTTTGATGATCGTCCACCCCGAAACGGATACCTGGTTTTATCCGCCCGAAGCGGTGATACCGCCGGGCAACAGGATCCGGGATATCTATAAATCCGGCAACACCATCTATTATGCCAATCAGGCAAGTGATGAGGACCGGGGTATCCGGATGGATATTGGTACCGGCCAGGCGCATCAGACAGGATATGCCCTGGAGGGCAACCCGTATGCTATTGCCCGTATGGGAGATGAACTTTGGTTAGGCGGAGGATTTAATGAACGGCTTCTGCGAACGTCAATCGTTGGCTCCGATCCGGCTCCGGTCGCTATGGCACAGCTCTCAACGGACAATGCGTTTACGCGAACCGGTGAACAGGAGACGATGTATCTCTATGTCGGCAACCTCGGTGATGCCGATCTGAACTGGGATGTGTCCGTTTCCTACACCGATGAGCACGAATTTGGCCTGCCGGACGGACTGGTGGTTCCGGGTTCGGAAAACGGATCTGTGGAACCGGCAACGGTGGGCGTGATACCATTACAACTTGAGGGCGGAGCAACGGCGACAGGTGTCTATCGCGTTGAGATCGAAGTAACCACCAATGGTGCCGCAGAGCCGTTCCTGCTGGAAACGGACGTCACCGTCAACAGCCTGTTTGCCGCTCAGGATCCGGTTCCCGCCGCCGATACGGTGGATGTGGCCGTGGACAGCCCGCTTCAATGGAGCGTAGATGAGCACGCCGACGAGATCACCGTCTATTTCGGCACCAACCCGGAACCGGGCCCCGATGAGATCATCTATGAAGGCGCTCCGGTTGCCGCCCTCGACACCATCCACTATGACGGGCCACTGGATTGGTACACGGAGTATTTTTGGATGGTGACAAAATCAAACGAAATTTCCGAATCGCAAAGCCCGGTCTGGACATTCCGGACCATGGACAATCCGCAGCACGGAGTCTGGACGCTGGTGGATATCGAGGAAATCACCGGTCGGTTGGAAAAAACCTATTTCATCTCGCCACAGTCCGGCTGGATTATGAGCAATTCGCAAATCTTCCGGACTACGGATGGCGGTGAGTCATTTGACGAAGTGGTGCCAAGTGGCGAGGATGTCGATTTTGAATGGCAACGAATGTATCAGGATATATTCTTTTCGGATGATCAGAACGGATGGATCATCAGCCGGTATGAGGGGATTTTTCGAACGGAGGATGGCGGGGACTCCTGGGACCGGATCGCTGATGGAACGGATCAAACGATCAATTCGGCATGGTTTCATGGTCTGGATAACGGCTGGATAGCAGGACCCGGCGGCGCAATCAGTCGAACCGAAGACGGCGGGCAGACCTGGGAGGAACTGGTTTCGGGTACCGATAACACGATTCGCGAAATCCGTTTTGCCGATGCTCAGATCGGCTGGGCTGTAGGACATAACGGGACTATTCTCCGGACTACGGATGGCGGTGGCACCTGGCAGGATCAAAGTGTCGAATCGGACCGGAATCTCAGGGGGCTTACCGTCCATGATGCCCAAGCGGCCTGGGCAGCCGGAGAAGACCAGGTGATCCTCGTTACGGACGACGGTGGGTCAACCTGGACAACTACGCATTTAGCTGATGATATAATCTGGTCAACACCGGAACTCGAGAGTGTCTTTGCCGTTGATCGGGATACGGTTTGGGCTGTTGGAGGCCGTTTTAATCAGCCGACACCAATGCTGCTGTCCACCGACGGAGGGAATACCTGGGCGAATGTGCCTGCACCGGTAGAAGTGCGCCTGATGGACGTCCATTTTACCAGCGCACAGAGTGGATGGGCCGTCGGAGAGGGGGGGACCATTCTGCGATATACCGGTCCGGGAGCTGGAAGCGAAGTGGAGGATGACGATCCCGGAAACGGCGATGTGGATACGGCGGTCGATCCGCTGGCCGAAATTCCGGCAACCTTCTCGCTGGCCCAGAACTATCCAAACCCGTTCAATCCGACCACGCAAATTCGATATGCACTGGCCGAAGATGCATCCGTACAGATCCGTGTCTACAATGTGCTGGGACAACAGGTGTTGTTACTGGTGAATGAGGTTCAGCGTGCAGGCAGGTATGAGGTGCAGCTGGATGCCACAAATTTCTCAAGTGGCATATATATTTACCGTATGCAGGCCGGCGAATTTGTGGATACCCGTAAAATGCTGTTGATGAAATAAAAAAACATCGAAAAAAGTGAATAGAAGAGCACTTACTGCTCTTCTATCACAAAAGAGACTTTCACGGTATCCCAATGGATGACAGCCGTGCCGGCTGATTCTGCGATATCCTCAAAATAGATCATCATCTGTTCCATAAACGGGGCTTCTTCGGCCGGGACAGTCACCCGGGCGACATCAGCGTCGCGATCGTAGTTATAGGCGCCCCACTGGTCGGCAACCTCATTGATGATGATCGTCCATTCCCCTTCACCGCGCGGGATTGTGAACAATCCGTAGGTGCCGGCCTCGACCAGTTCCCCTTCGATGGTTACGTCATCCGAAAAGGAGATGGTGGTGGCCTCATCGGCTCCGGTCCGCCACACTTCATCAAACGGTACCAGTTCGCCGAAAATGAGACGGTCGCGGACTCCGGGCCGGCCATAGGTGATGGTCACCTCCGTAGTGCCGATGGTCTGGCTGACGATCGCACTCGGGCTCACCCGAACCCTGTCTGCCGGCCTTTCCTGGGCAAGAGCCGGAACGGTCATCCACAGAAACAGAAACATTCCGGTTGCGAGCAGTAAGAGACGTGTATTCGGAGACGTGTTTAATGATAACATAGCGTTACTTCGGTTTTTGGGTTCTTACGTTGAAACCCGGGTTGATAAATGGCCGGTTCTGCAATGTATAACTAAAAACGGGCATTTCAGAGTTCATTGATTGGAGAAAAATCGATCCGGGTGTTTAGGGTTGGGTACCATGAGTATTTGTATGTCGATACCGGATGATAGCTATAATTAACATAAAAACAAGTATATGATCCACACTGAGTCAAGGAATTATGTTTTAAAATATTGGTGCAAGGTATAGGAAGTCGGTTATTAAGACCTTGTTATAATACACTGTTATCGTTTGGGTGATACAGAAAACCATTAAGGCGTAATAATACATTTGATATCAACACGCAGGGGAAAGGACACATTTTAGTGTGTGAATTAAGGTATCTGAATGCTTCCCGTATTCAGTGCGTAAAATCCATTTATAATCTGTTTTATATTAGGCGGTTCTAATAAAAATATCTTATCTAAATTAGTCGATTCTAACTTGTAACGGGCGATTCAGATACATAGGTTGTGATCAAAGTTCTCTGCAAAAGCAAAGTATTTCACAAAAATTTTGTTTGACAGAGACAAAAAGTTGGAGGGAATGCTAAAGCTTTTACAAAAAAAAACAAGA
>Ga0207421_10005149_pt1 | contig 14794 bp, 9 predicted proteins | sample SodLakKL_010_SED_4_FD_187542 | JGI IMG/M metagenome (GOLD analysis project Ga0207421, IMG submission 187542) | Alkaline sediment microbial communities from Lake Tanatar, Kulunda Steppe, Russia - 8KL_010_SED (SPAdes) (version 2) | ecosystem: Environmental > Aquatic > Non-marine Saline and...
CGCCACGCAGGCGGGCCGGCAGCCGGCGGGCCTCGGCCAGGATTATCCGCACCTGACCGTGCGAGACCAGCCCGGCCTGCCACGCGGCCGCCAGGCGGGGCATCGAGCGGAGCTGCTCCGCGGTGCGCACCAGCGCCCGCCGCTCAGCGTGGGGCAGCCGGGACGACATCGACAGCAGCCCCTCGAGCGGCAACGCCGCAGACCGCTCCGACAGCCCGGCCTGTTCGACCTGGTCGGTGAGCGTCACGGCGGCCTGCTGCCCGCGGTCCACCACCGCCAACAGCTCGAGCAGCCCCTCCAGCTGTCCGGACGACACCCGCGCATCCGACGCCAGCGCCGACACCCGGCCCATCGCTGCAGCCGCCTCGGCGATCGCGTCACGCAGCGCGCCAGAGGCCACATCCGCCGCACCGCCTGCCGCCGCACCGTCCGCCGCGGTGCCGTCGGTCGGAGCCGGGCCGGTGGACACGCCCAGGTCAGCGGGACGGTCGGACCCGTCAACCGGGCGGGTGTCGGAACCGTCGACGGGGCGGGTGTGGGGACCGTCGACCGGGCGGGTGTGGGACGCTTCGGTGGCCGCCGTCGCGGCGGCGTCGTAGGTGGCGCCGTGTTCGCGGGCGATCGTGGTGTGTGGGCGGGGTCGTGACCGCCGCCAGCTCGACCGCCCGGCGTACGAGGGCCGGTGCAGGAGGGTTGGGGGCGGGGTCGAGATCATGCACCAAACGTATGTTCCCTGCCCGGCCGAGTCAACGAGAACATGCGGAAAGCTGTGGGAAACCCGCTGGGCGCATCAGACATGCTTAGACCGCACAGTGCATAACCGACCGACACGTCACCGAGCGGCCGCCGACGTACGCCTGAGCCGACACATCACCGACCGCCGAGCAACCGAACCCCGATCCGGGCACGACGTCAGGTGGCGCGAGCCAGATCGATGGCGCCGCGGATGGCGCGGGCAGCGACGGCGATGGCATCGAGTTGCTCGGTTTCTGCCTCCAGCAACTGGTTCATGATCGACCCGGCCCGGGCGATGCCGATCTCCCGCGCCTCGAGGAACGACCGCACGGCTTGTTCGTGGTCGGTGTCTCCCTCTGTGGACAACGCGATGAGCGCCGCGTCGCGGCGGATCCGACGGAGGTCCGCTGCGATGCCGTCGCGCTGCCGGCGGCTCCAGGGGTCATCGGGCCGGGATCGGCTCAGACGTTCCTCCAGTCGGTCGACGCCCAACTCGTCCCCAAGTCGCAGGCAGGTGTCCAGCACCGCAGCGGCCGACGTCGTTGAACCCAGCATGGTCAGGACGTGGTCGACATCGGGGAGCAGTGTCAGGACCCCGGCGCTGGACAGCATGATGGCCAGATCGTCCTCCACGAGGTCGTCCATGAGCCATCGTGCGTGGGTCGTTCGCGCCTTGCGCTGTGCGGGCGTCCCGAGGTTGAGCAGGTCAGCGTTGACCGATGTGACGATCTGGGTCAGTCGGTCCTGCAGACCGGACGGATCGCGGCGAAGGTCCGGGTGGCCTGCGAGGGTCGTCGTGGTGGCCTCGAGGAGCCGGGCGAGATCGGCCCCGAACTCCTGCAGTCGTTGCGGATCACGGGTCGCTTCCATATCTCCGAGCCGTTGCCACCACCGGGAAGCGTCGATGGCGGCACGGACGATCCGGTAGGCCAAGACCACCTCCGGTGCCGCCACGCCGGTCGCATCCGCGATCTCCGCGACGAACGTCACACCCATGCGATCGACGACGTCGTTGGCCAGTGACGTTGCGATGAGCTCACGGCGGAGCCGATGCCTGGGCACGAGATCACCGAAGCGCTCGATGGCGGTCGGGGGGAACTGTTCGGTCGCTGCGGGTGTGAGGAGATCGAGGTCGAGGAGATCCGATCCCAGCAGGGCTTCCTTGAGCTCGCGTTTCGACCAGGCAAGCAACGTGGCGAGCGACGGGCGGGCGAGCCCTGCGCCGGTGTCGGCGCGCTCGGCGAGCTCGGTGGATGACGGCAGGACCTCGACCGAGCGATCGAGCGCATGTGTCGCGGCCAGCCGGTCCATCATGTGGTCGTAGGCGTCAAGGCGTGCCGGGCTGAGTGCGAGCTCGCGGGACAGTGCAGCAGCCTGCAGATCGACGCCGTGCATCACCCGGTCGACCGTCTCATCCGCCAGCTCGACCAGGGTGGCATCACGCTCGGCCTGGTCCAGGCGGCCGGCCGCCTGGGCGAGAGACAGCAGGATCTTGAGGTTGACCTCGTGATCCGAGGTGGAGACACCGGCCGCGTTGTCGATGGCATCCTGGTTGATCCTGCCGCCGCGGCGCGCGTATTCGATGCGCCCACGTTGGGTGATGAACAGGTTGGCACCCTCGCCGACGACGCGCGCCCGGAGGTCCCCCGCATCGACGCGGAGCTCATCGTTGGCCCGGTCACCGACGTCCTCGTCACGTTCGGTCGACGCCTTGACGTAGTTGCCGATGCCGCCGGCGAACAGCAGGTCGACCGGCGCTCGCAGGATCGCACGGATCAGGGCCGGTGGGGTGAGGACGTCTTCTTGGATGCGCAGCAGGGCGCGGACCTCGTCGGACAGCTCGACGCTGCGCGACGAGCGGGGCGCGATGATCGCTCCGGGACTCAGCGCCTCCCGGTCGTAGTGTTGCCAGGAGGAGCGAGGGAGGTCGAACAGCCGCTGGCGCTCGTCGAAGGAACGGTTCGGGTCGGGGTCGGGGTCGATGAAGATGTCGCGGTGGTCGAAGGCCGCGACCAGGCGCACGGTCCGGGAACGGAGCAGGCCGTTGCCGAAGACATCGCCAGACATGTCGCCGACCCCGGCGACGGTGACGGGATCGGACTGCACGTCCATGCCCAGCTCGCGGAAGTGGCGGGCGACGGCCAGCCAGGCGCCCTTCGCGGTGACGCCCAACGCCTTGTGGTCGTACCCGTTGGAGCCTCCCGATGCGAAGGCGTCGTCCAACCAGTAGCCGTAGCGGCGCGACAGGGCGTTGGCTGTGTCGGAGAAGGTCGCGGTCCCACGGTCCGCGGCCACGACGAGGTAGGGGTCGTCACCGTCGCGGCGAACGACGTTCGGAGGCGGCACCAGGGTGTCGCCATCCAGATCGTCGGTGACGTCCAGCAGTCCACGGATGAAGGTGACGTACTGCCGGCGTATCTCGTCGCGCAGCGCCGCCGGGTCGTCGGGCTCCCGGGTGAGCACGAACCCGCCCTTCGCGCCGGTGGGCACGATGAGTCCGTTCTTGAGGATCTGGGCCTTGACGAGGTCCATGACCTCGGTGCGTACGTCGTCGCGCCGGTCCGACCAGCGCAGCCCACCCCGGGCAACGGGACCACCCCGCAGGTGGATGCCCTCGACGCGTGGCGAGTGGACGAACACCTCGCGGTGTGGGACCGGCAGCGGGACCTCGGAGATCATGGACGGGTCCAGCTTGAACGACAGGTATGGCTCGCCGCTGCCGTCAGCGTGGGCGTCGTCGCGGAAGGCGTTGGTCCGCAGGGTGGCGTCGATCAGTTCGAGCAGCCCGCGCAGGATGCGGTCGTGGTCGAGCCGGCTGAGAGCGTCGCACGCGGTCACGACGGCATCGTGGGCTGTCGACTCGCGCTGTGTCCGGTCGGAAGGCACGTCGAGCGACGGTTCGTCCGGCGCGAAGCGGGTCTGGAACAGCTCGATCAGGGCCCTTGCGATGTCGGGGTGCGAGACGATCGTGTCGTTGACGTACTCCGGCGTGAAGGCCGTTCCGAGTTGGCGGCGGAGCCGACGGTAGGCACGCAGGACGGCGACCTGGCGCCAGGTGAGCCCGGCGACGAGGACCAGTTGGTTGAGCGCATCGATGGTCAGGTGGCCCCGCCACGCGGCGAGCACCATCTCCGCCAGTCGGTCCCCATCGGTGTCCGGGTCGATCCCGAGGGCGCGGACTCCGAAGTCGTGCAGGCTCAACGGCTCGTCCCCGACCAGGCGGTGGGGCACTTCCTCGACGACCGTGAGGCCGAGTGATTCGAGGATGGGGAGGAACGCCGACAGCTCGAGGACGGGACCTTCCTTGGCGACGCGCAGGCGAGCCGTTCCGGGTGCACGGTCCGGCCGGAAGGACACGACCAGGGTGTCGCTCGAGTGGCCGAGTGCATGCAGGAGGCCGAGGTCGGCGATGGCATCATCGACCGAGACGACGTCCTGGTAGGAACGCGGCAGTCGTTCTGCCAGCGTGAGCAGGTCGCGCCGGGCGGCATCGTCATGCGGTCCGACCTTGATCCGGTGGACGACGTCGTCGAGCCAGGAGCGTGACAGTGCCCGGATCTCCCTGCGCAGCTCGGTGACGGATACCTCGGGGATGTCGCGATCCTCGAGGTGGAGCAGGAACCGGACGAGGGCGTCCTGGCGGTCCGCGAGCGAGAGTTCGACGTCGACCCGGTGGGCGCCGTAGCGCTCCATGAGATGGGCCTGGATCCGACTGCGCAGCTGCGGGCCGTACCGCTCCCTGGGGACCGCGACGACCACGGAGACCGACGAGGTCCGAACGTCGGGGCGGACGAGCGTGCGGACCTCGCCCTGTTCCTCGGAGCGCAGGAGATCGACGAGCATGGTCTGCAGCGTGTCGGTGCTGGCCTGGAACAACTCGTCCTTGGGCAGCGCCTGGAACATGGTGGTGAGCACGCCCTCGTCGTGCGACCCGGGCACGATGTCCTCGCGATCGAGGATGGTCGCCAACTTCCGGCGCAGCACCGGGGTCGTGCGGGCCGGCTGGGCCAGAGCGGAGCGGGTGAACAGGCCGAGGATCCGGTACTCACGGTCGGGACGTCCGCTCGCGTCACGGCGCGTCAGGGCCAGGTACTGCATCCGCACGCGGCGCTGCACGGTCGAGGGGCGGCTGCTCCGCGTGACCATCAGCAGGGGCGTCTCCGGGAGCCCGCTGCGGATATGTTCCGGCAGCGAGGCCACCGGGACGGGCTCGCGGAACCGTGAGGTCTCGGGATCGCGCAGGAGACCGAGCCCACTGTCGGGATCGACCTGGACGTGTTCATCGCCTGCAGGACCGGAGAAGCGGTACTCGCGCATGCCGAGCAGGACGAGGTTGCCCTGGCACAGCCACTGCAGCAGATCAGCGACCTCGTCCGCCTCGTCCGGGTCGGTCGCGGGCCAGGTGCCGGAGCGCAGGTCGTCGGCGAGGGCCGTCAACCGGTGGCGCATGGCATCGAAGTCATCGGTCGCGCGGATGACGTCGTCGATGAGCCGGTGCAGGTCCGCGATCAGGTCGTCGTCCTGCCCGGGGTCGAAGCCGTTGTCGAGTTCGAGGTGGACCAGCGATTCCCGCTGTTGCGCGGTGCGGGCGGGCACGATGGCGGAGATGCGACCGTCCGAACCCCGCTCGACACCAACGATCGGATGCAGCGAGCGGATCACGGGGTGCCCGGTACGTTCGAGCTCATCGGTCAGCGTCGACAGCAGGAACGGTCGGTCCTCGCAGGCGACCTCGATGACCGTGGGACCGGGTGTGCGGCCGTCGAGGGTCGTCGGCGGCCGCAGGATGTCGATGCGCACCTCGCCGGGACCCCGCTGATCGACGGTGTCGAAACCGTCGCGCATGCGGCGAGCGGCAGCGGGGGGGTCCGCGATGCGCAGCTCGTCGGGATCGATCCGCCGCATCACAGCCCGTGCGAAATCCGCGAGGACGTCCGGACGGTCATGTGGTAAGGCCGCGAGGGCGTCGAGGACGCGTTGCTTCGCGGCGGCTGCATCGTCCCGGTTCAACCTGGGGCTCCCGCGGCCGGAAGGTTCGGACCACTGACCCTACTACGCCCCGCCCACAGAGAAGGACACCCCGACGGGGTGCCCTTCGATGCCGTGCGTTCGGTGGGTCGACCCGCGGCCGATCCGGCGTCGGGTCAGAGCGACGCGAGCCGCTTGGCCATGCCCGACTTGCGGTTGGCGGCCGTGTTGCGGTGCACGACGCCCTTGCTGGCGGCCTTGTCGAGCTCGCGGGAGACGATCTGGAACGCAGCCTCTGCCGCTTGCTTTTCGCCGGCGTCGACGGCCTGGCGGAAGCGACGGCTGTGCGTACGCAGGCGGGAGCGGACCGCCTTGTTGCGCTCGTGGCGCACCAGGTTCTGCCGGTTGCGCTTGACCTGTGACTTGATGTTCGCCATGCGGTGTTCTCGTCTCGTGCTCGGGCGCCGCGGGGGGCGCAGGCTGCGTGGCTTCGGCCGGTTTGGCGGCCGGCTGCAAGGAGGCTGGATCGGACGCGGTACCGGCTGCTGGAAGGGTGCCGGGGATGCCAGCGGCGCGGCGAAGCGCCACCGGTGCGGACCGGCAGCGAAGGGTAGCACCAACACGGCGCGGGTGGATCAGTGCGGCGCGAACGACACCTTGATCAGGCCGTCGGCGCGGGCGGCGAAGCGCTCGAAGAGTGCCGGTCCCTCGGACAGCGGGGCGTTTCGGTGCGTGATGATCTGCGCCGCGGGGACGGACACGGCGCCGCTCAGGACCCGGGGCAGCAGATCGTCGAGGGTGCGGCGGGCCGACGCCCGGCCGGCCCGGAGGGTGAGGTTGCGGTCGTAGGCCTCGATCGGACTGAGCGCGAAGGAGGTCGTGGTCTGCACCGAGATGATGGACAGGGTCCCGCCGGGCCGGACCAGGTCGGCCGCGGTGCGTTGGGCGGGCGCGGTTCCCGCGGCCTCGACGACCGCGGGTGCGATGTCGATCCGGTCGGTCTCCCCGGGGTCGGCGACGACGCTCGCGCCGAGTCGGGTCGCGAGGGCGCGCCGTTCAGCGACGGGGTCGATCCCGATCACCGGCGAGGCGCCCAGGGACCTGGCCGCGATGATGGCACACAGCCCGACCGATCCCAGTCCCACCACGATCAGAGGCTCGTCGGGGACGGGACCGGCTCGTTGCACGGCCTCCCACGCCGTCGGGAGGTTGTCGGACAGGAGCAGCGCGACGTCCGGGTCGAGGTCGTCCGGGATGCGCACGAGGGTGCCGTCCGCGAGTGGTACCCGGACGAACTGTGCCTGGGCGCCCTGGAGGGCCGGTGAACCGGGATCGTCGGGATCGCCCCACCCGAACAGGCGGCCACGTTCGCAGCGCGCCGTGAGGCCACGATGGCAGGGTGGACACACCCCGCAGGAGGTGGCGAACGGAACGATGACCCGGTTGCCGACCGTGACGGTCGAGACCCGTGGGCCGACGGCGATGACCGCACCGACGGCTTCGTGGCCCGGGATGACCCCGGCGCGCGCAGGTTCGCGTCCCGCGTAGGGATGCAGATCCGATCCGCAGAGGCCGCTGTGCGACACGGCCACGATGGCATCACCCGGCTCCTCGATCCGTGGCTCCGGTAGGTCGGTGCGGTAGGAGATCGATCCGGCACGCTCGAAGACCAGACCGTGCATGCGGGCTCCGGGAGTGTCGCGGTGGGCGGGGGCGCATCGTAGGCCGGGATCTCCGTGACGGACCGGGGGCCGCGTCGGAGGCACCGGAGCCCACCGCTACGCTCGGGAGAGACTCCCTGCCGTTCGGCGCACCTACCTCGAGGTCGATCCTCCGCTGTGACCTACCCGATCGAGCGCATCCGCAACTTCTGCATCGTGGCCCACGTGGACCACGGCAAATCGACGTTGGCCGATCGGATGCTGCAGCTCACGGAGCTGGTCGATCCGCGCAAGATGCGCGAGCAGTACCTCGACAAGATGGACATCGAACGAGAACGTGGGATCACGATCAAGGCGCAGGCCGCGCGCCTGCCCTACAAGCCGCTCGGTGACGTCGATGACGAGTACCTGCTCAACCTGATCGACACGCCGGGACACGTCGACTTCTCCTACGAGGTGTCGCGGGCCCTGAACGCCTGTGAAGGCGCGGTACTGCTCGTCGACGCGGCGCAGGGCATGGAGGCGCAGACGATCGCGAACCTCTACCTCGCGTTGGAGGCGGACCTGGAGATCATCCCGGTCCTGAACAAGATCGACCTGCCGGCGGCCCGGCCTGACGAGATCGCCCGCGAGATCGCGGCCATCATCGGCGGGGAGCCGGACGACGTCCTGCGGATCAGTGCGAAGACCGGTGACGGGGTCGCGGCGGTGCTGGACTCGATCGTGGACCGGGTGCCGGCGCCGTCAGGGAACCCGGACGGACCGACACGGGCGCTGATCTTCGACTCGATCTACGACGCCTACCGCGGGACGTTGGTGTACTTCCGGGTCGTGGACGGGAGCGTGAAGCCGGGGGACAGGATCCGGCTGCTGGCGACAGGGTTCGAGGGCGAGATCGACGATCTGGCCGTCAACTCCCCGGAGGAGACCCCCATCGCCGCGCTGGGCGTCGGTGAGGTCGGGGTGCTGTCCGCCGCTATCAAGGAGATCAGCCAGGCGAAGGTGGGTGACACCATCACCCTCGCCGGGAAGCACGCCCGCGAGGTCGAGCCGCTGCCCGGGTACCGCGAACCGCTGCCGATGGTGTTCTCCGGGCTCTACCCGATGGACTCGGACGACTTCCCGGACCTGCGCGAGGCGCTCGACCGTCTGCGACTCAACGACGCGTCGTTCACCTACGAGCCCGAGACCTCCGCGGCGCTGGGGTTCGGCTTCCGCTGCGGGTTCCTCGGGCTGCTGCACCTGGAGATCATCACCGAACGACTGGACCGCGAGTTCAACATCCCGCTCGTGACGACCGCACCGTCCGTGCGCTACCAGGTCACCCTGGAGCAGGCGATCGATCCGGACACCGGAGAGCCCAAGGTCGTGGAGGTCTCCAACCCGCAGGACCTGCCGGACCCCGGTCAGATCGCCTCGATCTCCGAGCCGACGGTCAAGGCCATGATCCTCACCCCGGCGGCGTACGTCGGGGCGGTCATGCAACTGTGTGAGGGCCGCCGCGGGACGATGATCGCGATGGACTACCTGACCGAGGAACGGGTCGAACTGCGCTACCAGTTGCCGCTGGCCGGGATCATCACGGACTTCTTCGACCAGTTGAAGTCGATGACGCGGGGCTACGCCTCGCTCGACTACGAGCGTGGCGACTACGTGGTCGCGAACCTCGTGCGGGTCGATGTGCTGCTCAACGGCGAGCCGGTCGATGCGTTCAGTTCGATCGTGCACCGCGACGAGGCCTACCCGTTCGGCAAGAACATGGTCGAGAAGCTACGCGAGCTGATCCCACGGCAGATGTTCGACGTGCCGATCCAGGCGGCGATCGGCTCCAAGATCATCGCGCGTGAGACCATCAAGGCCAAGCGCAAGGACGTGCTGGCCAAGTGCTACGGCGGTGACGTCTCCCGGAAGCGCAAGCTGCTCGAGAAGCAGAAGGAAGGCAAGAAGAAGATGAAGTCCGTGGGGTCGGTCGAGGTCCCGCAGGAGGCGTTCGTCTCCGCGCTTCGGAGCACGGGCCCGAAGGGCGACTGACCGCGTAGCCTGGTGGGAACCGATCGTCCGAGGAGCCGCACGTGAGTCAGTCGCCCGACGAGCACGATCCGACGGTCACCGGCCCGGTCGACCTCGATCACGCGGACGCACGCGAGGTCCTGACCGATGATGAGCAGGCGGTCCTGGACCACACCAAGGCCATCCCGAAGGGCTCGGACGCGGACCTGTGGGCCTTCGCCTTCGATTCCTCACTGCGTGCGCAGGAGGCACTGCTGGCCGCGATGCGCCTGGTGGCACGGCAACACCTCGACATCGAGGATGCAGCGATCGTCACCCGCGTGCGGGGTCGCGTCCGGATCACCCAGACGAAGGACATGAACCCGGCGCAGGGGGCGATGGGCGGTGCCTGGTTGGGGATCCTCGCAGGCCTGTTCCTGGGGCCGGGTGGTCCGCTGGTCGGTGGGGCGCTCGGCGCTGCGGCCGGTGGGCTGTTCGCCAAACTGCGTGACATCGGGATCGACGACGACCAGATGAAGCAGATGGGCGAGGAACTGGGTGACGGCGAGGCGGCGCTCTTCCTGTTGGTCGAGGACTGCCACCGGATCCGCGTCATGCACGAGGTCTCGCGCTTTCCCGGGCGCATCCTGGCCTCGACGGCGGATGCGGACCTCGTCGAGCAGGTCCGTGACAAGCTCGCGCTCGATCCCTGGGGCTGACGGGCGCCGTGATGGCTCCTGTGACCGCCGCGGATCCGCGGGCGTGGCTGCTCGACCCGGTGGAGAGCGGATCCGCGGCCGGGTTCGGGCTGTACCTGCACGTGCCGTTCTGTGACCACCGGTGCGGCTACTGCGACTTCGCGACGGCCGCCGTCGGTGACCAGGCAGAGCAGGACCAGCAGGTCCTGTTCGACCGGTACCTCGATGCGCTGGTGACCGACCTGCGGCGGCAGGTCGCCGCCGGCCCGCGTCGCCATGCACCCGAGGACGGACGAGGCGCGGTCGGGACCGCCTGGCCGGTCGTGACCTCGATCTTCATCGGCGGCGGGACGCCGACCCTGCTGGGTGGTGAGCGCCTGGCCGCGCTGCTGGGTGCGGTGCACGACTGCCTCGAGGTCGCCCCGGACGCCGAGGTGACCGTCGAGTGCAACCCGGAGACCGCGTCGGTGGAGCTGTTCGGCAACCTCGCGAGGGCGGGGGTGGGTCGGTTGTCGATGGGGGCCCAGTCGTTCGCGCCCCACGTGCTCCGCACGCTGGAGCGGGGCCACGATGCGCAGCGCCCGGTGACCGCGATGGCGCAGGCCCGCGAGGGCGGCATCGCCGAGGTCAACCTCGATCTGATCTTCGGCACCCCCGGCGAGACCGACGACGACTGGCGGGCAACGCTGGAGGCGGTCCTGGTCGCCGGGACCGATCACGTGTCCGCCTACGCGCTGACGATCCACGACAACACCGCCTTCGGCCGCGCGGTCGCGAGCGGTGCGATGCCGCAGGTCGACGAGGACCTGCAACGCGACCGGTTCGACGTCGCGCGCGAGGTGTTGGGTGCCGGCGGCTTCGAGCACTACGAGGTGTCGAACTGGTCGCTCGGCCCGGCCCGGCGGTCCCGCCACAACCTGCTGTACTGGCGGCACGGTGACTACCTGGCGGTCGGGGTCGGCGCCCACGGGCACCTGGCGGGACGGCGTTGGTGGACCACCCGGTCGACCGCGCGCTACCTCGACGCTATCGGAGCGGGTGACAGTCCCATCGCCGGCAGCGAGGTACTGACCGACGAGGAGCGAGCGGAAGAGCGTCTCTTGCTGGGGCTGCGCGTCCGGGAGGGCCTGCACCCGAACGACCTGCCGCCGATCGAGCCGTTGGCGTTGGAGGAGGCGATGGACGCCGGGCTGGTCGAGACCTCCTGCGGTCGGCTGCGGTGCACCGAGGCGGGGTGGTTCCTGTTGGACGAGGCCGTGTCGCGCCTGGCCCTCTAGTCTGAGTCGGCCCACCTCCGACGAGCCGAGGGATCCGATGCGCGGGGAGTCCGACCGCAGACCCAACCGCCTCGACGATCTGATCCAGGCCGAGCACGACATGCTCGACAAGCTCGGCGACCTCCCGATCGACTTCGAAGCGCTGGCGCTCGTGTCCAACCTCTACCGCGCTGTCGCCGCCATCCGTCGCGAGTTCGAACAGACCGTGCTCGCCGAGGTCCGGTTGTCCTGGACGGCCTTCACCGTGCTGTGGGTGCTGTGGATCTGGGGCGAGACCGAGACCCGGGAACTGGCCGAGGAAGCCAACGTTACCAAGGGGACACTGACCGGGGTCATCGACACCCTGGAGAAGCGGGGACTGGTCGAGCGGCGTCGCCGTGCGCGTGACCGTCGGCTGGTCGCGGTCAAGCTCACCGATCCCGGGACCCTGCTGATCGCCGACGTCTTCCCCAGGTTCAACCTCGAGGAACAGCGGATCGCCGGGATGGTGACTTCCCGGCAACGCCGTGCGATGGTCGACGGGCTGCGGCGCATCCTGCGTGAACTCGAGGGCTGAGGGACGTCATCGCGACGCGACCGCTACTCGCCGGGCAGCAGGAACGGCCGACGGATCACCTCGTCGAGCACGAGCAGGGTGAGGGTGCCGCGCATGCCGGTGATCGCCGTGAGGTCGTCGAGCAGGAAGCGGCGCAACTCGTCCAGGTCGCTGACCCGGACGAGCAGCAGGACATCGTGATCACCGGTCACGAGCGCCGCGTACTCGACGTGCGGCAGCGCGAGCAGTTGGTCGGTCAGGGGCTCCATCTCCAGCCGCGAGCCCGGGCCGGCCGACAGCAGGACGAACGCCGCCACGCCGACGCCGAGCTTGGCCTGGTCGACGACCGGGGTGAACCCGAGCAGTGCGCGCGACTTGATCAGTGCGTTGAGTCGCTGGTGGACCGCCGAACGCGACAGGTGAAGGTCCCGGGCGAGCGCCGAGATCGACGCCCGACCGTCGTCGCGGAGCGCGCGGAGCAGCGCCAGATCGTGGGTGTCGGGATCGGACGACATGTCGGTACCTCTCCGGTGACTTGTGTTGCAGAGTGTCGCATGGATCGCTGTTCTCGTGGATGATCGTCTCGGAATCGTGGCTCCCGGACCACGGATCGTGTGCCCGGGTTATCGTGACCGCCTGCGAGGCGCTCGCCGATGAGATCCTCGCTGATGAGATCGATGAGTAGGAGGCGTGTGGTGACCCGGTTGACGGCGTTCGATCCGCCCCCCGAGCAGACCGACGAACTGGTCCGGCTCGTCGGTGACCTGGTCGGGGAGTTGACCACCACCGCCGCGGAGCGTCCGGTCTTCACGGCCGATCGGGGCGACGACCTGGTCGCCGGGCTGCTGGACGTCCGCCCGGGGCGTGCACCCGCCGACCTCGATGACACCCTGGCCCGGATCCGCGAGGTCCTGGCGACCGGTGTCGACAACGCCGCGGCCGGCGAGATGGCCTACATCCCCGGGTCGGGTCTGCTGACCTCCGCGCTCGGCGACCTGATCGCGAGCGTGGCGAACCGCTACACGGGCCTGTCGGGCTTCTCTCCCGCCGCCGTGGCCATGGAGCTCGGCGTCCTGCGGTGGCTCACCGAACTGTTCGGCATGCCCGAACGCGCGCAGGGACTGCTGCTGTCGGGAGGCTCCGCCGCGAACCTCACCGCACTCGTCACCGCACGCGAGATCCACGCGCCCGAGCAGGCGCACCTGGCGACCGTCTACGTCGGTGCCCACGCCCACGCCTCGGTGCGGAAGGCGGCCCGGATCGCGGGGCTGACCTCCGACCACATCCGGGTCTGTGCGTCCACGGACGGGCTGCGCCTGGATCCGTCAGCCGTCGAGGTGGCGATCAAGCAGGACCTGGCCGACGGGTTGCGTCCGACCGCGATCGTCGGTGCGGCGGGGACCACCAACACCGGCACGATCGATCCGCTCGACGAGCTGGCGGATGTGGCCGCTGAGCACGGTGTGTGGTTCCACGTCGACGCGGCCTACGGCGGGTTCTTCGTCCTGACCGACCGTGGCCGCGAGCGGATGGCCGGCATCGAGCGCGCCGATTCGATCACCCTGGATCCGCACAAGTCGCTCTTCCTGCCGTTCGGGACCGGTGCGCTGCTGGTCGCCGAGCGCGACCACCTCGCGTTGGCCTACGCCGAGGATGCGGACTACCTGCGTGACCGCAGCGAGGATCTCGACGCGTTGCCCGACTTCAGTTCCATCACCACCGAGTTGACCCGGGAATGGCGGGGTCTGCGGCTGTGGTTGCCGCTGCAGTTGCACGGCGAGGACGCGTTCCGCACGGCCCTGGACGACAAGCTCGACCTGGCGGATCAGGCGTGGCGCACCCTTGCCGACGATCCGAACCTGGAGGTCCTGGCTCAGCCGGACCTGTCGATCGTGACCTTCCGGGTCCGCGGGGACGACGCCACTCAGGACGAACTGCTGCGGCTCGTCCACCAGCACGGGCACGTCCGTCTGTCGACGACCGTGATCGAGGGGCGGGTGGTGGTCCGGCTGGTCGTCCTGTCGCACCGCACCACCGCCGAGACGGTGGAGCTGGCCGTTTCACTGATCCGGACGGCCGCCGCGGAGATCGTCGGCGGCTGATCGGCCCGTCACGGCGGGTACCCGCCGTCGATCAGCGCGCCGGGCCGTCGGTGACGAAGATCCGCTCGAGGATGGCCGGATCGACCAGGCCAACCTCGCCGAAGCTCCGGGCGGTCGTGGCCAGCTCCGGGGCGGTCGCCTGCAGGCGCTTCCCGAGCTGCTGTGCCTCATCCCAGCGCTCGGCCGTGGCCAGCACGATCGCCTCCCAAAGCGCCAGCTCCGGTTCCTGGTCGGGGTCGACCGTCAGGTCACGGATCGCGTCCATCGCTGAGTCCGGTTCGTCATCGAGCGCCAGTTCGAAGGCCTCGACCACGCGGTGGTAGCGGAAGCTGTAGTCGACAATGTCTCCGAGGCGTGCGATCGGTTCCGGGTCGTCGTCGACCCGTAGGTCGACGATGTGGTCGCGCCAGGGTCGGCCGCTTGGTTCTGCGCAGACGACCTCGATGGCAGCGGACCGTCGGCCGCGGCGGTCGCCACCGGCATCCTCGGCTGCCTGCAGCGCGGCCACGAGTCGCCCGGCGAGCCAGCCGTCCGTCGCCTCGAAGGTGTCGACCATGGCCTGCCAGACGTCCGGGGCACGCATCATGTTGGCCAGTGCGATGCAGTGCTCGCCCCGCGCCTGCCCCGCTTCGCCCACGCAGGCGTCTCCGGTGTAGCCGTCGATCCCGCCGTGCCCGTCGGCCATCCCCACCTGTCGCCGCTCGGGGTGCGGATCGACGCTCCGCAACGCGGTGATCGCCTCCGGTGCGGTCAACCCGGACCGCAGGACCTCGAGGCCCAGTTCCCCGTACATCGGCTCGCCCATCGACTGGGTCGCGATCACGCCGTA
>Ga0207421_10005151_pt1 | contig 14793 bp, 14 predicted proteins | sample SodLakKL_010_SED_4_FD_187542 | JGI IMG/M metagenome (GOLD analysis project Ga0207421, IMG submission 187542) | Alkaline sediment microbial communities from Lake Tanatar, Kulunda Steppe, Russia - 8KL_010_SED (SPAdes) (version 2) | ecosystem: Environmental > Aquatic > Non-marine Saline and...
CGGTGGACGATGTTCTCCTCGGTCGCGTCCCACAGGTGGACGTGACCGTCGATCACGAAGATCTCCTCGCCGTCTTGGTGGTACATGGTCAGTGTGGTATGTCGGACCACACCACCAAAAATCTTCACTAACGTTCGGGCAGAACGTCCGCCGTTCGCGTTCGTCGCGGGCCTCCGTCGCAGATCGCGAACGGTCGTGACGGGGAACGGCTCCGACCGCGTCCGTCACGAACTATTATCACGTCTGCGGGTGTCATCCTCACCCGTACCATGCGAGCCGCACGTCTCCACGAGTACACCCACGACATGGGCGAGGCGCTCACCGTCGAGGAGGTGGACCGGCCGACGATCGAAACCGCAGACGGCGTCCTCGTGGAAGTCGAGGGCGCCGGCTGGTGTCAGACGGACAACCACATCGTCGAGGGGATGTGGACCGAGTACGCCCCCCAGGAGCTGCCGATGATCCTCGGCCACGAGAACGCCGGGGTCGTCGCCGAGACCGGCGAGGACGTCACCCTCGTCGAGGAAGGTGATCCCGTCATCTGCCACCCGGTCCAGACCTGTGGGATCTGTCGACCCTGCCGGCTCGGGGAGGACATGTACTGTGAGAACGGCGCGTTCAACGGGCTCACCGTCGACGGCGGCTTCGCCGAGTACCTGCTGACAAACGAACGGGCGGTGATCCCCCTCCCCGAGGGCGTCGATCCGGCCGACATCGCTCCCCACGCCGACGCCGGCATCACGGCCTACCACGCCGCGAAGAAGGCCGTCGACGAACTGTCCCCGGGCGACGCCGTCGTCGCCATCGGGATCGGCGGTCTGGGCCACATCGGCGTCCAGTGTCTCGACGCGATGAGCGCCGCCGACGTGATCGCCGTCGACGTCAAAGACGAGGCCCTCGAGCTCGCCGACTCCCTCGGGGCGACCCACACGGTGAATCCGACCGAGGAGGCGCTTCCCGACGCCGTCGACGCGCTCACCGACGGCGTCGGGGCCAGGCAGGTGCTCGACTTCGTCGGCCGGGACGAGACGACGGCGTACGCCCCGGAGATCGTCGCGCCGGGTGGCGATCACCACGTGATCGGCTACGGCGGGCACATCCACGAACCCTGCCAGGCGCTGGTCAACGGCGAGTTCTCGTTCAAGGGGACGCTCGTCGGCCGGTACGCCGAACTCCAGGAGCTCGTCGCGCTCGTCGACCGCGGGCTCGTCGACTTACACGCCGACCGTTACGAGCTCGGTGAGATAAACACGGTCGCCGAACGGCTCGAGGCGGGCGAGATCGAGGGACGGGCGGTCATCACGCCCTGAGCCGACGCTCGTTCCGCCTCCGGAGCCGAGAGGTGTTCGTCCGGAGCCGGAGGGGTGCTTCGACGGTCACGGAAGGGGTCCGAAGCCACCGTCGGTCGGCTCACCGGCCGTGGGAGGGGCCCTGGACGCTCGGAGTCACCCGCTGGCCGATCCGGGCGATGATCGCCGCGGTGGCGACCACGGCGAAGCCAAAGACCAGCATGCTCGCGACGTAGCCGACGTTGACGGCGTCGGTCACCTCCCCGAGGACGGCCGCGACCGCCAGCACGACGACGCTGAACGCGAGCCAGACGACGAGAGCGAGCGTCCCGAACCGCCGGGAGCTCCCCGTCTCGGACGATCGTGTGCTCATGTCGGGCCGTTCGACCGGGGATCACAAAAAGGACCGCGGTCCGGCCCGGCCGGCGGGAACGGTCGCGGGGACACGGTCGCCGACGCCGCCGGACGGGTGGACGACGGGCAGCCGACGCTCCGACGGTGGGCGGAGCCTCGACAGACGAAGGCACAACCATTGATACGGCTCCGTCCGTAGGTACGACCGAGAGATGAAAACCGGTATCCTGCTGCTCAACTTCGGGGAACCACCCGAGCCCGACAGGGACGTCGTCGTCGAGTACCTCACGAACATCTTTTTCAACAACGCCGACCTCGAGGAGGCCGACACCGAAGAGGAGGCGATGGAACGCTCCCGCCAGCTCGCACGGAGACGTGCACCGGGACTGATCGAGGAGTACGAGGAGATCGGCGGCTCGCCGCTGAACCCCCAGTCGGAACGCCAGGCCGAGCTCCTCGAGTCCGCCCTCGACGGTCGGGGTGTGGACGTCGAGACGTACGTCGGCCACCAGTTTCTGGATCCGTACGTCGAGGACGCCGTCGAGGCCGCCCACGAGGACGGGGTCGACCACCTGATCGGGCTACCGATCTACCCGCTGTGTGGCCCCTCGACGACCGTTGCGGCCCTAGACGAGATGGAAGCGGCGGTCGCGGCCCGCGAGGGGTGGGACGTCGAGGTTGATCCCGTCTCCGGCTGGCACAAACACCCACTCTACAACCGGATCCGCGCCGACGCGATCGCCGACTTCCTCGAGGAGCGCGAACTCGATCCGAACGATCCGGGGACGACGCTCGTCTTCTCGGCTCACGGCACCCCCACACACTACCTCGAGGAGGGGAGTCGCTACGTGATCTACGTCGAGGAGTTCTGTGAGACGATCGCCTCCCTGCTCGGCGTCGAGAGCTACGAACTGGGCTATCAGAACCACTCGAACCGGAACATCGAGTGGACCCAGCCGGACGTCGAGGACCTGATCGAGGAGCTCGACGCCGACCGGATCGTCGTCGATCCGGTGAGTTTCATGCACGAACAGTCCGAGACGCTCTCGGAACTCGACGTCGAACTCCGCGAGGATGCCGAGGCCGTCGGCCTGGGGTTCCACCGGGTGCCGATCCCTCACGACGACCCCCGGTTCGGGGAGGTGCTCGCGGACCTCGTCGAGCCGTTCGTCGCCGGCTTCGAGCCCGGCTACTACCAGTTCCGCCAGTGTCAGTGTCGGGACGTCGAGGGGACGATGTGTCTGAACGCACCCCAGGAGCCGACTGCCGGGAACTGACCGACCCGGAAGCCGGCTTCTCCCGAAGACGTCACAGCTCGACGGCCATCATCACCTCGTCGACGTACTCGCCGTTGAGCTTGTAGTGATCCTCCCGGACGGCCTCGACCTCCCAGCCGTGGCCCGCCAGGAACGCGATCGCCTCCTCGTTGGTCGAGGGGACGCTGTTGTACACCTTCTCGTACCCCCTGGAGCCGGCCCACTCGAGCCCGCGGGCGAGCAGGTGCGAGCCGATGTCGTGGCCACGATACTCCTCTAAGACGCCGACGGTGAGCTCGGCGGTGTGGCTCAGCTTCTCGAGCTCCGGGGCGACGAGGTGGACCCAGCCGACGACCTCCGAGCCGACGGTCGCGACGAAGAACATCCGGGACTCGAGCTCGTTGTGTCTGAGCAGGGCCTCCTGGTGGTCTACCTCGTCGGCGACGCTCTCGGCGACGATGTAGGTCTTCTCCTCGGCGACCCGCCTGATCGCGCCGACGATGCCGCTTAGATCCTCCTGGCGTGCGGGTCGGATCGCGAACTCGATCGCGCCGCCGGGGTACTCCTCTTCGGCACCGGCGTCGACGGTGACCCGGAGCCGGCCGTCGACGTCCTCGATCCGGCCGTCGCGTTTCAGGATGGCGACGTGGTGGCGAAAGCCCCTCGGATCGATCCCCAGCCGCTCGCGGACGGCCTCGCCCCCGACCGCGCCACGCCGTTCGACGTGCTCGTAGATCCGCCGCCGATCCTCGTGGCCGAACTCGAGCGTCCCTCTCACGTCCATGGGTCCTGTTAGCGCACCTCGACACTTAACTGTTGGCAGACCGGCGACGGACGGCCGACCGAAACCGACGCGAGGACGCTCGAACCGCCGGTAAACGGTCGACTCGAGAACTGAGTCCGACACAACTGCTAAATGGAAACCGGATAACCGACAAACAAAGGCCATGGTCGAATCAACCCTATCGATCGAGTTTCTCGCCGGGGTCGCGATCACGGTGTTTCTCGCACTCGTGTTCTTCGCGGTCGTGGTCCTCTGGGACATCGCGCTGGCGATCCGGAGCGTCGGCGACAAACTCGACAAGCTCGAGGACAGCGTCGACGACGACCTCCGGGAGATCGGCTACTCCCTCGAGACCGTCTCGAACGTCCGGAGCGGCGGGGCCCAGCTACACCTGAGCGGCGGTTCGATCTCGGCCGGACCCGCCGACGGCGCACGCGCCCGAACTCCCGCCGACGGCCGGGCGGCCGCCGCCGGGGGGACCGGGGAGTCCCCGGACGCCGCTCCCGGAACGGCGGCTGCCAACCCCGAGTGGGTGACCGACGACGGCCATCCCACCGACGGGAGGGCAGCTGCCGAGCACGCCGAAACGGAGCCGAGGGTCGGCGACGGGATAGCTCCCGGGGACGCCGATGGGACCGCTCCCGAGGACGCCGACGGGGTGGGGACACCGGCCGCGGACGACGGGCCGAAGACGGAACAACACGAGCCAGCGGGGGCGGACGCCGACGCCGAGACGGACGCCGACGCCGAGACGGACACCGATACGGAGACGGACGCCGACGCCGAGACCGAAACGGAAGTCGAGGACGAAACGGACGGCGATACCGGGGCCGACGACGGGAACGAATCCGACGCCGAGGAGGCGACGTCCGAAAGCGACGAGGAGGCCGACGACGCCGGGATCGACTCGCGCGCCGAACTCAACCGCCAGCGGTTCGTCACCGCCGGGGACGGCCGGCCGTGGTACACACTCAGCCTCGACCGACGGCAGGACGACGAGGAGATCGCCGGCGCCCTGGAGGCACCGGGCACGGTCGACGACCGCGAGGTGATCGTGGTCGGGCCGCCGGGGAGTCAGACGGAACGGACCGACGGCGGCCCGACCGACGGCGGTGATTCGACCCTTTCGTCGAACGGCGGCCACACGCCCGGGGGAGCGTTCTCGACGCCCGGTGAGCCGTCGTCACCAGGACCCGCTTCCGGTGAGCCGTCGTCCGAGTTCGATTACGAGGACACCGCCGTCGGCGAGCCGCCGGAATCGGGGACGTCGACGGACACCGGCGAAACCGCGCTCGACGGACCCCCGACAGGCGACGCGTCGGTCGAAGAACGGCTTCCGGACGAAGGCTCCTCCGGCGGAGAGCCGTCCGCGAGGGTTCCGGAGGTCGAGGAGGAGCCGTCGGCCAGCGAGGAAGAGTCGTCGGCGGAGATGCCGGAGGTCGAAGAGGAGCCGTCGGCGGAGATGCCGGAGGGCGAAGAGGAGCCGTCGGCGGAGATGCCGGAGGTCGAAGAGGAGCCGTCGGCGGAGATGCCGGAGGGCGAGGAGGAGCCGTCGGCCGAGATCGATCCGTCCGCGAAAGCCGAGGAGGAGCCGTCGTCCAGGGGCGAAGAGTCGTCGGCGGAGATGCCGAAGGCCGAGGAGGAACCGTCGGTAGCCGAAGTGGAGCCACCGATAGAGGACGAGCCGAAGGAGACGCTCACCGTCGAGGAGGCCATCGAGGCGATAAACGAGGACGCGCCGGCGCCCTCGCTCTCGAGCCAGGAGTTCGCCCTCTCGGCGACGGCCGACGGAGAGGACGTGGTGCTCGTCTTCGAGTTCGATCCGGACCTCGTCGACGTCACTGGATCGACGCGACGGCTGTTGAGCTACCAGCTCGGGAGCTTCGCCGACCAGGAGTCGACGCCCGACGGCGAGGTGACCGTCGAGAACCGACGCGTGGTGATCGAGATCAGGGAGCCGGAGGGCGCTGACGTCTCCCGGTGGGGGGAGGCCGCCGTCAGCATCGTCGACCGGACGCTGTACCTCTCCGAGGGGAGTTGACCCGACTCCGGGCCGTCCACCGGTGATCCCCTCCGATCGATTCAGCCGCGGCCGGTCGGCGACGGGAGTGTGATCGATCCGCGCTTCGAGAGAGTGTGGACGGCGGCGACCGACAACACGAGGAGGCTCGTCCCGAGGGCGACCAGCGGTACGGCGGCGCCGGCAACGACGCTCACGAGAACCCCGAGCGTCCCGAGGACGGCGACGGCGGCGTACGCGAGGTGCCAGGGTCGGTCCGCGTGGGCGTTCCGGTCGAGGTACGGTCGGAACGTCCGTCCGTCGGCCAGCAGTTCGATCGTGTGCTCTTCGGGGTCCCAGTCGACGATGTCGTGGTCCTCGAGCATCGGGAGGTGGGTCTGGTACAGCGAGATGTACACCCGTCTGCGCTGGGTACGGGTGATCCTCTCCGGCTCGACGCCGTTCTCCCAGGCGGCGACCTGTCTGACGAGTGCGGAGAGTTCACACGATCCGTGTCGCCGGAGGTACCGGACGGTCCATCTACGTCGGGCGTTGCTGAACACGTCGAACAGTTCGGCCTGGGTGAGGTCGTCGGTCATGGTGTCGTCGGTAGCCGGCGGAGCCCGAAACGGCGAGATCGGACGTCTCGGCTGGTTGTGTGTGGAAGGAACACTTTATTATCTGGCTGCTACCCCGCGGAAACGGTCTTGTACCGGTCACTCGGCGTGACTGACACGGTTTCGGTGACGTAGCGTATCGTCGTGGCACGTCCGCACTCACCGACGTGGCGGTGGCCCGGCGGTCGTTCGCGGTGACGTGCCGGGATCACTCACCGCGATAATACGTCACAACCGGCTCCGTCGCGAGCGTAGCCGAGTCTTCGTGGAATCGGTCGCTCGGAGCCGGCTGGCGGGCCTCCAGGTGTCGTCCACCCCCGTCGGGAATCGACCCGACGCGGCCGTGAGTTCCCGTAGCCAGTCGCTACGGTCTGTCAGGGCGGGGATAACAAAGCGCCGCTACCCGTCACGTCCGGCAGACGATCGACCAGTTCACATGAATCACGACTTTCCACTCCGAGGCGGTGACCGGCGGTGACCGGGGTCGTTCGCGGCGATCGGGTGCGGATCGACGACGGCGCGACCGTCGGCTACGGGACGTTCGAGGAGCCGACCCGCATCGGCCACGACGCGACGATCCGGTCGGGTACGATCCTCTACGGGGACGTCACCGTCGGCGACGGCTTCACTACCGGCCACGACGTCCTCGTGCGCGAGGGGACGACGATCGGCGACGACGTCCTCCTCGGGACGAAGACCGTCGTCGACGGCGAGAGCCGGATCGGCTCACACGTCAGTCTCCAGACGGGGGTCTACCTCCCGACGGGGACGACCGTCGGCGACAACGTCTTTCTCGGCCCGCGAGCCGTCCTCACGAACGACGAGTATCCGGTCCGCCGGGAGACGACCCTCCGGGGACCGACGGTCGAGGACGGGGCGTCGATCGGCGCCAACGCGACCCTGCTGCCGGGAGTGACCGTCGGCGAGGGGGCGTTCGTCGCCGCCGGTGCGGTCGTCACCGACGACGTCCCCGCCGGGACGCTCGCGGTCGGCACCCCCGCACGGATCCAACCGCTGCCGGAACCGCTGGAGGGGGAAAACCAGCTCGCATGACGGACGTTCCCATCGCCGACCCCGTGGTCAGTCGGGAGGCCCGCGAGCGAGTCGACGCGGTACTCGAGTCGGGCTACCTCGCCGACGGTCCGGAGGTCCGGTCGTTCGAAGAGGAGTTCGCCGCGTTCTGTGGGACCGAACACGCCGTCGCGACGTCGAACGGGACGACTGCCCTCCACGCCGCCCTGGAGGCTCTCGGCGTCGACGACGGCGACGCGGTCGTCACCTCGCCGTTCTCGTTCGTCGCCAGCGCGAACGCGATCCGACTCGCCGGCGGGACGCCGGTGTTCGCCGACGTCGATCCGGAGACGTACACGCTGGATCCCGGGAGCGTCGCGGCGATCCTCGACGAACGCGACGACGTCGTCGGGCTGTTGCCCGTCCACCTCTACGGGCTGGCGGCGCCGATGCCGGAGCTACTCGCACTCGCCCGCGAGCACGACCTGTTCGTCCTGGAGGACGCCTGTCAGGCCCACGGAGCGGCGATCGACGGCCGGCCAGTGGGAAGCTTCGGCGACGCCGCCTGCTTCTCGTTTTACCCGACCAAGAACATGACCACCGGCGAGGGCGGGATGATCACGACCGACAGCGAACGGCTGGCCGCGGCCGCCTCGAGCTACGTCAACCACGGCCGGGGTGGGGAGGACGGCTACGGCCACGTCGAACTCGGTCACAACTACCGGATGACGAGCCTCGCGGCCGCCATCGGCCGCGTCCAGCTCGAGCGGCTGCCGTCGTTCAACGAGGGTCGCCGGGCGAACGCGAGCCGTTACGACGAGGCGTTCGACGGAGTGCCGGTCGAGACCCCCCAAACGCCCGAGGGCTACCGGCACGTCTACCACCAGTACACGCTCCGGACCGAGGCACGCGACGCGCTGGCGGAACACTTAGAGGAGCGTGGCGTCGGGGCGGCGGTCTACTACCCGACGCCGATCCATCGGCTACCCGCCTACGAGGGCGTGAGCACGGCGGCGGTCCAGCTCCCGGCCGCCGAGCGGGCCGCCGAGAGCGTCCTCTCGATACCGGTCCACCCGGGGCTGACCGACGCCGACCGCGCGGCCGTCGTCGCGGCGGTCCGTGGCTTCGACTGGGAGGGGGAACGATGAGCGAGACGCTCCGCGTCGGCGTCGTCGGCGTGGGTTCGATGGGCGAGAACCACGCGCGGGTGTACAGCGAGCTCCGGGACGTCGAGCTCGTCGGCGTGACCGACCTCGACCAGGGGCAGGCACGGCGGGTCGCCGAGACGTACGGGACCGAGTCCCGATCGCTCTCGGGGCTGCTCGCGGCGTGTGACGGCGTCAGCGTGGCGGTGCCGACCGCCGCCCACCACGGGACGGTGACGAGCTGTCTCGACGCCGGCGTCCACGTGTTAGTCGAGAAGCCGATCGCGGACTCCGTCGAGGCGGGCCGAGAGCTCGCCGCCCGGGCCCGCGAGGCCGGCCTGGTCCTCCAGGTCGGCCACGTCGAGCGGTTCAACCCGGCAGTGGAGGCCCTCGGCTCGGTGCTCGAGGGACTCGAGGTGATCGCCGTCGAGGCCGAACGCCTCGGGCCGCCGGTCGACCGGTCGGGGACCGACGGCGTCGTGCTCGACCTGATGATCCACGACCTGGACGTGGTGCGGTCGATCCTCGGGACCGAGCCGGAGTCGATCGGCGCCATGGGGGCCGGGGACGGCGCGTACGCGACCGCCAGGATGGCGTTTCCCGACGAGGTGATCGTCTCGCTGACGGCCAGCCGGATCACCCAGAAGAAGGTCCGTCGGCTGACGGTCACCGCCCGGGAGTGTCTGGTCGAGGTCGACTACCTCACCCAGTCGGTGCGTATCCACCGCAACTCCTACCCGGAGTACGTGGCCGACGACGGGCGCAGCCGCTACCGCCACGAGAGCGTCGTCGAACGGCCACGGGTCGAGGCCGGCGAGCCGCTCCGCCGCGAGCTCGAGGGCTTTCTCGACGCCTGCCGGAACGGCACCGAGCCTCCGGTCACCGCAGAGGACGGAATCCGTGCGCTCGAGCTTGCCGTTCGGATCGACCGGCTCGCCGCCGCGGGCGACCGGATCGAGGTGCGCGCCGAATGAACACCCGGGGACCGTACGGCGCCGACTCCTCGCCGGCGGCCCAGCGGGAGGCGCTCCGATCCGGGGAGCTACCGGTCGCGGTGTACGGCCTCGGCAAGATGGGGTTGCCCCTGGCTGGCGTCTACGCCGAGCGAACCGGGAACGTCGTCGGCGTCGACGTCGATCCGGCGGTCGTCGCCGCGGTCGAGCGCGGGGAGTGTCACGTCACCGGCGAGCCTGGACTGCCGGAACTCGTCGCCGAGCAGGTCGAGGCGGGGCGGCTCCGGGCGACGACCGACGGCCCCGCGGCGGCCACGACGGCGGCGATCCACGTGGTGATCGTCCCCACGCTGGTGGCAGACGGCGAGCCGGAGCTGTCGATCCTCGAGTCGGTCACCGCGGACGTCGCGGCCGGGCTCTCGGCCGGCGACCTCGTCGTCGTCGAGTCGACGGTCCCCCCGGGCACCTGCCGGGAGCTGCTCGCGCCCACGCTCGCCGAGGCGAGCGGCGTCGACGCGTTCGGGCTGGCCTTCTGCCCCGAGCGGACCTCCTCGGGGCGGGCCCTGCGGGACGTCCGTGGCGCCTACCCGAAGGTCGTCGGCGGCGTCGACGGCGAGAGCGCACGCGCGGCCGCGCTCGTCTACGACGCACTCACCGACGGCGAGGTCCACGTGGTCTCGGACGCGACGACCGCGGAGGCCGTGAAGGTGTTCGAGGGCGTCTACCGGGACGTCAACATCGCCCTCGCCAACGAGTTCGCCACCCTCGCCGACGGGCTCGGGATCTCCGTCCGGGAGGCGATCGAGACGGCAAACAGGATCCCCTACTGCGATCTGCACGATCCGGGGCCGGGCGTCGGCGGCCACTGTATCCCCTTCTATCCGTACTTTCTGCTCGCCGTCGCCGGGAGTGAGCTGCCCGTGACCCGGACGGCCCGGGAGCTAAACGAGTCGATGCCGGCCTGGACCGTCTCGTGGCTGGCTGAGCGTCTCGGACGAGAACTCGAGGGCGCCGACGTGCTCGTGCTCGGACTCACTTATCGGGCGGGCGTCGAGGAGACGCGTGCCTCCCCGGGCCCGGAGATCGTCGAGATGCTCGCACAGCGCGGCGCGACGGTCTTCGCCTGCGATCCGCTGGTCGATCCCGCCGACCACGGCGCCAGGCCGGTCGCGGTCGACGCCGTCGCCGACGGGGAGTTCGACGCCGTCGTGCTCGTGACCCCTCACGAGGCGTTCGAGGGGATCGATTGGGGCTCGATGGCTCCCACGCTCGTCCTCGACGGCCGCGACGCACTCGAGATCGAGGATGGGGACCACCGCCACGTGACCCTCGGTGGCTCCGTCGGGGGACGACCACAGGTCGTCGATCGAGGGGAGGCGACCCCGCCCCGGACCGACTGACCTGTGCGTCGGATAACCTACTTCCGCCGCTACGGTAAGCGGTGGTGACACATTACTAGGCCGTCAGCGGTGGTGAAATCGGCCGACGTAGCCGGGACCGTCAGCGGTGGTGAAACCGGCCGACGTAGAGGGCGAGGACGTTCGCGCCGAGGAGACCGAGGAAGGCACTCGCCTCGCCGGAGCTAGAGAGTCCGGTCACGAGCAGGGGGACGTACAGAAACGGGAGGACGATCGCCGTCCAGAAGCCCGCGATTCGAATCGGTTCCGCCGCGGTCGGCGCGAGCCGTTCGAGTCGGCCCCGCTCTTCGCTCTCGTCGAATCGGCCCCGCTCTCCGCTCTCGTCGAGTCGGCCCCGCTCTCCGCTCTCGTCCGCCGTTCGCCTGTCACGCGTTGGGGTTCCGTTCGACATTGAATCCAGCGTGCCACCCGAGCACACTGTGGCTGATATACTCCGGCGAGCGTTCCGGACGGTCGAGCCGAGTACGGGCCGGTTACTCTCGATCAAAAACGCTTCGAGAGCCGTCCGGACGGTTCATCGGCCCCTCTCGGTGGACGAGAGGGGGGCTCGGAGGTCACGCATCGAGCCGATCGACGCTGGCGTGGCGGCCGGCCCGCCAGCCGGCGGCCAGCGCCGTGACCGTGCCGACGCCGACCGCGATGGCCACGGCGACCACGTACACCTCGACGGGCGTCCGGAGCACCTCCTCGAAGCCGACCAGCCCGGCGACGAGCCGGTTCAACCCCGCTGCCACCCGGGGCGTCGCGAGGAGTGCGACCAGCCCGCCGACGAGCCCGATGAGCAGCCCCTGGACGGCGACCGTCCCCGCGAGCAGCCACCGGGAGAGTCCGATCGCCCGCAGGGCCGCGAGCTCCCGGCGCTGGGCGTAGGCGACGAGCACGAACAGGTTGACCGTGAGCACGAGCCCGCCGACGACAGCGAGGCCGACGAGGGTGACTCCGCCCGCGACGATCGGGGCTCGCTGCTCGATCAGGGCCAGGAGCTGATCGTCGCTCGTCCGGACGTCGTAGTTCGGATAGCTCTCGGCGAGCTCCTCGCGGACGGCCGTCGCGTCGGCGTCGTCGTCGACGGTCACGACGACGAACGTCGCCCGGTCGGTCCCGCGGGTGCCGGCGACTCGCTGGAGCTCCGCCGTGGGGACGGTGACGGCGGGCTGGCCGAGAAACTCCGAGTGGTGGGTGGAGATCCCCACGACGACGAACTCGTGGCGTGGCGCACTCTCCCGGCTCGTCCCCAAAACGAGCGTGTCGCCGACCGCGAGGTCGTGGGCCTCGGCGATCCGCGGATCGACGACGACCTCGGCCGCCGAGCCGTCGGATTCGTAGTGGCGTGGATCGGTGGAGAACCCCTCGCCTTCGAGGAAATCGAACCCCTCGTGGGTCTCCCGGACGCCGACGGCCGCGACCGGCTCGAGCTCGTCGGGATCGGTGCCCACGTAGGCGCTGTGGGTCGCGACCGGCGTCGCGAACTGGACGTCCTCGCGTGCGGTGACCTCGAGAGCGATCGCGTGTGAGTCGACGATCGGGTTCTCCGCGCCGCCGGGGGACGGATCGAGGGGGTCGGCCGTGATCCAGACGTCCCGGCCGGCTTCCTCGAACCCTTCCTGGCCGATCTCGACGACGCCGACGCCGAGACTCGCCAGCAACGTCACCGCGAGTGCGGCGACGGCGACCGCGGCGACGGCGAGTAACGCCCGGCCGGGCGACCGGCGCAGCTGGACGAGCCCGAGTCCGACGACGGCACGCAGGCGCACGAGCGTCTTCAGTGGATTCATCGGTCGGGCGTCGTTGACGGATTCATCGGTCGAGCCTTTCCGGTGGATTCATCGTTCGAGTTCCTCTATGACGTCGGTCCGTGCGGCGATCGTCAGCGGATACGGGGCGGCGAGCAAGCCGGCGGCGAGTGCGACCGCGATCCCGTAGGGGAGAAAGAACGGGTGTGCGTGGGCGACCGTCCCCGTGGCGATCGACGTTCCCACGGCGTTCAGCGCGACGACGCCGGCGACGCCGAGGCCGACCCCGAGCAGCGCGCCGAGGACGCTCGTGACGGCGATCGTGATCGTGACGATAGCGAGCCGGCTCGTCACCGGGAAGCCGACGGCGGCCAGGATCGCGAGCGTCCGTCGGTCCTCCTCGACCGAGAGCGCAGCCGTCGTCGCCACGAACAGCGAACACGTAGAGAGCCCGACGATCAGCGCGACGACGACCGTCGCGAGCGCCAGCCCGTCGTCGACGAGCGCCGCGGGATCGGCGGCGTCGGCGGTCACGGTCGATGCCTCGGGGTAGGTCTCCGTGGCGGCGTCGACTGCCGCCTCCTCCTCGCCCCAGATCAGGATCCCCTCGGCGAGTTCGTCGTCGTCGGCCCCGGAGTGGGAACCGAGCGCCGGGAGGTGGACGAGCACGACCGGCGTCTCGCCGTCCGCCACCGCCGTCACGACGTGGCCCTCCGGCGCCGTTCGGTCGTCGGCTCCCTCGAGCTCGTCGGCCCCATCCGGCTCGGCAGCCACTTCGAGCCCTTCGACCCCTTCGAGTTCGTCGACTCCGAGGAGGACGTCGAACGCCTCGCCCTCGTCGACGCCGAGTCGGTCGGCGGCTGCCGCCGAGGCGACCGCCTCCCCACGCCAGCCGTCGCCGCCGGCGGGCTCGCCCAGCGGTCCGGTCGGGAGGCCGGCGACGGTCCGGTTCTCGCCGTCCGGGACGACGCCGACGAGCAACAGCCGCTCGCGGGAGTCCCCGGCACGGACCGCGACGGTCTCGACGAGGATCGGACTCGCGTGGTCTACCCCCTCCGTCGCCCGGATCGTCTCGGCGCCGGCCGTGGCGTCCCCGATCCGGGGGCTCTCGACGCCGTCGACCGACGACAGCGAACGCCCGTCGTCGGCGACGAGCCGGACGTCGGCGTCGTCGTCGGTCGCGACGCCGCCGTCGGCCAGCGCGAGCGCGACGCCGGTGACGACGAGCAGGAGAGCGACGGTGACCGCGACGGCGGCCGCGGTCGCGGCCGTCCGGCCTCTGGTGACCCTGAGCGCTCGCGTCCGGAGCCGTGAGAGCGCGAGCCGCCCCAGCCCCGTCCACCGCGGACCGCGGCTACCGTCCATCCGACACCACCCGGCCGTCCCGGAGTTCGACGGTTCGCTCCGTGGCGGCGAGGGTCCCCGGATCGTGGGAGGCGATCGCCACCGTCCGGTCGGCCGCGACGTCGGTCAACGTCCCGAGGACCGCCTCGCCGGTCTCGCTGTCGAGTTCGCCGGTCGGCTCGTCGGCGACGATCACGTCGGGATCGGTCGACAGCGCCCTCGCGATCGCCACGCGCTGGCGCTCGCCACCCGAGAGCTCCCCCGGGAGGTGATCCACGCGGTCGGCCAGTCCGACCTCCTCGAGCAGCGCCACCGCCCGTCGACGCCGCCGGTGGCGCGGAACGCCCGCCTGGACCAGCGGCAGGGCGACGTTCGCCCGGGCCGACAACGACGGCAGGAGGTGAAACCGCTGGAAGACGATCCCGACGTGTCGGCGACGGTGCCGGAGCCGGCCGCGGTCCGAGAGCGAGCGGAGGTCGGTGCCGAGCAGCTCGACCCGCCCCGTCGTCGGAACCAACAGCCCGGCGACGGCGTGGAGGATCGTCGACTTGCCGCTCCCGCTCGGCCCGGCGAGCCCGACGACCTCCCCGGGATCGACGGTCACGGAGACGCCCCGCAGTGCGGTCACCGTTCGCTCCCGGCCGGCCCCCAGGCCGCCGCCAGCGTACTCGTGGCCGACGTCGACGAGCCGGATCGCCGGCTCGCCGTCGTCGATTCCTCCCGTCGCCGAGCGGCCGAAGAGCCTCACGGCCCTGGGGACGCCATCCCCTCTCATTGTTTCCCCTCGCCTACCCCACACGCCGGTCGATCGGCCTGCCGTTCGGAGCCGATACCGTCGCCGGCGGCGACTGGAAGCGTTCACGTACACCGACCTATCGGCCGTTCGATCC
>Ga0207421_10005152_pt1 | contig 14791 bp, 12 predicted proteins | sample SodLakKL_010_SED_4_FD_187542 | JGI IMG/M metagenome (GOLD analysis project Ga0207421, IMG submission 187542) | Alkaline sediment microbial communities from Lake Tanatar, Kulunda Steppe, Russia - 8KL_010_SED (SPAdes) (version 2) | ecosystem: Environmental > Aquatic > Non-marine Saline and...
AAGATATCCAAAATTATTTGTACTGATGACTCGATAAAATTTTCGATAGAGGAATAAGTATGTTAGAAGGACTATTAGGAAAGAAGTTGAATAGTTTAAAAAACGATGACATACTCGTAGTCATGGATGACGGTCTAGGGTTCCTTGGTGAACTTAAAGAGTTCGATAAAAAAACTTTAGTCTTGAAAAAAGTCTTGCAGTCTAGCTTTGAGGATATAGATTGGAAGCATATTTCTCCATCTTCAAAAGATCTGAGAGAAAATAGTGGTGAAGATAAAAAAGCGGGATTTGCTAATTGGACTAAAGTAAATTTGAAAGAAGTCTATATCAGGACAGATCACATATCAAGGGTTTGGCCTTGGATCAAAAAGAAAAAAATAACTGAAAAGGTCAAAGGATCTACGGATGAAAGAAAAAGACCTATTTATTTCGAAGAGGACTATCTCTAAAAGGTGTACATGATATAATATGGATTACCATTTAATTACATCGGATCGAGCTCTTTAGGATATTCAGATGAGTGCCCAAATTATTTATACTTGAACTATCGTTGAAAACTAGTGGAGGCCGATGAAGTCTGAACAGATAAACGTACTGATGGTAGACGATGAGTTAGAATTCTTAGAACAGGCAAAGACGTTATTAGAAGAAAAAGATAATCGTTTTGTCATAATGACCTCAAATAATGTTGAGGAGTCGTTAAAAATAATAGAAAATGAAAATATCGATGCGGTGGTTTCGGATTATAAGATGCCTGAGAAGGATGGTATCAAATTTCTCAGAATTTTGAGAGAAGAAAAAGAAAGTAGAATCCCTTTCATATTATTCACGGGTAGGGGCTGGGAAGAGGTTGCTATGAACGCTTTGAACTTTGGAGCGAACAAATACATATGGAAAAAAGAAGAACTGAATCTTTATAATAAAAAACAAAAAGAATCGGTTGACCAGTATGAAAAGTTGGCTAAAGAAATATTGAAAGAAGTCAAGAAATACGAAAATGAAGAGACTACAGATCTCTTGAGACAAACTATCGAAAAGGCAAATGACGGTATTTTTTGGATATCACCTAAAGGCAAAATTTTGTATGGGAACCAGACTATCAGGGATATGCTGGGATATAATCAGAGGGAACTCCAAAATCTAGATGTTTCCGATATAGATCCTAAGTTTTTAGAAGATAAAAGAGAAAGTTTCTGGGAGAGGCTCAAAGAAGAAGAAATCATAACAATCAAAACTGAACATCAGGGGAAAGATGGTACGGTTTTCCCGGTGGAGATAACAAGCAATTACGTAAGACATGAAGATAAAGAAATTGAATTTGCTTTCGTTAGAAGAATTGGTGAATGAAGTAAACAGTTTTAAAAACCACTCTCACTTAAATGTTATATAAGTCTTCTTAACCTTATTAGATGAAGAAATGGAAGAAAATAGATTTAAAAAGTTTATCACCTCTCAATTAAAAACCTTGAATACCGGTATGGTATCTCAGAAAAAAAGACTTAGTACCCTTCTAGAAGAAGAGAGACCATCTGTCGAAAAAAGAGATGGAGGCACACACTATTTCGAAAAAGACCATCTTACGGAAGTTGAAAATATTATACCCATCCATAAGAAAAAAGATTTGCAATTACCAATAGTAGTTTACAATGATCCCTCGCTAGACCGCTGTTATGTTAAAGGAAAAGTCGAAGGAAAAGTAGTAAAAGAAATGATCGGATTGAAAAATAAAACAATCCAAAAGGAAAAAAACTGGTTTTCTAAGCCTCTCACCGCAGATATGATTAGGGAATACGATGACATATTTCTCTTCGTGTGGACTCCTAAATTGAACGAAGGTATCTCAACTAAAAAATATTAAAAGAAAAGAACGGTAAAAAATTTTTTTGTGAACTTGAAATCTCTCACTTTTTTAGGGTCAACTCTTCCCCACAACACATGAACTCACAAGTTGCACAGGTACCCTCTTCTTCACCCTCACAGCATTCTCCACATTCATTGATAACCTTCATTTCAAAACCGCACTCTTCACACATATATATTTGTCCTTTTTCCATATCATGGCACTCCGGCATATTTTCACCTATTACAGTGTAATGAAATATCGTAAATAAACTTTTGGTACCTTTTCAGGACATATATAAAAACAGGTTTTTGATTTTCAATCGTTCGATCTTACAACAGGAAAGCCTTTATTTTTCCAATCTTTTAGCCCCCCCTCATAGTCCACCACTTTCTCAAACCCAAGTTTTTCCAATTTTTTAGCTGCTTTTATACTTGCTTCACATTGAAAACTTTTGCAGTACACGATGATTTCTTTATTCGGATCTAATTCGTCTCTTCTCCTGCCGATCTCACCTAGAGGTATATTTATAGAGTTTGGGATATGTTCCCTCCTGAATTGCTCTTCTGAAAGTACATTAATTAATATAAAATCATCTGCTGAATCCATCTTCTTTTTTAAATCATCCGTAGAGATGGTGTTCATCTATATCTACCTGATACATAATACGTTCTTGGACATTAAATATTTTTTCTAACAACCATTAAATAACACAATATAAGAATAAATAAAGGAAAACTTTAATTAGAACGGCTATAGATGAGATGAATTGAAACCGATTGTTGGTGTAATTGATGAGTGAATCTTTGGAAGAAAGGTCAGAGGAGGAGAATTCCTCCAGAACAGAGACCGAGCAGGTCGATGTAACTCCTATCGATGAGTGGATAAAAGATGTAGATATCAACAGTACAGAGGATATAAAGGTACCCGAAATTCTAGCTGACCAAGTTATAGGACAGGATGAAGCCGTTAGTGTGGCTAAAAAGGCTGCAAAACAGCATCGTCATGTTATGCTGATTGGTCCTCCAGGTACTGGAAAATCTATGATAGCCAAGGCTATGACTGATTTTCTACCTAAACAGGAACTAGAGGACATTCTATGCTTTCCAAATGAGAAGGATGAAAACGAACCTAAAATTAGAACAGTGCCTGCAGGTAAAGGCGAAGAGATAGTCGAGGCACACAAGAGAGAGGCTAGAAAAAAAGAAAAACATAAGAATAGAGGAATGCTCATGATCTTAGCCCTGATAGTAGGAGCCGCAGTGGTTATATCAATCTGGCAGGGCAATTTTCTGATCATGTTCTTTGGGATCCTCGCAGCCGCCATGCTCATGATAGCTATGAGAGCTAATCCAAGAGGGTTTGGACAGGACAGCGATTCCCAAACTCCTAAGCTTTTGAAAAGCAGTAATCCCGGCGAGAAACCGCCCTTCATCGATGCTACTGGTGCTCAATCAGGCGCACTTTTAGGTGACGTTAAACATGATCCTTTCCAGAGTGGAGGGCTCGAAACCCCTGCTCACCAGAGGGTTGAAGTTGGAGCCATTCACGAAGCCCACAATGGTGTCCTCTTCATAGACGAGATGAATATGCTCGGTATGGATTCACAACATAGTTTACTTACGGCGATGCAGGAAAGAAAATTTTCTATAACGGGACAGAGTGAAAGGAGCAGCGGGGCTATGGTCCAAACAGAACCTGTTCCAACGAATTTTATCCTAGTTGCAGCAGGAAATCTAGATTCAGTGTATGGACATAAAGATGAAAGAGGTATGCAGCACGGAGGTATGCATCCCGCTCTAAGATCAAGGATCAGAGGTTATGGTTACGAAGTCTATGTAAACGACACAATGGATGACACGGATGAAAACCGCAAAAAGTTGATACGCTTCATAGCTCAGGAGATCGAGAAAGACGAGAAAAAAATACCTCACTTCACTAAAGGGGCTATCAAAGAGATGTTGAGAGAAGCCCAGAGGAGAGCTAATAAACGTGGAGAACTGACTTTGAGGCTGAGAGAACTTGGAGGATTGGTAAGAGTGGCTGGGGATCTTGCGGTAGAACGGGGACACAAAATGACTACTGCTGAAGATGTAGTGAATGCGAAATCTACAGCGAGATCTCTTGAACAGCAGGTCACTGATAAATATATTAGGAAGAGAAAGGAATACAGCATGTACAGAACAGAAGGAGATATGGTAGGCGTCGTGAACGGACTTGCAGCCATGGGTGACGAGCAAGAAGGGATGTCTGAATATTCCGGTATCGTTCTACCCATCGCAGCTGAAGTCACTCCCGCACATTCAAGCGAAGAGGGGAGAGTGATCGCTACAGGACGCCTTGGGGATATCGCAAAAGAAGCCGTTCAGAATGTATCGGCGTTAATCAAAAAATACACGGGAGAAAATATCTCTCAATACGATGTGCATATCCAGTTCATAGGTACTCAACAAGGTGTTGAAGGAGATTCCGCATCTATATCTATCGCTACCGCAGTTATTTCTGCATTGGAGAATATCCCTATAGATCAGAATATAGCTATGACTGGTTCTTTAAGCGTCAGGGGACAGGTCTTACCTGTTGGAGGGATAACTTCGAAAATAGAGGCTGCCGCTGAAGTAGGTATGGACAAAGTTTTGATACCAAAAATGAACGAAAAAGATGTAGTGATCGAAGAGAAGTACGAAGACAAGATTGAGATCATCCCCGTAGAGAATCTAGGGGAAGTACTAAAACATGCCTTAGTGGGGGAGAAAAAAGAAAAACTGCTTGACAAATTGGCTTCACTTTTAGAGATAAAGACAATACCATTCCCTACCAGTGAACCCACACCTAAAACTTCTAACAATTCATGAAAGAAGGTGAAAGATAAATTGGGCGCTTTTGATCTTCTATCAGATGATATAAAGACAGTATTATCAGAACTCGATATTAAAGATGAAACTCGACCTCAGGAAGATGCTATCCCACCGATTTTAGAAGGGGAAAATACACTTGTGATCGCACCCACAGGTATAGGTAAAACTGAAGCGGCACTGCTCCCTATTCTCGATAATATCTTGTCTGAGGATAGGGAAGGATTTTCACTCCTTTACATAACGCCTTTGAAGGCATTGAATCGTGATATGATCAGGAGGATCAAGGAGTTCTCGGATAGATTGGATTTTAGAGTTGGTGTCAGACATGGTGATACAAGCCGAAAAGAAAGGAGAAAACAAGCGGAAGACCCGCCAGAAGTATTGATTACGACTCCTGAAACTCTTCAAATAATGTTTACAGGACATAAATTGAGGAAAGGGTTAGAAAACGTTAGACATGTTGTGATAGATGAATTGAATGAGTTGGCAGAAGACGAAAGAGGCAGCCAATTGTCACTAGCTTTGGAGCGTTTGACTGAACTATGTGAAAGGGACTTTCAAAGAGTGGGACTTTCTGCTACGGTAGGGTCTCCCCAAAAGGTCAAAGATTTTTTGGTTGGAGTAGGTAGAGATGGAATTATAATAGAAACAACTGGTAAAAGGGAATTGGATATAAAGGTAGAAAAACCGGTCTTGAATAAAGAAAGAGACGAAAAACTTTCCGAGATTATGAGATGTGATTTAGAAAAAGCTTCTTCACTCAGACTGTGCAGAGAACTAATAGAAAGTCACACATCTACGTTATTCTTCGTAAATACTAGAGATGCTGCTGAATCACTTTCATCTTCTTACACTCTTTGGAAAGAAGAAGAACCTGAAAGTGAGGACTTTCCGATCGGAGTTCATCATGGATCGCTCTCCAAAACCGCAAGGATAGATATGGAAGAACGATTCAAGAAAGGGGAATTGAAAGGGCTCATATGTACATCCTCAATGGAACTAGGAATAGACGTAGGTAAAACAGATCTGGTCCTACAGTATCAGTCTCCTCGGCAAGTCACTCGATTGATCCAAAGAGTTGGGAGGTCTGGTCACAAAATAGATGAGATATCAAAAGGTAGAATTATCTCAACTACGAAAGACGATATAATCGAAGGAGCAGTGATTTCTAGGAGAGGGATAACAAGAGAGCTTGAGAAAACAGAGATTCCAGATCAACCTTTAAGCGTTCTAGCCAACCAGTTGATTAGCACTGTTCATACTGAAAAAGAGTTTAAGTTTGATGATTTTTTTGAACTGGCTAAAAGAGCATATCCATTTAAATCATTAAAAAAGGAAACGTTTAACGAATTGGTAAAACAACTTGCAGAGATAAGAGTCATATGGAAAGAAGACAAAAAAATAGGCAAACGAAGAGCTTCTCTAAATTACTTTTATGACAATATATCTATGATACCAGATGAAAGAACTTACCTGCTTAGAAACATCTCAGGCGATTCTGTTATAGGTACATTAGATGAGAGTTTTGTAGCTAGTAATATTCAGGAAGGTGAAGTCATAACACTTCAAGGGAAAGCTTGGCGTGTAGTTGATATGAAGGAAGAAGAAGTTTTGGTAGACAAAGTAGGGAACATTGGAAAGATACCAGATTGGACGGGTGAAGATATTCCCGTTCCTTTCGAAGTTACCCAAGAAGTAGGAAGATTGAGGAAAAAAACCCTTCAAAATAAATTAGATGACTACCCAATCAGTGAAGCGGCCAAAGACGCTTATGAAGATTACCTTGAAACTCAAAAAGGTCATGAAATAGCTACTGACTCTAAAATAGTGATCGAAGTGGAAAAAGAAACTGCTGTAGTCAATGCATGTTTTGGTACATTGATCAATGAGACTCTTGGCCATCTTTTCGCTTCTCTTCTCTCCGCAAGGCTGGGCGAAAGTGTAGGTCTCCAAACCGATCCTTACAGGATAATGATGAATCTTCCAAGAAGAACTGATCCTCTTATTATAAAGAATATATTGTACGAAACTAATCCTGAAAGTCTTGAAGAGTTGATGAAAAAGAGCCTTAGGAGTTCAAACTTCTTTAACTGGAAATTTCTTCACGTGGGAAAAAAATTCGGAGCTATCGAAAAAGATGCGGATTGGCGAAAGATAAACATGGATAAGATAATAGATACTTTTGAAAATACTGTTCTTTATAGAGAAGCGGTCAAAAAGACATTCCGTGACAATATGGATATCAGCACGACGGAGGAAATTTTAAAGGAAATAGATGAAGGAAAAATTGAAGTGGTGATCTCAGAAAAAGGTATATCTCCGATGGGAGAAGCCGGCTTAGAAAAACATGAAGATTTCCTTCGACCTGACAGAGTAAGTAAAGCAATTTTAGATTCATTAAAGGAAAGATTGGAATCTGAAAGAATGATAATGAAGTGTCTCAGATGCGGCAACAGAAGAAGAAAGCGAGTAAGAGATGTTAAAAAGCCTAGTTGTCCCCAGTGTGGTTCTTCAATGGTTGCTCCTTTAAGACCTTACAATGATGAGAGCCTTGTTGATAAAAAGAATGTAGACTTGACTAAAGAGGAAAAAAAAGAATTAAAAAAATATTACAAACTAGCTGAATTAGCAAGGGTGCATAAAAAAAGAGCGGCTATGGCATTATCTGCTAGGGGTGTAGGTCATCAAAAAGCTGGTAGAATTCTTTCGAAGAGACATCGGGATGAAGAAAATTTTTTAAGAGATATACTTGAAGCCGAGATAGAATATGCTAGGACAAAAAGATTTTGGGATTGAAAACCTTGCGATTTATAGTTTGTATTTTTTCGCAAAAAGTTATTAATGAGTTGATATGTAGGAAAAATAATCAGTTTATAAATATGATTCAGAAATGAAAAATTTCGATGAGGAAAATTTATGCAGCAAGACGAAAATATTCCTAAGAAAAAAACCTTCAAGGATCTGACAACCATCCCTTCAATTGGAAATCTAACAGCTCGAACTCTAATTAGTGCTGGTTATGATTCAACCTCAAAACTTAAAAAGTCTGATGTCGAGGAGCTTGCCTCTATCGAAAAGATAGGAGAAAGACTCGCAAAGAGAATAATACAAGATATCAAAAAAGGAGCTACTAGTGACGAAAAGAAAAAAGAAAATACTAATTTTGAAATTAGATGCCCAGTTTGTGATAAATTTACTTGGGTCGAGGATGATAAATGCCGTGAATGTGAAGAACCTATCGAGTTTTTTTCCAGTGTCATCCTTCCTGAAAAAGGAATAATTGAAGACCCTAAAAAAACATTAGCTCAAGTAGAGGAGAAGATATTAGACGAAGGAGGAGACGCTGAAAGCTGGTTTATCAAAGGATCTATACTGGAAAGTATGGGTGCTAACCGTAAAGCTTTGGAATCCTTTGATAAGGTTATAGAATTAGATCCTCTTTTTGATTATGTTTGGAATGCAAAAGCCCAAGTTTCTTTAAAGATTGGTGAAACGGAGGAGGCTGCTAAAGCCTACAAACTGGCTTTCGATGCCCGAAAGGCTCCTAAAGATATTGCAGATCAGTTCAAAAAAGCTAAAACATCGACCCCTAAAGAGACAATAGAATTGAAAGAAAAAGATGAGCTGCATAAAAAGCTGGAGGATAAGATCTCAATAGCCCGAAAACTCATAAAAAAATTAGGTGGTAAAGATAAAGATATTACAGAGATGACTGCTGAATTGGATACCATAACCGAAGAAAAAATAAAAGGAAATAAAAAGAAGGCCCTGCAGATGGTAGATGAAGTTATCAAAGAATGCCAATCCTCGTTGGATATGGAGGATGAAAGGGAGGATATCTCAAACCGGATACAAAAAGTAAATGAACTCTCGAAAGAGCTTTCTGAGGATATCAAAAAGATTATAGGGATAAAAGATGACATTTCTCAAGCAGAGGATTCGTTGGAGGAGGAAGATCTCGAGAAAGCATCTGATCTGATCTCTAGTTATTTGGAAAATGAATCGAGTTTAAGGTATATTTCTGAAAACCTAGACAAAAAGGAGGACCTCAAAAATAAAATTGAAGATATGGATGTAAAGGTAAATTTTTTAGATTATATCGACAAAGAATTTGAAAAGGTTAAAGAATTTTGCAGAAATGAAGATTACCAGAAAGCAGAGAATATATTTGAAGACCTGATGAATAAACTCGATGAAAGTTTAGAATACATAGAGAGAGTAACAGAGGAGTATTTGAAGGAGATAGAAGAAATTATCGAAAAGGGAGAAAAGAAAGGTTTCGATTTGGAAATTGTAAAAAACGACTTTGAGGAACTAAAAGAGAGATTTAAGACAGGAGACGAGGATAAGGAAGAGATTACCAGTCAATTTGAAGTACTCAAAAAGAAAGCGAAAAACACATTGTTGTTAAGAACCAATATGTCTGAAACTAAAGATGAGCTCAGTGAACACAAAAAAAAGTTAGATACCAGCAAATATGAAGAAAGAATAGAAAAGATTGAGGATGAGTTTAAAAACGAAAATTTTGAAAAAGCAGTGACTTTATCTAAGGAACTAAAAGAGGACATTAAAACGGAGATAAAAAAAGTTGAAGAAAAGGAGAGGCTAGAGAGTAAAGCAGAAGAGAACCTCGTCGAAGCTAGGAAAAAACTCTCTAGACTTAGAGAAACCAACTTTGACCTTACCGATTTAAAACGACTTTTGAAAGATTCAAATGACCACAGGAAGAAGGGTGACCTAAAAAAGAGTGTCACTTTGACAGAAAACTTCATAGATTCGGCGGAAAAATTGATCGAATTATCTGATGTGATTAAAAAAATTGATACAAAGATCGAAGAGTTGGACGAAAGTGATCTTGTAGACAAGGAGAGGATCAATTATGAAGTCGATCAGTATAAAAAATTAGTAAAAATTGAAAAGTACGGATTAGCCAATAAGTTCTTGTCTAAAACTCTAGATGAATTGGAAGTAGCCCTCGATGAAAAAAAGAAGATACCCCAGCCAGAAGAAAAACTGGATAAATCAGCTACTCAAATACCAACCCAAATAAAAGAGAAAGTAAGAAACGTAAAAGAACTCAACAACCTTGTAGAAAACGCCGAAATTGAGATAAAGGTCAACAGAGAACCATTGAAAGACGCCATAATCAAAATAAAGGACCTAAAGTACATAGAGGCTAATAAAATTCTTAATGACTGGAAAGAGAGTTTGATAGATAGATTGAATTATGAACTAGGAAATAGATTGGACGCTATACTTGAAGACTTAGAAGATTTTGATATACCATCCGTTCAACGGAGAGGAAAAGCTATATTGGAAAATGTAGAAAAAAAGTGGAACCTAAAAGCGTACAAAGAGGCGCTTGAAGTTCTCATTTATGCTTCAAACTTCATTCAAGAAGTACAGAAAAAGAAAACAAAAAAGGATAAACAGATATATTTGGCTTCAGAATTGATTAAAGATACTCAAGGATTAGGAGATACAAAAGAAATCGAAGATATATTTATTAAAGTGAGAGAAAACAAAGAAGATGACGAAACATTCGAAAAATCCCTTGAAGAGTTAAAAAATACGTTAGAGGAACGTTTAACAGACACCATGAACGAAGAAGTAGAGAAACTCGAGGATACACTAGAGCAATTAAATCGGAAAAACGTAGTATTGGCGATAAACAATCTTATAGATTTGAAATCAAGTCTAGATGAAGAGAATGCAGAAAAGGCCTCTTGGTATATTAGAGAATACAAGGAAACCTTAAAAAAGAGTTGATCTTAGATTGAAAATCGACAAAGAGCTGAGTATTAAAAAACACGACGGCGTGTATTTACCTTCTGACGATACTTTCTTGTTATTGGAAATGATAGAAGTGGATGGTTACGAGCATGTCCTAGAGATTGGGTGTGGCTCAGGTATAATTTCACTGCATTGTAGTGCCCGTGGTTGTGATGTTTTATCAGTAGACAAAGATAAAAGAGCTGTTAAAAGTGCTAAAATAAATGCGAAAAAAAATAATCTCAATATATCGGTAAAAATAAGTCATTTTTTTTCTAATATTGATAAGACCGATTGGGATACGATAATTTTTAATCCTCCATATCTTCCTAACGACGATTTGATCCCTAATGATGACAAGTGGGACGGTGGAAAAAGAGGGGACGAAGTTGTTGTAAGATTTCTTGAAGAGTCTGATGACTATTTGAAAGATCATGGGGAGTTGTATACTTGTTACTCGAGCTTATCTCCAACAGATAGGATAGAACGTATTATTGAAAGAAAATATAAAATCGATAAACTTGAAAAAAGAGATTTCTTTTTTGAGACTTTATATGGATTAAAATTAAATAAAAGAGAAAGGTAAAGCGTTTCTTTTACTCTACCTTGTAGAGCCATCTTCGGTATTTTTTAATTTTACCCTTGACAGCATCCATATATCTCTGTTGGATATCATCGGTGATTGATCCTTTACCATCAGATATCTCTCTCCTATCTACCTCTCTTATCGGAGTTATCTCTGCTGCTGTTCCAACAAAGAATGCCTCGTCTGAGATGTAGATTTGATCTCTAGTGATTTTTTCAATGTTAACAGGATATCCTAAATCCTCAGCAATCTGTATCACAGAGTCCCTAGTTATGCCTTCGAGTACGTCGGCAGTTTGAGGAGTATAGAGTTCACCGTTCCTAACCAAGAAAAGGTTTTCTCCAGTACCTTCAGCTACGTAACCCGTAGGACTGAGCATTATAGATTCAACATATCCATTTTCTACCGCTTCCATCTTAGCCATAACTGAGTTTAGATAGTTACCGCTTGACTTGGCTTTAGTGGGGAAAATATTGGGATGATGTCTAGTCCATGAAGTAGTCTGAACTTTTACACCTTTTTCTAATGCTCCTTCACCGAGATATTCACCCCAAGGCCAAACCGCAATGCTTACATTGACAGGGTTCTCTAACGGATTAACACCCATGCTACCGTAACCGCGAAAAGCCACGGGTCTTATATAACAAGATTTTAGCCCATTTTTTGAAATCAATTCGCTGATAATAGATATCAATTCCTCTTTACCGTAGTCTAGTTCCATGTTGATTATTTTGGCAGAGTTGACAAACCTTTCCATATGATCATCTAACCTAAAGACTGCGGGAATACCGTCATTGTCATAAGCTCTAATACCCTCAAAAACACCAGTCCCGTAATGGATCACATGACTTAAGATATGGATCTTTGCGTCTTCCCACTGGACAAAATTACCATCCATCCAGATATAATCTACTTCTTTCATAGTGATGATTTATCTATTTAGAGATAAAAAATCTTTCGGTATTCAGGCTAAACTTTTTTTAAGAGGTAAAGATGTTAGTTATAATATGGAGAAGAGAATCTTATCTGGAGGAGGAATTTTACTGATTGTAGGATTATTCTTGACACTAGCTTTTTGGCCACTTTTCGGTATATCTGGTAGCGAGATAGCTGAAGATAGAGAGGGACTACAGTTTGAATCCTATGATGAAGGTGACAAAGTACTTGTATATGGGACCATAACGTCCATAGGTGAAACTCCTGATTGGCTTGAAGACTTAGGTGTTTTCATTCAAATAGATAATGAGATAAACCTCATTTTGACTGATATTGATTCTACTGATTTTGAAGTTGGAGACGAAGTGTACGGTAGATTGACTTTGAAAGATTTTGCAGGAATCGAGTATTGGGAGATAGAAGGCGATCTCAGCTCTAAACAAACCGTTGATTACCTTTTTTATGGAATAGCTGCGTCTGGGGCATTTATAGGAGCTTTTGGAGCAATCAAGGATTAAGTTAAAATAATATAGGATGCAATCTCAAAGTAAGATGGAAACAAAACCCAGAAGACATCCTCAAAATCATCAGGATTGGACAGAAAAGTACAGACCTAGAGATCTATCTGATATAGCTGGAAATAAGGATTCAATTCGCGAGTTAAAAAGTTGGGCTAGTAAATGGGTGTCTGGGAAGCCTTCTAAGAAAGCTGCGGTACTTGCCGGAAAACCAGGGATAGGAAAAACTTCTTCAGCACTTGCCTTAGCTAATCACATGAATTGGGATGTCTTGGAGATGAACGCCTCTGATCAAAGAAATCGAGAGTCGATAAAAAAATTTGTAGGAAGGAGTGCAGTTGATGATACATTTTCGGAATCAGGAGACTTTACACCCTATAAAGATGGAAAACGTACTCTTCTTGTTATAGACGAAGCGGATAATATTTTTGGAAAGGAAGACAGAGGAGGTATAAACGAGATTTCATCTGTTATAAGAAAAACTGAACAGCCCGTGATATTGATAGCCAATGATTATTATGATTTAACGAGACGTTCAAAAGAACTAAAAAATTTATGTAAAAAAATAGATTTTGATCCTCTTGATAGAAATGAAATTAAAAACTACTTGAAAAAAATCTGTCAGAATGAGCATGTAGAATTTGAGAGGAAGGTTTTAGACAGAATTGCAGAATATTCCGAAGGAGATCTGAGGTCCGCAGTAAGGGATCTTGAAAGCGTATCCGCAGGTAAAGAAAGAATTGAGGTTGAGGATCTGACAGTTCTAGGTAGTAGAAACCGAGAGGCCGATATATTTCCGACTATCAAAAAAATATTAAAAAATAAAAACATAATTGAAGCAAAAAAAAGCGTCCGATACCTTGATGAAGAACCATCTAATCTTATAACCTGGATAGATGAAAATCTTCCACGAGAATATAAAGATGACTCTGAACTCTATGATGGATACAGATGGTTGGCTAGGTCCGATATTTACTTAGGAAGAGTGAGAAAAAGACAGGCCTACCGCCTTTGGAGCTACAGTACATCTTTGATGACCGCCGGTGTGTGTTCAGCAAAGAATCATAGACACAGCGGGTGGACGAGATATTCATTTCCTACATGGATAAGAAGGATGAGTAGGTCTAAAGGAAAACGCTCCATGAGAAGAATCATCAGTAATAAGATAGCTCCAAACATTCATACTACCACAGCTAAGTTCCGATCTCAGATTTTTCACTATATCTCATATCTAATAAAGGAGAAAAAAGAATTCAGAAGATATGCGGTCGAAGAATGGAAACTCAATCCACGGGAAATTGCTTATATATTGGGAAAAAAAGAAGATGCTAAAGAAGTAAGATCTTTATTTGAGGAAGAACCTGAAGAAGTAAAAAGGCAAGAGGATAGAGATCAGCGGGCAAAAGAAGGGGACGAAGAAAGACAAAACGAAGAGCAGCGTTCTTTATTGGAGTTTTAATGTATGAGAGAAGAAAAGAAGGAGATCTTGAAGAAACACGGATACGCATTGACAGGTGAAGAAAGCGGCGCAAAGTTATGTCATTGGGTAAGAGAAAAGCTCATGAACGGTGATTCCTGCTACAAAGAAGATTTCTATGGTATAGAGTGTCACAGATGTCTACAGATGTCTCCAGCTTTAGATATATGTAATCAAGCTTGCCTTTTCTGTTGGAGATATCAGGACTACGATGAAAAAAATAAAATCGGTTTTGATGATCCAGAAAAAATAGTTGAAAGAAGTATACAAGCACAAAAGGAACTAGTCAGCGGATTCGGAGGCGAAGAAAGATGCTCAAGAAAGATGTGGGAAGAAGCTCGAGACCCTAACCAGGTGGCGATAAGTTTGTCGGGAGAACCAACCATGTATCCTCATCTAGGGGAATTGATAAGTGAATATGAAAAAAGAGATATGACCACGTTCCTTGTAACTAATGGAACAAGACCAGATATACTTGAAGAACTCGATCCCCTCCCCACTCAGTTATATATCACTCTAGCAGCGCCTAACAAAGATATCTTCAAAAGACTGTGTGTTCCGAGATCTAAAAAATTATGGGACAAACTGAATCAGAGTTTAGAGATATTGAGTTCGTTAGATACACGAACTGTAGTAAGACATACCCTTGTAGACGGATGGAATATCGGTTGGGAATCTGAATACGCGGGTCTGTTGAAAAAAGCCGATCCAGATTTCATCGAAGCGAAAGGATATGTATTCGTAGGTGATTCGCGCAGAAGGATGTCGATAGACAATATGCCTCCTCATGAAAACGTCAGAGGA
>Ga0207421_10005153_pt1 | contig 14790 bp, 13 predicted proteins | sample SodLakKL_010_SED_4_FD_187542 | JGI IMG/M metagenome (GOLD analysis project Ga0207421, IMG submission 187542) | Alkaline sediment microbial communities from Lake Tanatar, Kulunda Steppe, Russia - 8KL_010_SED (SPAdes) (version 2) | ecosystem: Environmental > Aquatic > Non-marine Saline and...
ATTTAAAGCGTATCTAATTTTTCTGGGAGTTAAATCCTTAACATCAGTCATCCTACCCACATTCATAGAAGGCATAAAATGTGCTCCTGAAGTTAACTGAGCTAATATCTCTTCTAAATCATCTTCTGACAACTCCGCTATATTTATACGACTAACTCTAGCCTGCAAAACATCAGTTTCCTGAATATCCACAATAGCATTTCTAAAATTAAAAAGAAACGACTTCAAATCATCAGAGATTTCCCCCTCTACAAAATCTTCACTAAAAGAAGGGGCTTTTGTAAGAATCTTATAAAACCGAAAAACCCTTGCCAAATCATTAAAATCAACCAACATTAACATTAACATATCATCAAAATTATTAACTGAAACATCTATATCTGCTGACAAATACTCGGAAGTCATAGATTTTACTTTCCCGATACCTCTTTGAAAATTATTAAATAACTCTTTAAAACTTATCTGATTAAATTTATATTGTTCTATATTATACTTTAAAACTTCTGGGGTTATAAAAATACCGTAACTCTCTAAAAATTTAAAAATATTAAAAGCAGAAAAATAGGTATCTTTTTTCTTATCTGATATTAAAAAATCCCCTGTATTCAAATCTAATAATAAACCTAAAAAACAAACTTGATTCGCTTTATTAGAAACCACTTTTTTATATTCTACAGTAACTATATCGTGCCTTTCAGAAAAATCTCCAAACCCTTCTAATTCAGTAGATACCCTAAAATCAATGACCTCACGCAAACTACCACGCATACTAGATATATAAACAGAACAATACTTACTCAGGCTCACTATCAAACTTTCAAGAGCTTCGCCTTCCCTGGTTTCTCTAGCCAAATTATAATGTAATTTAAAAGTTTCTTTTCTTTTATAAGATTTAGAACCCATAATTACTGCCCTCCTCTAAATACTCTGCTCCATTCTCCTTAACGCCCTCTGTAATTTTCTAAAAACCCTTAATGTAGACCTATACATAACAGTAGTATCCTTAAAAGCATCGGTTAAATGAGGAAGTTGAGATGCAAGAGTAGCGTCTTCAGGAGAAAACACTCCCATTTCTACAGGAAGACCTGCTTCTTTCATAACTTTATATACCGTTTCTTCAAAACCCTGACCAAAAATACTTGCCTTATTACTACCTACATAATTCGCCAAACCTACCCGTTCTATTAATTTTTCTATAGAAATTATGTTCTCTCTCAAATAATCTATTAAATAAGAATACTCATCGCTGGTTTCTATTATATCCTCTAAATTAGCAGCCATCGCTACTAAGGGGCCTTCTTCAAGAAGAACTTGAGAATCTCTATAACTACTATCGTGCATTTCAAAATGTAATCCTGAAGAAAGATTATATAATATCTGAGTAATTTCAGAATCCTCTATAAGAGAACCTCTAAAATACCCCGTAGTAATCTTCAAATAGGTCGTACCTTCTAAAGAAACCGTCGCTTCACTTAAATCTTTAGCGTGAGAAGCAAAATCTGCGAAAAAAGATTTACCAGTATCTGAAATGTTCCTAGGAAGTTTCTCATTTAAATAATTACGGTCCATATGCTTATCTGCATCATAATCGTAAAAAATCATAAAAGTTCCGTGTGTTACTACATTAAATACCCCCACTATCCCCATAACAACACTCTCATCTACAGAAACTTCTTGCAAATCCTCTATAAGATAATTCTTCAAAAGAGAATTTTGTTTTATATCACGAGTATCCCCTTCGTGTAATGCATCTATGAATTCTAAATGAGTTATCTCTTGTAATTTATATTGTTCTATACAATGTTTCAAAGTTCCAGGAGTAACTTCAATATCATAAATCTTTAATAAATCAAAAAAATTAAAGAAAGAAAAATACTCTTCTTTTTTATCAGAACTAATCAAAACATTCCCCGTATCTAAATCTATATAAGAACCCCACAGACAAACAATATTCCCTCCAGACCTAACCTTTCTAAATTTAAAATTGAAATAAGCCCCTTTTTCATCTGGCTCCATCTGCCTCTCTATAGAATAATGTAGAATTTTCTGCAGGTCGTCTACATTATCAAAGTGTTTTATGTGCGTCCTCCTAAGATTTAACCTATCCTCTAATTTAACAAAACTTTTATATAAAGCAGAATCCCACTCCAAAAAGAAAGATTCTTCATATTGAATATACCCACGCTTACCCCTACCCAACACCAAAACCCCCTATCAAAAAATCCCTTTATTTATCAAATCCCCCGTAATAGTGCTAATATGAAAAGGGAAAACATCTAAAACAGAATATAAATGTTTGCAGTTATGGACTGCAAGCCCTTCTACAAGATAAGATTCATTATCTTCTATTTCAAGATTAAAGACTGCAATTGCGAAGTCAAACTTCTCTACTCTTGTTACTTTGGAAACTAAATAGTCTTTATAATATTTACTCTCCCCAGAATCGTTATAATCTATAATATTAAACCCTTTTAAATCCATAAGGAATTTAAAATGCTCCGCAAAAACATCTATATCTCTATAATCAATATAAATTCTACTCATATTTAACCCACGCAAGGAGCCAAAAAACTTATTATGATAAATACCCATAGACTGCAACAAAGCAGAAATACCCAAGATTATTCTCTCACTATAAGTAAAAAATCTCAGGTATTTATCGTCTATTAACTGTCCTCTGGCTACAAAACATCCAGCAAGAAAACTATATTTGCTCTTTATAGAAGAATGGAAAATATCTATTGGAAATTCAACAACATCAGAAACCTCCCTTCTTCCCTGATTCTTAACCTTAAAAAACTCCTCTATAACACCTTCATCAAATATATATAAAACATAATGTTCACCAAGACTTTCAAAACGGTAATTTTTAAAACCTAACTCTTCAAGATATTTTTTAAATAAACCCTCTTCCAAATCGCCGCACCTAAAAGTAAAAGACAAAGACTTCTTAATCTCATCATAAAAAACCTGCGTTGAAAATACATATATCCCTAAAAGCCATGCAACAGCCTGCGAAATATCCCTATCAACAGAAAATTTTATAGTAGGGGCAAGTAACTCCTGCCCTACAGATAAATCCTCCACATTTACCCAATTTATAAAATCAGAATTGTTATCCCCTGCAGACCTATCTAAAACACAAAAAGGATGCTCTGGAGTTGTAATTATAGAGGTATTAAGTCCCTCTACTTCTACTCTATAATAATCAGAAGTTAATCTACTGCCTCTGGCTTTAACCTTCTTTACAGAGCCATCATGAGTAAACACACTCTCCCCTGGCTCAATACTCTCAATAGGTTTATAAGAACCATCTGCCATTAAAACTCTAGTGCCTTTCCCAAAACATAAAGTTCCCTTCAAACGAGGATTCCTAATTTGAGGGAACCTATCTTCTCTCTCAATACCATAATCCATTTCCCATGAAATATATTGCCAGCCCCAATATAAAAAACTGGGGTCGTCGCAATGTACCCTAACATCACCAAAAACTGCAAGATTTACAGCATCCGAAGGGTTCATAGTGTCATCATCTTCAAGGGCTTCTATAGCCTCATCTAAATCCTCTAACTTTATTAACTGGTTCCAAAACTTACCAGGAATAGTACCTGAAGTTGTCTTAAAAGAGATAACCCCATTCCTATCTACTCCCTGATAATAAGACATCAATTTCTGCTCTTTAGCCCTCTTTGCTATCCTCTCCTGAGCACCCTTCTTCAGTTCCTGGAAGTTCAATTCCAATATACTTTTTAAAGCTTGGGAATCTTTCCTCATATATCTGTCGAACAACTTCTCCATTTATTTTCCCTCCAATATAATCATTTAACACTTTTGACTGCAATCTAATATCTAAATAATCAAAAATGTTAGTGCCTTTTTTCTTCATCTGAATAAGAGAATGGGTAAGCATAGAAGAAACTGCAGTAGCCATTGTGACATCATCAAGTTCATCCCCTTTGACCACTCGTCTTAACCTTTTATGGAAAGCCTTCTTTCTGGTTTCAGTTAAAAACTCCTCCTTCATTTTTAACCCCTCCTCATCCAGCTCCTCCCCTACTAACTCCTTATAATGAATTACAGGATTACAGAAAAGCTGTTCTTCTATTAAATCCCTATACTCTTTAGCCTTCTCATAATCCCCTTCGGATTCAGCCTCAAAAACCTTCCTATAAAGTTCGTCTATTTTCATTATTCAAACCTCCCTAATCTATTTTAAAAGAAACCTCCATCATCCGCATCATCCACATCAGTATCTACCTCTTCAGGAGCTAAAAATACTTCATCTATATCCTTTAAATTTAAAATATTATCCCCTATATAACGCACCAATTTATCCTTATCAACGTGGGCTTCATATTCTCTTGTTAAAAGATTAGTTAAAGAATCTGCCAACCTAATCCTACCATCTATCTGCTCTACCCTATCTACATCCTCCGCAGAAGAAACAGAAGAAGACCTGACCATAAACTTATTCAATTTATTCTTTTTCTCATTAACTAAAAGATAATAATTACACATATCCTTTATACCTGCTTTTAAAATCGTCTTTAACCTTTTAATAGTACGAGCATATCTTACATCCAATCGTGTCATAGTAGTATTTCCAATAGTGCCTGGCAGACCTTCCTCAAAACCTAGAAATGCCTTGGGAACCTTAAGAGATGCAAACAATTTATTCCTGAAATATTCTACATCTAAAGCGTGTTTTAAATCATAATCCCCTCCAATATTATCCACCATAATATCTCCTTTACCATCTCTTACAGGTAAATAAATATTATCACTTACTGGAATGGGATTATTTTCTGACCTGAATCTATCCCTAAGAGTATCTAAAGATTGTTTAGATTCTATAGCAGATTTAATCTCCCTAATTATCTTTAAAGTATCCTTCTTATTACTGGTTCCTACATTAATCTTAAAAATTCTATAAAGAGAACTCCTTGATAAACGAGCTAAAAGAAGAATGTCCTCTATAAGGGACATTACTTTAAAATCATGCCTGGCTCCATCAACAAAACTGGTACCATACCGCAAGGTATATTCTTTAACCTTTTCATCCTTATCCTCCAACTGCAACTTTTCTCTATTAGCCCCTCTATCACAAATAAAATGAATATAATCCATAGGGGGATATAATTTATCAGGGTCATCCCCATTTGTAGCGGTTTCATAATACCCTATAACCTTACCATATTTTATAAGTTCGTTAATTCTCCCAGGGTATTTTACAAATTCAAAATGGTCTCCTAAATCAATCTCCTTATTTTTTTTAAACTTCTCATCTGAATGGAAGGTCCTTAAATAGGCTTCTCCATTTTTTACTACATGATAGGCATAAGTCCAGATTTTATCCTCTAATCTTACCTGTTGTTCTAACCAAGTATTTAACTCTTTCTCTAATTTATTATCTTTTTCACATTCAATCCAAAAAGAAACCCCTAAGTCAGGGTCTGGTTGGGTAGCATCATCAGCCATCAACTCCATTGCAGAACCCACAATACCGTGATTAGACATCTCTTCGTAATCCCTTAAACGGGATTCCCTATCCTTCTGTATTGAATTAATAGTCCCTACAAGTTCCCACAAATCCCCTTGTTTCATCAACTGCTTTAAATCTAGAGTATCTAAAGATGCTTCCACTTTCTTATTCTTACCAACATAACTTTTAAATCTTTCAAGAATTCCCATTTAACTTACAGCCTCCTTAAGAAATCGTCATCAAAATCTCCTACCAATTCCTCCATAGTAAATAAGTCTTCCCCTCCTGCACGATTGGTTTCCGCAAATAAAGAAGAATCTATAGATTTACCGTCAGCAATTTGGCTGGAAACTGCATTATTAACTGCCCCTGCTACAGCATCCGCCACATCCTTAGAATTACCTACAGGATGGTCTACCTTCCTTTTCCCACGATTATGATTTAAATCAAACAACTCATCCCTAAAAGGTTTATAGTCATAAAGGGAAATCCTTTCCTCAAAGAATAAATTAACTAAAGATAAATATTGTTCATCAGACCTATCTACAGAAAGTCTTTCAGAATTAATACCTTCCTCATCTAAAATCTGTATAGATTCATGAGATGCAAACCAGTCATAAGTCACCTTGGCCAGGGTGAGTCCAATCTCATCTCTTAAAAAAAACAAGAACTCTCGAACTTTAGTAATAGAAATTCTTCTAGGTTTTTTCGGGGGGTCAATAGCAAGCATTAAATCTACAGTTATATGAGGTCTTACCCCATACTCATCCCTGCTAACTTTATCTATATGGCAAATTGCTATCCCTGTACTGTCATTAGTTTCCGACTGGTCAATATGCACATAACGAGGTTGATGGATATTTTTAAAAGTGAATCCATTCCTGAGATACTCCTTTAAATGCTGGTCAGTTCCTGTAGATAAAACTATCCTATCCTTATAAAAAGGATGAATTAAATCCTCACTACAACATTTATAATAAACAGTTTTAGAAGAAAATAACTTCCCAACAGGAGCCACAGAAACACCTGCCAAATCCATAAGGGACAAAACAGGGTTGCTTCTAAAAGACCTTCTAAAGTCTTCTGGAATAGCCACAAAAAGGTGTTCAAACTGTGCTGGAAGGCTATTAATTGCAGATTCTACAGAATTATACTCAGGATTAACAGGAGGATAACCTGCAGATTCCAAAAATTCATTTACATCCCCCACAGTATCTATCATAAAAGGGTCTAAAACTTCAGAACCTATAAACATATAAAAATAATCATCTGAATAAGTGCCTTTAGGTTTAGCATCCCATAATTTAGCATTAATAATTTTAGTACTGGGGTCAGATAAAGATTCCTCTATACGCTTTTCAGTAAAGGAAGAAGAGTGAGATGCAGAGGATATTAAGATTGAAAGACTGTTATCCTCCCCCTTATTGGTAAACCTTGATTTACTCCGATTTACAATAGAAGAATAGAGTTCCGCAATCTTAGAGTATTCGTGATGAGCACTCCCCTTTGTTTCTCCTCCTCTAAAAAAGTTAGCCTCATCAAGAATAGAACCCATTAAGTTAAGACCTATTGAATGATAAGATTCAGAACCGTGAATATATAGTAAGTTCTCTGGTAATTTAATTACAGAATTTAATTTTTTATTTCTAGGGAAACTATCATGGAAATAAGGGATAGAATCTAAAAGAGATTTCATTTGCCCAAAACCTGTTAATTCCGCCTGATATTTAGTTAAAGAAAAATAAATAAACACAATAAGAGAAGAGGTCATAAGGTCAAACAAGGCTCCTATATTCTCAAAACAACTTAATTCATAGATTTTACGAAGCATAGCGAAAAGTCCAAAAGTAGATTTACCAGAACCCAGGGAACCCGTTACTATAATTTCATTATACTTACCTGCATTATCCTTAAAAATATCCCTCATATGTTCTTTCCAATAATCGTAAAGATAAACCCCATCCGCACCTACATAATAAGATTTTTCCAACCATTCTTCTATATCTACAATTTCTCTTATCTGTCGAGGCTTTTTTAACTCAGCCTCTTCCCTGGCTTTCTGCAATACATCAAGGAAAAGTTTGTTTTCTGCATTAGTTAAACCAAACAAGGACTTTTCGTCAGACAAGACCTACACCTCCCCTCTAAAATATATAAAGAAGAAGTATTCCAAAGACCACTATACCACCGCAAATTACTACCGACATTTCGTATAACTAACAAGTAATTCCCTCCATGAATTTGTAAATTCCCGCCGCTGTAATCTCATTACAAATAATCCGACTCAAATTTCATCCTTCTTTATCTTTTCCTCTATCTCTTTTAGCTTTTCAGGGGATAATCTTAATAAGAGGTCTTTAAGTTCATCTACTTCTTTACCAGCCTCTTCTAAAGTTTCTTTATTTTGAATAATAAACTTGCGAACAAAATCCAAAGTAGAACGCAATGAATTTTCTGCTTTTACATAATGCTCATTAAGAGTTTCTTTATCCCCTTCCAGAATATTTTTATCATCAAACAAAGTCATCTCCGCTTTAGTAACAAAATTAGTCAGTTTATATAACCTGGAAACATTCATGGTAACAACCTGAGCCATCGCAACATTTAACTTTTTAGTAAGGTTCACCAGCATTTTTTGAATAGAAGCAGGAGGCTCTTCCGCTAAACCCAACATCCATTTCAATAATTTTTCCACATCTTCTTCACTAACCATAACATCATCTTTAGAAAACCCTGCCTCTTTCAATTCTGCAGGCAACTCTACATAAGGATTATCCTTATCTAAATCAAAATCAACTTCAATCTTACTGGTATCCTTATTTTTTTTCTTACTCATCTTCTAACATCTCCTTATCTTCTAATTCTTTTAAAGTAGTAGACACCTTATCAATTACCTTCCTTACAGAAACCTGCCTTCTTTTAAATATTTTTGAAGCGGCTTCTATACTCTCATCTGAAAATCCTCTGGCTTGGCAATAAGTATAAATCTTAATATAATTAACTATTTTTAAAACCTCTTCCCTACGGGGAACTTTTATACTCTCCCCAGAAAAAACATCAATAAACTTTAAAAAATCGTCATCAAACAGGTACTCTATTATATCAAAAACCTGCGTCTTCTTAACTTTAGTTAAATACCTTAAAAGGTAGTGCCGTTCTTCCTCAGAAAGTTTTATGAAAGAAAGAACTCCTTTTGTTCCCATATAAACATCACCACCAATTTATCAGCTTTGTAAATCATATTTTCTTTATCCGGCAAACTATTAAGGCAAAAAGAATCGCATATAGTATCACCTTCCACTAAAAACCCTATATCTTTAAGTCCTTCTACAACAGCAAATTTAATATAATCATTTACTTTACCAGGTCTTTCTACCCTATTCAAAAAATCACAAACAAACTGATAGTCCAGTTTAAAGAAAGCATCTTCTTCTACCCTATCAGTACTATAAAATCCATAAAACTCCTCCAGAACAATTTCCTTTTTATTCCTATAAAGATAATTAGTCATCTCATTTCTCATACCAGTATAAACATAATTCTTTAAAGAAGCCCTATTAGCATCAAACTGCCCTTTAACAATTAATTCCAGACCTTTCAAAACTCCTACAGAAACCAGGTCATCCTTATCAGAAGGGTTAGCATTAGCATAATGAGTATTCAGAACAATTTCAGCCAACTTCCTTAACTCACTATACAAATCATCATCAATTCTACAGGAACCATCCTCTCTATAAATTCTATTATGGTCAAGCAATTTCACGACTTTGTATGCCTCCTTTGGATATTTTGGAATCCTACCTGTTTTCCCTCACTACCCCTAGAGAACATCTGGTAAATACTCAGGAAACAAGCCTGAAAAGCCAAATCAGAAGTAAAACTGCCTGATACCCAATCTGCCATAGATAATTTAATTAACTTAAGAGTTCCACTGCCTAACTGGTCAATAATCTTTTGAACACTATCCCCTCCATCAGAATATCCTACTAGGTGCTGTGAAAGTTCTAAAATAACATTCTCAAAATCTATCTTTAAATCAGCAAGAGGATAAGTCATAAGATTATCCAAAGAACTAAATACGCTATCCTTATCATTAACAGCAACCGCATAAAAAAACTTTAAAAAATCATCCCTTGCGGAACGGACTGAAAGTAAAAAGTCTTCACCTCCTAACATTAAATATTTATCTAAAAGCATATGAGCATTACGCATATGCCCTCTAGACCGCACCGCAATTATCTTGTGTATATCATTATCAATATAAAACCCATATTTCTTACTGAGCATCCTTAAATTATTTATAATATCTTTTTCAGGGATAAGTTCAAATCTTAATTCTAAAGACCTCGACCTAATAGTAGGCAAAACCTTCTCAATATCGGTAGTAGCAAACACAAAAAACACCTTGCTTGGTCCTTCTTCAAGAACCTTCAACAAGGCTGATTGACTTTGTTTACTGGCAGTATGAACTTCATCAAAAACAATAACTTTCCAACCCGAAGATACTCTATAATAGAACGTATCTCTCAATTCCCTAATCTTGTCTACATTTCCCACAACAGCAGAATCATATTCTGCGTAAAATGGAGAAGAATCTAAATCCAACAAACAAGTTGGACACTTTAAGCAGGGAGGATTGGTTTTTCTCTCACAATTCAAAGCCTTAGAGAAAATTCTGGATGCTGTAGTTTTACCAGAGCCAAAATAACCCTGCATAATAATAGACCTGGGAGCATCCTCAGGGTTCTTAATTATAGATTTTAAAATCCTTTTATTAAGTTCCTGTCCAGCAAGTTCATCAAAAGTTTTAGGTCGAGCTTCTTTAGTTAACACATCAACCACACCCTCTAAATAATATTATAAAGGTTCGTAAACATTCATGCCACCTGTTAAACAATTTATATAATCTTGGTGGTACATATCCACATCTAACCCACTAACTGTTTCTATAGAGGTATCCTGATATAACCTTCCCGAAGGAGATGCCATAACTACCCGATAATCACCAGTATCCAATTCCACAATAGTCTTTAAAGTAAACTCCCTATCAGGAAACTTCCCCTGTAAAATATCCTTGACCACTTTATACAAAACAAAATTATAAACTGTACATTCAGACAAGAACAAAACCCCTCTCTATACATAATTAACTAATAAATTTTTATAATACTGGAGATAAAAATCGTATTTGAAATGCATCTCACGATAAAGACAATCCCCTAAATCACCAGTATCTTTAAGTTCAGGGTGTTGTTTCAATATAGTAGCATATACATTCTCCTTATATAATGCCTGCTTATCTCTAATTGCAGCACCCCTACCTACAGAGTCATTATCATATAAAAGCAATATATTATTAGTTAAAGTTTTCAAAACTTCTTTCTGAAATAAAGAAAGTCCTGCAGATAGAACAGCCACCGTATTTGGAAATACTTCCATAATACAATCCCTATCATAAGGACCTTCCACCACTAATAAATAATCCCCATAAGAAAAATCTTCTTTAATAGCCCCAATCCCATAAGGTAATTTTAAAGAATACCCACAAACAAAGAAATCTTTATTTGCGACTGACCTGAATACTATATAATTAATCTCATCTCCTATAAAATTAGGTAACAGAACAAAACCTCCATCACCCTGCACTATCTGGTAATAAACATAAGATACTATATCCTCTTTTTTAACCCCTTTGCTGAACAAGATATCCTTATCTAAATACCTATAATTAACATCCTCCCTTATACAAGTTAAATAAGTATATTTAGATAAATTTTTTCGACTATCAGATACTTCTATACCTAAATCATAATATAATTCAGAGTAACTAATCAAAGATATACTCCTCCTTTAATTAGATAATACCTTATTCTGGGAGTATAAGTAAAGCATTCTTTTACCCATACAATTAGAACATACCTTATTATAATCATTTTTAATCAAGGAGAAATGTAAATAGTTACCACAAGAACAGGATATATCTAACTTTTTAGCATGGTCCAACATAGTTATCCGCATTCTATGCAAAGCATCCCTATAATAATCCCCCGTAAAACTCATCAAAACCTGATAGGGATTAACAGATGCAGGCAAAGTCATAACGACCATCATATCATTGCCTTTAGGATGCCAGTATATTTTATCCTTTAATTCAGGCATTTCTACTTCCCCTAAAATCAAACTATTACCTATCATCCTCCGATTATGTCTGGTTGCCCTTTTAATCTTCCAATCAAAATTAATTATTTTTTCCTGCAATACAGAACTCGGTAAATTCTCAATATGCCCAAAATAAACCAATTCATCCCTTAAAGAAATAGGGAGTTCCTTTACCATAGGATAGACATCAACAACTTCCGAAGTTATCAATTTATCACTAACTTTATTGGCTATATCCTTTAAATATTTAGCATCAATAGAATATTTCCAATGAATATCAAAAACCCATTTACCACTTACAAAGGCTTTCTGGTCTGAACGGGCAATCCAAAACATAGAATTAAACCCGACTTTATAAAAACTATCTAATAAATCTTCCGATTCTCTTAAAAACATAGATGCTATATAATGGCTCAAAGAAGTTTTCTCATAAAAAGCATATTTGGATTTAGTCTTTACCAGAATCCTGCTAACATCAACAGACCTTGCTTCTGAAAGAGCCTCTATTACATCATTATAACTCTTCCTGCTTCCTAACTCCCTATCGGTTATCTCTTTAACTTCTTCTTTACTGGAGCAGTATCCACAAGAACCACATTCAGGATTTAAATTGGCTGCAGTTTTTAAACAAATAGGTTGTCTAAAATCCTTCTCCTTGTGCATCTCTTTCCAATTATCCAGATGCTTTTCAGTAGTAAATTGAATAGTATCAGAATCTAAAGGTTCCTCTAAAGGTCTTTCTCCCCACATAAATTCTAAATCTATATTATTCCTCTTTATAGTTCTCTCTAAAACATTATAAACAGTCTTCTTAAACCCTGACCTATAACAGAAATTTTCTTCAGTAGTAAAATCTATTAACCAGGAAGTACCTGCCCTACCAAAATCACAGAGTGCCTGCTCAACAAAAGTCCCTACTCCTAAAGAAGAAAACTTAACTGATATACCCATTTTCTTACATTCCTCTATATAATGCCCTAAAACCCGTTCTCTATTCCAAATTTGTTTGGCTATATTTCTGGGAAGCCACCTGAGAGGAGTTTGATGATAGATAATTAAATTAGAATGGTTCAACCGTATATGGCAGGTAGAACCTATGCTGTTCTTTAAATCAACAATTTCCCGTAATTCATTTAGCCAATCTTCCATATCCTCTTCTGTTTCCTGCCCTGTAATAATCAATCCTACCTTTACCTGTAAAAACTTATTCAAAAAAACATTACGCATAGCATCTAAAAGTTGTTGTTTACTTAAGTTTTTATTTAATATATTATTCCTAATTCTATTCCCCATACCTTCTACCGCCATTGAAACGATAGAAGATTTAAGTCTTTTAGCAAGTTGTAAATATTCCTCATCTACAGAAACTATATCCGTTCTCATATTTCGTAGAGAAAACTTCTCAAAATTCAACGCCAACTCTTCCATCAAATCAATATAGGCAGAATAATAATTGAGGTTAAAAGAGAACAGAGATACTACATTAGGGGCACTATACATTTTAGCCGTCTTTATATCCTCTTTCAAAGCAGATAAAGATTTTTCCTTATAAGGACCTGCAAGATTGGCCTCTGCACAAAAAGAACAACACCCTCTACCCGTACACCCAGAAGAAATCATTAAATCTATATGAGAACTTTTTGTACCATCCATACTAAAAACCTTATGGGGAAACCCAAAGTCCTTAGTCTGCATATAATTTACCTTTGCCTTGTCAGGGACTTTAGGGTCAACCTTCTCTATTTTAGCAACAGTCATACCGTTAGATTCATAATGAAATTTCCAGGATAAAGGGTCATAGGTATATTCTTTAAAAGGAGCATCGTATTTTAAAGCATCGTGCAAAGCCTTCTTATTCTCTTTTAAATCCCCTTTTGACCTCTTAAAATCCACCAAAAACTGGGCTATCCTATCTACGAGACCTTCCCCATATCCAAAGTAAGATAAATCTATAAGAGACCTATCTCCTCCGCCCACTTCTCCATAAAGAATATGGCTACTGGTAGAAGCAGCACCTCCTAAAATAATAAGAGGTACACTAGTATTCGACATCCTTTCTTCTTTTCCTAAAGGTATTCCAGCATTATGAAAAATATAAGGCACATTTATTACTTCTGGTAAAGAAGAATGAGAAACAAATATCACATCATAATCCCAATAAGGAGCATGGGATACATTACCAAAGACTAAAGGGACATTATGTTTCTGTAAAAAACCCAGAGCCTTCTCATTATGAAAACAACATAAATCTACAAAAACATCATCCCCCACCTGCTTTTTAATAATATATCTTAAAGCAGAATAGGTATTAGAAAGTGCCCTTGTTTCACCATCAGAAAGGAATAGCACTAAAACCCTAACTTCAGCAGAATCAAATAAATTACTGCTATCATTATTATCATCAAAACCACCAAAAAGAAGCTCTGGACTTTGTATCCTTCTCATATTCTCCCAAAGGAAATTGTTTAACTGCTCCCTATTCACTAAAAGACCTCCTTCATACGCTATGATATCTACGAGAATATCGGATTACCTGTTTCCATACTCTCTTTTTCCTAAACCCTCTTAAAAACCCTCCTTTAGACAATTTCTCTAAACGCTTCATAAGTCTTCTCAAAATCCCGTGCTCGTCAAAAACAAACCTGATTTCATCATCCCTCTCATGAGAACTACCAAAAGGAAAAGCCATAACGAACCCCCAATTTTCATTCTGGGAAGCCCATGTATTTTTGATTTCAGAAATGTTTTTCCTATCAATAAATAATACAGTAACATCACTAAAGCGTAAAAAATACGTATTGGTAAACGAAGGAGAAGTATCCTTAACACAAATCACAGTATCATCTTTAGCCAACAAATAACCAGCACTCACAGTAGCAAATCTTATCGCCCCATCTTTACGAGAAGTGTTATTTTCCATAATATCACTCTCCCTGTTTAAGGTCATCTTCATCATCCATTAAAATATCCATAGTTTCTTCAAATTCATCATCATCATCTAAATCCTTAATAAGTTCATCAAGAAAACCTTCTTCAGTTTCTTCTTCAGGCTCTTCTTCAACACCATTTCCAAATTCTTTCAAAAATTCATCTTCAGATTCTTTATCAGTTTTTTCAGAAGTTTCATCCCCATTTTCTTTATCGATTCC
>Ga0207421_10005156_pt1 | contig 14787 bp, 13 predicted proteins | sample SodLakKL_010_SED_4_FD_187542 | JGI IMG/M metagenome (GOLD analysis project Ga0207421, IMG submission 187542) | Alkaline sediment microbial communities from Lake Tanatar, Kulunda Steppe, Russia - 8KL_010_SED (SPAdes) (version 2) | ecosystem: Environmental > Aquatic > Non-marine Saline and...
CAGTGGTGGCCTCGGCCACCGCCAGTCGGCCCGCCTCGCCGGTGCGCGGGTTCGGCCCGGCGAAGCGCGTGCCGCCCCGGCGCTCGGCTGCGCCGACCAGGTTGGCGCCGGTCAGTTCCGCGATCGTCTCGCTCGTCATCAGGTCTCCTCGTCGTTGGTGATCGGCGCCGCCGTGCACGGTTCAGCGCGCGCCCGCGGGTGCGGGGCCGGCCGCCAGGAACGGCGGCCGCTCGCCACGGGCCCATGCGACGATCTGCTCGGCGGCCATGCGGCGCAGGTCGCGCTCCGCCGGCTCGGAATACCACGCACCGTGCGGGGTGAGCAGGACCTTCGGGTGAGTGCGGATGGGATGGTCGGCCGGCGGGGGCTCCTGGGGCAGGACGTCGAGCCCGGCGCCGCGTACGTGCCCGTCGTCCAGGAGCCGCTGCAGCGCGTCGAGGTCGACCAGCCCGCCGCGCGCGGTGTTGACCAGCAGCGATCCGCGGGGCAGCCGCGCGAGGCGCTGGGCGCCCAGCAATCCGGCGGTCTCCTCGGTGAGCGGCAAGTGGAGGCTCAGCACGTCGGCGTCGGGCAGCAGGTCGTCGAGCTCGCGCCGCTCGACGTCAGCGGGCCAGGTGGCGGCGGGCGCGTAAGGGTCGTGGGCCAGCACGCGGGCGAACCACGGGGCGAGGCGCTCCGCGGTCAGCTGCCCGATGCGCCCGAAGCCCACGCAGCCCAGCGTCATCTCCGACAGGCGGGGGATCGTCCCGGTGCCCCGGTAGTTCCACCCGCCGCCGCGGATCTGGCGGTCGAGCTGGTGGACGTGGCGGTGCACCGCGAACAGCAGCGCTGCGCTATGCGCGGCGACCTCCTCGGTGCCGTAGTCGAGGACGTTGCACACCGCGATGTCGCGCTGCTCGGCCGCGGCGAGGTCGATGGTGTCGAGCCCCACCCCGTAGCGCACGATCAGCTCCAGCGAGGGCAGGCGATCCATCAGGTCGCCGTCGACCGTCGCGTACTGGACTAGCAGTGCTGTCGCGTCCTGCGCGGACGCCGCGATCTCTGCTGGATCCCGGCTCTGTGCGCCACGCAGCGCGATGCCGGCAGCATCGAGCACGCCCTGCTCCACCGAGAGGTCTGAGAACTCCCAGTCGGTCACGACAACGGTTGGTTCGGACATCGGTTGCTCCGTTCTCCTTAGGTGGTGGGCCCGGTCGATCGGGCGCCCCGCACGCCCGCGCGCTCGAGCACCACGGTCGGGTCGTAGTCATCAGGGACCGGGACCAGTGGGGGGCGGACGGTCCCCATCGCCGCGCCGTGCCGGGCTTGGGCAAGCCGCTTGAGCACCCCCGGGCTCGCGTAGGCCTTGGTGTCATCGCGCAGCGCCAGCAGGCGCTCCTCCATGCAGCGCGCCTCCGCGATGTCGCCCTCGCGCACCTTGGCGTGGAGCGCGACGACCTGCTCGGGCACCACGTTGGCCAGCGCGGAGATCATCCCCTCGGCGCCGCGGACGAGGCCGTCGACGACGCCACCCTCGGTGCCCAGCAGCACGCCACGTCCAGCGGCGCGCACGGCGTCGGCGTAGCCCGGCTCACCCCCGCTGTCCTTGACCCCCCACACCGGCAGGTCGGCAACCAGCTCGGCGGGTATCGGCACGGCGTACTTGGGGATGTGGTACACGAGGAGCGGGTGACGGGTGGCGGCCAACGCCCGCTCGTAGAACGCTCGTAGGCCCGCGATGTCGACCGGCTTGAAGTAGTAGGGAGGGAGCACCATCACCGCAGCTGCGGGGACCTCGTCGCAGCGTCGCAGCATCGTCAGCGCGTCGGGCAGGTTGGCCTCGGCGACGGTCGGGATCAGCGCAGCGCCCGGAGCGGCGTCGGCGACCGCCTCGAGCGCGTGCGCCTTCTCCGCGACCGACAGCGACGGCCCCTCCCCGTTGGTGCCAAACAACACGAGCCCGTCGACGCCACCGGCGACCAGCCAGCGCAGATGGTGCAGGTAGGCCTCCCGGTCCACGCTGAGGTCCGCGTCATCGCGGAACGGGGTGACGGCGGCGACGGAGACGGCAGGCAGTGCGGTCATCGTCCAAGCTCCTCTGCGCCGGCCAGGAAGGCGTCCAGCTCGGGGCGGTGGGGCAGCCCCTCGTAGTCGCCCGCGGTCATGACGCACAGCGCGCCCATGGCGTGGGCGGTGCGCAACCGCTCGGCGACGTCGCGCTCCCAGCGCCGCGCGGCGAGGTAGCCGGCCGCGAACGCATCGCCGGCCCCGATCGGGTCGACGACCTCGGCGACGGGGAACGCCGCGACGGTGGTGGTGTCCGCCGACGTCCAGGTGGTGGCGCTCGTGGCGCCGTGCTTGACGACGAGCTCGCCGAGGCCGTCGGCGCCCAGCGCGTCGGCGAGCGCCGCGGCGTCGTCGGTTCCCCACAGCGCGCGAGCCTCCTCGTCGCTGGTGAAGAGCACCTCGACGCCATCGAGGAGGGCTCCGATCTCCGCGCGGGCGCGCTCGGGCGGCCACAGCTTGCTGCGGTAGTTGACGTCGAGCGACACGGTGATCCCCGCGTCGCGCGCGACCGCGATGGCCCATCGCACGAACGCACCGGCCTCTGCCGACAGCGCCGGGGTGATGCCGGTCAGATGGAGCACACGCGCGCTGGTCAGCTGCTCGACTGACACGACCTCGGGAGCGAGCCGCGAGGCCGCGCTGTCGTGGCGGTAGTAGTGCACGCGTGTGCCGCCGGCGACCTGATCGCGGAGCATGAGGCCGGTGCGCTCGCCGGATGCGCGCGTGACGCCGGTGACGTCGACGCCCTCGGCGGCGACGGCGCCGGTGACGAGATGGCCGACCTCGTCGTCGCCGACGCGGCTGATCCAGCGGCTGGCGAGCCCCAGCCGCGCCGCGGCGATCGCCATGTTGGACTCGGCGCCGGCCACGCCCAGGCGCAGCTGCGGGGCGTGGCGTAGCCGACCCGGCCCGGTCGGGGCCACCAGCGCCATGGTCTCCCCGGCGGTGGCGATGTCGACGGTCCGTGGAGGCAAGTCGTCCGCGACCGGCCCGCCGACCTCTGCGTGTGTGTGCGACACGTCAGCCCTTCATGGTCATAACAGCAGGAAGATCAGCTGGGGGAAGGCCAACAGGATCACGACGGCGACCAGCAACGCCGAGTAGTAGGGCAGCATCGGACGGATGGCCGCCTCCACCGGCAGCTTCCCGACCGCGCAACCGACGAACAGCACCGTCCCAACCGGCGGGGTCAGCAGGCCGATGCCCAGGACCATGACCATCATCACCCCGTAGTAGACGGGGTCGATGCCAACGGCCTCGGCGATCGGCAACGTCATCGGGGCGAGGATCAGGATCGCAGGACTGAGGTCCATGACGATGCCGACCAGCAGCAGCAGCCCGAGCAGCAGCGGCAGCACCACGTAGGGGTTGGTGGAGAAGCCGGCGACGGCTTCGACCAGGTCCCTTGCGACCAGCTGCGTCGTGAGGAGCCAGGCCACCGACATCGCCATGGCGACCAGCAGCATCACCATCCCGGTGGTACGGGCGGTCCCGATGAACACGCCCCACATATCTCGCGGCTTCAGCTCGCGATAGATGAACATCGACACGAGGAAGGCGTACAGCGCCGAGATCATCCCCGCTTCGGTGGCGGTGAAGAAGCCCCCGCGGATGCCAACGAGGATGATGATCGGCAGCAGCAACCCGAGCCACGCCTTGTTGAAGGCGCTGCCGAGGCCGCGCCAGCGAAACGGCTGCTTGATGCCGGCGTTGTTGCGCTTGGCAGTGATGTAGGTCGTGATCATCAGCACGATCAGCAGGAGCACCGCGGGCACGACGCCGGCGACGAACAGCCGCCCGATGGAGGTCTCAGTCACGACCCCGAACAGAATCAGCGGGATCGACGGGGGCAACAGGATGCCGATCAGCGCCGAGGAGATCGTGATCGAGACGGCGTGGCCAGCGGTGTAGCCCTGCTCGCGCATCTGCGGGATCATGATCCCGCCGACCGCGGAGGTGTCGGCGACCGCTGAGCCGCTCAGCCCACCGAACATCATCGAGGCGGCCACGTTGACCTGCCCGAGCCCGCCGGTGATCCACCCGACGAGGGCGGAGGCGAGCTCGATCAGCCGCCGGGCGATCCCGCCGGTCGTCATCAGCTGGCCAACGAGGATGAACAGCGGGATGGCCAGCAGCGGGAACTCGTTCACCCCGCGGATGGCCTGCTCCACCAGCACCGAGATGGGCACATCGGCGACGAACATCAGCGCGACGGCGGCGAGCCCGAGCGCGAACGAGACGGGGATGCCGCCGAACACTGCCGCGAACAGGACGGCGAAGAAGACCCAGATCATGGCGCTACACCTCGCGGGTCACGATGAGCCGTCCGATGCGGTAGACGGCCATCAAGGCCATCAGCAACGCTGACGTGGGCACGGCGAAGAACCACCACGACATCGGGATGCCCAGCAGCGGGGAGGCCCGCCCGGTGGTGGTGATGAGCTCGAACGCCCCCCACATCAGGAGCCCGAGGACGCCGAGGACCAGCAGCTCCTGGATGATGAACGCGACCATCCGCGCCGGCGGCGGCAGCTTGTCGACGAGGAAGCTCACCGCGATGTGCTCGCGGCGGAAGTAGGCGACGCCCGCACCGAGGAAGCTCAGCCAGATGAACAGGAACCGTGCTCCCTCGTCGGCCCAGGCCGCGCCACCGCCGAAGATCATCCGGCCGAAGACGTTGTAGGCGATGACGAACAGCAACACGGCGAAACCGACCACGAGGACGCCATTGACGAGCCGGTCGATCACGCGGAACAGCACTGGCAGCTCCTCTAGCGTCACCGCGCTGGAAGAGCTGCGGAGGTCGCCGGACTCGACGACGCCGCCCAACGGCTGCTCCTGTGGCCCCGAGGCGCTCGGGCCGGTGCCGGAAGGGTCGGAACTGGACTCGGAGCGCGACTCGTCGTCCCGCCCATCGGGTGAAGGTGTGGGATCGTGGCTCATCGCAAGGCCTGTTCGTGCGCTCGACCTAGAGGGACGCAGTGCCGGGGTGGTGGCGCGCCGTGGCGCGCCACCACCCCGGCTAGCGCCTAGTTCTGGGTCATCTCCAGGACGTCGTCGACGACGTCCTCGCCGATCTCCGACCGCCACTCGTCGTACACGGGCTCGGCGGCCTCAGCGAACTCGTTCAGCTGGTCCTCGTCCAGCACGTTCACCTCGGGCCCGAGGTCCTCGAACTGCTCACGCGACCACTCATCCATCTCGCGGCTGATGGTGCGCTGGTAGAACTTGGTCTCCTCGGCAGCCTCATCGATGAGCTGCTGGACGTCCTCGGGGAAGTCGTTGTAGAAGTCGTCGGCCATCATCATGATGAACGGCGTGTAGACGTGACGGGTCTCGGAGCCGTACTCGTTGACCTCCCAGAAGTTCGAGGTCACGTTGGTCGACCAGGGGTTCTCCTGGCCGTCGATGACGCCCTGCTCGAGGGCGCTGAAGACCTCGCCGAAGGCCATCGAGGTCGGGTCGGCACCGAGGGTCTCCCACGTGTCCACGTGGATCGGGTTCTCCATGACCCGGAGGTTCAGGCCCTCGAGGTCCGCGGGCTCCTCGATCGGGCCAACGCTGTTGGTGACCTGGCGATAGCCGTTCTCGGCCCACTCGAGTGCCTTGATCCCGGTGCCCTCGAACTCGTCCAGGAGCTCGTCGCCGATCTCGCTGTCCAGCACCTCGTCGGCGGTCTCGGCATCCGGCATCAGGAACGGCAGGTCGAACACGCCGAGCTCGGGGACGATCTCCACCGCGGGCGAGGTCGACGGGAAGGTCATCTCCAGCGTCCCGGTCTGCAGCCCGTCCATCATCTCGAGGTCGTCGCCGATCTGGCTGTCCGGGAACAGCTCCACGGTCAGCTGACCGTCGGTGCACTCCTCGAGGTAGTCGCCGAAGAACTCGACCGACAGGCCCTGTGGCGAGGTGGCCGCCAGGCCGATGCCGAAGTTGATGGTCTGCTCCTCGACGTCCTCGGGCGTCACGCCGCACTCGATCTCGGGCGGGTCGGAGATCGGAGCGTCCTCGAGCCTGACCTCCTCGAGATCGTCGTCCTCGTCCGGCTCCTCGTCGGGATCCGCGTCGGGGTCGTCCTCGACGTCGTCCTCGACGTCGTCCTCGATCGGGTCGTCGTCATCGGGCTCGTCGGCGAAGTCGGCGTCCTCGCAGGCGGCCGCGAACAGGCCGAGGACAGCCAGGAGGGCGACGAGGCGCAGCAACACGCTGCGCGATCCGGTATCTGCCATCATCTGCTCGTCCTTTCTCGATTCTGCTCCGTGCTCGTGGGGGTGGTTCGAGGCGCTTGACCGGTCATCGTGTCGGCGCGACTTCGTCTCCTTGTGTCGTGGCCAGGTCGGACATCTGGGCGCTTAGCTGGCGCACGTCCAGCGAGCCGCTGGAACCCCTGCCAGCCAGTCCAGAGCGCCAGCGCGCCGAGCGCAGCGGGAGCAAGGAGCCGCCCTGTGGGCTCGAGCGCCGCGGCTGCTGCGGCACCTGGCAGCTCGGGCTGTCGTCGGTACAGCCCCGCGCCGTTCGTGCCGGCGTAGGTGTAGGGGCGCTGGAGCGGCACCGCGACCGTCCCCAGGTCGCGGCCCGCCAGCGCGACCTCGAGGCGCAGCGGCTCGTCGCGCGTCGTGAAGTCATAGACGTGCACCGCTGCGAGGCGGTCCTGCTCATTCGTCCAGGTGCGTCCGCTGTCATCCGAGTCCGCGACCCCGCCGCGCTCCCCGGTCTCGCCGTCGTCGAGGCCGGTGCCGCCGGCGAGCACGTGGCCGTCCCCGTCGAAGCCCTCGGCGATCGCCTCGACGGTCGCGACCCGGATCCCGTCGTCGCTTGCCTCCCAGGGCCCCCCGGGGTCGCTGGCGGCCAGCAGCGGCTCCGACTCGCGCACCGCCGCTAGCAAGCGCTTGCCTCCACCGTCGGGGACGCCGGCGAGCAGGTCGACCGCCGGGCCGTCCCAGAGCCGCTGCAACTGCCCGTCCTCGTCGAGGCGGCCGACGCCGTCGTCCAGGCCTAGGAGCAGGTCACCGTCGACCGAGGCCGCGGCTCGTACGCCGGCGTCAGGACCCAGCACCGCGGCGTCGCCGGCCACGTCGACGACACCGCCTCCGGCGACGGCGAGGACAGCCCCGTCGTGATGAAGCAGAGCGTCGACCGGCTCACCGTCGAGCGCCAACACGCGGTGGGCACTGGGCTCGGCGAGGGCGAGCACGCCCTCGCCGGTGGCGGCAAGCAGCTCGTCCTCCTCCTCCAAGAGATCGTTGACGCTAGCGTCGACCTCGAGGTCAGTGACACCGGCGTCGTCGAGTCGTCGCGCGCCGGTGGGACCGCCCACGACGAGCGCGTCGTCGACGGTGCCGACCGCGGTGAGCGCGAGGCCGTCCAGCGCCACCGGCGCCCAGCGGCCCACGTCTGCGGGAGCGCCGACCTCCACGCTCAGCACCCACGTCGCGACGGCCGCGACAACGAGCAGAGCGAGCATGGTGCGCCTACGTGACATCGCCGCCCTCCTCGCCGGGGGCGAGGACCATCACGTGGTCGATCCATTTGACGCACTGCTCGCCGATCACGTCCGGCACCATCAACCGACCGGGATAGCCGTGCTCGGGAGTGAGCGGGACGCCTTCGACCTCCCACGCGATCAGCGCACCGTCGCGCCAGGCCTGATCAGGGCTGAGGGTCACCTCATAGCCCGTAGTGCTGCGCACCCGCACCGAGAGGACGTCACCGGTCGGGCCAGCTTCGTCAAGGAGTCCGCCGAGGGCCGTCCCGCCCCACTCGCGGGTGGCGCTCCAACCGATCACGCAGTCCAGCGGGTAGGTGTGCCGTTCGAACGGATGCTGCTCGAGGTCAGCCAACCCGACCGTGAGCGGGTTCGCCACGTCCCCGCCGATCGTCATCCGCCACGTATCGGGGTCGGGCCGATCCTCGCCGCCAGAGGTGATGGTCACGGGGAAGTCGTTGGGGTCGTCGCCGCCGGCGTCGGCAAGCAGCTGGCCGACCCCGCGCAGCCCCGACCAGGCGAGCAGGCCGGCGGCGCCGCTGCGCAGCACCAGCCGGCGGCTCACCCTGAGCTGCTCCTCGTCGGCGCGGGCGGTCGCCCCGGCCAGCAGCCGCGCCGCGCGAGGCAGGTACAGCACCAGGTGCCAAGTCGTCAGCACAGCGCCGACGATCGCCGACCACAGATGAAGGTCCTTGTAGAGGCTCGCGCCACCGGGCGTGACGTTGGCGTACATCAGCAGCCCGCTGCCGTACAGCACCACGACAGCCACCAGCAGCGCACCGGTCAGCGCGTGGTGGCCGGCGCCGAGCCCGCCGTGATAGGTCTTGCGACGCCAGGACCGCACGCCGGCGACGCCCTTGGCAAGCAGGATCGGCAGGGAGATGATGCCGGCCCACGCGTGGACGAAGACCAGCCCCACGCCGGTCATGGCATCGGCGCTGCGCAGCGCCCAGATGACCGCACCCGTCACCACGAGCATCATGAGGAGCCCGAGGAGCAGGAGCCCGAGCACCTCGTTGGCCGCGCGTGGCGCGGCGCGGGGCGGGGAATTGGGCATCGGCCGGCTCTCGCTCGTCTTGGACGGTCAGATCACGGAGTCTCGCCGAAGAACGGCTCGCCGGGCTTGGCGTAGCGCCGGGCAACCTCCTCGTTCAAGGTGATGCCGAGCCCGGGGCGGTCGGGCACACGGATGAAGCCCTGGTCGATGACCGGGCCGCCGTGCCCGGCGGCGATGTCCTCCCAGAAGGGCACGCTCATCCCGTGCCACTCCAGGGCGAGGAAGTTGGGTATCGCCGCGGCGAGGTGGGCCGCGGCCATCGTCCCGATCGGACTGGCGATGCAGTGCGGCGCGACCGGGATGTAGTGGGTGTCGGCGAGGTCGGCGATGCGACGCCCTTCCATCAGACCGCCGACCTTCTGCAGGTCAGGCGCGACGATGTCGAGGCCCTCGCGCTCGACGACGTCACGAAAGCCGTAGCGCAGGTAGTAGTTCTCGCCGCTGGCGATCGGCGTGCTGGTGCTCGCCGTGACTCGCCTCATGGCCTCGGTGTTCTCCGGCGGCACCGGGTCCTCGAGCCACATCAGCCCATAGGGCTCGACGGCGCTGGCCAACCGCTTGGCGTCGGTGACGTTGTAGCGCCAGTGGCAGTCGAAGGCGATGTCGATGGTGTCGCCGACGGCCTCGCGGACCGCGGCCACCAAGCCCTCCATGAAGCGGATCTCGGCGTGGGTGAGGGTGCCCGAGTGGGTGTCGAGTTGGTGTGGGTTGGGTACATCGAGGTCGAACTTGATGGCGGTGAAGCCGAGGTCGTCGACCACCTGCTTGGCCCGGTCGGCGTACATCTGCGGGGTGAAGATCTCCGCGGCATCAGGCTCGCCGTACGCGCGCCCGTGGACCGGGCGGTTGATCTCACCCGACAGCGCCTGGGTCTCCTGCTGGTCGGCAGGCAGCCACGCGGGGTGGCGGGGGATCATCAGCGGGTCGAGCGACTCGAGTGCCTCGCCCGCATGACAGTCGGCGTAGACCCGGACGCGCTCGCGGAAACGCCCGCCGAGCAGCTGGTAGATCGGCATCCGGTAGTGCTGGCCGACGACGTCCAGCAGCGCCGCCTCAATGCCCGAGATGGCGTTGTAGACGATGCCACCCATCGACCCCGCGCCGGAGGAGCCCCAGCGCATCTTGTTCCACAGCCGGTCGAGGTCGCGGGGGTCTTCACCCACCAGCAGTCGCCCGAGTTCGTGGATGATCCCAGTCAGCCCCGGCGCGAGGAAGCTCTCACCGAGCCCGGTGTGCCCCTCGTCGGTGCGCACGCGGATGTAGGTCCAGTCGTAGTTGGCCTCGACGACAGCGGTATCCACCGCGGTGACCTTCATGGCGTCTCCTCGGTCGGTTCGGGTCGCGGGGCAGCACCGGCCCAAGCCGGGCCGTTGGGGAACTGGTGGGCGGCCAGCGACTCGGGGTGCAGCTCGGCGCTGAAGCCCGGTGCACTCGGCAGGACGTAGCGCCCGTCGCGCACACGCGCGGGGTCCACGAAGTGCTCGTGGAGGTGGTCGGCGTACTCGGTGACGCGATCCTCGAGGCTGGCGGAAACCGCGATGTAGTCGAACGCCGAGATATGCTGCACGAGCTCGCAGAGCCCGACCCCACCGGCGTGTGGGCACACCGACACGTCTCGGTCCGCGGCCATCAACAGCACGGCGAGGACCTCGTTGACCCCACCGAGCCGGCAGACATCGAGCTGGCAGTAGCGCAACGCCTCGGCTTGGAACAGCTGCTTGAACAGCACGCGGTTCTGCGCGTGCTCCCCGGTGGCCACGCCGATCGGAGCGATGGCCTCCGCCACGCGTGCGTGCCCCAGCACGTCGTCGGGGCTGACCGGCTCCTCGACCCAGCGCAGATCGAACTCCGCCAACGCCGAGACCCAGTCGATGGCCTCGTCGATCTCCCAGACCTGGTTGGCGTCGATCATCAGGGGCAGCTCGCCGATCTCCGAGCGGATCAACGCGGCACGGCGCCGGTCATCGTCCAAGTCGGCGCCGACCTTCATCTTGAACTGCGTCCACCCGGCGCCGAGCGCCTCGCGGCAGCGCCGCCGGACCTCGTCATCGTCGTAGCCCAGCCATCCGACGGAGGTGACGTAGGCGGGGTAGCCGCGCTGGGCGAGCTCACCGATGCGGTCCTCGCGTCCGGGCTGGGCGCGGCGCAGCAGCGCGAGCGCGCGCTCCGGATCCATCGCGTCACGGATGTGGCGGAAGTCGATCGCCGCGACCAGCTCCTCGGGCGGCATCTCGGCGAGGTACTGCCACAGTGGCAGCCCGGCGCGCTTGGCCAACAGATCCCACAGCGCGTTGACGAGGGCGGCAGTGGCCATGTGCACCGCGCCCTTCTCGGGTCCGATCCACCGCAGCTGGTGGTCGCCGACCAGGCTGCGCCACACTCCGCCGAGGTCGTCGGCGAGGTCGGAGACCCGCGCACCGCGCAGCGTCGGCGCGAGCGACTCGATCGCGGTGACCACGATCTCGGTGCCGCGCCCGGAGGTGAACGTGAAACCGTGCCCGTCGGGCGAGCCGGGGTCGTCGGTGCGCAGCACCACGTAGGCCATCGAGTAGTCCGGAGCGAGGTGCATCGCGTCGGAGCCGTCGAGGTTGCGCGAAGTCGGGAAGCGAACGTCGTGGACGTCGACCGCTGTGATGCGCGCCATCAGCCGCCTCCTCCCGCGTGGCCAACGCGCTCGACTGGGTTGGCCAGCTCTCCGAGGCCGTCGATGCGGATCGTCACCTGGTCGCCTGGCTCCAGCGTGGTGTCGCTGTCGGGCACGAGGGCCGTGCCGGTGAGGAGCACGACCCCGCGGGGGAACTCGAGGGCGCGGAACAGCCAGTCGATGAGCTCCTGGGGCGTGCGCTTGAGCTGTGCGGCGGTGACGCTGTCGGCGTAGCGCGTCTGGTCACCCCGCTCGATCAGCACGCTGATGCGCAGGTCCTCGAGGGTTCCGGCGGCATCGACCGGGACCAGGCACGGTCCGAGCGCGCAGCTCCCGGTGTAGGTCTTCGCCTGCGGCAGGTAGAGCGGGTTCTCCCCTTCGATGCTGCGCGAGGAGACGTCGTTGCCGATCGTGTAGGCGACGACGCGGCCACTGGCATCGGCCACCACGGCCAGCTCGGGTTCGGGCACGTCCCAACTGGAGTCCGCACGCACGCCGATCGCTTCGCCGGGGCCGCGCACACGCTCGGCGGTCGACTTGAAGAACAGCTCGGGCCGATCGGCGGCGTACACGAGACTGTAGAAGTCCGGGGTGTCGGATTCCTCCATGCGCGCATCGCGACTGCGGAGGTAAGTGACGCCGGCAGCCCACACCTCTTGAGCGTCGATTGGCGCGAGGACGCGCGCGCCCGCCGGGACAGCCTCCCCGTAGGTGGCGGCGATGGCTTCGCGCAGGGGCGGGTCGCCGGCGAGCACGTCGCCGAGCGAGAGCTCGGGCGCCAACAACTGCTGCGGGCCTGCATCGACCGGCCCAACCGCAAGCTGGGCGCGAGTGCCCGACCCGACGCGCCACAGGGCGGTCATGGGGTCGACTCCGCGATCTCGGACCGCGACCGAGCAGTCTCATCAGGAGACGAGGGAGCCGACTCATCGGCTTGGGGTAGCGGGGGCATGGCGATCATGGCATTGGCTCCTTCCACGTCGCTAGAGATGCGCTTAGCCGTCTTTCGACACAGCTCTCCGAGCTCCTTGACGCGTTGACCGACGCGAAACTTCGGACCGGAGAGGCTGATCGCGGCGATGACGCGCGCTCGCCCGTCCAGCACTGGCGCGCCGACGCAGAACACGTTCTCCTCGTTCTCTTCGCGATCGGTGGCGTAACCCACCGATGCGACGGCCTCGAGCTCGCGGTACAGCATCGCCGGGTTCGTGATCGACCGCTCGGTGTTCGGAGCCAGGTCGAGCTGCTGCACCAGCGCGCGGGCCTGCTCGCGGGGCATCGCAGCAAGCATCGCCTTGCCCAGCGCCGTGGTGTGGACCGACATGCTCTGGGCGACGCTCGAGACCAGGCGGATCGAGCGCTCTCCCTCGAGCTTGTCGACGTAGACGACGCGTGCGCCGTCGAGCTGCCCGAGATGCACCGTCTCACCGGCGGCGTCGCGCAGGCGCGCGAGGTGAGGTCGGGCGATGCTGCGCAGATCGGAGTGTTCGAAGAAGCTCCGCGAGATCCGCAGCACGCGGTTGGTGAGCGCGTAACGCCCGGTGTCCTCGTCTTGGGCGACGTAGCCCGCCTCCTGCAGCGTGGCCAGGAGTCGCCACACCGTCGCCTTGTCGAGCTGCACTCGCTTCACCAGCGTGCCGAGCGCAACCGGCTCGCCGGTCTCGGCCATGGCCTCGAGCACGGCGAGACCTCGCAGGACCGAGCGGTTCACCACCATGAGCGACCCCGCAGGCACCTGCCATCTCGCCCACACGCGGCGAGACGATCCAGTTGGCCCACATCGGCACTGGGTGCGGCGGCTGCCATGTCGCCCCTTCGGCTCCCCTCCATGCCGTTTCACTCTACGAACCAGCGTTTCAGTAATGCGCAGTTTACATTGTCGCCGGCTCGAGTCAAGGGGCGACCGATGACGAACCAGCGAGCGCCCAAGTGAGCGCAGCGGCGCTCCCTGGCGGGACAGCGCGAGCGCGCTCGCTGCGCCTCACTGCGGGCGCGATCGGGGCGACCGCTACCGCGGCCGCTCCCCTGTTCCTGCTCGGCGCCCTCGCAGTGCAGGTCCGGGCCGACCTCGGCTTCGGCGCCGCAGGCTTGGGGGTGGCGGTCGCAACACTCTTCGCTGCTTCCGCGCTCACTGGGCCGGTGGTGTTTCGAGCAATCGAGCGGATTGGCGCGCGCACGGGCGTCGCCATCACCAGCGTCCTGTGCGCCATCGCGCTGGTTGCGATCGCGGTGAGCGTCGACAGCTTCGCGGGCCTGCTCGCTGCAATGGCTCTGGCGGGCGCGGCCCAGGCCTTCGGACAACCCTCGGCGAACGGCCTGCTCTCCCGCGGGCTGCCGGCCGGGCGGCAGGGCCTCGCCTTCGGGCTCAAGCAGATGGCGGTACCGCTGACCTCGCTGCTGGCCGGTGCCGCGGTGCCGTTGGTGGCCCTGACAGTCGGCTGGCGATGGGCCTACGCGGGTGCGGCGGTGCTGGTCCTGCTGGTCCCGCTCGCGGTGCCAAGGAGGGACGCGAGTGCGGTCCCGGTCAGGGGCGGTGGGCGAGCCACGCTCTCACCAGCGCTGCTGCTGCTCGCCGTCGCCGGCGCGCTCGCCGCAGCGTCGACGATGACCCTGGGCTCGTTCCTGGTCGACAACGCCGTGTCTCGTGGCGTCTCGGAGTCCGGTGCCGGACTCCTTCTGCTCTACGGCAGCGCAGTTGCGGTGGGGGCGCGACTGCTTCTGGGCTGGCTGGCCGACCGCACGGGCTTCGACCCTTCGCGGATCATGCTGATGATGCTGCTGCTTGGTGCACCCGCGTTGGCGCTGCTCGGCATCGCACCGGGCCGCTGGCCGTTGATGGCGGTGGTGACCGTCGCCTTCGGAGCCGGCTGGGGTTGGAACGGTCTCATGGATCTGACGATCGTGCGGCTGAACCGCGCGTCTCCGGCGGCAGCGACCAGCCTGATGCTGACCGGCTTCTTCCTGGGTGCGGCGCTCGGTCCGCTCGCGTTCGGCACGGTCGCCGAGACCCTCGGGTATCCCACCGCCTGGGTCGGCGCCGGGGCTCTGCTGCTCGCTGGCGCCGGGGCGATCGCCGCAGCCCGGCGCCTCGCCACGGCCTAGGTGCCCAGCGACCGTCGCGGTGTGCACCCCGCTTGGTTTCTCGCACGCTCGCGGGGGCCGCAAGATCGACGAGGTAGAGGGTGAGAGCGGTGCGGCTGGCCCCGTGCTCGGCGTCGGCGGACACCCCTCGAGCTGGCACGAGCCCACCGTCGACAGCGGCCGGGCACGCCGACCGCGATCGACGCTCCGGGTGACCGGACACCGTGGAGGCAACCGATGCGTGAAGGGCACGCGCAACGGGCCGATGCTCCCGAGGGGCCGCCGCGGCGGGGCCCTCGGAACCATTGCCTGCTTGGGGAGCGGAAGTCCCCACTCGCGCACCACACGCAATATTTTTCTTCTGACTCAGGGTTGCTCGCTGTCGCCGCGGCGGGGGCGTCGTGGCGCTGGTTGGTCCCGGCCTCGGTGCGCTGGTGCGGCGTCGCCGGGGCCGCCCGCGCCGCGCAGGCGGTC
>Ga0207421_10005157_pt1 | contig 14786 bp, 11 predicted proteins | sample SodLakKL_010_SED_4_FD_187542 | JGI IMG/M metagenome (GOLD analysis project Ga0207421, IMG submission 187542) | Alkaline sediment microbial communities from Lake Tanatar, Kulunda Steppe, Russia - 8KL_010_SED (SPAdes) (version 2) | ecosystem: Environmental > Aquatic > Non-marine Saline and...
ACAGATGGCAGATAACTGCAATGATTACCATGATGATTACCGGAACTGGGATTGCTCCCACATACCCTCTTCCGAGCTGACCGAATTCACGGGAAAGTCCGGAAACGGGAATTCCCCCGGATACCAGGAAATTTATTCCCTTAACGACAATCATCATTGCCAGCGTTGCAATAAACGGCTGAACCTCGCCATAGACAACCATAAGTCCGTTTACTAAGCCGATAACCATACCCAGTAAAATGACTATGATCATAGCAGCATAGAGGTTCATCCCAAAAGAACTGACAAATGTTCCCAGGACGACCCCTGCAAATCCAATAATTGAGCCGATGGAGATATCAAAACCTGCGGTGACAATGACAAAAAACATTCCCAGCGAAATAATTACCAGTGCTGAGCTTTGCCGCAGAATATTGATCAAGTTCGGCAGCCGCAAAAAATTCGGAACAAATACAGCACTGATAATCACAAATCCCAAAAGGATTACCAGTATAGACTGTTCCTTAACCAGTTTTTTTATTGAAAGACTAATGTTCTTCTGCATGAGTTGTTTCCCCTACAACATATGGAATGATCATATCAGGTGTCATGTGTTTCTCGGATATCTCCTTGATAATCCTGCCTTCAAACATGACATACACCCTGTTGCACAACCCCGTTAACTCTTCGAGTTCCGGAGATACCACTATTATTGATTTTCCCTGATCTGCAAGATCACGAATGATCTTATAGATTTCACTTTTCGTTCCCACATCAATACCGCGGGTAGGCTCATCAAAGAGGAGGATTTCTGAATCAGCAAGGAGCCATTTCGAAAAAATTACTTTCTGCTGGTTCCCGCCGCTGAGTTTTTCCACCTTCTGGTACAATGAGGGGCAAGCCACCTGCAGGGCCTCTGCATAGGTTTTTGCAAGCTTCTCATCTTTCCTCCAGTCCAGAAACCCAATGTTATTTTTTATTTTCTTCATTGAAGCAAGTGATATGTTTTGAATGATAGAAAACCCGGGAACGAGTCCCAGTGCTTTTCGCTCATCGGGAATAAGACCAATCCCTTGTGCTACTGCTTCCTTCACATGCTTGAACCGCATCTCTTTTCCACGGATCTGTATGCTCCCGGATTCAATGGGATAATTTCCGCAAATCGCATGAAGCAGTTCAGACTTCCCTGCTCCGACAAGCCCGGCAAGCCCTACTATTTCACCTTTCTGCAGCCGTATGGATACATCCGAGAAGGCTTTAGTACTCAGGTGCTTAGTCTCCAGCACCGTTTCTCCGAAGGAACTGCGTTTCTCCGGAAACATGCTCTCAACGGAACGGCCTATCATCAGGCTGATCAGCTTCTGCTTGTTAATATCCTTTACCTCTCCAGTACCAGTGACCTTCCCATTGCATAACACGGTATAGCGGTCACAGATTTCAAATATTTCATCAAGCCTGTGGGAAATATACATTATTGCAAAGCCTTCCTGCTTCAGCTTTTTTATCAGAGAAAATACATGTTCAATTTCCCTGTCCTGAAGCATTGCCGTAAGCTCATCAAAAATAATGATTTTACTTCCGGTGACCAGGCAGCGGACTAGCTGCAGGATCTGCTGCTCAGCAGTCCTCAGCCGTTTTACAGGAGAATCCAGGTCCAGGCTTACGCCGAGCATCTCAAGCACCTGCCAAGCTTCCTCATACATCTTTTTCCGGTCAATCATATTCCGTTTTGTCTTGCGGAAATTGCCGAGGAACACATTTTCCAGGCCGCTGAGTTCCGGTACCAGCTGCAGTTCCTGATGCACAACAGAAATCCCGTGGTGCTGCGCATCCAGGGGGTCTTTGCATCGGATTTCCTCTCCCTCCAGATACAGGGTGCCGGTATAGTGTTGATACACTCCGTAGAGTATCTTGCTCATTGTGCTTTTCCCTGCCCCGTTTTCACCCACCAGGGCATGGCATTCTCCCGGATAGATATCAAAGGAGACTGAATCTAACGCCTTCACTCCGGGAAACTGAATAGATATATCTCGTATTTCAGCAATCGGTCTGCTCATCGCTTTGCACCTGCCCTATTCTGCGTACCCTTGCGTCGTATAAAACGCCATGTTTGCCTGTGAAGTATCCAGTCTTCCGTACTGAGCAATGACCGGCACGTCACTTTCCAACTTTATGGCGTACTGCTTCCCAACTTCCACCACATAGCCCTGAAGCTGCCGGGGGTCATCCATCCTGATACATCTTACCCGCTCAGGCTCTACGGTAAACTGAATACCGCGTTTGGGTGGTTCTTCTTCAAAGTACAGCGTCATGGATACCCGGGCCTGGGCCTCCCCGGGATTTAACACAATAATCGATTCATGGGCTTTCAGGGGGCCGTTATCTGCTTCGGGCATTTCCCCGTCAGGAAAAAACCAGTTACACTTACCCTGTGACATATAAAACTCCTTATCCCCTCAACACCGGCATGCAGCGCCGGGTATATCTTCTCTGCCAAATTCAGCGGCGGCTGTCTGTAAATTTTAATTTTTTATATGCTTGAGCTAAATCTGCACAAGTCACAAACTGTGCATCCTGCTCTTTAAGCAGCTGTATCAGCTTATGCAGCTGATCCAAGGCATAATCTCCGCAGTTTTTAATAAGAAAAGGATCGGGTCGCACCCAGCCTTCACCCATAAATATTTCTCCCTGGGGCATTTCCACAAATTCCCAAGGGTGGAGATAAAAACAAAGCACCTTATCCTGAATACCATACTTCTGTAAAGATGCAAGATACCTGTTCACCCGCTCCATGAGCGCCTCTGCCCCTTCAGTCCTGAACAGCGGCCACTGGTCCTGATCTCTGTGGTAGGGATCATGCGACTCCTTGGTTACATCGGCAAAGTTCGGTATTTCCAGAATATTCATGTCCCCTTTTTCAGTCCAGTCATCAAAGGAAGGATGATAGGGACTGAGCTGTTTCTGATAGTAGTACAGCGGATAGGATGCATCTGCGATATATCCCAGCTTCTCCAGTGTCCGCACCACGTGTGTTCCTCCGAACAGCCGCGGAGAACGGAATGACTTCGGGTAGATGCCGCATGCTTCCTGAATATACTCGCCGGTCAGTCTCAGTCTTCCTTCCAGCTCACTATCAAGAATCGGGTTGACACCGGGCACCGGAAATATAGATTCCCCCACTGTCTCATGGAACAATGAATGCGCTCCGGTTTCATGACCAGCCTGAGCTGTCCTTTTTACCATATCCGGGTTCTCTTTCGCTGTCTGGCCAACCCAGAAGAAAGTTGCCTTCACCTCCTGATCCTCGAACAGCTCCAGGAGCTTCGGGGTTCCGTGCTTCACCCCTTCATACTCTACCGTCCAGCTTCCAATATCTGTTTCCATATCAAGGCCGAAAATGACCTGTATGTTATTCTCTCCACTTCCCATTTTCTAATTCTCCCTTGGAACAAGTCCTTGTTTCCCTGCACGCCTGCAAAGATTTGTTTCATTATTCCAGAATTCCAGCAGTTCGTTCACTGTTTTCTGATCATCGATGAGACCGAAACAGTAACGAAGCATTCTGTTTCCCTTCGGCTCAATATAATGAATATTTCCCTTCGCCTTCTCTTTGGTAAATCCTTCGGTCTCAGCTGTAGCAGGAAGCAGGATGCCCGCTGCCTGAAAATCCTCATTGATGGAAAACCACCGTATACCGTGATTCAAAGCAGCTGTATCCTGGGATACCCAGAAAGCTGATCCGTCTTTCCGTACAGCCATCGTACAGCTGACACCTGTTGTGCTGCTGCTGCCGCTGTTCCAGGTCACTACCTCCGGATCATAGATATTGCTCTGTTCTATACGAAGCAGTTTTTCCGGAGTTTGAGAAACCTCCTGGTACCAGGTTTCATAAGAAGCTGCAGCCCCGGCATCGGCAGGGGGATTATTCCTGACATCTGTTTTCTCCCAGGGTGTCGTATAGATTACTTCACTGCAGGAAGGGAGAAAATTAATATGGGCAAGATATGCAAAGGGCATGTGCCTTTCTCTCAGATTCTCAATACTGCATTCAGCAGAAACCCAGCTGCGGTGCGGCCATGTCCTGATGCATGGGCTGAACCGGTAACAAATGCCGAAGGAATTACGGTACTGCACTGCTCCGGTCAAATCCAGATATTCCTCTTCTGCATTCTGGTCATATCCGAGGACAAGCTGAGCCTCCTGATATACAGCAGCATGTAATTCCCCGTGGTGGGGATGGGAATCCTCATCACCGGGATTCCCCATACCGCTTAAACCGCAGTGAAGGAGGAATCCTCCGTAATTCTCCAGGAAAGATGCCTGATATGACGGTTCAGTGACCGGTGAGTTCATCGATATCTGCTCATTCCCTGCATGGTACTGCCATATCTGCTGTCCCAGGAACGGAAGCCAGGCAAGCTCCCACTTGTCTGTTTTTACATGAACAGCTTCTACACCTGAGGGGTAGGTAAAACCGTTTACCTCATACCGAGGGGTTGATGCAATTCTGTGTGTCTCTGGGGCAAACTGCCGGCGATACAGCGGAATCACTGTTTTCCATTCCTTCATAGGGTTCCCCGCTTGTTTTATTAGTCCTTTTTCCTGCTGCTGAGCACACTGATATATACTGCTCCGAATATGACCAGCCCCTGTACGATCATCTGGGTATAGGGGTTAATATTCAGCAGGTTCATTCCGTTGTTCAGTACACCCATCAGCAAAGCACCAACAAGCGTACCTCCGATAGTTCCTTCTCCGCCGGCAAAGCTGGCACCTCCCAGAATGGAAGCTGCGATAACATCCAGCTCCATCCCCGTACCGACATTCGGCGGGCCTGATGCAAGTCTGGAGGCAAGCAGTACACCGCTGATAGCAGCAAGCACCCCGGTAAACACATACACACCTACAAGGATGCGTTTTACGTTAATACCGGCATACTGGGCTGTCTGCATATTTCCTCCCACAGCATAGATATATCGGCCGTACTTCGTCTTTGCAAGAAATAAAGCACCCAGGATATAAATAACTGCGAAAAAATACACCGGTGTCGGAATCCCCAGGAAAAACCCTCTCCCAATAAAGCGGGTAAAATCTGAATCAATATATACCGGATAGCCTCCGGTAATTACAAAGGCAATCCCCCGGACAATGGTCATCATTGCCAGAGTAATAATAAACGGCGGGATCTTTACATGGGCTACGGAAACTCCGTTAATTAAACCGATGATTCCCCCGACCAGCAGCGCCAGCAGCATGGCAAAAAACGGAGGAATTCCGTAGTTTGTCATTGCTACACCCATGGTGACAGCCGTAAGACCTACCGTGGAACCGACACTTAAATCAATTCCGCAGGTAATTATGATATAGGTCATGCCTACTGCAATAATTGCATTAATTGAAGTCTGCCTGGCAATATTCAGCAAGTTCGGCATAGTGAAAAAATGCCTGGAATAGATGCTGAAGATGAGTACGAGGATTAAAAGCCCTATGAGCACTCCCCATCGCTGCAGCAAATCACCAAGCTGACCTTTCATTCCGAGAATCTGTGTTTCTCCTTGTTTTAGCTGTTCCTGATCTTTACTCTTTTTCATCTCTATCTCCCGAATGCGGCCTCAACGACCTGAGTTGCATTGCTTGTTTCACGATCCATTTCCTTGTGTATATACCCATCCTTCATGACAATGATGCGGTCACACAGACCCATGATCTCTTCAATTTCTGAAGAAATTAATATGATTGACAGTCCCTGCTTTCTCAAATCCTGGATCAATTCATATATTTCCTGTTTGGCACCTACATCAATGCCGCGGGTAGGCTCATCCATAATAAGAATCTTAGGTTGAGACATCAGCCATTTTGCAACGATGACTTTCTGCTGGTTCCCTCCGCTGAGGTACTTTATAAGCTGGTTTAATCCGGCATATCGGACATTCAACTTCTTCCCGTAATCAGCAACAATTTCTTTTTCCTTCCGTGAATCAACCCACCCGAAGGTTTTTGACAGGTTATTTAAATTCGGCAGGGTCATATTTTCTTTCACGCTTCGGCAGCCGACAATCCCGCTGCTTCTCCTGTCCTCGGTAATAAAACCGACTCCCTCACGTATGGCCGTATCAATTCTCAGTTCAGAAAATTCTTTCCCGAGAATGTTGACTTTGCCTGTTTCAAAGGGAGTTACTCCGAGGATGGTCTGCATGAGTTCCGTTCTCCCTGCTCCCATAAGCCCGAAAAAACCGAGAATCTCCCTGTCATAGAGCTTGAAGGAACAGTCATGGCACGTGTTTGTACGGGAAATGTTCTCCACAGAAAATACTACTTCCTTCTCCGGCTTTCCCTTTGCCTCGGGAAACATGGATTCCATATCCCGGGCGACCATTAACTGAACAAGTTTTTGGGGAGTTACCTCTGTTTTTCTGCATGTCTCTATATGCTTCCCATCCCTCAATACGGTTATGCTGTCTGACAGCTCCATAACCTCATCAAGCTTATGGGAAATATAAATTACGGTAATACCCCTTTCAGCCATAGAACGGATGATGGAAAACAGCTGGGAAATTTCACCCTTGGACAGTGATGATGTGGGCTCATCAAGTATTAAAATAGACGGATTCGAAGAAGCAGCTTTCGCAATATCAAGCATCTGCTTTTTTCCGATGGAAAGTCTGGAGACTTTCATCTTCGGATCCAGGCTGATGCCCACCTGTTCCAGCATTTCCAGGGCCTGCTGGTTATCTTTTTTTGACTGCGTAAAGAATGTCTCTTCATTGCCGAGCAGCAGGTTTTCTGCCACGGTAAGCTTTTCCACAAGGTTCAGTTCCTGATGGACAATGCGGATTCCTTTCTCCAATGAGTCCATAGGAGTTTCAAAATCAGCCCGTTCATCTCCGATAAACATTTCGCCGGCTTCCGGTATATACACTCCTCCAATCACCTTGATCAGGGTGGACTTGCCGGCGCCGTTCTCTCCGACTATTGAGTGAACTTCACCCTTTTTTACATCAAAGGAAACTGAATCAAGGGCCTTAACCCCTGGGAAGTGCTTTGTTATGCCTCTGAAGCTCAGAATTGAGTCCATTGTGTTGCATCCTCACTTCTTAAAAGCAGGGGAGGGAGCATTCCTGCCCTCCCCTGTATGTTTGCTTACTAAACCGGAACTTGTTCAATTATTTAAAGTCATCAACGTTCTCGGAAGTAACTGTTTCAACAGGAACAACGATCGTATCATCAAGTTCCTTTCCGTCAATTGCATCGATCGCTGCCTGCACTGCATACTGACCAAGCAGAACAGGCTGCTGAGCTATAGTAGCAATAATCTGTCCCTGTTCTATTCCTCGAATCACGTCCTGACTGATATCAACACCGACGATAGGTACATCTCTGCCTGCTGATTCAATTGCAGCCATGCTTCCTACCACAGTACCTTCATTAGAACCGTACATCAGATCAAGATCGGGATTTGCCTGCAGGATATCCTCAGCAGAGGACATAGCCTCTTCTCTTCCGTCACCGTCACCAACTGCAACGATTTCAACTCCTGGAAGTTCTTTTACCTGAGCTTCAAATCCTTCAAAGCGCTCCTGCTGTGCAACAGAAGCAAGCCAGGTAACTACACCAATTTTTGCTTCGCCGCCGAGTTCATTTTCGATGTATTCCACAGCATATTTTCCGGCTTCTTCACCAAGCATCCAGTTATCTGAACCGATGAAAGTTGCTGCCATATCTGTTTCAAGAGGCATATCACAAGTCACAACCGGTATGCCGGCATTAACTGCTTCCTCAACAGCCGGGACGATCGCTACAGGATCCACACCGTAGACGATCATTGCATCTACACGCTGTATGGCATAGTCATCAATCTGATTTGTCTGTGTTGTCACATCGCTGTTTGCATCACTTACTACCAACCGCACACCCTGTTCTTCAGCTTCCATTTCCATACCGCTAATCACATCAGCGTAAAATTCATGCTGGGTGGTATACACCGTAGAACCAATAACAAGCTCTTCTGGCTCCGCGGCACCTGCACCAAAGGCCGTACCAACAGAAACAGCAAGCAGACTAAGTAATACCAAAATACTTACCTTTTTCATACTCACACTCCTCTATAAAATATTTACATGCTCCATGCATGCTATATGCTCAAACTGTATGTTTTCGCATATACTCTCAAAAACAAAATCTGTCCTTTTGCCAGCATATCCTTAGCATATGTTACAAAAGTTTCGATAACGTTGTCAGGTTAGCATGGGGCAAGACCGGTGTCAACTAAAAATTTCAATTTTCTTAACAGCCGTTATTTCGTTATTTAATTAAGTTTATAACAATTATTTGCATTGACACAATAATACTAATAGCGTATTCTGTGAGATATCGTTGTCGGAAAACATATCTTAACGGATGATATGCTGTTACTGCATTATCCATAGGAGCAGTTTGATTTGAAAAAAGTGAGACTTGTTGATATAGCAAAAGAAACCGGCTACTCGATTAAAACTGTTTCACGGGCAATCAATGACCAGGATGATATCCACCCGGAAACACGTAAATCCATCATGAAAGTGGTGGAAAAATACAATTACATCCCCAATCCGATGGCGGCAACCCTGAGAACAAACAGGACCCATACCATCGGATTTGTTGTTCCGGATATCATCAACCAGTTTTACGGTGAAATCGGACTGGCAATCGAATCATACTTCCGTGACTTAACATACAGCATCCTTATCAGTTTTAGTGATGACACCCAGGAAGGGGAAATTCATGCCCTGCGCCTGCTGCTTTCCAAACGGGTCGACGGCATCGTGCTTGCTACCGTGGGAACCACGGGACAGTTTGTCAGAGAGATTGTCCAGGACTATCATGTGCCGATTGTGCTGGTGGATAACGAGTTCAATGAAGAAAAAACCAATGTGGTTATTCATGACAACGTACATGGAGCCCAGATACTTACTCAGCACTTAATTGACCATGGGTATAAACGGATTGCCTGCGTAGCAGGTCTCCAGCATCAGACTTCAGGATACGAGAGGCTTAGAGGCTATCTGAATGCAATGGAAGACAACGGTCTGGAAGTGCCGAGGGAATATATCTTTTATGAGGACTGGTCAGCTGAAAGCGGGCGGCATGCTATGGACTCCATCCTGCGGATGAGCGAGGACACACGGCCGAGAGCATTGTTTGTATCCAATTCCCTGATGGCCCTGGGATGCTACAAAGCCATCATTCGTGCGGGAATTTCTGTACCAGAAGATATCGCACTGGTAAGCTTTGATAACTTAAGCTATATTGAATCGCTGGAACCGCCCATTACAACCCTCAGCAGCACTGCTGATACTATCGGGCTTGAGGCTGCCAATCTGCTGCGGCGCTGCATTGATACAAAGGATCCGTCATCTGTTGAACGTATCACCGTTCCCGGAACGATCATTAAACGTCGTTCCTGCGGATGCGCCTGAATTCCTTTGATCTTGGAACCGTACTATGTGGACAGGAAAGGAAGAAACTATGGATGTACAGAAACGCAGGAAACAGCTGATCGCCGGGCTGGTCATTAGTCTGACCGGATTCGCAATATCAGTAAACACACTCCCCTCTCTTGTTTCCGGGCTATCACTTCGATACGGTGTTTCTCCCGATGCATTCGGCATCGCCTTCTTTCTGCAGTATATTACCTATACCCTTTGCTCCGTAATAAGCGGCTATATCGCCGGCAGGGGGTTCTCAAAACTTGAATGGTTAATAGCCCTTCCCCTGTTTGTGACCAGCGGTTCTCTTTTCTTTATCGGAGCAGTTCCTACATTTCCCGCCTTTGTTCTGCTGATGGCCCTCATTGGAGGAAGCGGCGGACTTATAGAATCCAACGGAACCACTCTCCTGACCCAGCATGATACGAGCCCCAATGGAAAATTCATCCATACATCCCAGCTGTTCTACTGTATCGGGGCTGTCCTTGCACCCATGGCTATAGGAATCCTGCTTGCCCGTGAAATAAGCGAACAAATGATCGGCATCTGGATTGGCCTGATTACGCTGCTCATCGCAGGACTTGTCGGGTTCCTGCTGAAACCCTTCAGCAGAAAAATTCCCGTGCTTGCCGGGCATGCTCCGGCAGACTCAGCAGAAAAAACTGCAGAGAACAACAACCATGTGCCGGCTTTTTCCATTCTCATCTGGTTCATCCTGGTCATGTTCCTCTATGTGAAAATTGAAATCTCTTTTGCCAGCTGGCTTCCTGTCTATCTGGTGAACACCTTTCCCGTAACTGAGGCTTCTGCCTCATTTCATCTGACCCTGTTTTGGGGAGGACTTGCTGCTACCAGGCTGCTGTATATTTTTCTCACCAAGGGTTCTATTGAAATACAGCTTGCACTCCATATAACCGGAATGATTGCTTCCCTGCTGCTCATTCACTTTTTTGCATATATTCCGGCAATGCGCATCTTTGCTATCCTGCTTCTGGGGCTTTCCTGCGGACCAGTCTGGCCGCTGATAGTGAATTTATACAGCAAACGCTATACACAGAAGCATTACATCATGTATATGGTCAGTGCTGGAAGCATGGGGGCGCTTGCAGGACCGTTTGTCACTTCCCTGCTGTTCCGGCCATTCAGCATTCCCTCGATGATGCTTATCCTGCTTGGATACGGAGTCTTTTTTGTTATCTCTTTCACTCTGCTGCTTATCCTGCCCAAAAAACTGGAGAGGAGATAACAGAAAACCTGCAGTTCATCCGGCGGCCTATCGCATCTGCCATGTCTGCAGAAAGGATGTTATCCGCTGGATCTGCACCTTTTCATTTTCATCCTCCCCGTATTCCGATGTTCCGACTACAAATACTTCATCATTGGCAGCATAAAACCGCAGGCTCCTTCTGTTCCTGCGGCTGAAATCCTGATAGGCTGCATGCACCACCCTCACCGGATTCCCCCCTGGATCTTCAAAGCTGGCTTCTCCAAGAACTTTATAATCACGCTGAAACATCTCCTGACCTTCCTGGTCATTGGCAGCCTCTTGTGCAAAAGTTTCAAATTCCCGCTCAAAGACCCGGATGTTTGCGGCAAAGGAGAAAGCCCCCCTGCGCGGGGCGCTAAGCCGCACCCACATAATTTCCGGCATGAATCTGGTAGGTTCAGTTTCGTCAGCTGCTAGATCCCAAAGCGCCGGATAGCTGAAGGTAAAATACGCATTTTCGTACATCTGAAGGGTTCCCGGGTAGGCAGTAAATTCACGTTCCGCAAAATCCTGATCAATAATTTCTAATCTGCTGATATACCACTGCTGCCCACGGCATGTCAGTGAGAAGGTGCACCGGGATGTATACACTTCATATGCAGGATACCGCGGATTTCCTTCTATAATAGTCCCTGTTACAGCTGCATCTCCATTGAGCATCGCAATTTCCCGGTTCTCAAACACATATTCCTGGGAGGAATAGAAAAACTCCCTTTTCATCTGCTCATGATCCAGCTCAAACACCTCTCCCCGGGAAACTACCTCAATAATTCCTTCGGGAGATAACGTGTCCTCAAAAAGCTGCTCATCACTAAGAATGGAAGCCAGGAAAAACTGGTCTATTACCCCATGCACTTCCCCATGTATCTCCCCGTTACCGCCCAGTACCGGCAGCGCACACACTCCTGCCAGCACTATTACCGCAATTACGGCCTTCCCTGCTCTCCTTACCCCCATGAATCCCTCCATTGCCAATCCAATTCTTCCTACATAAGCAGGCAGCAATCCTGTTTCTCTTCAAGCATGTACCTGCTTCCACCATCCCTTTTCTTTTTCATCTGCAGGTGCTGTCTGCAGAAAACAGAGGGGGGATTACCCTGGGAACGGAATAGAGGAATCGCTACGGGAGCACATGCGCTGCTGCTGTCAGGATATAAGGCGGACAAGCATCCTTTTTCCGGTTTCACCGATGCTGAAAACCGGCTGCAGATACGCCCTTCCAGAAAACTTTTTTACTCAGTGTTTAAGACAGTGCAGCATTACTTGATGATGGAAATCCTCCCCTGCACTCAATATAGCATGGTTTTTCCGGGCTGTCATACTGAAGAGGAAAACCTTTTTTCTCATTGACATTAGTTTGCTTCCCGTATACTGTAAAGTGAGTCTCGCCATTAACTTATTAGCTGTTGAATGTTTCCGGGTTAAAAGGCGGCGTATGAAAAAAAAACAAGCAACGATGAAAGACATCGCTCGGAAAACCGGTGTCTCCATCACTACCGTTTCCCACGTGATCAACAAAACACGGCGTGTCAACCAGGAAACCAGGGAACTGGTGCTGGAAGCAATGAAACAGCTGGAATATGATTTATCACGGGCAAAACGGCGCAACAACCATACCTCCTCCGGGCTCATCGGTGTAATCATTGCCGATGTCCGGGAAGATTACTATGTATCATTGGTAAAAGCTATTGAAACTGTCGCTACAGAAAACAGGTTCTCTCTCCTGCTCTGTGATTCGGAGATGGACCCGGAAAAAGAGAAAAACAACATCCGGACTATTCTGGAGAGAAACGTTTCCGGCCTGATTATTGCACCGATTTTTTCAAAGTCCTATCCGGAGGAACTGCGTGCAGCAGACATCCCTGTAGTGCTTGTGGACCGTCAGTATGATAACCATAACCGGACATTTGTCGGCATAAATAACTTTGAAAGCGCCATGATTGCCAAACAGCACCTGGATAAGAAAGGATGCACCCATATCGGGTTCATTGGGTATACTGAGGATGTATATACCGTACACAAACGGATCATGGGCTATAAAACTGCTGTGTACGATTCAGGAAGCTCCTTCAATCCTGCAGTGCTAAACCTCCAGTACCATAATGAGGATTCCTACTCTCTGATAAAAGAATTCATCCTGGAGCACAAGTTTGACGGGCTGATCTGTGCTACATCAGATATCTGCTATGAATTGGTAAGCGTAATTGATGACCTGCAGCTTTCTGTTCCAGAGCAAATCCAGATCATCACCTATGATGATAATAAATGGCTTGACTACTTGAAATACCCAATTTCTGTGATATCTCAGCCCACAGTGGAGATCGGAGAGCACGCTGTAGAAAAAATCCTCCATTTCCTCAGCAATCCTGATGACGATCACCAAGTAAAAACGGAGGTTTTCTTTGATGTTCAGATAATCGACCGCTGAGTTGCCGATTTTCTGTTCTGTAAAACCCCTGCTTCCGTAAAACTCAAAGGAAAGAAAGGACTGATCCTCTGCTCAGAGCCTTTGCCCTCCCCTGCAGGTCACAAAGGAACTTATTATCCTGCACATAAAAAAGCCTATACATCCTTTGAAAAAGACATATAGGCTGCAGCAAAGAAGATCGGTATGTTTTCTGCTTACTTAAAGCCGGGATATATCTGCTTGGCACCACATATTCCAGTCCTCAGGAAGTTCCCGGCACTCACTTCCTTCAACGGCAACTGTTTTTTGAAAAATGATGTCCTCCGATGAGCTGCCCAGCTGTATTTCAAAATCCCCTGGTTCAACCACCCGCTTCATGGGATGCTTCGTGAAAGAAAGCATATCCACAGGAAGCCTGAAGGTAACCCGCTTCTTTTCCTTAGGGTGCAGGGAAACTCTGGTAAACCCTTTCAGTTCTTTCCCCGGACGCACAACACTTGCATAGAGATCACGCACATAAAGCTGCAGGACTTCATCGCCGCAGTATTTCCCGGTATTTTCTACGGTACAGCTTACTGTTATCTCACCGTCAGCGGGAAATACATCTCCAGATAACTCACATTGCGTAACGGAAAACTCTGTATAACTTAGCCCGTATCCGAAGGGATACAGTGCTCCGAATTCCTCCTGGGGAGGCACCCCGGCTGCTTTAGGCTTATGGTTGTATGCATAGGGCATTGCTCCTGCATCGCTGGGAATGGAGACCGGCAGTTTCCCCCCGGGACTTACTTCACCAAAAATTGTCCTGGCTAATGCCTCACCTCCGGTCTCCCCGGGCAGCCATGCTTCGATTACTGCCGCAGCTCTCTTATACCCCTCTTTCAAGTTGTAAGGCCTGCCGTTTATCAGGATAACCACTACCGGTTTGCCGGTATCAAGCATCCTCTCCAAAAGCTCCTGCTGAACCCCGGGGAGGCGCAGACTGGCTGCATCAGAACCTTCTCCCACGGTACCATGGCGGAAAAGCCCTGCCATATCTCCCAATGCAAGAACTACCGTATCTGCCTGCTTTGCTGTCTGTTCTGCCTCAGCAAACCCGCTGGTATCCAGACTGACTAACTGCCCGGCTTTCTTCTCCTGCTGCTGTATATCCCCCGGGAAAAACACTGCTTCATTTGCCCGTTCTGCAATCAGATCACATCCTCTGGCATAGGAAACCTCTGCATTTCCTGCATAGTCAGTCACTGCCTGGAGCAGGGTCTTTGCCTCATCCGGGATTGTTTCCTGCTGTTCAAATCCGCCCATCAAATGAGCAGGGAAGGAATATCCGCAGAACATAGCCAAAGGATCATCAGCAAGAGGGCCGATTACTGCAATGCGGCCGGAGTCTTTCAGCGGCAGAGTCCCGTCATTACGCAGCAGGACAAAGGATTTTTCAGCTGTTCTCCTGGCAGTTTCACGGTGTTTTTTGCTGCTGATTTCTATGGGACCTTCGGGTATATAGGGGTTGTCGAACAGCCCGAGCCTAAACTTTTCAATAAGAACCCGTCTCACGGCATCATTGATATCTTCCTCTGTGACAAGCCCCCGGTCTAGCGCATCTGTCAGCCCTGTCCTAAAGCACGTGTCATTGGGAAGTTCCACATCCATGCCTGCCTTCAGTGATGCA
>Ga0207421_10005158_pt1 | contig 14785 bp, 11 predicted proteins | sample SodLakKL_010_SED_4_FD_187542 | JGI IMG/M metagenome (GOLD analysis project Ga0207421, IMG submission 187542) | Alkaline sediment microbial communities from Lake Tanatar, Kulunda Steppe, Russia - 8KL_010_SED (SPAdes) (version 2) | ecosystem: Environmental > Aquatic > Non-marine Saline and...
TCGCGACGAGCTGCAGATGTCACAAAGCGGTTTGTCAGAAATGTTGTGGCAGGATTTGCAATACACCACATTTTCGCGCAGTTGCAGCATGGTTTCCGAAAACCGCCTGACGGACCCGCTGTCCTGCCGGAGCAAATGCAGCACCAGCCTCAGGGCCGTTTTCTTCCCGATCCCCGGCAGTTGTGAAAACTCCTCAACCGCTGCCTGCAATAATTTTGATGAAAAATTTTCCACGTATTGTTATTTTCTCGCGAAAGACCAGCACGGTTTTATCCAGGCAGATCCAGATTTTTCAAAGCCAAAGTTAATAATATTTGAGCGGCTCCATGATAAAATCTTTGCCTATTTTTGTGCCCTGATTCACAAATTGAATGTCCATGACACCGCATGTGATCCTGATTTCCTTCCTGGTGTATACTGCCTTGTTGTTTACCATTTCCAGGCTTACCCTGCGCCGTAAAGTCAATAATGAATCTTATTTTCTCGGTAACCGCAATTCGCCGTGGTATGTGGTTGCATATGGCATGATCGGGGCCACCTTATCGGGCGTGACCTTCATGTCGGTGCCAGGGTTGGTGCACAGCGAACAGTTCTCATACATGATGCTGGTATTTGGCTACATCGGAGGCTATGCAGTGATCGCCGGGATCCTCTTGCCCCTCTATTATAAGCTCCGGCTGACCTCCATCTATACTTATCTTGAACAACGTTTTGGCTTTTCATCCTATAAGACAGGATCATTTTACTTTATCATAAGCCGGCTGATCGGCAGTTCGTTCCGGATGTTTCTCGTGGTCATTGTGCTTCAGCGCTTTGTTTTTGATGGGTGGGGCATCCCTTTAAGCGTCACGGTGTCCCTGTTTATGTTGCTGATCCTGTTGTATACCTTCAGGGGAGGCATACGAACCATTGTATGGACAGATACCCTGCAAACGACTTTCATGGTAGGTGCCGTGATTTTGAGTGTGGTGCTGATTTCGAGGCAGTTGGGTGCCGGTGTGGGGGAGCTTATTGCGGAAGCCAGCAGCAGGGGCTATACCAACATGTTTGTATGGGATTTCAACGAACCCCGCTTCTTTCTCAAGCAGTTCCTTGCCGGGATGTTTATCACCATCGTGATGACTGGACTTGACCAGGACATGATGCAGAAAAACCTCAGCTGTCGCAACCTGCGTGATGCCCAGAAAAACGTGCTGAGCTTTGGCGCCATCCTGATCCCTATCAACCTGTTGTTTCTATTCCTGGGATCTGTCCTCTGGATCTATGCCACGGAAGCCGGCATCGTGCTTGGGCCAGATCAAACCTCTGACGAGCTGTTTCCAACCATCGCCTTGCAACACCTTGGCATTGCCGCCGGGCTGGCCTTTTTCTTCGGACTTGTTTCTGCGGCCTATTCCAGCGCAGATGGCACACTCACCGCGCTTACCACCGTCTTTTGTATCGACTTTCTTGGGTTGCGACGCAAGCCGGGCATGACGGAAAAAAGAATAGAAAAGATCCGTTATCGTGTACACGTGATGTTCGCCTTCGTGATGCTGCTCATCATCATCGGCTACGATACCATCAATGACGAGGCCCTGATCAGCCAGTTGTTTACCATAGCCGGATATACCTATGGTCCCTTGCTTGGCATGTATTTCGTGGGTTTGTACACCCGCTGGCAGCTCCGCGACCGGTTTGTGCCCATCGTGGCCATTCTCTCGCCCGCGCTGAGCTATCTGCTAAGCCGAAACTCAGAGTTCTTGTTCAACGGGTACCAGTTTGGTTTTGAGATCCTGATCGTTAACGGACTAATCACCGTTATTGGCCTCTACTTCCTGAAAAAGAAACCCGGGAAGGTGGATCTCCCCGGGTATGATCATTAACCTATAAGTTACATGGGCCTTTGCGTCAAGGCTTTGTTTGCATATTATTCTACAAAGCTCACCCATCCGTGTGGGTCAGGCTCTTCGCCATACTGGATGCCCTGCAGCTTTTCGTATAGTTTTTTGGACCATGGGCCGGCGTTACCGTCTTTACTGAAAATGTATTCCTTGCCAGACTCCCTGTCTACGACTTTTCCGATGGGAGAGATGATGGCTGCCGTGCCACAGGCGCCCGCCTCCTCAAAAGATTCAAGTTCCTCTACCGGCACTTCCCTGCGCTCCACTTTCATGCCCATGTCCTCAGCGATTTGCATCAGGCTCATGTTGGTGATGGAGGGCAGAATGGAGTCAGACTTGGGGGTGATGTAGGTGTTATCTTTGATGCCGAAAAAGTTGGCTGGGCCTGCCTCGTCGATGTATTTCTTTTCCTTGGCTTCCAAGAAGATCACGGAAGCGTATCCTTCGGCTTTGGCCCGCTCACTGGCACGGAGGCTGCCGGCATAGTTGCCGCCCACCTTGATGTGCCCTGTTCCCTGGGGCGCAGCGCGATCGTAATCGCGCACGATCTGCATGGTCACCGGATTAAAGCCCTCCTTGAAATAAGGGCCTACAGGACCTACGAAGACCATAAAGAGATACTCTTTGGCAGGGTTTACGCCTACCTGTATACCGGTTCCAATGAGCAGGGGCCGGATATAAAGTGCTGCACCATGCCCAAATGGAGGCACATATTCTTCATTAAGCATGACGGCCCTGGCCACCATCTGATGAAAGAGCTGCTCGGGCACCTTTGCCATGAGGATGCCGTCTGCCGAACGCTGCATCCTTTTGGCATTCTCCTCCCAACGGAACAGGCGGATCTTGCCGTCTTTGCCACGATAGGCTTTCATGCCCTCAAAGGCCTGCTGCCCATAGTGGAGGCAGGTGGCAGCCATGTGGATGTTGATCTGCGGCGAAGAAGATACCTCTATCTCACCCCATTGGCCATCACGATAATAACATCTTACATTGTAGTTGGTCTGGAAATATCCAAAGGGAAGCTTTCCCCAGTCTATGTTTTGCATAATAACTCATTTTATGATTAAACATTATGAATCCTTACCCTGCTAAATTATAAACTATTTTGAAATTGGGTACCAAATAAGGGGAAAAACGATTTGAACAAGCAATTATAAAACGCTTCCATCGTGCTGTGTAATGCTGTTCATCAGATGCAATAGCTGGTTGCGCATACCTGCGGCATTGCCATCATAGTCGTTGACGATGATCACGAAAGCCGCGAGACTTCCATTTTGCATTGGTGTATACCCTGCATAGGCCATTGCGTTTTGCAGAAAACCACTTTTCGCCCGCAGGACGCCTTCTGATGCCGAGCCGCGCAGGTGGTTGGCCAGCGATCCGCTATACCCGGCGAGGGGAAGGCTATGGAAAAGGATGTTGAATGTGGGATGGTTTGCAGCAGCAGCCATCACGGTGATCAGCTGGCCGGGAGTAAGCCTGTTGGAGGAGGATAATCCGCTGCCGTCGTGCAAAGAACCGAGGTCCGGATCCATGCCGTAAACCTCCCAATATTCTTCCATGGCCTGCAGCCCGGCTCTCCTGCTCCCCTCATCCTGCGTATGGTAGCCGATGGTTTTCAGCAGGTTTTCAGCATAGCTGTTCTGGCTAGCCATATTGGTCCTGTATAGGATGTCAAACAAGTTGGGCGATCTCCAGCTTGCCATATCTTCGCGGGTGTCGAGTGGTATGACCCCATCGCGTGCTGCCCGTCGATGGGTGGTCGCCTGGCCATTCACTTCCATTCCATTGGCAATAAGGTGATCTTTCAGCCTTTGCGCTGCAAAGCGGGGAGGGTCTGGCATGGATCCGCGCACGGGAAAACTCTCAGCTCCCAGGGGTACTGTTCCTGTGAGATGTCGTTCAGCAGCATAAGGTGCACCATAAATATACACCTGGTCTCCGCTGCCAATAGGGCCTGTGGTGACATCATTCACAAAGGACATATCGGGAATCAACGGATCGGTGTGACTGACACGGGCCGGGCCACCCAGCACCTCCCCGGCATCGAAATACACCGTATACTCATTTTCGTGAACCGTTAGCCCACTGGAACCAGCACCAAAATAGTTTCCGATGTGACTCCAGAGCCATCGGGGTGGTACCATTTCTTCATCAAAAACACGTTCATCGCTAATGATGTGCCCATCTACCTGATGGATGCCCTCAGCCCGGAGTACTTTTTCCCATTCCGAATAGACGGAATCCAATGCCAATGAGTCGTGCATGGCAATGGCTCCGAAAGCAGGATCACCCGAGCCCTTGATATACAAGTTGCCTTGCAGCACTCCGGCACCTGTGATCTCTCCGTCGTGCTGCAGGGTGGTTTCATAGAGGAAGTCGTGCCCCAGCATAAACAGTGCCGAGGTAGTGGTGAGCACCTTTTGGGTGGATGCAGGCAACAGACGCTGATTGCTGTTGTGTTCCAGAATCAGGGTGTCAGCAGTCACATCATAAACCATCATCCCCCAGCTTGCATGTTGCAGGGCATCATGGCCGGCAAAGGCATCGTAATGCCTTTGCAGTGGTGTGTCTGCCAGCAAGCATCCCAAACTGAAAAGGAAAGAAGCAAAGGCAAAAAACGTAACGCGCAATAAAATGAATAGGGGATGGGTTTTTGATGGCATATAATAAAAATTCAATGGTTTATACACGCATGTTGGATGATACATTGCATTGATATGGTCCGGTGTGGTTTTCCGGACGACAGGCCGGGCAACATCATGCTTTTGCCCTGGGTGATTTGCTATCTGCCAAACACCGAGATACGAAAATACCTTTCGGGGTGCTTTCGGATGTCTTCCAGTAGTTTTTCCAGCTCATCAGAGGCATTGCTAAGGTTATGATACAAAGCTTCATCCTGGAGGAGCATGCCGGCAGAGCCTTCTCCCTCCCTGACTCTTTCAAGTATCATCGATAGGTCGGTAACAGCCTGACTCGCCTGCCTGATGGTGTATTTAAACTCATCCGATGTCAGTTGGTCGCTTACATCACTGATGTTTGCCATGATGTGGTTGATCACCTCCTGGTTGTCGTCCAGGTTATGCAGGATGGCCTCGGCATGTGCCATGATGCGCCCAAGGCGTTCCAGCTCCACCGTCATCGTTTTGTCGAGCTGTGCTGTGGTGGACTCCATATGCTTCAAGGTGTTATCCAGGCTCGCCATGCCGGAGGCGATCATTTCCCTGTGCTCTTCGTTCAGGATGTGGTTCAGTGCCACAAACAGGGTATCTGCTTGTCCCATGAGGCGCTCAGCCTGATCCCTGACCGGCCCGATATGGCGTTCTATTTGTTCCGTCATGCCCGGCTCTTTGATGCCGGCAAGGGTATCCCCACTGCTGATGACCTCATGGTGATCGCCTAGTTCAACAATGATCTTGTTTGTGCCCACGATCTCGCTGGTTAACCTGGCAATGGAATTCGCAGGAATGTCAACCTGGCGGTCAACCGTGGCTGATACTACCACGTTTCCCGATCCGTCGGGATGGAACGCAATGCGGTGTACCTGTCCTACATTAACACCATTGACGGTTACCGGATTGGTTTCCATTAGCCCGGTAACATCTTCATAAACAATATGGAAGCGAATTTGTGGGGTGAATATGTCTGTCCCCCGCAGGTAGTTGATTCCCCAGACAAAAATGAAAAGGGCCAAGGTCAATAAGATGCCCAGTTTTACTTCGCGCTTTCTTTTGAGATGCTGCATATTGATGCCTTATTGATTCTCCCGTGCCTGGAGTAACCGGATGGCCTCACTTGCAGGGATTCTTTCGTTGTCCATGAAAGCTACCACAAAGGCATCATGATATCCCTTGTCTTGCAATTCCTTCTGGACTTGATTGGCCTCCTCGAGGCTTTTTTCTCTCCCGGCAGTATAGCGGTATAGTCCCTCGTAATGGTATACATATATGTCGTCGATGCCATTAAACCTCGGGTCATCCGTAGACACTTTGTCGGCCATGCTTACAAACTGTACCCGGAAGATGATATCACTTGCTTTACCTTCAGCCATGGCACTGCTGTCATTCACCCCGGCCAGATCGGCGTCTGATGTCGACCCCGACACCTCATCTGCATAAGCAGTCGCATCTTCATCCAGGCGGCTCCGGTACCTGTTTTGTTCAGCAAAAAGGGCATCCTGCTCCACTTTATAATCACGGAATGCCCGGAAAATTGCTGAGGCAAGGTATGCCTGCCCTGAAGAAGACATCAGGTATTGTTCCTCGGCGGGATTGCTCAAAAAACCAGTTTCCACCAGGATACCTGGCATCGCAATTTCATAAAGCACCAGGAACCCGGCCTGTTTCACGCCCCGGTCTATGCGTCTTGCCCTGTCCCGAAACTGGTCCTGAACGAGTGAGGCCATTGTCAGGCTTTGATCCAGATAGGCATTCTGATATAAGGAAAAGATAATATTGGCTTCGGGAGAATGCGGATCAAATCCATCATAGGTTTCCAGGTAATCATCTTCGTAAAGGATGGATTTATTTTCCCTTCTGGCTACTTCGAGATTGGCTTCGCTCCGGTGCAAGCCCATCACAAATGTTTCTGTGCCCATGGCCCGGCGCGATGATGCACTGTTGCAGTGGATGGAGATAAAAAGGTCTGCCTTATTGTCGTTGGCAATCTGTGCCCTCTCATGCAGTGGCACAAAGACATCTTTTGTCCTGGTAAAGACCACTTCCACATCTGGAAGGTGCTCCTGGATGTAATCTCCAAGCTTAAGCGAAATAGCCAACGCAATGTCTTTTTCAATGGCATGTCTTCCAATGGCCCCGTAGTCACGGCCACCATGCCCAGGGTCTATCACCACGGTGCTGACTGCTGATTCGGAGGCATTAAGCAGCTGAACGGTAGGATAAGTGAACCCTATCAGGATACCAAAAAAAACGATCAGACGTTTCACTTAGGATAAGCTATTTTTCGTTAGTTTTGCCAATGTTTTGCTGTTGGTGGATTTGCTTGTATAACGCAATTTCTACAAAAATAATATTTAATCACTTTGTGCACAAAAAACACCATCAGGTTTTTGATCCTTTTCATGTTGCTGCTTTCTCGGGCATGGTTAGCTCCCCTTTTTGCCCAGGAAACCCTGGAGGTGGATACCCTGCCTCTGCTCCCCGGTGATGAGGCTCCACTCCTTCAGGATACCATTGTGGAGTATGCTCCTGATGAGGAAGAGGAAGAGCCAGCGCTGATCGAAGGCACATCGGTAATCTTGGAAGATAAGGTTGAGTATACTGCTGAAGATACCATATTTCACGATATTCGCAACCAAAAGGTGTTTATTTATGGCAATGCCGATCTGCGTTATGTAGACATGCATCTCACTGCCGATTTCATTGAGATTGACTTCAACAAAAATGAACTCTTCGCCAGCGGCCTGCCTGATACTGCCGGTGTAATTCAAGGCAGACCTGTGTTTAGTGAGGGAGACCAGAGTTTTCAATCGGACGAACTTCGTTACAATTTTGAAACGCGCAGGGGGCGTACGATTGGTGTGGTTACCGAGGAGGCTGATGGCTTTGTACACGGAGACGTGGTCAAGCTGCAGCCCACTCGTGAGGTGCATGTATCTGACGGAAAATACACCACGTGTGATCATGCCGACCCCCATTTTCATATTGCTTTCAGGCGTGCCAAGATCATTCCGGATGACAAAATAGTCTCCAGCTTTGCTTTTCTTGTAATCCGTGATGTACCTACACCGTTGTTCGTGCCCTTCGGCTTTTTCCCCAACAGGCGTGGACAGGCATCAGGCATTTTGGTTCCCAGCTACGGGGAGAGTCGCAACCGCGGCTTTTATCTTGAAAATGGTGGCTTTTACTGGGGCATCAATGAATACATAGACCTTTCTATCCGCGGCGATATCTATTCAAGAGGCAGTTGGGCGCTGCGGCTGGGGTCCGACTACAATGTACGTTACCGCTACAGCGGCAATTTGAACCTGGGTTATGCCATCAATGTGCTCGGTGAGCGTAACCTTCCGGGATATCAGCGCAGCAGGGACTTCCGTATTCAATGGAGCCACAGACAAGCACCCCAGGCACATCCAAGCAGAAACTTTCGCGCCAACGTCAACATCGTCAGTGCCCAAACAAGTCGGTTTAACCCTGTTTCCGATGAGGACTACCTGTCCAACACTTTCTCATCAAACATATCTTATTCCCGTAGCTGGGCCAACAGGTATAATCTTTCTGCCAACCTCCGGCACAGTCAGAACACCAATACCCGCATGGTAGACCTCACACTGCCTGATATCAGTTTCAGTGTCAGCAGGTTTTATCCCCTTCGCACCAATAGTTCGCCCGCTGACATGCGCTGGTTTGAAGACATCAACATGACCTACAACATGTCGGCACGCAACCAGGTGAACATTGCGGACAGCCTCCTCTTTACCGAGGAGGGCCTGGGTTCCTTCAGAAGCGGTGTGCGGCATGAAATCCCGATCAGCTATTCAGCACGCGTGCTGAACCATTTTAACTTTAGCAGTAGCATCAATTACAATGAAAGATGGTATTTCAGTACCATCAGAGAATCGTGGGAGGCCAGTGAAGCGAATGACCAGATGGGTGAGGTTGTTCGGGACACCATTTCCGAATTTGCTGCGATTCGTGATTTTAACGTTACCACGGGCTTAAGCACAAGACTTTTTGGCATGATGCAGTTTCAACGGGGCCCAGTCACGGCCCTCAGGCACGTGATGAGCCCCAATATCGGTTTTTCATTCCGTCCCGACTTTGCAGACCCCTCATGGGGCTATTTTGATACCTATTACGATCCCGTCAGAGAAGAAGAAGTGCAGTATGCGATTTTCCAGGATGGCATCTTCGGAGGGCCGCAGCCAGGCAGGTCGGGGAACATAAACCTTTCGATCAGTAACAATTTGGAAATGAAGGTTCGCAACAGAAGAGATCCGGATGAAGAGGAACGAAAAATCGTCCTGATAGATAATTTCAGGATATCCACAGGATATGATATCGCCCGCGACTCATTAAACATTAATGATATCAGGATGACTGGCAGGACGCGTCTGCTGGATAATTTTGACATTTCTTATTCAGCTTCCTGGACGCCCTATGCACGTGATGAAGAAGGCCAGCTTATCGATGAGTTTTTGTGGAACACCAATGACCGTTTACTGCAGCTTAACAATACCAATTGGGGCCTTAACCTCAACTATACCCTGAGCTCAGATGCAAGGAGGGGTAATGGTAACGGTTCGGCCGGCTCCGAAGCGGCGCAACCAGGCGGAGATAGCCCGGAATTAACAACCCCGGGCCAGAACAACAATGACTCCGCTTCGGAAGACCTGTCGGAAATGATACCAGCCAATGGGGTTGATTACAGCGTTCCGTGGAACCTGACCTTCTCCTATTCATTCGATTACAGATCCAGGTATCAACATGCCCAGGATCGAATGGACAGAAATTATATCCAAAGCCTTTCCGTCAGGGGAGACATTCAACTGACACCTAACTGGCGCATTGGTTTTAGAAGCGGATATGATTTTGACAACAACCAGCTGACATACACATCCATAGACGTGTATCGAGACCTTCATTGCTGGGAGATGACATTTAACTGGATTCCCATGGGCTTCAGACAGAGCTACAACTTTACCATCAGGGTTAAATCCAGTGTGCTTCAGGACCTCAAGCTCACACGTCAGCGACATCATCTCGACAGGCAATTTTAGTCTGGGTTGACAATGTCTGAAGTGAGAGCCATAATTATCATTAAATAAGTGAACTTTTTTGGGTAATTTGGATTTTTTTTTGAATATTTGCACCCACATTGAAAGCACACAGATACTCACTTCAAATTGCACAGCATGAACCGAGCCATGCCAACCCACATTGATACATAGGATGGTGGGTATTGCATGGTGAGTTCCATGTGACACATTTAATCAAATTTAAACACATGAACCGAGCCATGCCACACCACATTGATAAATAAAGATGGTGAGTATTGCATGGCGAGCTCCATGTGACACATTTAATCAAATAATACACACATGAAAACAGCTATTCAGATTGCACTAACCATTGTCATTCTTGCATTGGCATATTTTGTTTATGACAGTGTGATGGAACCGGTGCGTTTCCGTCAGGTCGTTGAACAGCGTGAGGCTGAGATCATTCAGAACCTTAAGGACATACGTGAAGTGCAGCGCTCACATCGTTCCAGACATCAACGTTTTACCGGTGACCTGGACTCCCTGATCATGTTTTACAATGTAGACTCCCTGGCGTTGGTTCGTGCAATCGGTTCCGTGCCGGATACACTCACTGAATCTGAAGCTGTGAGACTGGGCATCGTTGAACGCGACACCATCTGGATTGCAGTCAAGGACAGCCTGCTCCGCCACATGGATAAACCAATTGATTCCCTGCCCTATGTGCCTTATGGAGGGGGAGAACGGTTTGATATGCAGGCCGGAAAAATTGAAAGAGGCCTTGTAGAACTTCCTGTGTTCGAAGCTTCAGTTCAACCCTTCGTCTATATGGGCGACCTGGATAACTGGAGGGTGTATTACACCCGGGAAGAGGGCCTCCGCGTGGGTTCCATGCAGGAAGCCGTGCTTGATGGCAACTGGGAGTAAACACTGCTGCAATGGCAAAAACCTTCCGGAATACATGGCGTATTCATGACCCGGATACAAGCCGGGTCATGAATGAAAACAATACATTATCCATCGAGTTTTTACCCGATGGATTTGTTTTTTCTGTCATGGACACAAAAGCCTTCAAATATTTAGCACTGGAAGCCTGCCAGGCAGAATCGCCACCCAGCCTGGAAGACTATTGCCGTGCACTGCATGCATCATACACCGAAAACCCACTCCTGAATCAAGCTTATCAGCGAGTTCTTGCCGCTGTATATACTCCCGAGGTCGTGCTGGTGCCCGCACATTTGAATACATCCGAGGGGGAGAATGAATTGTTTTCTACCTATGTGCGCAACGACCATCATCAGCAAGTCAGAAGCGATCCCCTGCAGATCATTGATGCAAAAGGAATATATGCAATTCCACAAGCTTTGATGCAAGTCCTTGAAGGTATTTTCCCCGGCTGCATGGTCAAAAGCTCCTGCCTAGGGATGATTAAAAATGTCATGGCGGCCAAAAGCATTGAAAAATGGAATGCAGACCTGGTGCTCCATGTCCGGCAAGCATTTACAGAAATTCTGTTGTTTGATAAAGACATGCTTACCTTTTACAGGTCCTTTCCAACTACCTGCATCGATGACCTGTTGTATTACCTGTTTTATGTGCTGGAGCAATACCAGCAAAAGGCTGATCAGTTGCATGCATTTGCCATCGGTGAGATAGCCATGGACAGCCCTGATTATGCGTTGCTTTCCTCATTTTTTAAACATGTGGAGATCCCACAAAGAAATGATATCTTCAGATATGTGGATGCCTTTGAAGACATGCCCTGTCATTATTACTACAACCTCTTTAACCTGAACGCATGCGAATTATAGGTGGAGCGCATCACAGGAGGGGCATCCATCCACCAGCGGGCCTGCCGGTGCGTCCTACTACCGACAAGGCAAAGGAAGCCCTTTTTAACATCCTGAATCAACGTGTCGATTTTGAAGGTCTGCGGGTGCTTGACCTGTTTGCGGGAACAGGCGCCATTTCCTATGAATTTGCATCCAGGGGAGCCGCCGAAGTGGTTGCCGTCGAAATTAACAACAAGTGCTGCCGTTTTATCAATAATATCATATCTCAATTGCAATTTGACAACCTGCGGTGTCTGAAAACAGATGCAATGCGTTATGTACGCAATAGTCCCGGAGGATTTGACCTGGTTTTTGCTGATCCGCCCTATCAAATGGACGGCATTGAAAGCTTGCCAGGGATGATCTTCACCAACCGGGTTCTTGTCGATGATGGTATCCTCATCATGGAGCATGGTCCAAGGATTTCTTTTTCAACCAATCCGCATCTAAGGGAAACACGAAAGTACTCAAAGGTACACTTTAGCTTTTTTGACAGCCAATCCTTTTGATTATCAGCACGCAACAATGAATTGCATCCCTTTATATTCTTATGTGCGCAAACTTTGAGTAAATTTGTGCACCCATGTGGGCAGAACAGCATATTCTTCAACAGCTTTAAAGGCCTCAGACCATGACAAAAAAGACTGCGCTTTTCCCCGGGTCCTTCGATCCGATCACCAAAGGCCATGAATCCATCGTGCGCAGGGCATTGCCTCTCTTCGATGAGATCATCATGGCCATCGGAGTCAATGAACAGAAAACCGGTTTCTTTACCCTGGAAAAGCGGAAAGCATGGATTGAAAGCGTGTTCCGTGAAGAGCCGAAGGTCCGGGTAATTACTTACGAAGGCCTTACGGTTGACCTTTGTCAGAAGCTCGGGGTGAGGTTTATCCTCCGCGGTTTGCGTACCTCTGCAGATTTCGAATTTGAGCGAAGCATAGGGCAGATGAACAAGAAAATGCTGCCGGAGCTCGAAACCGTATTTCTGCTTACCACCCCGGAGCATACTGCATTGAACTCATACATTGTCAGGGATATCATCAGAAATGGCGGAGATGCCAGCCAGTTTATTCCTGACGCCATCAACCTGGATGACTAAGATCCTGCCCTGTTACTTCTCTTCCATGTATCATGTTGGTTAAAATGCACACGATGAGCAAACAAATCATGATCCTTACGTTCCTGGTCGGCCTATTCCTGTTTGCTGCTGCTGGTGCCACTACCCGTATAGAGGGCGAATTTTCCGGCGCTGCAGGGAGGGAGGTCAGACTGATGACCTACGATGACCTGGTAAGTTACAGAATTACTGAAGTGGATGCACAAATGGTGGATGCAAACGGGCACTTTATCATGGAGCTTGCACTGGAGGAACCGCAGCTGATGTTTTTCCGCTATCGCCATGGGCGCCGTTTCGTATATCTTGAGCCGGGTCAAAGCTACACCATGCATTTTGACATGGCTGCAAGCGATCAAAATGAAGGGGACTTTCGCAGTTTGCATCCGATGCACCAGGGTTTCCAAATGGAAGTGGTGTATCCCGAAACGGACCAGCATTTGCATGACCACGTAAGCCAGTTAGAAAATATGGTGGCCCAGTACCTGGAAACACATGTGATGCATCGGCCAAGGGCCAATCACAGGGAGTCCCTCAGGCAGTTCACCATCCTGGCCGACACATTGCTGGGCCATACCAAAAACCTGTTTTTTCACGACTACAAACGCTATTACATCGCTTATCTTGAATCCACGCTGAATACACGCTCCTTTCACAGCCTAGTAGAGGAATATATCCTGGATCAGCCTGTATTATATAAGAATCCGATGTACATGGATGTGTTTGATGCGTTGTTCAGGAGCTATGTATTCACTGGAAGCCGTTCGATCATGCGTCGCGATCTGCATGCAGCCGTTAATCTGGATGCCAGTCATCACGCCCTGATGGACACATTGCGCAAAGACACCCTGCTTTCGGATAAGCGTTTGCGTGAATTGGTGATGCTTGTCTCGCTGCAGGAAATGTTTGACATCTCAGAATATGATCAGAACCAGTTGATGCGTGTGCTGGAGGAGACAGCAGAACAGGCTAAGTTTCCGGCACATCGCCGGATGGCCGCAAACATATTGTATCAACAAAGGCGACTGAAACCTGGTTTTCCTGCACCAGGCCTTGTGTTGAAAGAAGGGGAGGAGGTGGTTTTCGACCTGGAGGAAGCGCGGGGGAAATACGTCTATCTTTTTTTCTGGGCATCGTGGTGCCCGGTGTCGATGTCCGAAGTTTCACCCATGGCATCCCTTGCGGATGATCTTGGCGACGACATTTCGTTTGTGGGGGTCATGGTAGACGAGGCTGGCGATGAATTCCTGATGCCTGCGGGTCAGGAAGACGGGGGACTTCCATTCCGGCTTTTTCATTATGGCGGAGATTACAGGATGCTCGACAGGTATGGCATAAGCACCATTCCCCAATATATGCTGATAGACCCCCAGGGTCATGTATATGAATATCCTTTCGCAGCCCCCTCATCTGGTATCAGCGACAGGCTCCGGCGCATCATCAGCCAGTGAGCTTAAGCCTTTCCAAGATTTCTGCAGGTGAGCAGCATTTCCTTGATGTTGCCGTATGTATTGCTGAAAACTTCTTCGAGGTCTCCGGGGTCTTTCCATTCGGCCCTGGTGATGCCTTCACTGGTTTGTGGCGTCGCCTTGCAACATATCCGGGTACGCAGGAAAAACCAATGGGTTTTTTTGAAGATCCATCTGCTGTTGTTGTTTAACGGATAGACATGATAAGTTGGGTCAAGCTCTTGGATGATGCGTAAGCCACCGATCCCACATTCTTCTTTTACTTCCCGCAATGCCGCCTCTTCCGGGGTTTCGCCCGGGTCCACCATCCCCTTGGGCAGATCCCAACGGTCTCGCCTGTAAATAAACAGCCAGTGATCCGAGGGGTCAGCTACCAGTCCGCCGGCGGCTTCCACCTGTCGAAACATCGCTGAAAATTCAATGAACCGTCTGCCGGGATCATCACTGATGCAAGCCATGGCGCTGGTGCCTGAGCGAATGAAGTCTATGAAACCCTCCCAGTCGATATGCCCGTGAATGCATCGGTATTGGGTGGCTTGCTCATTTGAAAGCTGTGGGGTAAAAAGGATTTTTTGTCTGTCGAAGAATACAGCATGGCTGTTTTGCATAAAGCCTGTGAGGTTTTGGTGAAGTCTTGATATCGCCTGTTTTTTTCGTAGCTTTGCGGTCTGATGTTTGCCAGAAACCCTGCATCCCATGTTGAAAAGCGACACCATGGCCCGCGAGGTCGCCGGATATTTACTGCAAATTAACGCAATAAAACTGAA
>Ga0207421_10005159_pt1 | contig 14784 bp, 7 predicted proteins | sample SodLakKL_010_SED_4_FD_187542 | JGI IMG/M metagenome (GOLD analysis project Ga0207421, IMG submission 187542) | Alkaline sediment microbial communities from Lake Tanatar, Kulunda Steppe, Russia - 8KL_010_SED (SPAdes) (version 2) | ecosystem: Environmental > Aquatic > Non-marine Saline and...
CTCAAATTCTGCCGTCATGGTGATATCTTCAGCAGGCATATCAAAGCTGACAACTTTCTCATCCGATGTTTCATACCCCGTCCACTCAATGAAATTCCACCCTTCTTCTGAACTAGCTTCTAACTCTACCTGCTCATCGAACTCTATCTCGTGATTTCCTTCACCGTAATTTTGCTCTTCTCCTTCACCATCAATGTCTATAGCTATGGTGTATTCTTCCTTCTTGAACTGAGCCGTCAGTTCTTTATTTTGGTTCATCTCAACAGTGATATCGGGTTCGGCTTCGTATTTCTCATCATTTATTTCATCGAACCACTCTGAAAACAGCCAACCATCATCAGGTATAGCGTTCAAGTCGGCTTCTTCACCGTGTGTATAATTGAAAGTCTCAGGCAGATCTTCCGGCCCGTACCACTCTCCATCTACGTAAACTTCTCCTTCATCGTCCTCCGCTGTATCTATCGTTAGCTCGTTCTCTTCCTCCTCAAAGTGGGCTGTCATGGTGATATCTTGAGATGGCATATTGAAATTGTTCGTTTTCTCATCGGACTCTTCGTAACCTGTCCACTCATCAAACTCCCAACCTTCTTCAGGATCAGCTTCTAGAGTTATGCTTTCATTCGCTTCGAAAGTATGTGTGCCCTCTCCGTAGTTGATCTCTGATCCTTCACCTTCTGTCTCTATGATGAGTTCGTAGGTTTCATATGCCTGATGCTCCCAATCCAACTTCGGATAATCAATACCTTCTTCGATAAACCAAGTCTCATTATCATAACTCTCCTTTGTTTCAATATCCCAGGGCTTTTCTAAATTATCATAATCTTCCCAATTAATTTCGTTGTACAGTTCTATCTTTTTCATATCTTCTTCGGGTGCATCGGTACATCTTCCAATCATTGTAGGATCACCCCCTCCGATAAAGTCTAGTCCTGCCCTTTCAAGCGAGAAAGAGTCTATTACATCAGAATTAGTATAACCTATTAGGCCGCCGACACTCTCTTCACCAGTTATATTGCCAGTAGCGTAACAGTTTTCAAAATGAGTAGAACCACTTCCTATAAGACCACCGACACGGTTTACACCAGTTACATTGCCAGTAGCGTAACAGTTTTTAATATTAACACCAAAAGTTCCACCAACTAGACCGCCAATCGTTTCCCCACCAACAGTACCATGTAATCCAAGTCCCGTTACATCTACAGTAGAATAACATCCTTCTATTATGTGGTGATAACGAGAGAAACCAATCAGACCACCAACCCACCTATCTCCTTTCACTTCGCCATTTACATAGCAGTCTGTCACATCAGTATATTCAGAATACCCAATCAAGCCACCAGTACCTTCCCTAGTTTCTGTGTATACATCAACATCAACTAGACTAAGATTTTTTATTTCGATTTTTTCATAACTTTCTCCTTTATATGAGCCGAACATACCAATATGCTCCTCTTTGGGTCTCTCGATAACCAAATTTTTTATTTCATAACCTTGACCGTCGAAGCCTCCTCTAAACGCATATACTCTATCATCATATCTACCGCCTTCACCTATAGGATTCCAACCTTTACCAGTATTTGCATGAGTGGAGGCAAAATCATAATAGCCGTCCGTGTTTTCATCTAAATCTGAGATCAATTCGTAGTGAGCTGTTAGGTTTTTTCTGATATTATCCAATTGAATCCAATTCTCTATCTGGTATGGGTCTTCTTCGGTTCCAAGGCCACCTTGTAAAGAAACTGTCACAGTCTTATCTTGATCCAGAGTGATATCCCTACCCGTAACTCTATCATCTTTTTCAGCGATGATGAGATGGTCGTCCTCGTAGATCGTGTATTCTACTTGACCGTCTGAATCTGTTGTCCCCTCATAACTGCCCACCTCTACATCCGCCCCTTCAACTGAGTCTCCTTCAGCGTCTTTCACTATTACGGTCAAGTTATGATCCTCGATCATCTCATATTCGATACCCTGAACTTTGAGTTGCTTCCCTGCATCCACATTTTGCAAGATCGGATAACCGTCGTCTAACGGATAAAGACCTGTGCCAGCTATCCTTTCACCTTCTGCAACAGCACTCCATCTCTCATAGAGTGCCATATTATCCGTTGCTTCGACGCCTATCATCTCAGTCGTGTTCAGCCCAGTTCCGCCGTCACTTTCATCTTGTCCAGTTGTTTGAACATCCCAATAAGAATTCTCCAAGCTGTAAAGGCTATCCCATTGATAACCTATGAGACCACCTGCATTTTCTCCTGGACTCACCTCACCCGCGGCATAAGAATCCTTTACAGTTCCTTTATTAGTGCGTGCTATAACACCACCAGTATCTTCCTCTCCGTTCACATCGCCAAGAGCGTAAGAATCCCCGACAAAACCTTCTGAAAAGGATATAAATCCAACTAGTCCCCCAGCGATCTCGTTTTCACTCGTAACGTTACCAGCCGCTAACGACTCTTTTATCACGCCTGTATTCGTACCTACAAGTCCACCCACTGCAAAAGACTCTTCTCTACCGATAACTTCTGCAGAAGAGTAAGAATATTCAAGTCTCGAATCTTCAAAATAACGGCTTCCATAAACCCTACTTATTAAGCCTCCAGTTCCAAAGTCTCTTCTCAATCTCCCTTGGTCTTTGAAACCGCCTTCTATAGTCCCACTTGAATAACATCTTTTTACAGTGCTGTTTCCTCCCAAATCGGCTAAAGCAGCAGTGAGAAATCCTCCTACGATCTCTACATCTACGAGTTCTAGATCTTTGATTTCAGATGAAACGACATCTCCAAAAAGACTCACAAAATCTTCATCCTCTCTATTTACGTTTAGGTCGCTGATGGTATGTTCATTACCATCAAATATACCTGTAAATCTTTCTCCAAGCTCACCTATAGGTTCCCATCCTTTACCGCCGTTAGCGGTTTCTGAAGCGTAGTCCTGATAACCATCAGTTTCGCTATCCAGATCGCTTTGAAGTTCGTAATGATTTATCACTTCTTGACATTGATTACGTATATAGTCCAGATGATGCCAGTTATACAGCTCGTAAGGATTGTCTTCAGTTCCTAGACCGACAGGTTTTTCACTGATCTCATCTAGAATGACCGATACATCTTTATCTTCAGCTATCGTGATATTTGTTTGACCTAATCCACTTTCTTTCCTAGCCTCGATATCATATTTGCCTTCGTAGAGGACAAAAATGGCTTCACCTTCTGAATCCGTGGTACCTATTTCAAAGGTTTCTCCATATATTTTCACTTCAGCTTCTTCTGAAGGAACTTCCTCCCCATCTTCGACTATTACTGTTAGACTATACTCCTCTCTGATATCAGTGGTCAAAGTTACCGTTTTATCTTCATCTAAAGTAATCTCTTTAGAATCCTCGTAATAGCCTAGCTTGTTCGCAGTGATTGTATGGTCTCCCTCGATCGTTGTGAATTCAGAATGGCCATGTGAATCCGTCAACTTCTTCCACCCTTCGAGTTCAACCTTAGCATCTTCAATAGGCTCTTCTTCCTCATCCTGTACTATAACCGTTAGATCATATTCATCATATATCTCTCCTATATCTATATCCTGAATCCCTATCTGTTTCTCCACATCTATGCTCTGTAGAATCGGATAGCCGTCCTCTTCAGGAGCGATACCACTCTCGCCTATCTCCCTGTTAGCTTCCACTACATACCATTTCTCTCCGAAGTCCAAGTCCAAATTTTGAGTAGCTGACGCTCCCTGCATATCCGGAGTCGTTAAACCTTCACCTCCTTCACTATCTTCCCGCTCAGACGTCAGGATGTCCCAATAGGAATGGTTAACGTTATAATAAGGTGGTATGTCTTCTTGCTCACCGATCAAACCCCCTAGTTGCGCTTCTCTCCAATATGGATTCGGTGAACTTGCATCTATTTCACTTAAAATGTTCTCTTCGTCTTTATCATATCTATCAGTACTTCCTTCGTTTATTTCAACCGAACCTATCGAATAAGCATTGTTGAGTGAAAAATCCTCCCTAAAACTGCTTTTACCGATCAAACCACCGATACTCTCACTTTCAGATTCCCCCGATACTTCAGCCAAAGAGTATACGTTTTCATGATCTCCAGAGCTGATTTCTCCTGTCAAACCACCTACATTTACTGCTCCAACTGTTTCCACTTGATCTATTTTACCGGCGGAAAAAGATTCATTGATCTGGGCATCGTCACCACTTTCCGCGACTAATCCTCCCGTGTTGATATGCCCCATCAAATCACCATCAAAATAGGACTTAGAGATATTCCCGAGATTGAACGAAGCTATACCTCCACTTTCGATGAATCCGGCATCTATCAACTCTATCTCGCCAGTTACGGAAGATCTTTCTATATCTCCTAAATTCACAGCTGTTAAACCAGCAACATATCTTCCATCGAAAACATCACCTGTCCAACGAATTTTACCCTCGAAACCCACGTTCTCTATTTTTCCATAGTTCAAACCAGTTAGACCGGTTGCATGATATGTATTTTCGATATAGCTATTTGTGAAGGACACATTTCTTACAACTCCGTCATACCCTATAATATGTAGTAAAGAGACATAGCCCTCATGATCTCTATCGATATGAAGTCCGTCTAATTCGTGACCAGCTCCCTCTAAAGTTCCTTCAAACCCAACGTCAAAATCATCTAGACCTGCAGTTTTAAAGCCTCTTCCTTCGTACCAATCCTCGGTCTCAGACATATCGATATCGTTATCCACTATGTAATCCGAGTCAAGGTCTTCTGCTAACCACTGTACTTCTTTTGCAGTGGTCAAGATATAAGCTTCTTCCTCTTCATCCCATTGTGGTTCAGGTGGAGCAGTCCAGAGATCGTGTACATCACCATAAAATTCGCCCTCTTCCGTCTCAGAAATCGCTTTGTACTCATAGCAAGTCATGGCATCGAGTCCATCTATAGAAATAACGAATGTTCCTTCTTCATTAATCGTTGTTCTTTCAGTTTCGTTCCACTCCGTTTCACCTTTCTCACGATACCTGAAAAATACCTCTGCATTATCTGGATGTAAATAGGTGACTTCGCCTTTCAACTCTGCACTTTCGCCTTGAATTTCATCAGGGTCTCTCGTTTCAATTTCTATATCTGCAAAAGTTATTAATGAAACTACACCTTCTGAATCCTCTCCCTCTACGGTCAATTTGTATTCGTATTCAGTTTCACTTTCTAGACCGGTAAGTTCCTCGTAAATAGTTTGCGGTTCAGATATAGTTTGTTCTTCAGTCTCATCCCATTCATCCTCTCCCTCTTTCCTGTACTTGAAAAAAACATCTACTTCATCTTCCTCTTCAAATACAGCACTTGTAACTCTTCCTCTAATAGTTGCATTATGTTTGGTGATGTTTTCGGGTTGTAGAGGATAGAAATCCGTACAGTATGCTACTGCTTTTTGAGCATCTATTATGCCGTGACCATAACGTGTATTCTTTTCTTCGCCTAGATTTTCTCCCGCCTCGTAATAATCAGCCGTTTCTGATAAAAAATCATATATCTCATCAACCGAAAGTTCTGGATTAACTGAAAACATCAACGCTATAGTACCGGCTACATGCGGAGCTGCCATCGAAGTCCCAGACCAGCTCGCATAATCTTCATCTGGGACCGCAGAGAAAACATCAACACCAGGGGCAGAAAAATCCGGCCTCACATACTCTTCTGGAATTTCATCCCTATCATGGTCATCCTCATCGATTATCCTTCCGCTGCTGAAATCAGCGATATCATCGTCGTCTTCAGTGGCACCGATTGAAAACGACTCATATATCGCCGCCGGACTACCTATGGTCTTTTCGCCGTCATTACCCGAGGACGAGACCGGTACAACTCCAGCTTCTATTGAATTTTTTACAGGTTCCTCAAAATTCTCGTCATAACCACCTATACCCCATGACATCGAATGAACATGTGCTCTATAATCCTCAACATCACCACCATACTTTTCGTGAAGAGGTTCTCCGTACCGATCATGAGGTTCTATGGCCCATTCCATCCCACCTAGTAACTGGGCAAAACTTCCACTACCGTGAGGTAATGTCAAGGCGTGCATCAGATCAGATTCTGGAGCCACGCCTATATGGGTCCCGCTGGCATCGCCTCCTAATACCGTTCCAGAACAGTGTGTTCCGTGGCCGTGGGTGTCATGTGGGGTTGAGTCTTCAACTGCAGAACCGGTACTATCGAACTCAATCCAACCGCCCGTATGATGATCATCATCTTCCAAATTGATCATCTTATCTTCTAAGTCCGGATGATCGATATCGGCGCCTGTATCGGATACTGCCACTCTAACATCACTGCCCTTGATCCCAGAATCCCATACCTCATCAGCGTTTATCCTATCTAAACCCCATGTCAGATCATCATCGGAAGTCGTTGAAGATGAATCGAGATCACGATCGGAGACGATATCAGAATCTGAAGAAAGATGGTCATGGTCGATTTTTTCTTCTGGCGGTCTATAACGTTCTCCTTTATCTTTCTGAATCTCTACTTCAAAATTGTCTTTGATCCTTTCAATGCCTGGAAGATCTTTCAGTTCCTCTATATTTTCGACGTGTATCTCTATCAGCATCTCATTGCTTATCCAGAATGTGTTTAGGATCTCGACTTCGAAGTCTACTCTTTCTAATTGGTCTGATACTTTATCCTGACTGATGTCAGCATGGGTTTTGAGTTCAGAGATCAATTCCTCACTATCTAGGGATGAGGCGTGATCTTTCTTCTCTCTGAATGAAGATAATTCTATGAATACATCGATCTTTTGCTCTTCATCAGAATTTTCCAAAGAATCCATTTTCTCCCGTAAATCTTCAGTGATCCTTGTTTCAACATCTTCCTTCTCTAACTCATTCGTATCGTAATCCATATCTTCTTCAGCAGGGATATGGCTACCGATCCCCGTTATAGCAGCACCGCTGGTCATCAGGAATGCAAGAAGAAAGACAGCTATTCTTGATACGAAACCGATCTTGTCTGGGCTTTTCGAATGTGCTAAAATTTTTTCTTTTCTATGCTTGTAAAAAACCATGGATCTTTTTATCTGATAAAACAAATAAGGATCTAGAAAATTTGACGATCTTTTTACCAACTTTCCAACCGACTGTTTCGTCTTTATAAATCATCTTTTTACCTCTGGACACGAACTTGAATTCATATGGGGTCCTAATGTCTGAACTACTCTCCCCATTAGTTTTATATAAAACTTTGCACTGTTTAACAAGTCCATCGATATATGAGTCAAAAAATCAAAAAGAGGTTTAAACGAATCTCAGACAGACTATTTCAAAGCAACTTGGTAGAACTCTATGAGGGATACTGCAAAAAGTAGGAAAATGATGTAAGTGAGTAGATGTGACAAGTCTAAGGAACTGATTATTATATGATATCCTAACGAGAAAGTCGGAACGATATAGAAAGGAAATAGGAGATTAGATCTTTCCTGTTTGAATATCAATCCCTTTTCCCTTATCAAGTAAAAATTACTCGAAACGATGTATCTTATCCCTCCATTTTTGTAAACTATCTTTGAAAGAACGAGATAGAATGAGAATATCAGAAGAACTGAAACCAGGAAAGTCGGCATCGTTCTGCCAAATATCAGGTAGGCTGGTGTGAGATGATAAACGAAAGAAGAGGGTGAGAACCTTGAAAGGAAAAATAGAGCTCCTAGAAATTCTAGAAAGACGAAAAATGAGATGAAAGTACCGATAGTATATATGATCCAGTGAGTACTGGAATGAGGGCTTTCATCGCTTTTAACGTAAGAGTTTTCATCCTTTTTCTTGTCTTTGTTCTGCTTGATCTCCTCATATCCCATCATCTCACCTCTTTATTCTACCATTCCTTTACCTTCTTTGATTTAGATTCAATCTTTCTTTTTTTAATTATTCTTTTATTATTTATATTGTATTTGTATAAATCGATCTCTCTTTTTGATCTGATCCTATAGACGACTAAAGCCGTTAAAACGGCGGCAATAAGTCCGATAAGGAATGGTCTATCTTTCCCTGATATCAATGTGCGAAAGTAAACAACAGAGTGGCCGGTATTATCTGCTTGATCTTTTACTTCTATCATCATCGAGTCGTGATTCCCCGCTGGAAACTTCAGTGTGAGTTCCATCTCACTTCTGTCTCTAGGTTCGTCTCTATAAGCGGTGTTCACGTCCAGCCAATGATCAGTGAGATCGGAACCTTTTTCGACTTTCAACGAGTAAGTCAATTCGTGTACTTCTAGATTATCCTCGTTCTCCTCTAATATGAATATCCTTTCTCCATCCCTATCGCTCAATGACCACATACTATCTCCTCCAATACTGGAGAGGAAAGCGTCATCAGAATCTGTAATGTGATAACCTTCTTCTTTGAATGCCTCTCGAAGCCCATCTAGTTCGGTCTTACCGTGATATAGAAGTCCGATGTCTATAGCCCTATCTGTATCGACGGCGAACAGGGAGTTTGTATTATTATCTAGGTCGAAAACGTATCGACGCGAGACTTCTTCGTCCCGATAGAGTTCGATGGTCGCTCCATCGATTGCTCTCCAAGTGTTCCGATCGTATAGGCCGATAGTTAAGTGATAATATCCATCTTTTATCTCTACATCTACTTCACTTACCATCGGGTCGACATCTTCAACACCGACGTCTCCGTAAACCGTTTCGAGAGCAGGTGAAAAGGCGAAGGAAATGATGAGTATTATCATGAAAATAAGAACAGTGGACAATGATGGACAACCCGATCCGGACCTTGGATTCAGTCTGTGTTCTAAGCTAGATGGAAAAATTGTCTTCAGCGACAATATCTTTTGAAAGATCGAGCTCAGTCCAAATTTTTTATTTTCATCATTCATCTTAGGAGTCGCCTCCCCTAACTTCTTTTTCTATATGTGTATAATTCTATATGTGTAAACTACTATTTTTTCTTTCCCCTGATTTTTCAAAAGAGATCTCAAATCCTCTATCTATATTTATTTATCACCCTTTTTCTTCGTATCCCTCTTGCTTTCGATGTGTTTCTCTTTCCCCATCCGTGACCTTACTACTCCATAGACGATCACTCCGCCGATAATCGCACCTCCGAAATAAAGAGTTTCCCTATGTTCATCCTCATCTCCATTCCCACCGGTATCTTCATTATTTTGGTGGACTGGATTTACATTGACGAGTGTACTGAAACTTTCATCATCGACGATCAATTCCAAATAACCTCTATCTTCCGGATGGGTTCGGAAATTGACTGTGATCTGAACTTCGTGGTAATCTCCTCTCAACGGCTCTACAGGATCGAAGTCGATCTCCTGAATTAATTCTGGAGAATCTTCAGTTCCTCTCACAACAACGGTGATATCATCGTTAGAATAGGTTAGTTTGTCACTCACTATGTTATAAAAGATCTCTTCATTAGGAAACACATAAAAGGTAACGTTGCCTATGTCGTCGCCGTCTACACCTATCGAGAGTTCATATTGAACGGAGAAGCTTTCCCTCTCCTCTAGTTCTAAACTTTCATACCCTACTCGGACCTCGGGGATCTCCGTATATTCTATACCAGGCGTAATAACGACATTACCTTCAGCAGCAAGGTCTAGGCGGCCTAAGAAATATGGTTGCACACTTAATCTATCCAGCTCGAATATTCTAGGATCCGAAGAGTCGAACTGATAAGTAAAATTGATCTCTACGGTTTCACCTGGTAGTAATATTTCAGCATCAACTTGATGATCCAAATTTCCGATATGATCGTAGTCTAATCTAAACCATCCTGGTACATTTCCGTTATTTACCAACCTGAAACTATCTGTTGATGTTCCACCTACAGTGTGAGGTTCGAAAAAAAATCTAAGACTGCCTCTTTTCCCTATCCTGGTCTCAGCTTTGGCGACTTGTACATCATGTTCCTCCCCATCTATCACCATGATCCAACCGTCGTCGTTAGATACATTAGGATCTACAGCAATACTAACTGTCCATTCTCCTTCTGAAAAGGTCGTGTTATCCTGGTCAAGATAGTCGATATCCCCACTCCATCCTTCTCCTGTGGAGTACATCCAGTTATAATCGGTACCTTCCTCATGGATTAGTTCTATAGATGTCTCTGATCCCGTGCCGCTGTAACTTATCTCGGTAAAATATCCTTGAATGAGTTTGTAATCATAGTCATCGTTTTCTGAAGTTATTACTTCTTCTGTAGATACGTCGATAGCTCCTCCTAAGGCTGTTCCAAATACTAGAATAATCGGTAACCCGAACACTAACAGGAGCAGATAATAGTTATCGATCTTCTTTCTATTCTTTTTTATCATTTTGCAAACCTCCTTTTTCTATCAGTTCTAGACACGATCTTGGGACCGAGCTTCAAACTTTGCGCGTATTTTAGATTCGCAGGGCAGGGATTTCAACCCATCTCCCGCGTATGTGGAAATAAAGAGAAGGGAAAGGGTTTTGTTCATGTTTTTTGTATCTATCCTTTCGATAGCCTATCTATACTCTTACTGTGAGCCCAATATATGGGTCGCAGTACCTTCGTATGTTCCAGGATATGTTCCGTAACCTATGTACACCGAGACTTCGAAATCATAGTCATGTTCAAAAGCTGGGGCACCTGTCAGTATTGTATCTCCTTCGTACATTACACTGCCTGTCAGAGATGGACCATCAATATCTCCATCAAGGAATAGATCAAACTCTGCTGCGGATAGTTCCCATGCAAAATTGGCGGATAATGTGTATACATCTCCATCCATATATACTATCTCTTCTGGTACACCAGTTCCGGACACTTCATCAGTTACTACGAGCGTGCAACACTTCTCTACTTCGAATGCTGTTTTCCGGTCCGTTCTTTCATTACCGATGCCGCCGAAGTCCTCGAAATAATTCATCGTACCTTTTAGTTTCCAATCTCCAGCTGCCCAGAAGGGTTCTTCGTCGTCGAGTTCAAACGTCCAACCGACATATGCTTGACCCTCTTCGTAACAGTCCGCTGTTACATATATTGTGTCTGATATCGCATAGCGTACAGCGTCGCCTTCTTCTCCATCATCGTATTCATCTGACCAGACCTCTAGTACGACTTCTACCGGTTCGTGATGGGGTGATTCGATCTTTACTCCCTCTCCTTCTTCTTCGTCAACTGCTATCACTATATCCCCATCGCATTCAACAGTAAACCAAGGGACTTGGCAAACATCTATCGTCGGTTTCTCGTAGTCTACTGTAACTCCAACATCCGTATTCGCTTGGCACGGTTCCCAGTCGTTATTTTCACCTACAACGAGACCTGCACCAAAGGTTGTTCCTATCATCAGTACTATCGGCAGTATGTAGGCTAACATTTTTTTCTTCATTTTTTTTCACACTCCTTTTTCCTTACGTCATTTCCCGTCCAGTCTTGCGACCGAACTTCGGACTGGCCCAAACTTGTATCACTAAGGACGGAAACTCATCCGTCCCCGCATTCCCTAAGTTCATCTTCAGAGGTAACGAATACCACTCTTTCACTCCGCCTTCTTCGGACGGAACTACTTGATTCATATTCTCACCACTCCTATTTTCTTCTCACAGACTCAATCCCCAGTATGACCTTCTACATCTAGATGGATGACGTAAAAAGGATATTCATCTACTGTAACTTCTGTTGAATCACCTTTATAGGTGGTAAATTGTCCAAAAGGTCTAGGGTCATCAGGAAGTTCATGGTAACCCTGTATCTTCACAGGCTCGTCATCATCCTGCAGCTTCCATCCTTGGCTCAACTCGATCGTTATAGTCCTCTCACCATCAACGGCTTCTGTAACCGTGACCTCACCAGCTTTAAAGAACTGGCCTGCCCAGATATCCTGAGTCTCTTCTCCTGTGGTGTCAAAGTAATACCACCAAGCACCTGGTTCACCGACGTTAACAGGAGAATCTCCTCCAAAAGCTGACTCTTTACCGAATGGTGGACAATCTACAGCTTCTTCAGCTTTACTCAATGTGTGCACAGCAGGATATTCTTCAGTTGAGTAGTTTCCGCTCATCTGACCTATCGGGATATTCACCCAATAATGTATATCATATGACTTCTCAAAGGCTGGAGGCATTTCAATAAGATTCTCCGTTTGCCCCTCGTATCCTCCTTTCGTGTTCTCTCCTTCGATGTGAGTACTGCCGTCAGGTCCCTCGAGTACATAACTATCATCGAACGTCAGATTCCAGTAGGCGTTAGATGTTATTTTGATCTGAGGGATTTCCCCTTCGTAGTTCTCGAAATCATCACCCTCTAACGTGTCACCAGGTATTCCAACTGCACTTCCATCTTCTGCACTGACTATCTCACAATACCATTCAGCTATAGTCCATATCATGTGAGTGTGGTAATAATCATCCTCACCGTATACTGTAGCACCAATCTCCCAGTAACCAAATCTCCACATAGTATCAGGTTCAAAGATCACTGTTTCCACCGTACCTAGATCTTCATCCCACTCTACTATCGGCACATCTTCTTTCATCGCATAGACATCAGCGTCTCCAGGGTCTCCATCACCAATATACTCCATCCATATATCGACTTGCTCTACAGCGCTATCCTGTCCAGGAGCAGTTACCTCTGTTTCTATCTCCACGTTCTCTAGCCCACCGATCCCTTCACAGGTCCCCGGTTCAATGATCTCTATAGTGGGAGGAACGTAACCTACGTCGATCGTAACTTGGGTTTCTTCTTGAACTCCTCCTCTCACTATACCGACACCGAAGACTGTTCCTATTATCAGGACCAGCGAAGCTAAATACACAACTATATCCCTATCCATTTTTTCTCTCACCTCTTATATTTTCCTTTAGACCGATTCGATCGAATCGATCGACCATTCCATTTGCTAAAGTCGGTAGTTCCGGGAATCGAACCCTTCCCTGCCCTTTTGAGATCCGAAACATATTTGAACTAGAATTCACAATAGGTAGTTTTTTTGAGATAAAATTTTCAACCTGTGGAAAAATACTTAGATTTGCCAAATTATGATCGAGTCCGTGAACTCCCTCATAGTGTCCCAGCTCCACCGAGCTTCTACCGCACAAAGCTTCTGTTCTTTTCCCCCCTTCTCGAATTTTCAACATACCTTCTACCTCCAGACCCGCCCCTATATCATGGGATATATATATGATATAGATATCTCTGGAGAGATTCCCTAGTCCCCACAAGATAGGTCTGTTTAAGCTTTTGTCACCCTATTGATGTATATGATGAATCTACTATATATAACTATCTATTATCACCATATTATATATAGTATATAATCAAACCAATATTTTAACATGTTATGGTGCAAATATATTATCGTATACTAGCCATCTAGATATTCTACGTTTTCTACCAATCCCGTGTCTATAAATTAATCAAAATCCTAGATGTCTTCAATTATGAACTCTAATTTTGTTATATAAAGGAAGTCAAACCTGATTGATTACAAGCTCTTCCTTTCCTAGCGAGATATATAGCACCCCCTCTTAGAGTTGATTCACCCATAACTCGGGGTCTCCTGTAGAAAACTTTCATTGAGTTTTTCTATGGCTTTTGTAAATACTTCTTTTTCTGTCCCTTCAAAATCTGCAGTTATAGTCACGTTTTCGGCCAATATATCGAACTTGATGAAAGAAGCAATTCCTTAGGTGTCCATGAGTGTAAAAAAATAACATCGTATGAACCGATTTACAGTTCTACCAAGGAGTACAGGACCACGAGAATTGATCATTCAAATCCAATCTTTTTCCAAAATATATTGTATTCAAATCCAATCTTTAGTAAATTATTTATGTGTCGAATCACAATATCCCTTCATGACCATCATAGACGAACTGACCCGCCAAAACCCATGGTGGAGAGGAAAAGAAGTAATAGATGAGACCATCGAAAGGGAGATCGAAGAAGAGATCATCTCGGAACTCTCCGAAGACATAGTTACAGCAATAACCGGTTTGAGAAGATCAGGAAAGACAACTCTGCTCAAAAGAATGATCAAACATCTTTTGGTTGAGAAAAATCATCCTCCAAAAAATGTGATGTACTTTTCATTCGATATCGAAAAGGCGGAGGTCAATGAGCTTCTTCAAAGTTACTTCCAAGAAATACTGAGGACCCCTGCTGAGGATGCAAATCAAACGTTCGTCTTCTTGGACGAAGTGCAGAAAATTGATGATTGGAGCGACCACGTAAAGGCTTACCACGACAGCTATGAAAACGTAAAGTTCGTGATAACAGGTTCTTCCTCGGCAAATATCCGAAAAGGGGGAGGAGAAAGTTTAGTTGGTAGGATGAGTATCAGAAATCTTAACACCTTCACGTTCAGAGAATTTCTGCGATACAACCACATAGATGTCCCGAAAAAAGAGTTCGGGGATTTTACGATACCGGTCAACAATTCTGAGATCAAGACCGAATTTTTGGAGTATTTAGAGACAGGCGGTTTTGCCGGTCTAATACCTCTCGACGAGACAACTCGAATCGAGCGGCTAAAAGATATAATCGATCTTACCCTATTCAGAGATGTCGTTGAGATCTTTGATATCCAACGTCCCGAGCTGCTTCAAGGTATCTTTAGAAGTCTTTCCTCGAACTCAGGTTCTATAGTTAACTACAACAAGATATCTAAAAATCATGATGCCCAATATAAAACGGTAAAGAAATATATCGAGGAGCTCGAACAATCTTTTATCATAGATCTGAGTAGGAGATTTGAAAACAACGTCTTCAAAGAGTACAGAAAGAGA
>Ga0207421_10005161_pt1 | contig 14784 bp, 21 predicted proteins | sample SodLakKL_010_SED_4_FD_187542 | JGI IMG/M metagenome (GOLD analysis project Ga0207421, IMG submission 187542) | Alkaline sediment microbial communities from Lake Tanatar, Kulunda Steppe, Russia - 8KL_010_SED (SPAdes) (version 2) | ecosystem: Environmental > Aquatic > Non-marine Saline and...
AAAAACAGATACTGCTCTTCGGTAGGAGGTGTTTTGATGAAAGCATATAAGTTGGTCAGGTTAAGAAAGGATGGTAGTTTAGGTTCTTTATTTATAAACAGGAAGGATAGACTGTCCATAGGAGAGTGGAGAGAGGCAGAGGATTATCCTACTAAGGGATATGCCCATAGACCTGGCTGGCATTGCTGTTTCAAGCCAGAAGCCCCTCATTTAAGTGAAAGAGATAGGGTATGGGTAGAAGTAGAGGTAGATGATTATAAAGTATTTAAAAGACCTGAAAGTCAGGGAGGGTAGTGGATTTTAGCTAACTGGATGAAAATAAATAAGATTTGTAGATAATTAAAATAGGCAGGGATAATTTAAATAGAAGGAGGGTTGGGAATGGCTCTACAATCATTAAGAACTTTAAAGGAATTGAGAGAAGAGTGTAGGTCCCTTGGTATCTCCGTAGACTTTGGGGATAAAAAAGAGAATAAAGACAGTTATATCAGGGCTTTGAGGAATTATTATATACAGCAAAAGTATCCCGAAGGACTGCCTAAAGGGTTGGAGTTAATTTTAAATATTGAGAGTCCCATGCTCTGTCAAAGAATGCAGGTGCTTAAAGAATCTGAACGAGATGAAGTTTGGAATTCTAAAAAATGGTATTTAGAAGAAAAGCTGGATGGTGCTAGAGGAGTGATGGTTAAAACAGATGAGGGTTTTGATTTTTATTCAAGAAATTCTTCTGTTAAAGACCATTTACCTATTTCTTATAAAGACACTATTTATCTGGGGGATTATAGGGAGGATAAAATAGAAAATGAGTTTATCCTTGATATGGAGATAATTTCTACTAATCCTAATATTGATACGGTTATGGAGAAAAGAGGGGTTATTACTGAAACTAAATTGCAGGCGGTGGCTGCGTTATTGGCATTGGAGCCAGAGAGGTCTATAGCCATTCAAAAAGAAGAAGCCCCTTTGAAGTTTATGGCTTTTGATTGCCTCTGGTTTGATGGTGAATGGATTATGCACAAGCCCTTAATAGAGCGTAGGCGGTGTTTAAAGAAGGCAATTAAACAACTTAAAAAATCTGGTATAGATATTAGTTTACCTAATTCAAATATTTCTAATAAAAAAGTGTTTTATTCTTCAGTACTTTTTAAAGGTGGGGAGGGTTGTGTAGCCAAGAATATATTCTCTATTTATATCCCTACTTCCAGCCGTCGTAGAGATGCTTGGGTTAAAGTTAAAAGGTCAATGTCTGAATCTATGCAGATGTACGGTATAGGGGATACTATAGATGCGTATATTACTGGGTATGAAGAGGCTGATGAGAGTAAGGGATGGGCAGGATTGGTAGGGGCAATCGAGGTGTCTGTTTATTTAAGGGATAGTGAAGGCAATACCAAACCTCATAAAATTGCTGTGGTATCAGGGATTCCTATGGAGGATAGGAAAAAGATGACTGCTTTATCCTCTGATGGCAATCCTGTTTTAAAAAGAGAATATTATGGGAAGGTAGTTTCAGTAGATGGTCAGGCAGTTTCTGCAAGGGCTAAAAGGTTAAAGCACGCTGTTCTGGTTTCCTGGAGACCTGACCTCAGTCCTGATAATTGTATTATAGATGAGGAATTTTTAAATTCTATGATTATTTAGAATTATGGAAGGGCAAATATCTTTTCTTTTATATATTTTTAATACAGGGTTTTGTTTGTAGGAAAGGAGGGTTCCTTTTGGAGTTAAACCCGGAGTTTAGTGTAGGGGATGTTGTTCTATGTGAAGGTGGTTCTAAAGGGCATCAACCTTTTCTTGCTGTTATAGAAGGGTATGTAGTTTTATTTGAGGATGGATTTTATTTAGTTAAAATTATAGATAGTGAGAGAAGGTTTAGGGTATCTGAGGATATGTTGATAAAATTAGATACTAATAGTTTGGCGTTGCTCTGTTCTTCTTTGCAGGGGTTTAACAGGACTGTGTTTGCAGACCATTCTAATATGCTGGAGATGGATGTTTCTCGTATATTTACTTATTCTGATAGAGAGTTTGATAGGGGTTTAGACCCTTTATGTATGGAGGATGATTATACTTTTTTAATTGAGGAAGTTTGTGAGGAAGATATTGAAGGTGTTAATGATACTGGTGGCGAATTGGTGGAAATGGCAAGTTATTTTTTAGAAAGTATATCGGCTATAGAGGGTAAATCTAAGATAGCTATGATGTGTTTGTATAATTTCTGGTGTGATTTAGTAGGACTTTATGCGTTGAAAATAGATATTGATATATCTTGATTTATCAATTTCTTTTTGAGGAGGGGCTATAAGTGCCTTGGAAAAGTAAGAAAAATGTCCCGAAGTCTTTAAGTAATTTAACTTTAGACCAGGCAAATGAATGGGGTAAGCATTTTGACAAATTTAAAAAAGATGGCAAGGGACCTAGTTTTGCAGCAGGTTATGCTTGGAGAGAGTTTAAGAAAAAATATAAAAAAGACCCTGAATCGGGTAAGTGGGTAAAGAAGAAGAATGTAAAGGAATCCAGAGAGGATATAGATTTTATTTTATATGAGTATAGTGATTCTTTTAAGGATAATCCTCCCCGAATTGTAGAAGAACCTATAGAAGAAGAGAATGAAGAGGAAGAGGAGGAGGAAGAAGAATCTATAGAAGAACATTTAGAGGGGCAGTTAGCAGAAAGTTTAGACGCTTATTTAAAGAAGGCTGTTCAAAGAATAGGATTCAAGTTAATTAGAAATTCTTATGGAACAAAGACTTTTGCTGATGAATATACCAGAAGAAAACTTAAATTGAGAATAAGTTGGGATGTAGACCGTACCAAGAGCAGACCTGATGTAGCCAACCTGGTATTTGTGTTATCTTTACATTCTGCTACTGATAGAAAAACACAGGTTATTTGGGAATATTATGTAGGTAAAGCCAAGAACTTTGTCGAAATAGATAATGCTATATCAGAGGCTGATAAAAATTTAAAGGCATTTTTAGGGGGTATTGGGTTTTCTTAAAATACTTTATTAAGAAATACTCTTTGCAATTTCCATTAAAATAGGGGGGATTCTTTTGGCTGAAGTCTGCAAAATCTGCGGGATTTATGTTGATTTGCTTACAAGGGCACATTTAAAAAAGCACAACATAAGTCCTAAAGAGTACATACTGAAGTATGATGAGTATCCTGTGTTATTTAAAAGGGAAATACAGGAATTGGGGATTAAGGTTCCTAAAAAAGTTTCTGAGATTAATAAAAGAAAAGGTTTGGGGATATTTTACAGGGGTGGGGATTTTTCAGAAAGTCACAGGTTATATAGAGAGTATTTAGGTTCCAAGAAAAACTTTCAAAGATAGTATTATACTCGTTTTGAGGGCAGTGGGGTAAGAATAGAAAGTAATATCTCTATTTAATTATATTTAGAGAGTGGCTTTGTGTTTTGAATAGGGATTTGTGTTTTAGTATAATAAAACTGGACATATATAAAAATCAAAAAAGGAGTGGGTAAAATGAGAAAAGAAGGTGCGGAGGATAAAATTACTAGGGAAGAAGGGTATCAATGGACAAAGATTTATGTTGAAAAACTTTGTCGGGATTATACACCCTTCAAAATGTTGGTTAAGGACCCTATTTTATCAGTAGAGGATTTAATCAGTAAGATTTATATCACTTTTCTTGAGCGTAGTTTTTTTGAAAAATACGACCCTAAGAAAAGTGGTAAAAAGTTCTATATTTTTCAGGGGGTTCGGAACGGTTTGATGGATGCTGTAAGAACTCGTAGGGAGGTACCTTTGAGGTTATGTGATAAGGTTCGCCTTAAAGGGACAGAGAATCCTATTACTCTAGAGGACATCCTGGAGTGTAGGAAAATATCTCCTGAAAAAGAGGCGTTGGGGGTTATTTATAGAGATATTATTTTACAGTATCTCTATAAAGAAAGTGAGGAGCGTAAAGGTAGGAGGCTACCAGTAGTTATGAAGGGGCATAGTCCTTTATTAGGGTATTGCTCTTTGGATTATAAGGTTATAGCTCAGCATTTGGAAGTGGGCTATAACCTGGAAGAGATTGCATCGTTTTTTATCAATCAAAAAACAGGCGATGTAGTTTCTATCCCTAAGATTTGGCAGGATATTAAAAAGATGCGGAATATCCTCGAAGATTCTGTTTATGTTGCTGGGGTTTAATTGTCTCTGTTGTTGGGGGAGTTTACCTGTGTTTGGCTCTTATTTTTTAAATAAGGGCTATTTTTTTTGCTTTTTCGTAAATTTTTTTGCCTCTAATTCGTATAATATATATAGGAGGTATTAATTGATGGGGCAATTAAAAAATGCACTTACGGATTTGAAGGCAAATTCCCCTTTATTGATTATGGCTTCTGCTGTAGAGGATTTCTTAAAGGTTTATAAAGGACCTATAAAGGAGGTGAGGGATTCTGAGGATGTTCGGGAATTGGTATCCTATTATCTTAGTATATCTAGTATTGGATATCCTTTAGTTATATCTGATTTATCTTATTTAACAAGCAATGCTACTAATTTATTATTAAAAAAAGTAGAGGAAACTAATTTTCCGATAGTGTTGTTGGCTAAGTATGATAATGTTTCTCCTATGTTATTGTCAAGGATGAAGACGGTAGTAAAATATTATAATCATCAGATAAGTTCTGAATTGTTAGGAGTTAAAGAGGGTTTAAGGACTTTGGATGGTTTGGGGCAGGAAATTGATTATTTTGATAGGTTGAACGAGATAGTGAGGAAATCGCCTAAAATTTATTATTATGATAGGGCTTTAGGGTATGTTAAGAATAAGAAAAAGTTGATGACTTTCTTTAATTAACCTGTTTTAAGAGAAGGTTAAAGTATTTAAATTATAAATAGGAGGTTTGTTAAAAATGAGAAAAGAGTGTCCTTTGGAAGAAAAATTAGCAGGGTATATAAAGGAATTGGCAAGGGATGCGGATGTTCTTCATAAGTATAAGAAGAATATAAAGCAAGATGCAGACCGTTTAAGTAAGGTGCATAGTCTTTTAACTAGTGCTTATCGGGAATTGAAAAGAGGTAATGTAGAAATAGCAGGAAATATGGGTGATGAGAATGCGACTCAGGGTATTTCTGAAGATGAGAAACAGGATGAGCAGGATGAAGTAGATTTGAATGAAGAAATAGATAAAGCTTATGAAACGATTAAGGGAAAAGAAAACCAAATATACTAATTCTAAATGGGAGAGGGTTGTCATGAGGGTTCTTTGGGAGACTGATGGATATTTAGGAGATATAAAGATTAGGGTTAGGATGGTACAGGTAGAAGACGAGGTAGTATTAGAAGTTATGTCTCCAGTAGAGGAGGGTTTTTGGGAAAGGTTAAAGTTCTGTTTCAAGTACCTGTTTTTAAGGCAGAGTATAACACTTTCTATAATCCCAGTAATGAAGGAGGATATAGAGATATTAAAAGATAGTTTAGGGGAAGTGCTCGAAGAAATCCCTACTTTTAAAGAAGGTGTTTAAGGAGGCATTAATTTTGATAGGGAAAACGGTAAGGGTAAAAGAGCCTAAACTTATTCAATTTTTCTATCCTTCTTTTGAGGTTAAGTCTTCCTTGGATTATTTAGATGCGGATAAAGATATAATCTATGTGGGCAAGGGGCGTCCTAATGTAAAAAAATATTTAAATGAGAATACGAATAGGTTTATCAATACGGTAGGGATGCACGATATAGACTTAACTACTCGGGAAGGTGTTCTGGATTATGTTTACAGCAGTAGAAATCGCAAAGTTCCACAAAGGTTAAAGGATATTTTAGATGTGTTATCTGATGAGGATTTTGAGTACGGCTATAAGGTCTTTTGGATTTCTGGAGTTTGGCCCTATGTAGCCGACAGTAGAGAGAATACTATTTATCAATTGTTCAAGTCTTCCCTTGCCTCTGTTAAAGAGATGATGAATGTTTATTTTAATCTTGTAGATAACTATCCGTTTTATATTGTAGAATCTTCTTTTATTACTTTTTTGAACAGGGTAATTTATGTAGAGGAGCAGAAGGTAAATAATGATTATAAAAAGTTATTGAAGAATTTTAGCAGTAGGCAGGGGAAGTTAATAAGACCTTCAATTTTAAACTATGCTCAAAGCAAAGTAGACAGAGAGGAGTTGAGGTTTTTGAATTTACTTTTGGATTTAAAAGGTTCTGGTAGATTGTGACTGACTTCTCTGGCTCTCAATATCTGTTGGTGACAGCGTTTGATTTTAAGGATATTAAGCATATGGATTTAGATGAGGTTTTATGTGTTTCAGGGGTATATACTGGAGGGATTTTTGTTCAGGATGTGCCCTGCCCAAAGTGTTTTCTTTCTATGGTAGTTAAATTTAATCAGAATGAAGAACCTGAGTATGCTCAATGTGTAAGTTGTAGTTATTATACAAAAGTGTTATTTAGGGAAGACATTTCAATTAGTTATTTACCCTGGAGGAGTGGGTATGGTGAAAAATACTTTAGGAGAGATGGAGGAGATAAAAGTTAAAAAGATAGATTCTATATACCCTGCTTTTTTGAATGAGAAGGCGGTGCATTTAAAGCAGGGTATAATAAAGAATCTATTGAAGATAAAGAATACAGATTATCATAGTGCTGATTATGATAATAAGTTGGATTTGTTTTCAGGGTTAGTTAAATCCTGCAAACGGTGTAAACTTAGTAGAGAGTGTAAGATACCTATTCCTCCAGATATTGTTTATCAGCCTAAGGCTATGTTTGTAGGCAGGAATCCTGGTAAAATTGATGATATTGTAGGGGTTCCTTTTTCCCAGAGAGGTAACTCAGGTAAGATTTTTTCTAAATATCTTGATGTTTTAGGATTATCCAGAGAGGAAGTTATCTTGTCTAACGTTGCATATTGTAGGACTAAAACTAATAGACCTCCAGAGATGGAGCATATGCAGGTTTGTTCTTTGTGGAAGTATTGGGAGTTCCGTTTATTTAAGACACCTCCTTTTATATTTGTTTTAGGTAATGATGCTCTTAAACTTTTTATGGGTTGGGGGTATCCTTCTTTGCTGGCTATTCATGGGGATATTTATCATACTTTTTTAGCTGGTAAAAAAGAAGTATATATTATTCCTGTTAATCATCCCAGTTTTATTTTAAGGAATAGAGAGTGGGGCAAGGATACTGTTAAAATATTGAGGTTTGTAAAGCAGGAGTTGATGGAATAAACATATCGTTTATATAATTAAGTATACGGAATTTATTAAAGGAGGTAATTTGCAGTGTTTTATAAAGGTGATAGTATAGAGGTTTTACCTCAAAGTGTAAAGGACAGGTTAGATTTTTATTTAGTGGAAACTGAAACAGATTATCAAGGTAGGGTATTTCCTAGAAAGCAGTTTAATGTAGAGGAATCTCCTCCAGGGATTAGTTTTGTAGCTCCTGTAGATGATATTGCAAGGTTTGTTGATGAGTTTGACCCTTTTTGTATAGGAGTTTTCTTTGAAAATGGTGGAGATAGTTATATCAGGGTTTATAATTTAAAACATTATCCCAGTATGGTAGACCCAAGTTCGAGGGAGCATTTTGTGCATTTCCCCTGGAAATCTAATAAGCGTTATAATTCGGGGGATTTAGTATCTGTTTTTGAGAGTGCTCAGTATAATCTTTATCTGTGTATTAAAGACCATATTTCTAATGACCTTTTAGATACTTCCGAGAGTGATTATTGGCAGTTGTTTGTAGAGGATTTTGATATAGATTCAGTAATAACAGCACCTTATGATGAAGAAATTGAAGGGGTTACAATGTCAGTATCGCCTGATGAAGTGCCTGAAGATGGAGACTTTGACCAGCAGTTCACCCTTGATTTGAGTTTAGTGCCTGGGGATGTAGAGTTTGATAATTTAGAAACAGGGGATATTGATTTAGGCGGTGATTTTGAAGGGCTTTCTGTGGATGCGGTAGATGAAGTTTCTGCTATTCAGGCAACGGTAGATATTTCTGGGGATTTAATACACGATGCAGGGGAAGGAACCATTACAGTAGAAGCAGGAGGTCTGAATATTGCAGGTCCTTTAACGGCTACGGTAACTGTAAATGAGGCAACTATGACAGTATCACCTGATGAAGTAGAGGAGGATGGAGAGTTAGAGCAGGAATTTGAATTAACTTTAACAAATGCTGAATTTGATGGAGACTTTGATGATGATACTCATGTTACTTTGGGAGGAGACTTATCTGGTTTAAGTGTAGCAGTAGTCAGGGATTCTGATACTCAGGCTACTTTGACGCTTACAGGAGACCTTTCATATAGTTCAGGGGAAGGTACAATTGAAATTGGAGCAGATGAATTAAGTATAAGTAGTTCATTGACTGTTTCAGTAGTTGTGAATGAAGAAGGTAGTGAGGAATATCCATCTTATGAAGGGGATATTCATTTAACTGGGGAGCAATCTATAGAAAGTGATGGGGACCCCGTAACTGAAACTTATACCATTGCTTTAGATGATACTACAGAAGGGGTACCTATTGAATTTACTGTAACCGCATCTATATTTGGGGCTTTAGATGATATAGAGACTGGCGACCCTGCAGACACTTTGCAGAAGTTAGATGAAGAAGGTATAATTTTATATACTGGTGGAGAGGGGCAGGTTACTTTTGATTTAACCTTTTCTGCTGAAGCAGATGTAGATTCTGCTAGTATAGCTATTATGTTAGTAGGAGACCCTTATACTGTAGATTCTTTAATCCTCAGTATAGATACTACCAGTGGTTCTTAATAAGGGTTTTATCTAATTTCTCTTTTTTAAGTGGATGAGGAAGGCGGTTATAAATAGTGGACTATAAAAATTTAATAGGTATGCATGTAGGGGGTTCTGAGAAAGTTTTGATAGAGGAAATTCCATCCCTTATAAAAGAGGGGTTTAGAGTTTTTCAAGTATTTTTAGCGGACCCTTCTAAATGGAACGCTTTATCTAAAGATAAGGTTATCGGTTATGGTAAAGGACTTCCTGGAGATATAAGGTTGATAGTTCATAGTTCCTTTTTTATTAATTTTTGTCAGGGCAGTGGTTCTAAAAGCTGGAGGGCTTCTTTAAGTGAATTGGTTCGCCTTTCAGAAGTTTGCCATGTACTGGGGATAAAAGATATCGTAACCCATGTAGGCAGTAAAAAATCTGAACAGGATATTAAATCAGTCTATTATAGTATTATGAGTTTTTGCAGCAAATGGCTACAGAGGACTGATGGTTTGGATGTTAGATTAAATCTGGAAAACGATGCAGGCTCTAAAAATGGAAACAAGATAGGTTCTGTGAAATTGCTTTATAAAATAGTTACTGATTATGATAATGATAGGATAGGGATGTGCTTTGATAGTTTGCATTCTTATGCTAATGGGATGGATTTAAGTAAAAGGAAAATAATAAATCATGTTTTAAATGTTAGTAATGTAGTGCATTTAAATGCTATACCTGAAGAGGTAGACAAGGGTTCCCATTTAGATAGACATTCTTTTACGGCAATAGAGGAAACTAAATGCCATAAGGAGGATATTTTATATATTGCAGAAGGGGCTTTGAAAAGGGAGATTCCTATTGTTTTTGAGAGGCAGGAGACGGACCTTTCTAAGAGGGATTATAATTTTTTAATAGAATCTCAAAAAAAGTTCGGATTTTCGTAAAAATTTTGGTTAAAGATTCGTATAATACTAATAGAGAGTGATTAATTTTTCGGGATAATAGAATAGAGGAGGAAAATCAAATGAGTTTTGAGAAAAGAGTAGTTGCTTTAGAGAAAAAGATAAGTGCTTTAGTAGAAGAAGTTAAGGGAGAAATAGATGATTTAATGCAGGCAGAAATAGAAGCCCCTGATTGGGAGAAGGTGCAGAAAAAGGATGTTCTTTATAAATCCTATAAAGAGGTTGTTGATTTAAATTATAGGATTTCTAAACAACTTACTCATTTGAATAATACTATTATTGCTATAAAAGATTTAAGGATGTCCCTGAGTAAAGAGTTAGATAGAGGGGCTTCCTTATCTTATCTTAAGCCGACTAAAAATCTATTGAACAAGCATTTAGATGTATTAAAGGATTATCAGGTTTCTTTAATGAATTTTAAAAACGCTTTTGATAACTATCTTAGGTTTTACAATTCGGTGCAGTATATACTGGCTTCTCCAAGATTGTATGGTATGGAATAATAGGAAGGGAGGTTTTTTAAGAGTGCCAGCTCATAAAACAGAGTTATTTAAAAAGCATTTACAGGTTATGCTCCAAGATTTTTTGGGAGAGCAGGTTTCCAGGTCTGACTCATGGGATTTCTTTAAGGATTTTATTAGGGGGATTATACAGTTTACGGTAGAGCAGGAAGACCATACTTTACCCCTTTCTGGGGTAGGTAAATTTCAGGTTTTAAAGACAAAGCCTAGAGTAGGTGCTAAAGCAGGGTTAAAGAGGAGTAAAGAGGGAAATTGGGTAAACGACCCTGATGCAGAACCCTGGGAGTTTGTGCCCAAGTTTAGATTTTATCCTTCTATTAATATTGATAGGATGTTAGAAAATTACTTTGGGTTTGCTAATCACGATATAGAGGAAGTTAATTATGGTATCTATGCTGATGACAAGAAAGGTGGTGGTATTGCCCGTAAAACACCTTCTAGGAAGTCTGTTAAAGAAAAGAAAGGGACTTCTAAAAAAGAATCTTCTAACAGAGTATTTTTAGGGGATTTCGAGGATTTCTCTTCTCTCACAGATGATTAAATAGCCTCAATAACAGATTTAGTAACAGGTGTAAATAAGGGCAGGGTTATTAATTAGAAGGGTTTAAAAAGCAGGAGGGGTGGTTGGTGGTGGGCTTGCAATAAAATAATGATAGATTTTAAATTAAAGGAGGTTTTTTAGATGAGTTTTGTAGATAAAAACTCTGACGACATTTTTGATGTTGATTTCTCAGAACTTGATGAGAAGGGTTCTGAAGAAAAAGACATCCCAGTCCAAAGTCAGGATTCTAAATCCAAAAAGCAATCTCAAGAAAAACAGGGAAATCAGGAAGAGAACGCAATTCAAGAATCTAACAATGCAGATGTTAGCGAAATTGAAGAACTTGATATTCTGGATGATTCGTTAAAGGATTTGCCAGGAGTTTCTACAGGAAAAATAGGAGTTAAAGTATCAAGGTTCTTGGTGGAGAGGTGTAGGTTTACTACTTCTAAAAAGGAACGCCTCTCAATTATTAAAGACGATGTAATCCCTGTTAAACTGCATTATGATGAAGACACAGGCTCTTTTATTTGCTTTGAAGGTAAGTGCTGTGAGATGCTGGGATTTCCTCGTGTAAAGTATGTTTACCCTGTGGTATTTTATGATACTGATACCAAAGGTAAAATACAGTCAAAAGATATCCAAGTGAAGGTTCTTTCTGTAGGTAATGAGCAGAATGAAGACCTTATTACTATCAATGAAGTGCAGGGAGATATTACGGGATTTGATTTGTTGGTATCCTGTAAGGATGAGCAGTATCAGAAAATCTCTTTTACAGTAGCAGGTAAAGCGGCATGGAGGACACGTCCTGAAATGGTGCAGTTTGTTAAGAATTTCCTAACTCGGAATAAGAAACATTTATTAACTGCTGTAGGTAAGAAGCTTAATGAATCTGAGTTCCTTAAGTTAATGGGTTATTCAGAATCGGAGCAGGAAAATCTGGACTTTGATGATGTTTTTCCTGATGATTAATTAGGGAAGAGTAGTAGAGGGGTTTATAAGGAGAAGGGGTTTTAGTAATCCCTTCTCCTTAAATTATCAGGGTCAATATGGAGGTCTAATATGGCAGATTATAGAGATTCTTTTGTAGGAATAGATTTATCTTATACCCGTTCAGGAGTGGCTGTGTATTCACAAGGTAGTTTTTATTTTAATTCATATGGGCAAAAGATAGGTAAGAAGAATTTTCAAAATCTATATTATACTGCAAGCTGTATTCTAGATGAGATAAATGGTTTTTTTGATGAGTTAGGAGTGTACCCAGGGAGAGTGGTTATGGAAATTCCGTTTCATGGTTCAATGTTTTCTCCAGGATTATATGCTTTAGGATTTATGTTTCTGGATTCTATAGTTTATAGGTCTGTTTATAAGTATGGTAGGGGAGATGTAGATGTAAAGGGTTTGGCTTCTTCTTATATCAAATATTTACACGAAAATAAAAAAGCCTCTAAAAAAGATTCTGTTATTCTGGCTAAGGCTATGATGGAATTGCTTACTGAAGAAGGGTTTGAATTTCATATAGAACGCAGAATGAATCATGATATAGCAGAATCGTTTATTTTATTAATGAGATTGTTGGTCTGCTCGAATGAAAATCCAGCAGGTTTCAGTAAAGAACTTTTTGAAAGTCTGGAAAATCTGTGTCCCAGGTTATTTGTTTGTAGGGAAGTAGAATTACTTAGTACTTTAGAGGAGGTAGAGAAAAATAATGGGGTTTGAAAAGAAAGTAGATAAGTTGATTGAAAAGTTTCCCAGTCAAGATAGGACAGAGTTTATTCCTTCTGGTTCAGTAGTTTTTGATGCACTTTATGGTGGCGGTATTCCTAAAGGATTATTTATTGAAATTGCTTCTGATGCAGGATTGGGTAAATCAAGTGCTGTATTACATTTTTGTAAAACTGCTTGTGCTTTAGGTAAAAAGGTGGTTTATTTAGATTTTGAAAAAGGGGTCAACGAAAGTCAGATAAACGGTATGGGGTTGGATAAATATTTAAATGAGAATTTTTTATTTTTGCAACCTCATACTTTTGAAGATGGAGAGGAGATTCTTAATACGCTTGCAGATGAGAAAGACCTTGCTTATGTAGTTATAGATTCTGTGACAGCAATGGTTCCTGAGAAATTATTGAGCAAATCCATTTCTGATTCTGAACCTGGTTTGCAGGCAAGGTATACTTCTTTATTTTTACAGAAATATAAAGCGGTGGCCAAGCAGAATAATATTACTTTTTTCTTTATCAATCAGATGCGTTATAAATTAGATTTTAGTTTTAGAGGTTCTTCTCGGAAAGAGGCTGCGGGGGGATTTGCTCAAAAGTTTTATATGGATATCAGAACGGAGATGAGCAGTCAAAAGAAACTTATGCGGAAGGCGAATACTATGGATGGGGAGCAGGAGGTTCCTTATGGTGCTCACGTTAAGGTGTGGACTATAAAGAATAGGTATGAAAGACCTTTTGTGCCTGTGTTTGTTACTATATTATTCGGTAAAGGTATTTCTAATCTTTCTACCTATGTTAAGTGGCTGGAAGGTAAGGGTTATATGTCTAAGGATAGGGTAGGTTGGTATACGATTAAGATAGGGGATAAGGATGAGCGTAGAAGGGGAGAGAAAGAGGCAATGAAGTATGTAAAGGAAAATATTGATACTATTAAAGAGTTGATAGATAAATCAGGAGGACTATTCCTTTTGAGCGAGTTGGAGGAATAATTTATGGAAGATAAGGGGCTTTATCCTAAGTATAAGGTGTATAAGGTCGAAACGGGAGAGGAGGTTCCTTTTTGTTTTGTTTTAAGACCTCTTAAGGATGAATCTGCAAGGAAGGCTATATATGCTTATGCAGAGCATACCCCTAATGAAATTTTATCAGAGGAACTTATGCAATGGATGGATGAGTTTGGGGATAAACAGTGTTGGGATAAAAACAGGGCTATCTGTGAAAGGGTAGGTTCTAAGGTTTGCTGTTGTTATTGTAAAATCAGGCACGATTGTTTTGAGAGTAATGAAGGTAAAATGTGTGGGCTGGTAGAAAGCGGAGAGGTTATGGAAATAGAGGAGTGTTATAGAATGGAGTTTGGTTCAGGGAAGGAGGATAGTAAGTGAGTGCATTAGAAGAGGGTGTGATTTTTTTAGATAAGGAGTTAAATGATAATCTTGGGAGAAAACTTTATATTAGGAAGATAGAGGTTTTGATTTTAGATGGTGATATGTGGTGTGTTCAAGTAGAGTATAGGAAGGTTTTTGCTTGGGTTTTAAAATGGTGTAGAATTTTAAGGAGTAGTATTTCGAGGGCTTTAATAAAGATTATTACAGAATATAAACCAGAGGGAGTAAGGGTAATTTTTGATTTAGACGGGTATATCCTGGAAGTAGGTGATGGTTAATGAGTAAGGAAAATGTTCCTTGTTTTAAGGTAGATATAAAGAACTATCAGGCAATTGAAGAGGCCTCTTTAGAGTTTACCCCTGGGATAACTATTATAAAAGGGGATACTAATTCAGGTAAGTCTGCTATTTTTAGGGCTATAAGAGATGCTGTTTTCAATAGAACTGGGGATAGATTTATTAAGAATGGAAAAGAATTTACCTCTGTTAAGATAGATTATAATGGTGCAGAAGTGTTCTGGAAGAAGCATAGGAAGCATACTATACCGACGGAGTATAAGATAAATAAAGAGTTTTATAGCAAGGTGGGTAGAACTCAAGTCCCTGAAGTAGCGGATGTTTTATCTATTAAAGAAGTTAAGTTAGTTAATGAAAAAGAGCGTATTAATTTTTGGTATCAAATGGATAAGCCTTTCTTGATGGATAAGACGGCATCTCATCTTTTTGAGTTTTTATCCCTATCATCTGAAGAGGATAATCTAACTAAAATTGTAAAGGTAATGAAAACTGACTTGAACACTATAGATAAGGATATTTCTGAATTAAAAGGCAATATAGATTCTTATAAAAGAATGTTAGGTGAGGAAAGGGCTTATATAGACAGTTTAGAAGGGTTTAAGGATAGTTATGATGCTTTATTGAATCTGGAGCCTGAGGTTAAAAAATATCA
>Ga0207421_10005162_pt1 | contig 14776 bp, 11 predicted proteins | sample SodLakKL_010_SED_4_FD_187542 | JGI IMG/M metagenome (GOLD analysis project Ga0207421, IMG submission 187542) | Alkaline sediment microbial communities from Lake Tanatar, Kulunda Steppe, Russia - 8KL_010_SED (SPAdes) (version 2) | ecosystem: Environmental > Aquatic > Non-marine Saline and...
TTTGGATGTGCCATAGCAATGAAATATTAAATCAGTGAACTAATTATTCTTGTCAAAACGAAGCTTTTTCAGGGCTTCCTGTGAGGATGCAGCCAGGGACTCAAGGGTGTTGCCGGTCTTGAGATCGACAGAATGCCTGGCAACCTTGTCCAGCATATCTTTGTCACATCCTGAATCCTCCTGTTCGTCTCCGGAATGGGCACGCTTGATGGGAAGATCCAGGTGGATGTACTCATACACATAATGTGAAATATCGAAATGGCCGGTCTCATAAGGAATCACAACCACATCTTCAGACTGCTCTGTAAAACCATCACCGAATTTTACGTACATCCGGTGATCGTCCTCAACAGGCTGACGGTATGGTTGAAGGCAAACGTCGCAATCAAGCTCCACCCAGCCCTTAAATTCATAATCAATGACCAGCATGTCACTTTCCTTTTCCATGATCAGGTCGAGTGATATCCGGCCACGGACAATTTCCGACCGCTCAAAGCAGGCAAAAAAATCATCTCCGATCTCGTAAGAAAACCGGTGAGTTCCCTGCGACAACCCCGCAAACCCAATATTGTATGGCTTCAGTTCTTCCAACAGCCTGTCCTGTTTAATAAAGTTTGCAAAGATAAGACGAATGTCCGTAAAAAAAAAGCTTTTATCCGGATTACTTGAATGCTTTCTCGAGCAGTCCGTCTCCTTCTAGGTTCAGGCGCCTGAAGTAAGACGGTACTTCTTTACCTGTCAGGCTATCTACATAAAGCTTAGCCAGATACTGCCCCAGCATAAAGCCCTGTCCGCGCAAACCAAGGAAAAGACCCTTCTCCACATCGATGATCATTTTGGGTTCAATATAGTAACCTGCCCAAAGGGCCTGAAACCCCACGGAAGATATTTCAGGAATCCAGTCCACAAAAACCTCCGACACTATTTCCGAAAAATCTCTGGAGTTGGTCTTTACGTCTTTATCGGTTTCATTGGGTTCAACTTCAGGTGAAGCACAGCCAATGACCTGCCCGGTATCTGCAAGCTGCTGCCCGTAAACTGCTGTGAAACCTTTGTAGCGACGCCGGTCGATCAGCATATTCATAGGGTTTCCGTCAATGCCGAGCATTGGCAGCCGGCGGGTTATGAATGCCTGGTGCTTTACAGGATACAGACCCGTTTCAATACCCATTTTACGGGCAAAGTAATCTCCCTTGTCACCAAGGGCGTTAATAAACAGCGGGGTGTGGTACTCAACAAACTCTCCTTCATGGGTGCGCACCACGGCTTTATACGTGTCCCCGTCGCGCAGTACATCAATCAGTTCGGAATTCTCCATCACCTTTCCGCCACGGTTGATCCCAAGCTGTCGAAGCGTTTCAATCACCTTGCCCGGAGTGGCCTGCCAGCATTCACTGGTTTTCAGGGCAGCCAGGTATTTATTGTTTGAATCATTGAAATAAGGGGATATTTCCTTTTTAAAGTCCTTCGGGCTAACCATGCGGGCATCCTGCCAGCTCATGGAGTCTTCAAGTGCCCTGTACATGGCCTCGTCATGGGCAAATGTAATGTAGTTGATCTGCCTGAAATCAGTATCTCCCTTTTCCTCCAGCTCCCTGAACAACTCCAGGTTGTGCCTGGCAATGTCAGTCAGTTCAGGTAAACTGAAAGCGGGGCGGCCACCGGCAATATTCCTCCATGAGGACCCGAAGCCGTAATTCAGCAAAACGGGCTCATATTGCTCCTCTGCAAGAAAGCGGAAAAGGGCACTCCCGCCAATGCCGCCCCCGGCAACCAGGGCCGGTACTTCAATGACCCGGCGGGGTTTGTACACAGTATTGGTTTCTATCTTGTCATGGACAGGCGAAGGATACAACTCTCCGATGGTTACCTGGTTCGACATGGGTGCCCTGGGAGTAGATCCGCCGACCAGCTCTATCCCCATCGGCCTGAGGTTTTGCCGCAGGCGCAACAGGCATCGCTTGCCACGGCAGGGGCCCATCCCAAGGTGGGTGGTATGTTTAACCTCGTCCACAGAAATAAATTTGCGGTCACCGATCACCTTGAGCACATCATCCAGAACTACATCATCGCAATGACACATGTATATATCTCCGGCCAGATCTCCCTTGTGCGGCTGGATGTCCAACGGTTCCGGGTATTCATTTTTTACCACAAACCCCCTGACCCTGAGCTGTTGCTCCCTTGTCATTTCCCAGGCTTTTACCCGGGCAATATGGGTTAGGTTCTTTTTGCGCAACACCTTCTGGATAACCCCTTCACCAAGAATATTGGCATTGTTGTCCACCAGGTAAATCTCCTCCCCTTCTTCCCTGTCAAACTCAATCGGGAGAAAAAAGATACCTTTCTTCAGGTTATAGCCGAAAATGGCCAGACCCGGGCATTGATAGACGCAGTCCATGCAACCCACACATTTTTCAAAGTCAATATGCGGCACTGTGCTGGTGGATGATTTTGTAATGGCGCCGTATTTGCAGGCAAAAGCGCAGGGGTTGCAGGCAAAGCCATGCAGGCAGTCAATAACCACAAAAGGTTTCTCCATCCTTGCCTCATCCGGCATAAAAGGCTCATCAAGCACCTGTATCGGATGCTGCTGAGAGTCAATATACTCCTTGGAAACAAGCAGGTAGTCATCATAGCTGAAGCGTTGCTTCATGTTCTCCAGGATTTCATAGGCCACCTGCTTGCCACGCAGTACCGCACTGGTTCCTTCACCGATCCGGATGGCATCACCCGCACCATAACACTTGCGCCCGAACATTTCCCTGCCTTTTTCCAGCAATGTATCATCGGGGATTAGCCCGGTGCAAATATTGATGGCATCAATGCCCCGGATCACCTTCTCTGTGCCGGGTATTGGTTTAAAGTTCTCTGATTCCGCCACAACGGCACCAGCCACCCCGTCTCCTTTTCGATTGGGAAGGGCTTCCAGAATCATATGGGAAAGCATAACCGGGATTCCCAGCCTGCGCACCCTGTTGGCCTGAACAGGGAAGCCTCCTTCATGGGGCATCCCCTCGACGATGGCTTTCACACGCGCCCCTGCCTGAGTAAGCTGATAGCTGACCAGGTAACCAATATTTCCTGCACCCACCGTCAGAATATTTTTCCCCAGCAGGGTCAGCTCCGTATTCATCATCTTCTGCACGACTGCTGCTGTATAAACCCCCGGGATGTCATCATTATGGAATGTGGGCAGGAAAGGCACAGCGCCGGTGGCAACCACAAAATGTTCGCAGTCAATGTAAAAAATCTCCTGAGTCTTCAGGTTTTTTACAGCCACCCGGTGGGGTTCAAAAATATCCCAAACCGTACAGTCAAGCATGATACCTTCATGACTTTCACCTGCAAGGGTTTTGGATATCTCAAACCCGCGCATCCCGCCGTATTTTTTCTCTTTCTCAAAAAAGAAGAACTGGTGGGTCTGCATATTAAACTGCCCGCCGATCTCTGCATTGTTGTCGACCACAATGTTGCTGATGCCATGTTCGCTGAGAAGCTCCCTGGTGGCCAAACCGGCAGGTCCGGCGCCAACGATAACCACTTGTGTCTTGTAAACCCTGATGCCGCCGGCCTTCACAAAAACAGAAGGCGCGGGCACATAATCCCGGGGGATCTCGGCTACCGTTTGCACTTTATCAGCAAGCGTAATGCAGATTCGTTTTACCTCACCGTCAACAAGCATTTCACATGCACCGCACTTGCCAATGCCACACTCCAGGCTCCTGTCCCGGTTTTTTACGCTGTGGCTGTGCACCGGATAGCCCGCCCGGTGTAAAGCAGCTGCAATGGTATATCCTTTTTCGCCTTCTACAGTACGCCCCTTGTATTGAAAGTAGACTTTTTCCTGATCTGTTACGTCCAGAATGGGGTGTTTATCTATTTTATCCATATAACAAACAAGTTAACAAACACATCATATTATGCCGTGCCGCCTTTCTAAACCCGGCACCCGATCCACCTCAAATTTCGGTGGCAAAGGTAACGGATTTTTTGTATATTTCGGGCACGCAGGGATTCTGCTTCCGGCACACAGACAGCCCTGCAAATATATTTAAATGCCCATGTACAGTCAACAACTGCACGTCTTATTATCATAAAAGGCTCAGCCAAATGCTGACCTGCTTATGTATTGTAACGAAAACGTATACCAAACACCAGCTCCCATGAAAAAAATCACAACCATTGCCATCATTTTCGGCTTGTTGGGCATAGCAGCCATTGTGTTTACGATAGGTTCAAGAAGCCTCACACCTGAAGCCCATAGTAATGAAACCACAAAATTCAGCGAAACCATGCATGTACAGCCCGGAAGTACCATTGAGCTCCCGCAGCCCGTTACTGACGGGGACATGAGCCTGGAAGAAGCCCTGACCCTTCGCCGCTCAGTTCGTTCCTACACGGAAGAACCATTGACGCTTTCAGAGGTTTCTCAACTGCTTTGGTCAGCCCAGGGCATCACCAATGAGCGGGGGTTCCGAACCGCTCCCTCGGCGGGTGCAACCTTCCCACTGGAAATGTTTCTGGTAGTCAATGATGTGGACGATTTGGAAAGGGGCCTCTACCATTACCACCCCGATGAGCATCACCTGGAATTGATGCGCGAGGCCGATTTGGCAGAACCTCTTTACCAGGCAAGCATGAGCCAGTCCATGATCCTTGACGGGGGCATTGTGCTGGTTTTTGGCGCAGTCTTTGAAAGGACCACTGAAAGGTATGGAGACAGGGGCATCAGGTATGTTCATAATGAAATAGGTCACGCTTCACAGAATGTCCACCTGCAGGCAGCAGCCCTGGATCTTGGGACTGTGGTAATCGGAGCTTACGATGACGATGAGGTCGAAGACATCCTCCAGCTGGGAGATCAGTACAATGTACTTTACCTGATGCCGGTAGGGAAGCAATAACGTCCTGTCTTCCCGGCACCAACTCTGCATAAAGCCTGTTGATAATATATTTCGGAAAAGGAAGCAGGTTCGCGGAAAAGGAAAACTTTAGCCGTAGTAATCAGGGGAAGTATCAGGAGAACGTATCAGAAGCCATAGGAAATCCCGGTCTGCAAGGAAAAACCGTAGGGGTAAGCGTATCCCGTCATCACCCCTTCACCCACGATCGGGCTGACGAAAAGTTGCCCGGTGGGTTCGAGGTGGAAGGTCAGGTTTCCGGTAAGCGGAATATCCATGGCAATACCGCCAATGGCAGAGAAATTGAATTTCCTCAGACCGTCGGTTTTGCCGATGGGGTTCTGCATCATGTCATCTCCAAGAAACACATCATTATTCAGCAGGTAGCTCGCTGAAACACCTCCCTTAAGACGTAATCCGACATTTCCTCCTTCGTAAAGCGCATACCGGAATACCACGGGAATTTCCACAAAACGGAAAACCTGTGTGACTCCCTCCCGGGATTCAGACAGGGATTGGACATCGGTGCCTTCCATCGCATGACGGTTGGTCAGTACCCGGTATGACTGCTGGTCAGAAAAATAAAGATGTGGGTCGGAAAGGCGAATATTCCCCTGCGAGGTAATAATGGTTTGTGGGTGGTTTACCGACCCCCCATGACCGGCAAAAAGAGGCATGCGGGAGGGATGCTGATAAGACATGATATCCTTAACATACTGCCCCATATTCATATAGCTGATCCCGGCCTGCAAGGTCCAGCGGGGAGAAAGCTCAAAAAAAGCATCCAGTCCGGCAGAATAGGTCAGGATCTGCTCCTCCAGCGACTGAAAGGGGATGTCACTGAAAGACATTCCATTGGTTCCCCGTAAAATGCGAAAATTGTATTGCGGGGCAAAATGGGCCCCGAATCTTATATTGTTACCCACACTGCCGCCATCAGTTGCAGCGGCAAGAACTTGAATGTCGGAGCTTCCACTCAGAATTTCACTTCCGGATTCAAACGCTTCCCCACCACCTGTTCCTCTGTTAGGTTCCGGGAATGGAAAAAGGGTTAAAGAAGCTCTGTCAAGATAGACACCTGGCCGCGCAGTCATTCTTCCGGGATCAGAGAATGATGCCCTTGCAGGCGAAAGCTGACCTGCCTGAACAGCGGTACCGGGAAAACCGGCAAGCGTTGATGGCCGCGCTTCTTCCCTTTGCTCACCAGGAGCAGTCACACGATCCGGTTGCAGGTCGAACAGGGGGGTGTCCTGCACAGACCAGTCAGCAATCTCAGTGTCCTGACCTGACCTGTTCAGAAATAGAAAATTCAGTGATAATAAACTGACAATAAGCACTGCAACAGTGGCAGCCACACGAAAGACAACCGGGGCAACGCCACTGCGGGAAGGCTTTTTGATGGACTCAGAGATAGCGAGCCATGCCTCAACGGGGGGATTCACTTCCAGCCCCTCCAGCTTTTCCCGAAACTTTCTGTCAATATATTCCTGATTCACTTTATGACTGGTTTATGGCCTAAATTGCCTGCAGAATTACTTCAAATTCCTTATTCAGTTTATGTTTTAAAATCCGTCGTGCCCTCGCCAGATTTGAACGGGCCGTTGATTCGGAGACATCAAGTGCTTCGGCAATCTCCTTATGACTATAACCTTCAAGGGCATACAGGTTAAACACCATTCTGTATTGAACGGGCAGTTGCTGCACAACATTCAGAATATCCCTGACATTCAGTGCCCCAACCCCCTTATTTTCATGAACAAATTCGCCATCATCGACAACCTCTTCCACAGACAGATGGTAAATCCGCTCTCTGTACTTTTCAATGGCAGTATTGACAAAAATCCTTTTGATCCAACCTTCCAGGCTTCCCTTCCCGGTATATGATGCCAGGTTTTTATATACCTTGATAAAGCCTTCCTGTAATATATCCTGCGCCTCATCCGTACTGGCCGCATAGCGCAGGCAGATCCCGTACATCTTACGTGAATACATCGCGTAAAGCCGATACTGATCCACCTTCCGGGATTGCAGGCACCCCTTTAATATTTTTTTTATTACATCCACCCTGGAGTGTTTTATAAGACAAAGATAAAAAATATCCGGTCTTTTATCAAAACCTCCAGATCCATTTAGGCAGTTGACCTTCAGATTTTTACCGGCTTATTAAAAAAAAACAACCCGTTTGAGGACTGGTTAAATGTCGCTCAAACGGGAGTTTTTTTTGCATGTATTTATAGGGAAACAAGCCGAAGAAAAAACGTTTCAGGGAAGTGGCCGCCTGGTTAGTTGTTGTTGGTTAATGGTGATGATTGGGTTTCCTCGATCGATGGTGAAACTTTCGAGGCGTAAAGCGACCACTTCCGTATCCCCTGAAACGATAATACAAAACCTAAAAAAGAACGATATAAAAAAAGGAGAAAAACGCCCGGTTAAAACCCCCGGGAAGCGATTAATGGCATTGTATTCATTCAATAAGAAAAGAACGCAACGAGATCGCAGTCAATCTTTCCGTGCGACTTCTAATAAGAAGACGAAAAAAAAGAAGCCAACGCTGCGTCAGGGTCAAAAAAAATCATTTGTCCCGGTTTTTCCGGCTCCTTACTTCCAGTTTCAGATAATCCATCATCAGGTTCAGTTCCATTTCCTGCATCCCGTGAGCCATTAAATGCTTACGGTCTTCGTTGAATGAAGCCTCAAAGTCCCTGATGCTTTTCCAGGTAAGAATACTGTCCAGGTAATGGCGAAATGCTGCATCCGAATCCCCCTGACACCAACAAACATGCCCCAGGTTCATCATATCGTAATGGTTTCCCTGCTCACCTGTCAGCAATCGCTCAAGGTAGTCGCGGGCAGTGTCAAACTTCCCAAGGAGGAAGGAGCACCATGCCAGCGGACGGCGAATTTTATGGTTTTCAGGAGCCAGCACCTCCACCTTAAAATAACAGTCGAGTGCATCCTGGTATTTTTCAAGGTGTATCAGGCACTGACCAATATCGGCCTGCAGCTTCAGATTTTCCGGATCAAGTGCCTCGGCCTGCCGGTAATGGTTCAGCGCATCCTCCCAACGGTTCAGGTATTTACAGCAAAAAGCCATTTTTTTCAATATCCAGAGCCGTCCGGATTCGATCAGATCTGCACGCTGATAATAATCCAGCGCTTTCTCAAAATCACCGGTCTTTTCATAACAGAATGCAATTTTCTCAAAGAGTTCAATGTTGTTTTTGTCTTTTTCAAGAATGGACAAAAAAACGCGCAGTGCATCCTCATAGAACCCCTTATCAAACAAAACTTCAGCAATATTCCTGATGGTTTTGGCTTCAGCAAGCAGGTCACTTATGAAATGATTTTCATACAGATCCAGGTCCAGTTCAAATATATCGTCAAACTCCTTTCGCCACGGATGCAATTTATGGAAGCGATATAAGTCCTGAAAATACTGGGTATATACACTCTTGCTTCTGGCCATCCCGTCAAGGATATCCTGATCCTTTTCCAGCTCTGAAATATTTTCCATTTCGGAGTTCAGCATATTCATCATCATGCTCTTTTGCTGATCAGGCACCATTGACAGATTCAGGCAGAATGAATATTTATCGGAGTTGCACATAAAATAGGTCTGCTCCAGCTTCTCAAGCAGAGGGGTCAGATCCAGGCCCTTATCCGCATCCTTTACCATGGGTTGAATGGCTGGATTCTCTGCATAAAACGGCACAAACCAGTTACTTACCCCCCGAAAAAAAGGAAAATGCTTTAAACGTGAAAAAGCACTGATAAATACATCCATCCCGTCCATCTGCATTTCAGTCAACTCCTGCAGCTTGTCCAGTAAATCCGGGGCGTCTTCGAACATGGTCTCCCAGTCCGGATTTTTTTCCTCTTCCTGGGTTTCTGAAAAAATGTTATTCAGATCCAGCTTCTTTTCAATCTGCGGCCGCATTTTCATGATCTCAGGGAGGATCTCCTCTTCCCATTTTTTTCTGACTTTTTCTGTTTCGCGAGACTTGATGAACTGGACAAGAATGGCCTCCAAATGCTGCCCGATCATTGGCAGTGACTTCAGCCTCCGGATTTTTTGCCTCAGAACAGGGTACAGGGGGAACCTGTCGTTATACTTCAGGCTGTTGATAAATAAACCTGTCATTGCCCTTTCACGCACAAAAGCTTCCTGCTTTTCCGCAAAACGAAAAAGCAAAACAAATTTGTTTACGTCAAAGCAGCGCAGCAAACTGATAGACAAGGCACTAACCACCAAAGATTTATCATACCACGGAAGCAACTCTGAATCACAGATGGATTGCAGCAAACCAATCTCTTCCTCTTTATACTTATCTGCCAGCCAGATCACCTGAAAAATTTTCTCCAGGGTTTTTTTCCTTTCGTCGCTGTGTCCGGACTCCCCAACCCGGGTATCTTCCAAAAGGGAAGACAACTCCCCGTCAAACCCAACACTTTCAAGGATGTGCATGGCCTCCTGACCTTCCGGTAGCTGCAACCCTTCGAGGGTTTGCTTCATCTGATAGGTGTGGTTTGCCCCGATCCGCAGCAAGAGCATTTCCCGTAAACTGTCGGCCATCTCAAGCAATGCCCGCATCAGGTAGTGATACACCTGGTCACGTTCAGGATCGCTGATACCGGAAACGGCGTTTTTCAGGAGGCGGGCATAAGTGCCCGTAAGTTCTTCCAGTTCTTCCCTGATGTATTCTTTCCCGCTCTCATCTACCAGCTGACGCAACAGCACAATTGCATCGGCAAGCCGGTGCCGGTGGATCAGTTTACAGGTGTTCAGATAGTTCCTGATGATTTTATCTTTTTGCATAAATCTTATTTTCAGAGAATGGTTCGTGTTGCACGCATATTGCACTTACGGGTAAACTCCACGAGTGCGAGGCCCGGCCGTTCAAAGGCTGCGGAGCAGGCTAATGTTCCGGAAATGTTTTGTTTCCAGTTACCCGTGATCTGGTGTGATTCATGTATGTGCCCATGCATGGTAAGCAGCGGTTTGCGTTCAATGATAAACTCCTTAATGGCAATGCTTCCCACATGCACATCCACAGGCACATGATCCACCTTAACCCCGTCCAGGCCGGCCCGGTCAAGGTATGAGTCATAAGGTGGAGCGTGAAATAAAAATAAGGCATTGGACAGGTCATCATCGCCGGCAAGCAGTTCCAGGTCTTTTTTGATGGTTGAGAACGAAATATCCGCGTCAGCAGGAACCGTCCTGTAACCTTGGTCCGGATGCACACATCCGGGATCCACGTATGCCGACACATCGTACCTTTCCCAGTCTTTCAGCAAAAAAGGGGTGGGAGGAACCATGGAGTACCCGTACACTGTAAACCCGTGAAAAGTTTTTTTTCTCATATGCATATAATGCCAGAGACCATCCTTTTCGTGTTTCAAAAGGGAGTCCTCCTCGCTCCTGGGATCATCATTTCCCAGGATCAGAAATACCTCGGGGTAATCTTTCCCAAGATGCTGCTTCAGGGCCTGAAAGGAAGGCGCCAGGAAACCGTTCACAAAATCCACAGGAGCGGCTTTTTTCCCTGCTTTGTAGCGCAGGGATGCAGGCAACAAATCACCCCCCAGAAATACAGCCCCCGGACGTTTGTTCCCGATCTGAGCGAAAAGCTTTTCGTAACGGGAAACATGGCCATGCATATCAGAAACAAAAAAATACAGGTCATTCATTTCCCCTCGCATTTTCTTAACAATCTGGCCGGGTTGTCAATCGATTCAAGCATGGCTGCAAAAGGTGATCCCCTGGCAATATCTGCATCAGTGATAATATGCAGGTCAATCAGGCTGCCCTTAACAGAATACCCTGTTTTTCGCTCATTGATCACTGCAAGGGCCTGCCCGCATCCGTTGCACCAGGCTGCCAGCAACTCCTGCCTGCCATCATCATTTATACAATGCGCCAGCAGGTCAATGTCGGAGCACGGGCCGGCCTGCCCGGTCTTTACACTGCCAATCAGATAAAGTGCCTTCACGCCGAAACCTGCCATATCCAATCTTCGGGCAATGGCTTCAACCGCATCGTTACGCCACCTCCAGTGCGACTGCTGATCCTCAAGACTCATACACAAAAATAAAAAAAAGCCCCGACATGGGGGTCGGGGCTTAAATAATCAGCAATTCTGAAAAATTACGGGTAATAGATCGGTCCTTCAATACCCAGTGGGATATTAAGCATCAGCCAGGCAATAAACATGGGGATCCTGACGATCATAAAAGCGATCGCATAGGGCAGCATCACTGAGATGATCGTACCAATTCCAATGTTTTTCGCATATTTCTGCGCAAACACGATTACAAGCGGGAAATAGGGCAACAGCGGGGTCAGGATATTGGAGTACGAATCACCGATCCTGTATGCCGCCTGGGTTGTTTCCGGAGAATACCCCATCAGCATGAGCATTGGCACAAAAATGGGTGCCAGGATGGCCCACTTGGCCGAGGCACTTCCGATAATCAGGTTAATAAAGGAAGACACAAGGATAAACGCCACCAAGAGGGGAATTCCGGTAAACCCGATACTCTGAAGCCCTGATGCTCCCGATATGGCCAATATGGAACCAAGGTTCGACCAGATAAAGAACTGCACCAGGTGGGCAGCCACAAATGCCAGCACGATATAGCCTCCCATGGTACCCATTGCTTCGGAAGTCATCTTTGATATATCCTTGTCGCCCTTGATTGTTTGTGCCTTCAAGCCGTACACCAAACCAGCCAGGAAGAACAGGATAAACATCAGCGGAACAATGGAGTCATAAAACGGATTCAGGCTGCCATCGGCTGCACGGAGCACGCCGTTTGAGGGAATAATTGCTGCTGCGATCAGTGCCAGTATGGCAAACACCGTCCAGCCTGCCCACTTCAGCCCCTTTTTCTCCAGTGGTGTAAACTCGCTGTTATACTCCTCATCGTCCGTCCCTTCATAGGCTCCAAGACGCGGAACAATAATTTTTTCGGTAACCCACATCCCTGCCAGTCCGACCAGGGGTACGGAAGCAGCCATCAGGTAATAATTGGAAAGCGGGTTTACGGTGTATTCCGGATCCATAATTGTTGCAGCCGACTGGGTAAATGCAGCGATCATGGGATCCAGGCCGGTTGGCAGGAAGTTGGCACCAAAACCTCCGGAAACGCCGGCAAAAGCTGCGGCAAGACCAGCCATCGGATGCCTCCCCATCCCTTTAAATATTGCCGCCCCAAGGGGGATCAGCACCACATACCCGGCATCGGCAGCTACAGAACTTACCATACCTGCAACAACAATGGAGAAAGTGATCAATCTGTTGGGCACCTTGGCCACAAAAACACGCAATGCAATGGCGATCAGCCCACTCCGCTCAGCAACGCCGATACCCAGCATTACCACCAGAACCAGCCCGAGCGGGGGAAAAGTAGCAAACACCTCCACCATGGAGGTCATGATTTTCTGGATACCCTCTGCATTCAGCAGGTTCACAGCTTCAATTGGTTCCTCCACATCCGGAGAAGGGTGTTCGGCACTCAGGCCCATTGTTCCGAAAATCAGAGAAAGAATCAGGACCACCCCGATCAGGATGGCAAACAAGGTTACAGGCTGGGGCAGCTTGTTCCCCACAACCTCAATCTTGTTCAGGATACGCTGCATCCTGGTATCAGGCGCACTTGCAGCCGGTTCTTTTCCGGTCTCCTGGTCGCCCTCTTGAAAGTCCTTTTCTGTTGTCATACGTTTAGTTGGATTAGATTAATGCAATTATTCTGAATTTCCAAAAGGCCCAAAATTAATGTATTCCTTTAAAACACAAAAATTAATCATGAAAAAACAGGAGGGGATCTCCTGTCAGCGGATTATGGTAACAGAGCCTTCCGCATACCGGGTTTCACCCATACGTGAATATCTAAGCACGTAAAAATAAACACCGTCCGGCACATTGCTTCCGTCCCACCAATTGTTGTAATAATCATTATGTTCAAACACCTTTTCACCCCATCGGTTGTAGATCACGATCTGCGCCCCGGGGTAATGCTCAAGATTAAGGATTTCGAACTCATCATTGATCCCGTCTGCATTGGGTGTAAAAACATTGGGGATTGTCAGGTCACAGTTTTGTTCACTGACTGTTTTGTCAAAAAAGCCCATGCATCCGGTTACCGTATCCTCAATCATCACCGTGTAGGTGCCCGGGGTTTTCACCATCAGGGTATCGTAGGTACGGTCGGGCATATCCTGCCCGCCCACCTGCCATTGATACACCCAGTCAATGCCGTCACTGTTCAGCGGCTGAACCGAAAGCATGGTGGAATCCCCTTCACAAACAGGGATCTCAAGTTCTGAAATGATTTCTGCTTCGGGCAGTGGCAACACATTTACAGTAACCGTGGTATCATAAGTACACCCAAAATTATCGGTGACCTCAAGCAGGAATTGATGATCTCCCTTTTCCGATACTGATACTCCTGCCGGGTTTCCCTCTATCGGAGAACCATCCCGGTACCATTGATAATCCACAATTTCGGGTGTAAAAATCAGGGAGTCCGGATAAAAACTTTCATCAAAGAAGAGGCTCCAGCCAAAAACATGACCTGTCTCACCTTGGGTTTCGTCTTCCACCCGAAGGGTCCAGGTACCATTCAACGAACTGCCGGCAAAGTTATTCAGGCTTTCGTCGGGGGTATAAGTACCTGCCGGAAGATGCGCTGCATTGAAATAATAGTTGCCGGCATTGTCTGTATATTCATGGTATTGCGGACTGGTCTCATCCATCCGTCCAAACTGGGGTGAAGGGGAAAAACAGTACTGATAACCGGTGCCCGGTATATCATCCTCCCAGACAACCGGTTCTCCAAAATTGGCGGTCACTCCGCCATAACCTTTCAATTCGGTTACAATGCCATCGGGGGATTCCAGCTCGAATCTTAAATTTGACTGATCCACATGCTCAACATTGACACAGATGCGATCAAAGTCATCAGCCGACAATACTTCAACCCCTTCAGCAAACACATCAAATTCCAGGCTGGATTCATAAATGCCTCCCCCTTCCACAAAAAAAGGAGGGTCTTCCGTCACGATCGTAGGGAAGCCAGTCCAGACAGTGGGGTTGGCCACCCCGTAAAGGGTAAACATTTCATCAGCGCAAACGGTATCTGCCGAAATGGTGGTTCCGGTAAAAGTGGGATATGTCCCCACCATCAACACCTCCAGGGCATCGGCCACACAACCCGTTTCGGTGTCCGTTACCGTTAGCCTGATGGCGTAGGCTCCGGGTTCACTGAACTCATGACTGATCTCGCTGCCATGATACTCCTGCTCACCTATATTCCAGACAAATGAAAAGTGTTCGGGATCATAATCCACCTCATCCTGCATATAGGTTGCAGTACCCGAAAAGGAAACTTCTCCCACAGTTTCCGGGCAATGCATCAATCCGTCAGGGGCCTCAATCGATACAACCAGGGAGTCACAGTCCGGTTCTGCCTCACCCAATGCATCCCATCCGGAAAAAGCTTCATAAAACGGTGACTTCCGGGCATCATTAGCGGCAAAAAGGCTTTCAGCCCCCACCACGGAAATAATCATCAGTAAGGGCAAACAGCGGGAGAGAAGATGCTTCATAGGAACAGGGTCTTTGGTATCAGACAAACTCCACTTACACTATACGACAAAGCAGATGATTTATTTTGGTGAAGTACCGGGAGGTCAAAAATAAATAAAATATGGGATGTGCAGGGAAGGATTATAAAACCTCTCGCAAAATGATCGTAGTTACCGATTTTCGTTGTATTTTTGCAGGCTATGAAAAACATTAGAAACTTTTCCATTATTGCCCACATCGACCATGGGAAAAGCACGCTTGCCGACCGCCTGCTGCAAATGA
>Ga0207421_10005164_pt1 | contig 14769 bp, 11 predicted proteins | sample SodLakKL_010_SED_4_FD_187542 | JGI IMG/M metagenome (GOLD analysis project Ga0207421, IMG submission 187542) | Alkaline sediment microbial communities from Lake Tanatar, Kulunda Steppe, Russia - 8KL_010_SED (SPAdes) (version 2) | ecosystem: Environmental > Aquatic > Non-marine Saline and...
TGTTGAGTTTCCGGAGACCGTGTTGTCGTGAGTGACAACTACTGATTGAGCTACTTCGTCTACAGTAGTAGTAGTAAGATTAGCTCCGTCTTTGATGGTTAAATATTTAAATGTCCAGGGACTACTAACTTGAGTAGTTATTCCAGTAACTCCTCTGTTATCTAGACGAAGATCTCCGTAAATCTCGTTACTTGCTCTGGTATAAATAGTCCCTGCTCCGCCTCCTTCGTGGCCCACTCCTCCGTAGGCGGTAACTGTCCCCGCCCCAGAGTAAGTGTTCGTATCATAGTAAATAGCTACCCTGCCTCCGGCTCCGCCTCCGCCGTCTCGGCTGTCTCGGCCCCGGACCATGCCCCGACCTGGTTACGGATGTCGTCGCGGTCTTCTGCCGTACCGCCGAGGACCGCGACAGCCAACGCCATCACGAGCATGCGGCTCGAGCGTGCCAGTTGGTGGGTCATGTTCATGCGCACTTTCTTTCCCTCTCCGGGGCGTAGGGGGGCCCGACCGGCTCGTCCAGCGGGAGGCGGCAGCAAAGGTCAACAGCAGGGGATGAGGATGAATGGTCTGGCCGAAACCAGCTTCACCCAGGCTGGGTGAAGTGGAAGGGCGCCGTCATCCGGATGATTCACCCTCAAGGAATAGAACCATTTGTGGGCCCCGACCTGTGGGGCGCAATCACCAAGGAAACACCATGTCGATATGCACGGCCCGGGAGTTGCACGACGCCAGGGCAGAAGACCCGGCCCGCCGACCGGAACCCCTGCCGGCTGCCACAACGACGTGTGCCTCGGCCACAACGGCATCGGGTGGGTCCGCGACCCGATCGCACCCCAGACCTCAGAGCTGTCCGTGCTGTGCATCGAGGCAGTCCTCACACGCGTTGGCAGACAGCGACCCGAACGCTGACGAGGGTCGGCGTCTGCGGCGCATCACCGCCGCCTGGTTCTGTGCCTGCATCTTCGCGTTGCTCTTGCTGTGGCCGGGCGTCGCGGGTGAAGCCCAGTGGTCGGAACTACTCTCTGAGAGCGATCGCGACCGACCGTCACAGCTACCCCTCCTCGGCAACGAGTCCGGATGACCCTCTCGAGCTCCCCGGCTGCCGATCGCGGGGCGCTCCACAACGGTCGGCGACCCACCGCGATGAACGCACATCAATGGGGTGAGGACCCGGGAGAACGACCCCGAAGCGTCAAACCTGCTGGGTGGCCCGGGACGGACGGCCGCCAACGATGACCGACACGGAGAGATCTCGCATGTCCTCAGCCGCACAACCATTGCTCGAACGTCGCCGCACGAAGTGGGATGTGGTGTTCGGTGTCCTCTCGGTGGTCGTGGGCGGGGTGATGCTCGGCCATGTCGCGCTCGCCAGCCTCGTGTCGGTGCTCTTCCTCGGCTGGACCCTGATCGTCGGTGGGGTCGTCGTGTTCCTGTCCGCCATCACGACGTGGGATGAGCCCGGCCACTGGTGGGCGATCATCGCCGGGGGACTGCTCACCGTGCTTGGGCTTGGGTTCGTCCGCAACCCGGGTGCAAGCCTGCTGGTGCTGACGCTTCTCGCCGGCTCACTGCTCATCGTGGGTGGGATCGTTCGGCTCGTGGCCGCGTTCCAGCCCGGCGCTCCGAGGATCATCCTGATCGTCAACGGAGCCGCGACATTGCTGCTCGGCCTGCTGGTCTTCTTCCAATGGCCCGTCTCTGCGCTGTGGTACCTCGGCATGGTGCTCGGCGTCCAGCTCATCCTGGACGGTCTCACCACCGCGATCTCCGGTCGTGTCCGACTGGTCGAGACCGCACCGGCCGATGCTCCGGTGACCTGAGCCACGCACCCTTATCAGTCCGTCCAGGGTCAATCCGAGCATCTGGAAGCGGGCGAGCACACCATGCAGGTGGGACTGATCTCGGATGGTGCCCCTCAGCAGCGTGCCGGATCCATCCCGTCGGTTGACGGACAGCTCTTCGAAGGCGGCGATCACCGTCGGTGACAACCTCTCGGCGACCCGGAACTCGTACTCCCCGCCTCGATCCACGCTCACCTCGTCAGCGTCCAAGCCTCGCCTCGTCAGTGGCGCGGCGTCTCGCATTCTCAGCGGTGAGCTTCGCTTGCTGAACTGGCCGCGCCATCACCTATCGTGGGTGAACCCATCCGTGACCGTCGCCAGATCCGAAGGTCGGCACGGAATGTGGGGCTGGTGGAGGTCTGTCACGTGGTCGCGTTGGATCGCCAAGTCTCCACCACCGTGGCTGCCACGAAACTGCGGCCGCCGTCGGTGCCACGAACCCTCGTGCACCGGGACGATCTCGTGGAGGCATTCACCGACGAGCCGCTGCCGGTCACGCTGATCTGTGGGCCAGCCGGCGCCGGCAAGACCACGTTGTTGACCTCCTGGATCGCGGCGCACCACGGTTCCGACCTCGGGGTCGTATGGCTGGATCTGGACCGTCACGATGACGATGCTTTCCTGCTTTGGAATGCCCTCCTCGCGGCCTTCCGCTCGTCCGGTGCGTTCGCTGAGGACGACCGCATCCATACCATGCAGCCACCACGAGGCGGGGCCGATGGAGCCTTCCTCGCGGAGCTGATAGACGCGGTCGAACGCCTTGAGCAGCCGCTGTGGCTCGTGCTCGATGACGTGCATGAGCTTACGGACCCGGATGCGCTCCAGAGTCTGGATCTGATGCTGCGAAGGCTGCCGACGTCGCTTCGTGTCGTGCTCTCCAGCCGCACCGACCCACCGCTCGCATTACAACGTCTGCGACTCGCCGGTGCGCTCCGCGAGATCCGGATCGGCGATCTGGCGTTCACACGCGGCGAGGTGACGGAGCTGCTGGAACGGCATTCGGTGACCATCGAAGCGTCGATCGCGGACCAGTTGCTCCGACGGACCGAAGGCTGGGCGGCGGGCTTGCAGATCGCGGCGCTCGCGCTCGCGGACGATCCTGACCCACAGGGCTTCATGCAACGGTTCCATGGGACCGAACACGCGGTCGCCGATTATCTCGTCGAGGAGATCCTCGGGCGTCTGACCGTCGACACCAAACGGTTCCTGCTCGAGACCAGCACCTGTACGAGGGTCGCGCTCGATCTCGCGGAGCATCTCACCGGACGTCACGACACCGGTCAGGTGCTCGACCGTCTCCTCCGCGAGAATGTCCTGACCGTCCTGGTCGGAGAACGCGAGCCGGTCTATCGCTACCACGAACTGCTCCGTTCCTACCTGCAGGCAGAGTTCCGGCGGGTGGACCGCCAGGAGTACGTACGCCTGCATCGCGCGACCGCCCGCTGGTACGACGATCGCGGGGACGGCGCGCATGCCCTCGAGCACGCGACCTTGGCGAAGGACGGCGAGCTGACCCTGGATCTACTCCGCCGGCACGGCATCGGCATGCTCCTCGACGGCTACGGAGCAGAGCTCGAGCAGCTGCTCGACAAGCTGGATCCGCCGTGGACGAGCGAAACCCTCCCGGCACTCCTTCGCGCTGCCGTCTCCCTGCACCGCCTCGGCGTCGCACGCTCCAACGCGGCCATGCTGCCGGGCATCGCTCCCCTCCCGGCATCCTCGGACCCGTGGGTCGTCACCCTGCACGCGATCGTCGGGTTGCACCGGGCACGCCTGGAGGGGACGCCGTCGGCCGCGCTCGAGCACGCGTTGACCACCACCACGGGCGAGACCGGTGACGAGGACCTCGATCTCCTCGCCCTCCAACACCTGGGCACGAGCCGGGTCTGGAGTGGCGACTACCGGACTGCTGCGAACAACCTCGAGCGAGCGGTCGCGATGGCACGTGCACGTGGACGGGATGCCATCGCCGTCTCCTGCCTCTCCGTGCTCGCCGGCGCGGCATCCGGCTTGAGCGATTTCTCACGGATGAGCGACGCTGCGGACCAGGCACTGCAGATCGCTGGACCCCGAGGTTGGACCCGGTCACCGATCACGGCCAACGCACATGTCAGCCGTGCGGCCTGCTCCTACCTCCGGGCTGACCCGGAGGATGCCCTGGAGCATGCCAAGCTCGCGGTCGACGCTCTTGGTGACCACATGGACGCACCGATCGAACTCGGTGCGCGCGGCATCCAGGCGTTCGCTGACGTGGAACTCGGCGGAGACGCGTTCGATGCGCTCTGCTCGCTCCGGGCCGCCTGGGACGACGCGGAAGGCCGGGAGATCGGCCCGGCGTTGCACGCCTTCGCCATCCCGATGGAGATCCGGCTGTGTCTGGCGGTCGGCGAGGCGCTATGGGCCGAAGAAGCAGCAGCACGCCTGCCAAGGGGTTTCCATGAGCTCGGCGAAGCGGCGCTGTTCTCCGCACTGCTCCTGACCGGCAAGGGGCAGGCTGTGGCCGCCCGCGAGGCACTCGCACCGATCCTCCAGGGTGACCTGTCCTGCCAGGTCAGCCTCACCGAACTCACCGCCTGGTTGCTCGAGGCCGAACACACTGCTGCCCTGCAGCGCGGCCCCGATGCATTCGAAGCGGTTGTGACCGCGCTCCGGATGGCGGAGCCCCATGAGCTGCTCCGGCCGTTCGTCGATGCCGGGGAACCCATCCGTCAGCTCCTGCTCACCAACGTCGGGCGCTTCGGACGGTCCGAGGGGTTCGTCGCACGCATCCTGGATCTGAACGCACGTCGCGGTCAACCGAGGAGCCCCTTGACGAACACGGAGTTGAGCCTCCTCCAGGATCTCCCCTCGCTTCAGACGATCGGCGAGATCGCGCTATCACGGCACGTGTCGGTGAACACCGTGAAGACGCACCTGCGCGGCATCTATACCAAGCTCGGTGCGGCCAATCGCCGAGGAGCTGTCCGAGAAGCCAGACACCGTGGACTGCTCTGATGCCCGCCACCGCGTGACCGGAAGTGAGCGGATGGCCCGTTGGAGTGCGCTCAAGGTCAGCAGTGGCAAGTTCGGGGAAAGCTGGGGCCGGCGCCGGGTATCGATCGATGACCCGGCAGGCCGTCTCAGGCGAGCAGATCCTCGGGTTCGTCCGGAGCGATCGTCGTCTCCTCCGGTGCGTCGACGAGCCACCATGCCACTGCGCCGACGGCAGCGCCCACCAACGGGAAGACGATGAACGCCCACAGCTGCACGAGGGCGTCCCCGCCAGCGAACACGGCGACCGCGATGCTGCGCGCCGGGTTCACCGAGGTGTTGGTGACCGGGATGCTGACCAGATGGATCAACGTGAGGGTCATCCCGACCGCGAGCCCGCCCGCCGCAGCAGAGAAGTCGCGCCTGGTGGTGCTCAGCACCACGAAGACGAGGATCGCCGTCATAACGACCTCGGTGACCACCATCGCCCCGAACCCGAAGCCACCTGGCGACAGCGCGCCCCAGCCGTTGACCGCGAAGTTGGTGGCGTCCGGCGTGAAGCCGCCGGAGGCCCCGGACGCGACGACCCAGATCATGAGACCTGCGAGGACCCCGCCGAGCAACTGACCGGCAACGTAGACACCAGCCTTCCGTGCCTCGAGCTTGCGTGCCAGGATCAGACCAACGGTGACCGCGGGATTGATGTGGCAGCCCGAGATGTTGCCGATGGCGTACGCCATCACCAGCAATGCCAGGCCGAAGGACAGCGACACCCCCAACACGCCGATCGATCCCTCATCGAAGAACCCGCCGGTCGCGAGCACCGCGCTTCCCGGCCCTGCGGACACCAGCACGAAGGTCCCGATCGCCTCCGCAGAGAAGATCCGTCGTGCACTCATCTCAGCCATACCTGCGCCTCCCGATGATGTTCCCCGATGATGTCCCGGAGCCTGGGGCCAACTCAGCCCGGATGTTGCCCAAGGCTCGCCCGCAGTCGCTCACGACACCTCACCCTGAACAGGTGAACCTGAGAACGAAGCCGACGCCTCGGACGGTGCCGACGGTCGTTGGTCCGAACCCTTCACTCCCCACGGGCACGGCCAGCGGCGGTCATCCCTACTCGAGCGATCCTTCCGGCAACCGCTCCTCGGTCAGCTCCGCCGCGGCCACGGCGACACCATCCTCGGTGCTCAGGAACCCCGAGACCGCAGTCGCGCCATCTGCGGTGGACGCAACGCGGGCACCCATGGTCGCCGTGCCGTCCTCCGCCAGCGTAAAGGCGACGTTGCCGCCCGCCTCGAGCTGCTCGACGATGTCCGCACGGAGCTCTTCCATGATCAGCCGAGCCTCGGCGGCCTGCAGCTCCTGGCGAAGCTGCTCCACCCACGTGTGCTCGACCGCCGCGATCAACACCGACGATCCAGGCGGCAGATCCTCGCCGATGCCGAGCAGTTCGGTCTTGAACGGGGCGCTCCGCAGGCGACCCGACAGCCCACCGAGCACTCCACCTCCCGCAGCGGCCCACCCCACCGGACCGGCCATGACACCGATCAGCGCGCCGACGACCCCACCGGTGAGCAGTCCGCGACGTCCGCGATGTTTCGCGTTGGTCACCTTCAGTTCGCCGTCGTCAGCCTTGGATACGGCGGCGGCGTCGATGATGCCGACGAGCCCCGCCCGGCGACCTTCCTTGAGCTCTGCCAGTCGTCGTCCGGCTTCGTCCTGGTCGCTGTACGCGGCGATGATGACTTGGATCGGGGCTGCCATGATCACTCCTGAGGTCGTTGTTGCCGTCGTTGCGCGCCGCTAGGTGCGGTCCGTGCTCGAGATGTCGGCTTCGCCGGGGTCGCTGGTGCCCGGTGTCATCAGCTCGCGACCCCTCGTGTCCCGCCCGAACGGTGCCGCAACCCCGAGCGCGATACCGAGCGCCCCCAGCACGAGCGGCGCGATCCACCAGAGGATGCTGTCAAGGGCGATGGCACCCGCACCGAACAGGGTCGTCGCGCCCGCGAGACCGGCAAGCAGTCCGACGAACAGCCCGACGAGCGGCCGGCCACGCCCCCGGGATCCTGCGCGGCCTGCGGCGATGGTCGCGGCCAGCAGCAGCAGCGTGGCGATGAGCAACCCGATGGTCAGCCCATCGAAGGTCGGCCCCGCGACGGCCACCGTTCCCACTATCTGGCAGGTGTCGTCACCGAACGCGACGTCGAGGGACAGCGGCACCGCGCCGCTCCCCCGTGGGATGAAGACCGGAAGCGTGTACGACTCGGTGGCATCCACCTCGGGAGTGAGGGTCTGCCCGGACCACGAGGAGATGGTCCAGGTGCCGAAGGCGTGCCGCCCCTGAAGCTCGCCGCGGTAGGGCATGGCCTCGTCAGACGGTTCACGGTCGAAACTGCCCACGATCTGGGCCGTGCCGCTTTCGGCGATCACGGCCGGCGTCATCGCCGCGCGGTCTGCATCGATGGCGAGTTCCCCGTTCATCGTCACGGTTCCGGTGCAGGAACCCTCCACCACCTCGGCGCTCGCCTCCGTGGCCATCGCCGTGATCGCCAGGACGGCAACCGAAGCGATCATGAACAGGTGCGGGATCGGATAGGTCCGCGAGCGGCGGCGGTTCATGATTGACCTACGATGTTCGAGGGCGGTGGCCATGGACAGGCGGCCCGCCATGCAACGACGGGCTCCTTATCTGATGATCACGCTACGAACGACGGGCCCGCCCCACTTCACCCAGACCGGGTGAAACGACGCGGTCACCCGTCCCACACCCACGGCCACCCCTGAGGGCCCGGCACGTAGAGGCCGCCAGACCCCGACGGTGTCAGAGCAGTCCCTGCGCTCTGGCCGCGTCCACCGCCTGGCGCCGCCCCGTTGCTCCGAGCTTGCGGTAGATGCCCTTCAGGTGGGTCTTGACGGTGTTCACCGAGACGCCACGGAGAGCTGCGATCTCTGCCACGGAGTGGTGGGTCGGCAGCTCACGCAGGATCTCGCGCTCCGTTGGGCTCAGGGCTTCAGCGCCGGCCGACCCCACCTCGGCTGGTGCCCGCTCGAGGACCGCATCGACGAAGCCCTCGTGCCGGCCGAACCGGCCACGGTTCGCTGCCAGCAGCGCGGAAGTGCCCGGACCTGCGGCGGCTACGAGACCGACGAGCCGGTCCGGCGCCGCGAGGCGCACCGCATGTGTCAGCGCGTCGAACGACGCCTGCTGGGCGCCGGCCTCGGCAGCCAGTTGCGCGTCTGCCAACGACAGCCAGATCCGCATGGCCGCGAACCGAGCCGGTCTGTCGCCTTCATGGGTCGCGACCAACCCCCGCCGTACCTTGCTCGCAGGCACACCAGACGCACGGGCCAGCATGGCCTCGATGAACACCTGCTCCGCGCTGCCCTCGAGGTCACCCTCCCGACGCCGCGCGGCCTCCTGCGCGGCAACCAGGTCGTCCGCCGCCAGCCACAGCTTGACCTCCCACGGGATCAGCATGCAGGCAAGTGCCGGACTCGTCTGGGCATCGGCAAGTTGCTCCCACGCCATCCGGAGACCCACAGCGACGTCCCGAGGGGAATCACCGTCAAGACCGTCCGCCAACGCCCGCAGGGCGGCCGCACCGACGCGCATATCCGGGTTACCTACCGTTGTGGTCGTCTCGGGCAGGGCCTCGATCTCACGGCGGATGGCGTCGCCATCGTCACGCAGGAGTGCCCACCACGCGCCGAGCACGTGAAGTTGCGCGGTCAGCTGGCTGCCGTACCACCCACGCAGGCGAGCGATGCGCAGGGCCTGCTCACGGAAGCGGTCGAAGTCCGGCAACCTGCCGTTGATGGTGGCGAGTGCGGCGAGATTGCCCAGGCACATCACCGCCGGGAAGTCACGTCCGGTGGAGGTAGCCAAGCGCAACGCGTCCTGAAGGTCGCGTTGGGACCGCTCGAGCGCACCGACCCGGATCCGTGTCACACCTGTCTGGATCAGACCGAGCAGGTCGAGGTCGACATCTCCGGTGTCGCCGACGCCGGCGGCTTCGGCCAGGTGCAGCGCCTCGGCGACCTCGGGACCGAACCGCGACCGGTGCAGGTCGATCGTGGCACCGAGGGCGTCGACCCACGGATCCGCCGGTCGATCCTCGTCGGTCATCGGCGCAGCGTCCCGGGCCGCGAGGTGCCGATCCGTGGCGACGGGGTCGTACCGGGCCAGCGCCGCCGCGGCCAGCGATGACCCGATCACCGGGTCCGTGCGCCATGCCTCGGGCACCTGATCGAGTAGCCGCTCGATCACCGGCCCGGACCCGTCGAGCACCAGGCCGATGCCTGCCTGACGCAGGACGACGCGGACCTGGGTGATGTCCGCTGAGCCGACTGCGTGCTCCAGCGCAAGGCGCCAGTCCCGAGACGTGCCGTACCACTCAGACAGGACGCCCTGGAGCTGACGCCACCTCGCGAGATCGGTGCGCCGCAGTTCGCTCCCGAGGAAGTCACGCAGCAGATCGTGGTAGCGGTAGACCGGCTCCGCGGGGTCCCCCTGCATCAACCGGTGGGTCAAGGCGTTGCGTTCGTGAAGATCATCGAGCACCGCACCGGCGTCGTGACGTCCCGTCAGACGTTCTGCGAGTGTGGGGGTGAGCTCGCGGCAGCCGCCCGTCGCCAACAGGAACTCCCGGAGCTCGGCGGGGAGCTGGTCGAGCACCTCAGCGACGAGTAGCTCGGCAACGGTGGGTGTCGTCCCCCCGAAGGTGCGTGCCAGGGCCAGCGGGTCCCCACCTCTGCCGAGCTCGATGGCAGCCAGGCGCAACCCCGCCATCCATCCTTCGGTCCGTTGCCAGAGCATCTCGACGGTATCGGCGTCGAGGTCGAAGCCGAGGTAGGCAAGCACCGCCCGCGACTCCTCGACGCTCAGTGCGAAGTCGGCGGGGCCGAGTTCCAGCAGCGAACCGTCGAGCCGCAGCTCGTGCAGGGCGAGCTCCGGCCGGTAGCGGGCGCTGAGGACCAGCGACAGCCCCGGGGGCCGCAGGCGAAGCAGCAGGTCGAGGCTCGCCAGCGCCTCGGGATCCGTGACCTTGTGCAGGTCGTCGAGAACCAGCACCACCGGCTGGTCCCGCCGCCCGATGATCGCGCCCAACTCCGCGATCAGCGTCTCGTCGGCTCCGAACGCCGCGGACAGCTCAGCGATCCGGGGATCGGAGGCGACCGTTGGGTTGGTGCGCAGTGCGGCGAGCAACGTCTCCCACAGGCTCGCGACATCATCATCGCCCTGGTCGAGTGTCGCCCACGCCACCCGGTCGCTGAGCCCCGGCGTGCTCCATATCCAGTGGGTCAGGGCGAGTGTCTTGCCGGCGCCAGGCGGTGCAAGCACCAGGGTGACCACTGCGCGTGATCCGGCAAGGAGTCGAGACGCCCGGGTCGCCACCAGACCGGCAACCGGCACCTCCGGCGTCGACACCTTGCTTCCCGAGATACGGCGTCGCAGTGCCACACCGTTGGTGGGAGGCCGTTCGTTCACGCCGTCTCCTCCGCGTCCACCGCGCTCACGCGGCCGGTGCTCAACGAACCGGTGCATGGCGCCGAACCGGTGCGTCCGGTCACTCGGGTTCGGAGCAGGCGCACCGGCAGCCTTCCAGGAAACGTCGCATGCTCGTCGACACGCTACAACGACGACCCCGTGGAACCTGCCACCGGACCCGCGTCCTGCGGAGATCTGTCGACCACCGACGCATCAACGGACCCGTGCACCGGCGGCAGCACCTCGTCGCTGAGGGTCGCCGCGCTGACGACGATCGAGTCCTCGACGCGAAGAGGCTCACCGGCATGATCGCGACCAACGGGCACAGGCCCGGCTCCGGCACCCACCGCACCGTCCCGTGGGAACAGGAAAGCCACGTTGCCCCCATCGTTGAACTGGTCCACGACCGAAGATCGGAGGTCGTAGGTCAGCACGGTCGTGGCGGCCGCCCGCAGTTCGCTGGTCAGACGATCGCCCAACCCGGGCTCAGCGAAGACGATCATGAGCGACGACCGCAGCGGTAGCTGCTCACCCACGGCAAGGAGCTCGAACTTCAGCGGCGCGCTGTGGAGCCGTCCCCGCAGACCACCGAGCACGCTGCCCCCGGCTACGGTCGCCATCGTCGGCCCCGCCAGACCGCCGATGAAGGTGCCGACGATGCCGCCGACGAACAGGCCACGGCGATCGCGGTACCACGCGTTGGTGACCCTGAGTGCGCCCGCCGCGTCCTTGCACAGCGTCGCCGCATCCACGATGGCGGATGCCGCATCGCTGCGACGGTCGTCGAACTGAGCGAGGACGCGGCCTGCCTCGTCCTCATCGGGGAAAACCGCGACAAACAGAAGGATCCCTGGAAAGGCCATGGTCGTTGCGTCCTCGAGGCACCGCCGACAGGATCGCCAGCCGAAGGAACGCTACGGGGATCCAAACCGGGCAACCTCACCCGATTCAGGTGGAAGACACCGGACATACCGTGCGCCGGTCCCGCGACGGCCACGCCGCGGCGATCCGGGCCTGACCACGGCCAAGACAACGTCGTGACGACAACGACCGTGCCCGTCGGTCAGCCTGACCGCTTCCGGCGCGAGAGCAGCGCACCGATCAGCCCACCGACCAGCAACGCGATGAGCGTGTACAGCCACAGAGGCGCGGCGAAGCTCACCCCGAAGAAGGCGAGCGTGGTCTCACCCCGGTTCTGCAGCACGAACACCATCGCGACGACGGCCAGGAGCAGCGCCACCACCTGACGTGGGCCGAAACTTCCTCCCCGCCCGGTACCGGAACCTGCCGTGCCGTGTTCCACCATCGTCTGCTCCCTCGTACATCGCTCGGGGTGGTTGCGTCGAGGTCCATCCGCCAACGCAGCGACAGCGTGCACACGTGCCAACCCGCAAGCCAGAACCTTCAATCGATGAACGCTAGGACGGCGACGACGCCCGGTCCTCACCCAACTCGGGTGAGCTGTGTCCACCGAAAAACGCGTGCGTGCAGACACCGAACAGGTCGCTGCCCGTGCCGTCACCTTGGGCTCGGTCAAGGCCGGGCGAAACGCCGGCATGCACGTGCTCGGAAGCTTGCAGTGGCGTGATTCACCCGTCCCGGGTGGTGACACGGTTCCCGGTCGAGGCGAGCGTCGCGGACCCCGATCGATCGGGGCCACGCTGGATGGCGGCGGAGACCTGCGTGGACGCGAAACGGCTCGCGTCGCACGCAGAACTCCCCGGCACCGCTCCGGCAACCGCATGATCGAAGGACCCGCGGCGCGACCCGAGGCAAGTGACTTGGACGAGAGTGGCATCCCTGGCCCGACAGACATCCACGACTCGGCAGGTGCGGACGCTCTCGTGCCACTGGTCGACCTCGATGCCGATCAGACTGTCGCGTGGCTCGACACGCTTCAGGACGTCGCGGTCATGGCTGTCGATCACGATCTGCGCTACGTCGCCGCAGGCGGCTCAGGGCTGCTCAAGGTCGGTTGGGATCCGAACGAACTCATCGGCCGCACGGTCTACGACGTCGTGCCGGAGCCGGAGGCGTCGGGGCTCGCTGCGCAGTACCAGGCGGCTTTGGCGGGCGAGAGCCGCTCGTTCCGCCACCAGGGTGTCCGATCCCCTGAGTCGATCCACCAGGTGGAGATCGTCCCGGTTCCGGAAGCCGACGGCACCGCGCATCGCGCCCCGATCGTGGCCCGCGACATCACGGCCCAGGTACGGGCTGAGCAGGCCCTGCGAGCCAGGGAGCAGCGGCTGCGTGAGTTGTCGAGCAGTTCCCCGGACATGCTGGCGCTGTACTCACCCGAAGGCGTCTACCTCGAGGTCTCCGGCAGCGTGTCCGGCCTCTTCGGGTGGGAGCCGGGCGAACTCGTCGGGACCTCGTCCTACGACTACTTCCATCCCGACGACATCGACGCGATCCGCGCGACCCACGACGAGGTCGTCGGCACGCCGGACCCAGGCGTCGTGACCTACCGGCGACGACGCAAGGACGGCAGCTACTGCTGGATCGAGGTGATCGGACGGGCGCTGGCCGATCCTGAGACCGGGCAGGTCCGCGCGATCCAGTGCACGACCCGCGACATCACCCGTCGACAAGCGGCAGAACAGGCGCTCACAGTTGCGAACGCCTCGCTCGCGGCCAGCAACGCGGAACTCGAACGGGTCGCCGCTGTCGCGAGCCACGATCTGCGCAGTCCGCTCGCAACGACCCGCGGCCTGCTGAATCTGGTCCCTGACCGGCTCGGCGACGATCACGATCCGCTGGTCGAGGAGATCATCACCCGTGCGTGCGGCCAACTGGAGCGGATGGCCGAGACCGTCGACGCGCTCCTCGACCTGGCCAGACTGGGGGCTCAGGAACTGGAACCCGTCGAGTTGGCCGCGGGCGACCTGCTCGCCGACGTGCTCGATGCCATCGGGCCCGAACTCGCTTCCGCCGACATCGACGTGCGCCTGACCGGCGACACCGTGATCCGCGGTGACCGGCGACAACTACGATTGCTGTTCCAGAACCTGATCAGCAACACGACCCGCGCCGCACGCACCCCGCGCCCGATCCTCGTGGAGGTCCACGCCGCCGACCTCGGCGACAACCGAGGTTGGTCGCTGACCGTCTGCGACAACGGCGACGGCATCCCGCTCACCGTCGAACACCGCGACCCGGGCACCTGCTTCACCCTGGAAGTCCCCGAAGCACACCAGCAGGTGATCTGAGTGGCCGCGCCGCCCGTCGATCATCAGGCGCGCCCGGAACCTGCCCGACGCGAACCGATCGATCGCCACCCACAGCCTCCCTCGTGTGGAGAACGACGCGACGCCCACGCAACCATCTGTCCCGTTTGGGCATGACCTGGGTTCACGATCCGGATCCCGGCCTCAACACGCGCGGCGATGAGTACCGCGGACGAACGTCGCGACGCGCGACCCGCACACACCGGGCTGGACAGACAGACCTACAGAACTGCGACTCGCACGGCGACAATTCTGCGCTCCCAAACTCTACATTCGTGTTATCAACAGTGCTACATTCATGTGGTTCACGTGGGCCACCCAGGAGGTCATGGCGTGCTGTACCAGGCACGCGTCGTCGACGCGGAACTACAGGAGCGGCTCGCGGCTTCCGGCGCGGTCGTGATCGAAGGCGCCAAGGCCTCTGGCAAGACGGCAACCGCCACCCGCGTCGCTGCCTCACACGTCATGCTCGACGTCGATGCTCGAGCCCGCCAGGCGCTGGCTGTCGACCCATCCCTCGTGCTGGACGGCAAACGTCCGCGGCTACTCGACGAGTGGCAGGTCGAACCGAGCCTGTGGAACCAGGTCCGTCGGGCAGTCGACGCAGCCGGCGCCCCTGGCCAATTCGTGCTCACCGGGTCCGCGGTCCCGCCCGACGATGCAGATCGTCACTCAGGTGCCGGGCGGTTCGCGTTCCTGCGCATGCGGCCGATGACGCTGTTCGAGTCGGGCATCTCCACCTCGGTCGTGTCGTTCGCCGGCCTGTTCGACGGCGATCCTGTCCGCGCCGGCGAACCAGACCTCGACCTTCGGGCTCTGATCGAACACATCGTGATCGGCGGTTGGCCCGCCCAACAGGACCAACCGGTGTCCGATGCGGCCCGCGCAGCCCGGGACTACCTCGAACAGGTTCGCCAGGTCGACATCAGCCGGGTCGGGGGGATCCGCCGCGACCCGGCCCGAGTCGGCTCGCTGTTGGCCTCGCTGGGCCGCAACGTTGCGACCGAGGTGAAGAACTCGGTGCTGGCCGCCGACGCCGGCGGTACGGATGGCGCGCTCGACCAGCACACGGTCGCGGGCTACCTCGATGCCCTCCAGCAGCTCATGGTCATCGAGGACCAACGAGCCTGGTCGCCGCACCTGCGCTCCAAGGCCGTGCTGCGCAAAGCACCCAAGCGGCACTTCGTGGATCCATCCCTCGCCGTCGCTGCACTGGCCGCAGGACCTGACCGGCTCCTCG
>Ga0207421_10005166_pt1 | contig 14764 bp, 29 predicted proteins | sample SodLakKL_010_SED_4_FD_187542 | JGI IMG/M metagenome (GOLD analysis project Ga0207421, IMG submission 187542) | Alkaline sediment microbial communities from Lake Tanatar, Kulunda Steppe, Russia - 8KL_010_SED (SPAdes) (version 2) | ecosystem: Environmental > Aquatic > Non-marine Saline and...
TACTCCGAAGTGGAGAGGGGCACGAAAACAGGCCACCGTACTACGCGCTGGCATACATTATGAAGATCTGACCCCATGACACACTTGGAGCCTATTGCTATGTCGTTATGTTAGGGAAAATATTAGAATGTATGCGATCCAATATACGCCAATGCCCATAGATTCAGACCTGTTCACCACTCAGTTCGGGGACGTGTTTCTGGAGTTTGAACTAACGTTGGACGAAGTAGAGCTATTGGACGATGGGACCGTCGAAGTCGATGCGTCGTTAGAAAAGCTCACAGACGAGATTGGGGGGATAACTTACACAGCCGAGTTGTATATCGCTGACGAGTTGGTGGACGAAGACTCCACAACATCGGAGGTCAACAGACGATCGTTCTCCTTCACGGGGGAGGGCGTTGCGGGGGATGTGGTCGAGATACGCTTCTACGAGCCGGATCAGGGCCTCTCGGAGTCTGAGTTGGTGGCAACCGTTGAGGGTGAGGTTCCGACGCCTCCGTTCGACGTTGCCGACGTTGAGGTGTCTTGCTCGGTGTCGGAGGAGGAGGTAGAGATCGGCGAGGAGGTGACGGTTACAGTTGACCTAACGAACGACACCCCGAGTAGTGGCGTGGTCGAGGTCGAGGCGGTGTTTTGGGATGCGTCGGATTCGGTTACTGAGGAACTGTCCGAGGACGACGAGGTGACGGTTGAGTTTACGTTTGTGCCCGAGGAGGAGGGTGAGGTGGAGCCGTCTGTTAGCGTCACCGAAGCCTGAGGACCCCCATCTCTTTTCACCTCCCGCGTCCGTACACTTGGTTATGCAAGAGCTACTGGAGCCGGCGTTGCGTCTTGAACTGACAGCCCCGGTAGTCGTGTTCATCCTCGTATCGACACGGCTTTGGTTCGGGGACACCGTGTTCCACGTCAGATGGGTCACCCTCTGGAACACGATCCGTCGCTTGAAGGTGCCCGCGATTAACACCTACATTCTCGGGAACGTCGTTCCGTTTGATGTTGAGATCGAGAATAGTACGCACGAAGACGAGTTTGTGGGCGTTTCGCCGATGTCTCCAAAAGAGATAGAGAAGAAAATATCGTCGGTTGCGGACCCGGAGGTGCCGTTGCTTGCCGGTTTCAAGACCGATTGGGAGGACCGGAAGGAGATTGCGACCGCTGTTTCATATCACGGGCCGAAGATGGCTCCGAGCGCACCAGATTGGCTCCGACCGCGACAGGTTCATCGGACCTACTTTTCGGTGCGTGGACCGGATGGTGAGATGTGGACGTTGATTACTGCCCACGAGGAGTCGAATAGCTGGCGGCCTGATCTGTGGTCTGACCACTTGTTCAAGGGGTCGTTTAGCGCGAAGGAGGGGGTTCGTCGGACGATCCTCAAGTTGGAGGAGGCGGCGGTTGAGTGGGACCACAACCCCGATTGGATGGATGTCGAACCATCTCTTGATCCAGAGCAGGTTTCGGAGGAGCGGGCGTAGGGATGTGGGAAGCTGTGTTGTTGCGTATCGAGGTCGCGCTGGCGATCGGTGCGATTCTCGCTGCGGTGAAGTCGTTATACAGCGGGTACCTCTACGATCGAGTTATCGTGCCGTTGGATCGGCTTGAGGGGATGGCGGACGATGTTGATCGAGTGAGACAGCGGCAGGAGGAGATGTACGAGAAACAGCAGTATCAGATCGACGCGATCATCGCGCTGGCTCGGTCGATGGAGGAGGATAACGGGGAGTTTGACGAGCGGGCGTTTCGGGAGTCGGTGGGGAGGGATAACGATCCCGAGGATTTTCTACGCGGCGGCGGCAACAGTTGATACGTGAGGCGATACGGGAGTTGAAGGGGGACGACTGACGCTACCTCAAATCTCCTCTGTCGTTACCGGTTCGATGTCTACGGGGAGGTCGTTTCCAACTGCCCACCCGTCGTCTTCCGGTGGTAGCAACTCGATCGTCTCTATTGTTGACGATCCGGGGGACACGTCGAAGGAGCCAACGTCGGAGGCGGTGAATCTGTTTTCGAGCGTCACCACGTCCACGGTCTGTTCTACGGGAACGTCGTTGTCGTTGGATATGGTGATCTCTATTGTGAGTGGGTCGAATTGTCCGATCTCGTCGTCAAGCACGTTGCAGTTGAATCCCATGTTGTCTGACAGTCCCTCAGGGTCGTCGGGATCATCTGGTTCTTCGGGCTCGTCGGGGTCGTCTATGACCTCGACAAACACGTCAACTGTGTCGGAGATGAATACCTGAGAGGTCCATGTGACGACCACGCTGACGGTTTGTGAACTGCTCAGCCCGAGGCCGTCTTTGGGGATGGTTTCGTCACCGGAGGTGAACGGTGGGGTGTCGAAGGCGTCCACGAACCCGGTTATTTCCCGTTCGACCGCGGGTGTATCCCCGTTGGTGAACACCTCGATGATGCCCTCCCAAAAGCCGTCGTTCTCTGCGGGTGTTTCGACGTACCACTCCACTTCAATATCGTCGCCAACGGCATCGACTTCCAATTCCATTACCGTCTCGTCCACGTCGCCCTCGTCGCCGTCTCCGACAGTCGTTTCGACTGTCTCGCTGATGGATTCTTGCTCGAACCAAGTTACTACGACGGTTGCCTCCTCGAAGCCGGCACCGCCGGTAATGTCTGCCACGTCGAATGTCACCTCGCCGTCGGTGAACGGGGGGTCGTCAAAGGCATCAACGAATCCGCTGATGTCTTCGGAGACGATGGGGTCGTCTTGGCCGGGGATGAACACTTCAACGACGCCTTCCCAAAATCCGTCGCTGTCGGCGGTGGTTTCTATCCGGTAGTCCACCTCTAACTCTCCGTCGCGCTCGGTAACGTCCACGTCGAGGGTGGTCATTAGGATCCCCCCCGGCGGCGCAGGAGGACAGCCCCAACGCCGACCGCTCCCACACCTGCAATTGCGAGGAGCTGCTCGTCGGTGAGTGAGAACCCACCTTCTCCGGGGTCAAAGTCCTCAATGACAGCTTCGGTTGATATTTCCTCGGGGGAGTGGAACGCTACTTCGACGGTCAGGTCCCCTTCAGCCGCCCCGCGGATGTTTAGTGTCTCCTCGCCGGTCGTAAATGGCGGCTCGTCAAAGGCGTCAACGACTCCGAATATCTCGGCCTCGGCGACCTGCTGGCCGGTGGAGTCGGTGACGGTTATCTTTCCGTCCCATACGCCATCGAACTCGGCTGTGGTTTCAAGAAGGTATCCGACGCCCACTTGGTTTCCGTCTTGTGCGACTTCTACGGTCAGTTCTGTCCCGTCGGGCTGGTGAGCCCGGGTGTTTTGTAGTCGTCTTCCCATAGGGCCTGATTCGCACTCTCCGATGAAAAGCGTTGGTGGGATTATTTTCCGCGTTTGGGTGCAAACGCGGAAGCTCAACCGCTTAAGCGGGTGTGGCAACACCCCATTCGGCGCTGATCGGGGAAGATTTTTGCCGTGTCTGTACGTAGCCGGAAGTGATGTTTTGGGAACCCTACGACGAGCAGGACGGATACAAGATATGGCTGTCTCAATCCGAAGTCGAACAGTTCATCGAAGCAGCACAGACCGATATTCAAGAACTCGCGTTCCTCCTCGGCGTCCGATGCGGACTCCGGTCAGATGAGATCGTGCGCGTGTGTCCGGAGGACGCCCGCCTCACCGACGCCGGGTGGATGCTCCGTGTCGACGGCGCGAAGGGCGGGGGGCTGCGTCAGACGCCGGTCCCCGAGATGGTTGCGGGGATGCTCCGCGCCCGGCACCCGGACGACGAACCGATCGTCGACGTGACCACGCGGTCCATACGAAACTGGGTGTCGAACGCTGGCGACCGCCTCGCTGAAGATACCGGAGAGGAAATGTGGTCGAAACTGTCCCCTCACGACCTGCGGCGGACGTGGGCCACGTCGCTCGACGGGGCCGACGTGAACGCGCTGATCGTGTGCGACTGGGGAGGCTGGTCCAACCTCGAAACGTTCCTCGACGCCTATCGCGGGACGAACAGTCCCGAGGTTCAGAAGGATAACCGGGAGCGTGTGGACTGGCTATGATCGAACAGATGCCGCGCGACGAGGGCGGGTGTGTCGATTGGGAGACGTACGCCGCGATCAAAAAGTCAAAGCTCGACCCGACCGAGTGCGCGGCGCTGCGGCGGTCGCTGCTGGAAACAGATCACGAACCGGAGGGGGGCGAGTACGACGTCTCGCGCAAGACGGTGCGGCGGCACGCGACCGGCGGGTGTTCGTGTGGAGCTGTCCATGACGAGCCGCCGATCGAGAGACGCGATCGTGACGGCGTGTGGGTGACAAAAGGGGAAGATCCCCGAAGTGCGAACACAAGTGGCCGACGCGGGTGATTGGGGCAGCAGGTCGGGTATGACCCAAGGCCGGAGTTCATCACGCTCCGACGGTGACACGTAGTACCGTGGGCGACTAAAATCTACCGCCGTCCGAAGACCACCGCGAGGCCGACACCGACCGCGCCCGCTGCGATCCACAGCCCGTTTTCTTCGAGGAACCCCGGCTCGTCGTCGCCGTTACCCGTGCCGGGGTCGTCGTCGCCGTTGTCGTCGGGATCGACGACCGTGATCGTGCCGCAGGACGAGCTGGTGTCAGAGGCGACGATTGACCGTGCGCGTTTCTTGTGGGCGTCGAGTGCGTGGCTCATACGCTGAGTATCGCACGAGCGGACGAAAAGAGTTGGGGTCGTTACGACGCGACACCCACAGCGAGGAACAGCACGAGCAGTCCGAACAGCGTGACCGTGCCGCCGTCCGTGAGTCCGGGGATGTCAGGGACGCCGGGTATATCCACCCCACCCCCACCGGAGGAGTCGTCGCCGTCGCCGGGGCCGGGGCCGGGGCGCGATCCTGCACCATCGTCGTCATCTGACTCGTCGGGGATCACTACTTGGAACGTTTCGACACCACCAGCGCCCGTCCCCGTTGCACGGACCTCGACGGTGAACTCATACGTCCCCGGCGATGACGGGGCCGGGAAGTCGAACTGGTGCGTGCGGCGTGACGGGGAGAAGCCGCCGACTTCGAGACAGTCCGTGACAGACTGTGCCGTGTCCCACTCGGGATCGATCGTAATCTCAGATTCGAGGCCGGAATACAGCCCGTCACGGCACACGTTGTCGTTGAACGGCGAGATCACGGTCTGCTCGTTGACCATGTCGATCGCAATATCCACCGCCCCGTCTGCCTCGACCTCGGGTGGGTAGCGTACGTCCTCGGCATACCACAGCGGGTTGTGGTCGTCGCCAGCGAGGACGAACGTGTTTGAAAACGGATTCATCGCCCCGATCGCGGACGTGGACGACCCGTTCACCGTGCGACGGGTCTGACGCCGCATCCGTGCCGTGACTGATTCGCTCATGGGCGTGTGTATTCCCCCTCAGCGCAAAGGTGTTTCGGCGGTCAGTCGCCGAATACGACCCGCTCTAACACCCGTGACGTGAACATCCCGACCGTGGTCCCGACCACCGTCGACCCCACGTCGTACCCTTCGAGCGTCTCACGGAGTCCGTACGAAGCGACACGAGCCTCACGGCGCATGACTCCGGCAGCGCGGAGGTGGCGGGTCTGCTCGACCACGGTGTCGCCGCCGGGCTGGTGTGGGTCACACTCCAACGAGCGTGCGCCGTCGCAGATCGGCCCGGTGATCGTGTCGGTATCCTCGTCGAACAGGTCATCCACCGCCTGTGCCAGCTCGGGGCGGTCGACCGACACCCGTCTCGTGAGCGGGGCGAACGACTGTTCGAGCCGCTCACGGACGATCGACGGCTGCGTGACCGTTCCGTCAGCGATCGCATCAACCACATCCTCTGTCGAGTCGACGTCTGCCCCGAGCGTGTTGCGGAACTCCTGTTTCATCGCCTCTCGATCAGCCGCCGCGACGAGAACGTGATCCGTCTCGGTGCCGGGGATGATCGACGCGTCGACGTGTCCGAACACGACGTTCGCCACGTCGGGGAGTGAGTGTTCGGGGTTGCGAAGCTGATCGGGTGTGGTGTGGGTGTGCCACGTCGCCACGGTGTCACCGGGCGGACACCCGGCGAGATCGACGGCGGCAGGATACCGCTCGTGGGCCTCGCGGAGTTCGTCTTTTGCATCAGAGCTACACCACGTCCGGCCCGATTCGAGCAGTCCGTCGCCGTCGATCGCCGATTGGATCGTCTCCCGAAGCGTCTTATCTCCAACGTCGCTATCGGAGAACATCGTCTCCGCCGTGTGCGCGGGATCGGCGGCGGGCATCAGTTGATCACTCATCATCGGAGTCCTCGCCGAGCCGCGTTTCGTCCACCCACTTCATGTCATCCGCGTTTGTGATCCCGCTGTCGAGGTCTGGTTCGTCCGGGGTGTCCGTGTCCACCTCGTCATCGAGGACCGATCCCTCGGGATACGCGACAAACAACGCAATGCCCCCGTGCGGACCGTCGTCCGTGACGATCGCCGTCGCGGGTTGGGGGAGCGACACCGCCTCGCCTGTCGAGCCGTAGCGGATGACGACCTCGGACCCGTCGGCAGAGAGAAACGCGTCGGGGTCGCCTTCGGAGACGTACAACCGCGTCCCGGCGTACTGCCCGTCCGTGTCGTAGATGTCGCGTGTCTCGATCGCGGGCGCGGGACCGCCGGGGGCGCGGCGGTCGGCGGCTGCCGGGGTGCGGCGAGCCTGTTCGCGGAGCCGTGCGACCTGCTCTCCGGCGGCGATGCCAGCTGTGGTGAGTCTGTCGTAGTCGATCTCGCCCTCACCACCGAGCGACTGTTCGACCTCGTCGCGCCACTCGGTCCCCGAGCGACCGTCGCCGATCGCGTTCAGGAACGTCTCACCGAGGTCGAGCAGAGAGCTATCGCGGTTCTGATCGGGTGGATCCTCGTCGTCTGTCATACCCGAGCGTTGGTCGGCGGGTGACTAAGAGGTTCGGGGAAAAAACGCGTCAGCGAACGGTCGCGCAGTCCGCACAGAGATACGCGCCGTTGGGGTACTCCACGGCGTCGGGATCGGCCGGATCACGCGCCAGCAGCACCGCGTCGTCGCCGCACACCGTGCAGTCGCGGTGGGTGTGTTCGCCGAACGGGACGACGTGATCGTACCCGTCGGGGTGCGGCACGCCGTCGTCCTCGACGGGGCGGGTGCTGATCTCCGCTTCGGGAGCCCACGCCCGCGCCAGCCCGTTGTCAGTTTGGAGTCGTACGATCACCCACCCCGGACGGGTGCCGTTCGCGTGCAGACAGGCGAGATCGTGACGGTCGCAGACAACCGCGTACACCGGCACCTCGCCGTCGAACACCCGACCCATGTCCTGTATGTGGTCGGACGGCACCGGGAGCGTGCGCGGCGTCGTAGCGTCGTTCTCGTCGTGTTCTAACGGGAGCCAGTCGCCCCCCTCGGCACCGCGCTCCGCGCACCGTGGACAGTACGCGTCGGTTGGTGTTTCATACGCGGGCGCGAGTTCGATCATCGCCATGCTACTCCGCGAACACCTCCAACGAAAGGTCGCCGTCGTCCGTCGCCGGGATGTTGCCCTCGGCGGCGGCGCGTTCGTGTTCGAGCTGCTCGATGAGGTCTGTGCAGTACCCGCAGTTGCACTCGCGCACGAGACGTTCGGACGCGCCGGTGGGCCACCACGAACGGTCGATCCCGTCCCCGGATTGATCGGTCATCTGCAACCACCCGCGTGTTCCGGGCACACCGGAACCATGTTTGGATAGTATTCGTCTCCCTGAGAGAGATCGTATCCCTCGATCTCACGCGGCGTCCACTCCAAACCGCAGAAGTGGCACAGCACATAGTCGGCGTTCGGGTCGACGAACGCGGGCCGATCTGTTCCTCCGTCAAGATCGTCACTCATGAGTCCAACCCGATGTACGACACCATGCGGTTCAGCCGGTCTTTGCGCGTGTGCCCGTCGTACCCTCCGGGCGGGCGTGTCTCGGGGAGTGGCGACTGTTCGAGTAGTGCGCGGCTCGACGGGCGGACGTGGTGGCCGAGTTGTTTGAACGGCGGATCGCCGCCGGTGGGGAGTTGGAACCAGACGATCGGCCACCCGTCACACCCGGTCGAATCCATGTGCCACCCGGCTTCACCGCCGTTGGCCCACACCAACACGGCGCTGGCGATCGCCAGCAGGTTGCGCTCGCGGTACACCTCGTCTTTGGACTTCCTACTCGGCATCGTCGCCCTCGCGGTGGGTCGCCCGGTGCCGGGCGATTCCGAGCGGTGTCTGTCGGGTCGCACCACAGCGGCACTCGAATCCGCCGTCTGCGGGTTCGTGTTCGCTACCCATCTCGATCCCCACCGGTCGCCGCCGTGTATTCGTGCAGGTGCAGCTGTGCTACGTCGTGATACGCACGGTCGGCCCGCGCGTAGATCGTGAGGTAATCAGTCATCACCGTGTGTCAAATCAATTGTTTCGTCGTCGGGCAGTTCATCTACGTGGTAATACACCGCGACCGCTGCCGTGTCGTCGGTGTGATCATGCGGCCAAAAGCAGGTGCGATCCTGTTTGACTTGTGTTCGGTGGTTCAACGTCCCGCCGAACTTCGAGATCACCCGCTTGACGTAGGGTGACTCACAAACCGGGCACCCGCCCGCGTCGGTGTCTGGATTATCTGTCATACCGTGCGGGCGAGACTACTCAGCGGCGGGACTAATAACTTTCCCAATTTCCCAACATGGGTATTGAAGTAGATCGACACAGTAGTCGGGAGTGAAATGTCTGAAACCACAGAGGAACTCCGCGTGACGAGTCGCGGTCGGGTGACGCTACCGAAAAAACTACGGGAGCAGGTCGGATCGCCCTCGCACTACATCGCCGAGACGGACGGGGAGACGATCACCCTGATCCCGGCACAGATCGAACCACGTACGAGGGAGTAGCCGATGCCCGACGAGCCGAAGCGTGAGTATCAGGTGGAATCGCCCTCACACCTCGCCGATCTGTTATCACTCGATCGGTGGTTCAACTGGAAACTCTCGGATGATCGGAAGATCCCACGCGCCCCATACCACTACACCGACCACTACGACAAGTTCGCGTCGTGGAAAAATCAAGAGATTTGGGTCGGCTACGAGACGGCAGCAGAGTGGGCCGAGAAGCTGCCGGGCATGGGGGTGGCGTCCTGTATCCCCGCGTATGAAGACAACTCAATCGAGCGGCTGATCCTGTTCGACTTCGACAACTGCCGCGATCCCGACACCGGAGCTATCCACCCCGAAGCGTGGGCGTTCATCGAGCAGTACGATCTGCCAGCGTACCTCTCGACCAGCGGGACGGGTGTTCACGCGTTCGGGTGGTCGTCGCTGCCCGAGGACATGAAACCCTCGTTCGAGCGCGAACTGGCGGCGTGGGAGTACGACGGGCAGTTTGAGGAACCGGCGTCGATGGAAGTGTACGCGAGTGCGCGATTCGTCGCGCTGACCGGCGAACACATCGCCGAAACGCCGAACGTGGCTGCTGAACTCGGTGAGTTGGGACACGACCTGTTCAATCGGTACGGGAACGAGATCACGAACACCGTCGAACACGAGCCGAGCGTGGACCAGTCGGCACTCGATGACATGGAATCCACCACGTCCCACGACGTGCTGTTTGACGCGATCGCCGCGACCGACCCACGCGACATCCGGGTGCGATCGACCGTGACCGAAGAACGGACCGACGGTGTGAAATCACTCGATCCGTCGTGGGAACAGAGCGAATCGGGGACGCGGCTGGCGATGTTCGATGATCACTTCCTGTACCGGAAGGGGAACCACCGTCTCGACTGTTTACAGCTGGTCGCGCTCGAAGAACGGATCATCTCAGACCCGGCTGAGTACCCGACGGGGGGTGATTTTTTCGACGCTGTTGACGCGCTCCGTGATCGTGGGGCGCGAATCCCCGAGTTCGTCGGGACCGCCGGTGAGGAGGATCGCCCCGACCCCCACGCGGTCGACGTCGCCGATGCGTCGGCGGTCGGCGCGGGCGGAGACGCCGGTAATGAAACGCCTAACGACGGTAATGGTGCGGATTACAATATCCCGTGGCATGGTGTACGTAACCGATTTCAGATGGCACGGAGCAACGACAACGACATTACCGTGGGTGACGCGCGACACCTCGCTGCACGCGCCGGGCTGGAACGGTACTCCTACGCCGCCGATGAGCAGACCGATGTGCTGTACGTGTACGACCCCGACGAGGGGTACTACAAAGACCGGGGCGAGCCGCAGATCAGAAAAATGCTCATGGAGAACCTCGGGAAGCACCACTCGACACGCACCGAGAACGAGGTGATCGCAAAGATACGGGCACAGGGGTATCGCTTACAGAGCGAGTTCGACGGCGAGAAATGGCTGTTGAACGTGGACAACGGCGTGTTGGACGTCCGCGACCGGTCGCTGCACGATCACGATCCCGAGTATCTGTACCGAGCGAAAACGCCGTGTGCGTACGATCCCGACGCCGAAGCGCCGACCTTCGAGAACTTCATCCAGCAGGTGACGCCCTCAGAGCAGGACGCGAAGAAACTCCAAGAGTTCGCGGGGTACACGCTGCTGCATAGCCAGCTCCCGTTCCACAAGGCGCTGTTCATCGTCGGCCCGCAAGCGTCGGGCAAATCGACGTTTCTCGATCTGATACGGGATCTGCTCGGCGACGAAGCGGTGTGTTCTGTGACGCCGCAAGAGCTGATTACAGAGCGTTTCTCAGCGGTTGACCTACACGGCACGATGGCGAACATCCGCAACGACATCGACGACGAGATGCTCAAGAACACCGGGAAATTCAAAGAGGTGGTGAGCGGCGATCCGATTAAGGTCGAAGAAAAACACCAACCCACCTTTACGATCGAACCGACGGCGAAACATCTGTACGCCGCGAATCAGCTGCCTGACGCCGCCGTGGACGACGACGCCTTCTACCGGCGGATCCTGCTCGTCGCGTTTCCGACGACCATACCACGATCCGACCGTGATCCCCACCTCGACGACAGCCTTCGGACGGAACTCCCCGGCGTCCTGAATTGGGCGCTCGACGGACTCGACCGCCTGCTCGAACAATCCGGGTTCACCGGCGACCGCAGCCCGCAGGCAACACGCGCAACGTGGGAGTCGTGGGGGTCGTCACTCGGGAAGTTCAAAGACGCCGCGATCGTGAACGAGCCGGGGTCGCAGATCGCCAAAGGGAAGCTATACAACGCCTACCTCCGGTTCTGCCGGGAGCGGGGGATCCCCGCGATCAGCGGCCAGCAGAAGTTTACACAGGAGTTCACCTCATCCCCCGACATCGGGCAGGGGGCGACGACAATCGGCGGCAAGACGACTCGGACCTACACCGGGGTCGAAGTCATCTGGAACCGGATCCCCGGCGGCGAGAATCCCGACGACGACGACGACGACGACACCGCCGGGACGGGGTTGGGCGATTACTAACGCCGTCGTCTTTTCTCTTTTCGCTCCCGACACCACCCACCCCCCACGCCGCCGATCAGGATATTACGACCATTACGACCTTACGGCCACATAGTAATACAGGCGTGCGTATGGGTGCGTGTGTGTGCGTCACACGTACAGTATGTCGAAGGTCGTAATGGTCGTAATATTTCGCAAGTATTGCTGGTAATCGCATACGCAAAGCTACACAAGTTGTGAAGACACACCAACGGCGTTATGAAAACAGACGCGAACGGAAGTTACTCGGCTTCGCGGTCGAGGGCGGCAAGCGCCTTTCGGAGCATGGTGCGCTGTGTGTCGGGATCGTCCTGACCTAACGCCTCCTGTACGAGTTCCGCAGCGCCCGACACGGCTTGCTGGTCGATCTTCCTCTCCGGCGTCACCGGCTCGGCGACGACCTTCACACGCTGCCCTGCCAGCGGCTTCGAGAGGTGGATCGAGCCGTCCTTCTGCACTTTGACCTCCTTATTCACGGGTGGGTCGTGAAACGTCACACGGTTTGTTTCGCGCATCACCCCTACTTAGTAGTCGGGGGGACATAAGGGTGTTGTGCGGGGGAACCTTTAACAGTAACACACCCGTAGCATGGGGTGGGTATGACCCTGACGCACGACAAATCGACAGCGGCAAAGATGGTCGCCTGCGCGGAGCTGATCAGGCGGCTCGAACACAGAGGGATCGAGCCAGTCCTCTCCGAGACGGTCGCGGCGTTGAACAGCGACGATCCCGCCCCGTCGGTCACAACGTACATCGGCCTGAACGTGGACGGTCCGGTCGAGTACGACGTGATCGAACACAACCCCTACCGTGAGGATGACGTACACCCGGACGCGTTCGCGTTCGCGGTGACGATTCAGAACGACGGCGATCTCACCCAGTCGGCAATCAACGCCGCCCACGACCGGCTCGCAGGGTTGGTGCGGATCCACGCGGGGGAGCTATGACACAATCGCGCGACGTGATCCTCAACTGCGATGGGGAACTCCCCTCGGGAAGAACCTGTCCCGAGACGTTCGGTGCGGAGATCATCATCAGAACCGCAAAAAGCGCCCGCGAGATGGCGTCCGAGCAAGGGTGGACCAACCGTGGTGCCGAGGATTACTGCCCGAAGTGTTCGGGTGATGGTCGATGACTGACGGCCCCGACGCGATCGTGGTGACAGACACGACCGCGATCGTCGCCCGCGAAGCAGTCGATCACATGATCCGGTACAAAGACCAGTACGGCCACGCGGTGAGTGTCGGTGCGCTCGAAGACGCCCGCGACGAACTCGATTCCGCGAGAGACGACTAACGGCCCACAGCACCGCCCTCGCGTCCGTTTCCACTTGAAACCACCCATACCTTTATAACAATAACACCCGTACGTCAGGGTGGGCATGACCCTGATAACAGACGACAACGAAGTCGCAGTCGTGAAGCTGTATTACGCAGAAGAAGAACTCTACCGCGAGGGATTCAAGCGGTTCGAGGACGCGCCGGACGACCTGAGCGGCGAGGACGCCCCCGACCCGATGATCGCGCTGTCGAACTTCCGCGAATCCGCGACGTGGGCGAACATCGTTCACCCCAAGATCCGCGCGGCGGCGGGGTACGGAGACGGCGGACACGGCACCTACCAGATCAACCGCGAGGTCGCGGTCGTCGCGGCGGGGTGTGAGGAAGACAGGCCCGCGCGTGCGGGACTTGTCACGGCGGCGGTCGTCGAGCATATTCTACTGAGCGCATGGGAACGCGGCGCGTTCGACGCGCTCGACGGGCGGGACGCTGACCCGTCGCGGATCGACAGCGCATGGCACGACACGCCCTCGGTGCGGGGTGAGGACTGATGCCCGGGCCGGCGTATTGGCGCGATCAGCTGTCGGCGTTCCTGACCCGTCAGTCGGGCTTCGAGCGCGGCACGTTCATCATCAACGACGCCGACGCCGAGCGGCACCCGTTCGACGCGCTGCTCGTCGTTCGGACCCGGAACGATCGAAACGGCACCCGCGAACAACTCCGCCGACTCGCCACCCGCGCCCGGCGGTGTGGGTTCGTCGTGATCTCGTCGTTCGGGATCTCGGCGTCCCTGTATATCTGCGACCGCGACCCGCTGGCGTACAGCTACCACAGCAATCACGAGGGCATCATCGGCGAGGCGGAGCCATGACCGCCGAGGTAGGCGGCTACTGTGGTCGGTGCGGTGAGTGGTTGTCGCTGCGCGAGATGCGCCACATCCTCGGGGGCCGCCCCTACTGCGGCGACTGCGCCCCGAAGGTGCGCGATGCGCGGGGGTGGGCATGACCCGCGATCACGACTGCCTCGAACACCTGCTCGACCGCCCGGACGATCCGAACCTCCCCCGTCACATCTCGCTCATGGAGTGCGACGTGTGCGGCGAGTGGTTCGAGCGCGACCACCGCTACGGCGAGATCGCCCCCGCCGAATAACGCCGCCACAACCCTTCTGCCGCCCGTTTCCACTTGAAACCACCCATACCTTTATAACAATAACACCCGTACGTTAGGGTGGGTATGACCCGAAGCGACAACAGGCAGACGTTGGCGGATCGCGCGGCGAGAACGGCGGAACAGATCGAAGATTGGGAACCGGACGAGGATACGCGCACGTTCTTCGAGGATTTCGCGGCGACCGAGTTCGGCGCGGAGATCGATGGTGACTGTGTTGTACGTGACGCGTGGATCGTCCTCCAGCCCGGCAGCCCTCGCGTGGAGTTCTCCCCCGATCTGTCCAATCGCTGTCGGTGGGGGACCGTCACGGTGTACGGCAACGACGACAAGCACACGACCCACGTCAACCCCTGCGAGGGGATGGACTGGGCCGCTGATGAAGTGCGCTCGAACTACCGCCACGCCGACCGGGTGGAGCTATGAGCGAGTACGACGGGGTGGACAGCGCACGCACGGAACACTCGATCGAGTGGACCGCGTCACTCACCTACGGCGGGCACCTGTGGGCGGAGTCCTGCCCCTACTGCGGTAACGATCGGGTGTTCAATATCACCTACGAGGAGACGGCGCAAGTCGTCACGTCCGGCGTGGAGAGCGAGGACAACCCCGACCAGGCCCGCTATGAGCCGGACGATCGCGGCGCGTCCCGGCTGCAGCGCGTGACCTGCAACAGCTGTTACGCGGTCCTGCTCGACCGACAGACGCCGCAGAACGAGGGGCCACGCCCATGAGCCACGGATCGCACTACTTCGACGCGCCCGAGGGGTACGAGATGACGGACGACACCCGCGACCTCGCCGAGACGCTGGCGCGGTCGGCGGCGGCCTGCGTCCATGCGTACGGCCCGGATCACATCGCCGTATGGGACGAGCGGGCGAACCGATTCGCGGCGGGG
>Ga0207421_10005169_pt1 | contig 14759 bp, 12 predicted proteins | sample SodLakKL_010_SED_4_FD_187542 | JGI IMG/M metagenome (GOLD analysis project Ga0207421, IMG submission 187542) | Alkaline sediment microbial communities from Lake Tanatar, Kulunda Steppe, Russia - 8KL_010_SED (SPAdes) (version 2) | ecosystem: Environmental > Aquatic > Non-marine Saline and...
GTGCCACCAGGTCAATATCTTTGTTTATTTTACTGCCCAGGCTCTTTCCTATTACTTTGCGGACCTGATGCACATTTTTTCCGTTCAAAATGCTATCTGCACGGGCAAAGTAAACGTATTCAAAAATACAGAAGGATTTCTTTGTTTTTCGTCCGTCTTGTGTTGTAAAAGAGTTCAGTTCTCCTCCTGAAGATATTACAATTTCACCGGGTTGCACTTCTCTTAAATATTTGGCCCCCACAGTATCCAGAGCACAGGTTTCTGATGCAAATATATTGGCATTGCCCAGCCGACCAATGCAAAGTGGCCGAAAGCCATGAGGATCACGGAACGCTACTACTTTTTCTTGATCCATTACTGCTGCGGAATATGCTCCACCGGATATTTCCATAAATTCGGTTATTGTATCAGTAATGTGCTGGCGGCGGTTACGGTAAATATGAGCAAGCAAAATTTCGGTGTCTGAAGTGCTGAGGAATATTTGCCCCTGTTCCAGGAGTTCCTGCCAAAGTGCTGAACTGTTGAAGAGGTTGCCGTTATGGGCTAGCGCGAAGCTATAGCCATCTGCGGAATGAGCTATTAAGGGCTGGGCATTGCTAAGACTGCTTGAACCGGTAGTGGAATATCGCACGTGCCCAAGGATGGATTTAGCATTGATTTCAGACATTTCTTTCTGGGAGAAGACCTGGCCAACTAACCCCATGCCTTTTCTTGTCTGTAAGCCTTTAGAGTCAGCAAAAGATATGCCTGTGCTTTCCTGGCCCCGGTGCTGCAAACTTTGTAAGCCGAACATAGCTATTTCAGCAGCCGACATATTTCCCCGGTGGTTCTCAATGGCAAAGATCCCGCAGCAATCTCGGGGAGTTTCCAGCATTGATTTTTGGAGAGGCGCCTGAAATTCCTTTTTTAACAGATGGTCTGGTAACAATGAAAATTCTCCTTTTAAATTTAGCTTGGAGAAGTTAAATATTATATGCATGGCTTTCTTCTATAAATTATACCTATTATCCATCCTTTTGACCAGAAAACACTTTCCGCATAATGAAAAGTTTTTCTGCATAAATAGTTTGACAGGAGGCTGTGGTTGAGAATATAATTAAATCAGTGTGATGATTTAGAATGTCATTCCATAATACGGGATAATCTCGGCGGTACAGCTTTACGAGCTTATGTCATGATGTTTGGGTTTTTCTACTGCTCAATATTTTTATTGAATAGAGAGGGGGAGAAGGTTTGGAAAAGGCAGGGGTTCTTTACGAAGGGAAGGCTAAAAAAATTTTTGAAACTTCTGAGCCTGGATATTTATGGGTAGAGTTTAAGGATGATACTACGGCTTTTGACGGCTTGAAAAAAGAGTTGTTGGATGATAAGGGAGCGCTTAATAATCAAATTTCTTCTATTTTTCTTGAACTTTTGGCCGCAAATGGGATTGCCACCCACTATGAAAGGCTTCTGGATGACAAAAATATGCTGGTTAAAAGGCTTCATATTATTCCCGTAGAAGTCATTGTTCGTAATATTGTAGCCGGAAGTATGAGCAAAAGGCTGGGTGTTCCGGAAGGAACTCGTTTAAAGCAACCGGTAATTGAATACTGCCTTAAAAGTGACGAACTGCATGATCCCATGATTAACCTGCACCATATATATGCCCTGGAGCTTGCTAGTGAAGAAGAAATGAAAAGTATTCAGGAGCAAACGTATCTTATCAATGATGTACTGGTGCCCTATCTGGAGGGAAGAGGTATTGCCCTGGTAGATTTTAAGCTGGAGTTTGGACGTCATTCGCAGGAGGGGGTTATCCTGGGAGATGAGATAACACCGGATTCATGCCGATTTTGGGACATTTCAAGTGGCGAAAAGATGGATAAGGACAGGTTCCGGAGAGATTTGGGCGGTGTTACGGAAGCATACCGGGAGATTCTGAAACGTCTTAAAGAGGGTGAAAGTTGATGAGGTGGAAAGCAAGGGTAGAAATTACTTTAAAAAAAGTGATTAATGACCCTCAGGGAGCAACGGTGGAAAATGCCCTGAATACTATGGATTATAAGAGTGTGGAGCGGGTGAGGGTAGGTAAGTATCTGGAGTTATATCTTGCCGGTTTAAGTGAATATGAAGCCGGGCATCAGGTAGAGGAGATGTGCCAGAAACTACTGGCCAACCCCGTCATCGAAGAATATTCATTTACCTTGGAACCCCTTGTGGAAAATAAGATAACGGAGTGATTTTTTCTAATGAAATTTGGTGTAGTGGTATTTCCAGGTTCTAACTGTGATGTGGATGTCTACTACTTGTTACGAGATGTACTGGAAGGTGATGTGGAATACATCTGGCATAAAGAAAGCGAACTACATCGGTTTGATGCCATAATTCTCCCCGGGGGATTCTCCTACGGGGATTATTTGCGACCGGGGGCAATTGCTCGGTTTTCACCTGTTATGCAATCGCTGCAAGATTTTGTTGAAAAGGGCAAGCTGGTGCTGGGCATATGCAACGGCTTCCAAATACTTGCCGAAGCAGAAATGCTACCCGGAGCCTTTTGCCGGAACACCCATTTGCAGTTCAGGTGCAGTTATGTTTATTTAAAAGTAGAAAACACAAACCTTCCTTTTACTAGAGAAGTAGGTACGGGCCAGCTTTTGCAAATGCCGGTTGCTAATGCTGACGGAAACTATTATGTAGATGAGGTGCAATTGAAAAATATGCACCAAAATGGTCAGGTGGTTTTCCGCTATGTGGATAAATGGGGAGAAAATTCTCCTGCGGCTAATCCATCGGGGGCACTGGCGAATATAGCCGGTGTTTGTAACAAGCGGGGTAATGTTTTGGGGATGATGCCTCACCCCGAAAGAGCCGCTGATACTTTGCTTGGATCGGAAGACGGGCTATTAATTTTTGATTCTATGCTGAAGTATTTAGCTGCAGGAAAGGGGTAACCGGAGAATGGAAGATGCAGTGTATCAACAAATGGGGTTAAAAGAGGACGAATATAAGAAGATTTTAGATGCACTTGGCAGGGAGCCCAATTTTACCGAATTAGGAATGTTCGCTGTAATGTGGTCGGAACACTGCAGTTACAAACATTCTCGCAAGATTTTGAGTCAATTTCCAGTAGAGGGAGAAGGAGTGCTGCAGGGGCCCGGTGAAAATGCCGGGGTCATAGATATCGGAGAAGGAATGGCAGTAGCTTTTAAGATAGAAAGCCATAACCATCCATCCTCAATAGAGCCTTACCAGGGAGCAGCTACCGGTGTGGGTGGTATACTCAGGGATATTTTTACCATGGGTGCTCAGCCTGTAGCACTATTGAATTCACTACGTTTCGGGCCCCTGGATGACCCGCGAACCTCCTTTTTAATTGACCGAGTGGTGGAGGGAATCGGGGGATACGGTAACTGCGTGGGAATACCTACGGTAGCCGGAGAAATATACTTTGAAGAATGTTACCGGAAAAACCCATTGGTTAACGCTATGGCGGTGGGTGTGCTTCCGGTGGAGATGCTTTCCAAGGGAGCTGCATCTGAAGCAGGAAACCTGGTGGTTCTGGTGGGGGCCAGAACCGGGCGTGACGGGATTCATGGTGTGACTTTTGCCTCGGAAGAACTAAACGATAATTCAGAAGAAAAGCGTCCTTCAGTTCAGGTAGGAGACCCTTTTATGGAAAAGCTCTTAATGGAAGCTTGCCTGGAAGCAGTGAGAAAAAAATTAGTAATGGGAATGCAGGACCTGGGCGGGGCGGGACTTACCTGTGCGGTTACCGAAATGGCCAGCCGGGGAGGAGCAGGGATGGAAATTAACCTGGACCGGGTACCCTGCCGGGAAGAGGCCATGAATGCTTATGAAATTATGCTTTCAGAATCTCAGGAGCGCATGCTTTTAGCAGTAAAAGATCAGAATTTAGAAGCATTGCAAGAAATTTTTGAACGCTGGGAACTGCCTTATGCAGTAATTGGCCGGGTTACCGATGACGGAATGGTGAGGGCTTGGCACCAGGGCGAAATAGTAATTTCCGTTCCGGCCGCATCAGTAGCTGAAGGGGCACCGGCGTACAAACCTGTTAGCCGGGAACCGGCATATTATAAAAAAAGGCGTTCTTTTCAGGAAGTAGCACTGACGCCACCTGAAGATTATCACGAGGCCCTTTTAAAGGTTTTGTTTTCACCTTCGGTAGCATCAAAAGAATGGGCCTGGAAACGCTATGATCACATGGTTCGTACCTCAACAGTTTTGCTGCCGGGAGATGGTGATGCAGGTGTTTTGCGGATGCGAGGAACCAACAAGGGGCTTGCAGTTACAGTGGATGGAAATGGTCGTAAGGTTTACCTTGACCCCTACCGGGGTGGAATGCTGGCCGTAGCAGAAGCAACCCGAAATATTTCTTGCACCGGAGCGAAGCCTCTGGGCATAACCGATTGTTTGAATTTTGGAAGCCCGGAAAACCCGGAAATCTACTGGCAATTTGAAGAGGCAGTCCAGGGGATGGCAGAAGCCTGTAAAGTTCTTGGTGTCCCGGTGGTTAGCGGCAATGTGAGTTTTTATAACGAAGCTGAGCAATCAAGCATCTATCCTACTCCGGTAGTGGGGGCAGTGGGATTACTGGAGGATGTCTCGGCTTGTTTGTCAATGGGATTTAAAAAGGAGGGGGACCTGGTAGCCTTATTAGGAAACGGTGATCTGTCCCTGGGAGGCAGCGAATTTCTCAAAGTAGTTCACGGGGAAGTAGCCGGCAGAATTCCTGATCTAATCCCCCTGCAAGAAAAGCTTTTGCAAGCACTTATCTGCAAATTAGCCCACCAGGGTGTGCTTTCATCGGCTCACGATATCTCCGATGGAGGTCTGGGTGTGGCGCTTGCAGAATGCTGTATGGCTGGTGGTTTGGGTGCGGACCTGGCTATTTCTAATGAGGGCATGCGCCCGGATCAACTCCTTTTCGGGGAGGGACCGTCGAGAGTTTTGGTTTCACTTCCGGAAGAAAATCTTGAAAGACTGGAAAAGATAGCCGGGGATTACAACGTGCCCCTGGTTGTTTGGGGGAAAGTCCAGGCAAACAATTTAAGAGTGAAATTATCCAGCGGAGAAACTCTGCTTAATATGCCCCTTTCGCAATTCACCTAATTTTTTCTATAAAAATGCACAATCTTATGCTAAAATATTTTTGGGTTGCTTAAGAAAGTTTCAGGCAATTTATTGGTTTATTTATTTAATACCTCAAGCACAAGGGCTAAAGGGGAAGCAAAAATTGAGTTATTTGCAGAATAACCCGGCAATAGATTCTATCAAAAAGGCAACTCAGATATTACTGTCTGGAGCAAATGGCCTCCTAGGAAGCAAAATACCGGAAAAACTAAGCTATCCGGCTGAACTAGGTTTCCGTTACCAGGGGGAAAATGTTAGCTCTTCTGAACTTGCTTATATACTTAACAAGCAAAAAGGAAGGAAAAAACAAGAGTTAATGGTTTTCACCCACGGGCTCATGGTGGATGATACCTGCTGGTATGGCATCAATTTTAGCATGCCCGGCGCTTTCGAAAGCAATTTTGGGATTTCCACGGTTAACATTTATTACAATACAGGGCGGCATATATGGCAAAATGGCCGGGACTTAGCTTTGGCGCTGGAGAATTTATATAATAATTTACCCGATACTACTTTAAAATTACACATGGTTGGTTTCAGCATGGGAGGCCTTGTTACTCATTCAGCGCTGAGTTACGCTTATGAAAATAATTTTAACTTTATAAATCATCTAGATAAAGTATTTTTAATTGCTACTCCGCATCGCGGAGCCCCCCTTGAAAAGATTGCGCAGGGGTTGCGGCTATTTCTAGATGAGCTACCTGAATACCTGCCTATCAAATATGTCGGCAAGGGTTTGAAGAAAATCTTTCAAAACATAAAAATTGATGACAAAACCTCCCTTTCACCGGTAGGGGATACTTCAGATTTCTTTATCAGAGAGCTACCCAGTTTTTATATCAGGCTCCCGGGTTACATAGTGGATTTTCGTAGCGAAGGTATTTTAGATTTAAGACACGGTTATATTTCCGAAGAAGAATCCAGGCAAGATAAAGAGGGAGGAGGCTTAAAATCCTATAAAAAACCCATACCCGCTCTGCCTTGGGTAAGGTATTACGCTGTGACAGGCTCAATATTCAACTTATCTACAGAAGATCCTTCCACCCTTAGCAACGATGGCATGCTTACTTCTGCCAGTGCAGCTAACATTGGCCCCGACGACAACTTCTTTTTCGTCGAAAACAACCGTTACAAAAGATTGCCGGGGTTAAGCCATTTTGTCTTGCCTTATAGTTCAAAAGTATATGAAGTTCTATCCCGATGGTTCAAAGAATAATAATTGCATCGTTACCCGCACGAATATATATGAAAAGGATATTATATTGAAACTTAGAACCCCATGGTGCAAGATTTATTTTAATTTAAACACTATAAGGAGCCTCCATGAAACAAGACATTCTTCTTTGTGATTTGGATGCTTTTTTTGCTTCGGTAGAGCAGTTGGATAACCCCGAGTTGCAAGGGGCGCCTTTGCTCATAGGAGGCGACCCTAAAGGGCGGGGCGTTGTATCTACCTGTTCTTACGAGGCCCGGAAATTTGGTGTTCGCTCGGCCATGCCCATGCGAAAGGCAGTGGAGTTATGCCCTCATGCTACAGTGCTACCGCCGAACATGAATAGGTATAAAGAGGTTTCGCGGCAGGTCCTTGAGGTGTTTCAAGACTTCACTCCCGATATTTTGCCGGTATCCATAGATGAGGCATACCTGGGCGTAAACCCCGGAAGTGGCTATAAGATTGCTGAGGAAATTCGCAGTAGAATCCGCAAAGATTTGGCCTTGCCTATTAGTATTGGAGTATCGGTAAACATGTTGCTGGCTAAAATTGCCTGTGAAATGGCAAAGCCAGATAACTTAAAAGCTATTTGGCCTGAAGATGTTCAGGAATTACTGTGGCCTTTGCCGGTGGAAAAGCTACCGGGTGTGGGCCCTGCAGCTAAGGAGAAATTAAATAAAATTGGCATTAAAACAATCGAAGATCTTGCCCACTTTCCTGAAGATAAGCTTGTTAAACTGTTAGGTAACAATGCCACCACCTTAAAGAAATATGCCCAAGGCTACGACAACCGTCAAATTGTTGATTCCGGGGAAAGAAAGTCAATCTCGAAAGAACGGACATTCTCCCAGGATATAACTAATCGCGATCAAATAATTAATACCCTGCTGGAACTCTCGGAAGAAGTAGGTTATCGCCTGCGCTCGCAGGGCTTACAGGCTAGGACAATATCCATAAAAATTAGATATGCCGACTTTACCACCATAACCAGAGATAAAACTTTGCAGGAGGCTACTGCATTGGATTCTGTAATTTTCAACTCCGCCCGAGAGCTTTTTGTCAAATACGGGGGCAGGCCACCCTGGCGGCTGGTAGGGGTAAAACTATCAGGTTTGGAAAACTGGAAGCAGCTTAGTTTACTGACGCCTGAACCGGAAATAGATAAAGAGAAAAAGGTTACCCGCATAAAGGACGAGCTAAGAGATAAGTATGGCCGGGGAGTATTATATACTGCCAAGCGCCTTAAAAAGAAGTAATTTGTTTGGTTTGCGATGCATTTTTTGCAACAATAGTAATGTCTGTTATAATAAGTACATAATTTAACAAAACATTTACTGGAGGAGTAATTATGAGCCGGGAGTTAATCAATATTGACATTGAACATATCCGTGAATTAATTTTACCAGCACTTAAATCACAAGAGCGGGTAGCGGGAGCATATCTATTTGGCTCAGCTTTGGAAATGTGCCGTCCCGACAGTGACATTGATTTGGCAATTTTGTTGAAACCGGAGAAAATCACAGAAGAACAGGCGGAAATAGAAACTGAAACCATTTTACAGAAATTGCCTTCAGTACAAAACCATTCTTATGACTTAATTATTCTTAATAGGGTTTCAGCTATATTTGCTTATAAAATTATTACTCAAGGCAAGTTAATTTATACCGGTGATGAAGATTTCATCACCAGCTTTATGGAAAAAACAAGTCGAATGCATGCAGAAAACTATCCTCGTTATCGACGGGCTCTAAAAGAAATTGCTAGGAGTTGAATTTATGCGCATTGATTCTGATAGGGTGTTCCAGAAAATAGCTTTTATAAAAGAACAGATGGATGACATCAACAAATTAATTACAAGTAAAGGTTATCAGGAAATAGCAAATGACAAGCTATTGATAAAGGGAGTTAAGTATTCTTTGCAAACAGCTATTGAGGCCATAATTGACATAGCATACCACATAGCCGCCAAACAGTATAACCAAGCACCTGAAGATGCCAGAAATGCCTTTCTGATATTAAAAAAGAATGGGATCATTGATGATAATGACTATAATGATTTTTGCCGAATGGTTGGTTTTAGAAACAGAATGGTACATCTATACGAAGATGTATCTGATGAACGAATTTACGAATTTTGCACCTCCAATTTAAGTGACTTTGAAACTTTTATAGAAAAGATTCAATCTATAGTTTCTAACGACTAGCCATTAATTGAACAAAGCGGCGAATCCAAATTATAATTCCCACCAGGAGCGCAACTCCAAGAATGAACCAAGTGTAAAACGGGATGGTCCAAACCTGGTTCATGCGGCCCGAGATTTCGGCATAACTGGCCGGTATTTCCGGCACCCCGTCTTCTCCCGGCGGCTGCATGGCGGCATATTCCACCAGTGCCTGCCAAGCCTTAACTTCGTTCCCTTCACTGTCGTAGACCACTGCATCTTCGGCGATATCGCCTTCATCGTCCATATACCGAATAGGATTGCCTTCACTGTCTTTGGGGGTGACTCCTACGTTGGGAAAGAATTCTACTGCTCTTTCCAATGTTGGCAAGTGATAAAGCACGGAGGCTTCAGTAACTACCTTATATAATTCATCATCTTCCTCTTGCAAGGGAGTGTAATCATCATCTTTGTCATGCACGGTTTGAATACCTTCCCCGGTATACCATTCGGCATTGAGTACTGTCCTTAAAGAAGGCAACGGGGTGCTATCAAGGTATACTCCAAATATATCAAAAGGAAGCTCTATCAGTACGGCGCGGTTAGGATCATAATCCAGGCGCAACCCTGAAAAATGGGGGTATCCCTTATCTCCCAGCAAATCTGAGAAGGTTATATAGTGAAAGATCTCCATTACACGGCGTACCTCCTCGCCGGTGAGATAAAAACTAACCAGCGGATGGCCGGGTAAAAGGTCCGGCCCTGTTCCGGTGAGGGGGATATCGGCTATATCTTTAAAAGTTATTTCACCGGGCCCCAAATTGCCGCTGCATATCCCATCAGGCACCAGGGAAAAATCAATGTCTTCTTCCAGTTTTTCTGCACCGACTACCCGAAAAGCATCTGCTGCAAAATTTCCCATGACGGATTCCTGCTTATAAGCGGTGGTAAGCTCAAAATCAGAACGGGCAACTTTATCTTCCAGGCTTGTGTATTGGCCCCCGGTGAGTTCTGCCACTGCCTGATCAAGTTTATGATAAAAGTAAGATAAAGTTTCTGCGGTGTCCTCATCTTTCTCTATAGAATCATCCAGGGGAAGGTGGTAGGGAGTGCCGGTTTCTTCATTCAGTAACTCCACTGTGCCGCTGGATGGATGATACGCCAACTCCAGCATACACAGATGTTCCAGATATGCAGAGGTCTGAATTATAATGGTGTCATTTTCAAAAGCGGGATCGAAAGTCCTGTGTATGTGGCCTCCCAGCAGAATATCAATTCCATCTACAGAGGATGCTAACTCTATATTTTTATCAAAGTCATCGTGAACTATGGCGATAATCAAATCAACGCCTGCTTCTTCAAAGTTGGCCACTTTTTCTTTGGCTATTTCATGGGGATCGGGAACCTCAACCGGTCCCTTCTTAAAAAGGTCAAACCCTATGGTTCCTCTGCCGTGAAAGCCCATAAAACCTATAGTTAAGCCGTTATCCAGTTCTTTGATGTGGTTTTGATTAAATAGTCCGGGCTGGGCCAGGGGATGATCCTCCGGTGGCTTGGTGTTAGAAGCAACAACCACCGGTCTTAGATCCTCACCGGGATAACCGGCGTTTTTAAGCATTTGGGCCAGTCCCCGCGAACCAAGATCAAACTCATGATTGCCTAAAGTGGCTACATCATAGCCCACTTCCCGCATCATTTTTAACTCCGCAGCGCTGCCCATGATATTCAGCCAGCTGTATATGCGAGGGCTGATAAAATCGCCGCCGTCTGTCATCAAAACTGGTTCTCCGTCGGCTTCCTTATCTTCCTTTATTTCGTTAACTGCTCCGGCTAAAATAGGAAAGCGATCGATGCGAGCGTGAATGTCATTGGTATGTAAAATCGTAAAATGCTTTACTGCACTTTCTCCATCCGGGGCAGCCTGGCTCTGATCGGGGCTAATATTAATAACCGCAATATATAAAATTATACAAAACACCATTAAAAAACCAAATAATTGCCGGTAAAACATAATAACTCCTTCTCCAATCTTAAGTTAGCTTTTTAAAGCAGGAAAAGTGGCCATTGGTATTTAACTATTAAAAGATAAGGCCTTTTTCGTGTTCACTCCTTACAATCCGGGGGCCGGTTATGCCTGTTTATCAACCGGAGGCTTTTTCTATAGTTTCGGCAATAACGTCTTCCAGCATGTGCCGTTATATTTATTGATGATATAATTGATTAATGATATTATTTCAAGTTATTTTAAAGGTCAACCTTTTGTATATTAAAATGATAACATCTCCAAACCACTATATACAAAATGATGAGTTTGAAAGAAGACTGCTGCAATGTCGCTGAACTAAAACACTTATCATGAAAGCGTACATACCCTTAAAAGCAAGAAATATAATATGCCCAAGTGTGGACTATCCGCTCATCTCCATCTTACTAGAGGAGGAATACGAAATGTTATATTTGCCTAAATGAGATAAAATAAGATTTAAAATGAGCAATAAATAAAGATAGATTACATTATATTTTAAATGTATCATAAATATTACGCTGGGTGATAAGTTTCAGAGCATGAAAATATACTTTATAATGAACGTTAAGAGTTCTTTAGTAGATAAACTAGGAAAGGAGGGGGGGGGTAGCTTGGGAAGGGTTTATGGGCGTGTCGGCGGAAAGGTAGATGGATATAGCCTGGATGTTAGCCAGGAAGGGTACCAAGTTACAGGGCGTCTTGGCGGTCGCCGCATTGGAGAGGACATTTATCTGGAAATTTCCCCGGCTAGAGATCATATTTCAGGTCGTATAGGTGGGGAAGTCATCGGCAAAGATTTAAATTTAGTGTTAGAAAAAAGCCGTGCCTATGGACGGATAGGTGGAGAAAAAATTGGCGATGACCTGGACTTGCAAGGGGAAAATCATATAGTTGGCCGGGTAGGTGGCTCCATAATAGGCTTTAATTGCAATTTAAACGTAAATGCGGAGAAAACAAAAATTGAAGGCAGGTTGGGAGGAAGGTTTTTTGGCGCAGATGTTGATTTTAACATTGAAGGTGATTTTTCACCGATAATTGCTGCTGTCTTGGCTGTTACAGCTTATAAGATATACATAGATAGGGCTGCCGCAGGGGCTAGTGGAGGTGGTTAATATTGGAGGAAAATTGGGCAATGGAAGTCAATTCCAGTTTTTGTACGTCAAAAACCACTTAGTGAGGCAGCTTTAAAATTTTTATTTTATAGAATTACGCCGGGAAAACCTCGGACTTTAGTCGGGGGAGTCATCACTAGGCATCTTATTATTCTTTAGTTAGCTCTATTTTAATTATGTTTCTAATACTAATTACTACCTGTCCTTGACCACCAATTGGCATAACACTAATTAAGTCTTTATTAATAACTTCTCTGTTTTCATCCCCACAAATTTTTTCAAGAAACTCATCCGGATGTCCTTGGATTTTAATTTTATCGTTGTTTACCAAAGTTATTTTGGTAGCTTCCATTTTTACACCCCCTTTCATTTCCTATTTGCATATTTCGACAGAAATAACGGATTTCCTTTGCTGCCACTACAGGCGGACCCTATTGTTTTGCAGGTCATAAGTGTTTTACCAAGGCATAACCATTGCTTAAAGAAGTTTCACCCCTTTGATTCTGTACTTCAAAAAAGAGTTGTTTTCCCTTCTTATCCTCAATACGTTTTATGAGGCGGATTTTTATGTTTTCTCCGGGAAGCACCATGGCTTTAAAGCGACAGTAAAGGTTTTTAAGCGCTTCCGGTTCTCCATTGGCTTCACGGTTAATCAGTTCACGGACCGCCCTGGCCAAAGTACAGGTACCCTGAAGGATGACACCTGGAAGCCCAACGGAACGGGCGAATGCCGGGGATGTGTGGATGGCAAAAACGATATCGGTGCATCCGTCATATATATAGGGTGCTTCCGGGGCAATGTGCTCTGTCACTTCCCAGGCCGGTGAAGTTATTTCACCCGGCGAGGGCACCTCAGGCAGATTGCCTTCTCCACGCCCGTTATCGATACATTCCACTCCCCTCAGCATTCCTCCGAGGTATTCTGTGAAAACGGGTTCTCCGTGAGCATCGGTAAATGGAAACCGGAATATTATGTGGGTTCCGTTGCGCCGCGGAAGAACGCCAGCAATCTCACCTGTTGTCCACAGCCGGTCACCCGGTTTTATGGGACGGTGGAAGTGAAGGTATTCCGTATAATGTACTATTGTATACAGCAAGCCGGCGGCTTCTTTGAGGTCTATGTATTCAGTTATGTTGGAAATTACAGGCCAGCTGACCGCCGAGGCGAACATCGGATGGGCCACTAAACCCTCCGGTTGTTCATCGTTAAAGTAACGGGGATTAGGATCCCGGACAGCAGCCGCGTAGTTAGTGGTCTGGCGCCAGTCAACCTCGGTGGTATATTCTTTTAATTTCAGGCCTACCAGCTCTGAGTTGATCTGCATAGTGAGGCCTCCTGTTTTGTGTGTTATTAATAATATTTGACAAACAAGATTAGTATTCCTTTAACTAAAATATTGATGTAGAAAATTAGAAAGGAAAATGGATAAACAATAGATAGGTCAAAAACATTTTCTTCCAAACTTATTCATGTGCTATAATGAGTTTCAGCATACAATAAATTCGAAGATTTTTTTTTAATAATCATTCTGTTAATCTGAATGAAAGGGGTTAACACCGAAATGAATTGTAAAAAATTATATGCATTCAGAGCTTTGATTTTGAATGTTATTATACCGTGATTTATTCAAAAACTATTAGACAAAAACCTCTAAAGCATGTAGTGCATAAAAAGAAAGGAGTGTAGTATGGAACCAGAAAATAATGAGCATATGCAAATACTGCTAGACCACATCGACCTCCAGGTCTGGTATCTAATAGACGAAAGGACTTACGGTTTGGTGAACCAGGCCCATGCCGATTTTTTTGGTGTCCAAAAAGAAGAACTGCAAAACAAAGACCTGTATGAATTGATGTCTACCAGAGAAGAGGCGGAAAAATGCATAGCGGGCAACCTGGAAGTATTTACTCAAAAACAAAAAATTCACACTGAAGAGTTGGTTCTAAACGGCAGCGGGGAAGAGAGGTTGCTTTCCATTACCAAAACGCCTAAACTTGATCAACATGATAATGTTGAATATGTGATTTGCTCAGCCGAGGACATCACCGAACTCAAAAGGGAGGAAAGAAGGCTTACTCTATTAAGCTCCATTACCGAAAACGTTCACGATTCTATTGTGGCAACTAATACCCAATTTGGTATCATCTATTTGAACAAACAGGCGGAAGAGTTGTTCGGCTATAGCTTGGAGGAAGTGGCAGGGCAGAACCCCACCATTTTCAACGCAGAACCGGGGGCAGAAAAACTTGAACAGGAAATATTTGAAACTGTTGAGGCAGGGGGAGTCTATACTGGAGAGTGGCTGAACAGGAAAAAGGACGGCACTACCTTTATTTGCGAACATAAGATAATGCCTCTTCATGATGACAAAGGTAATATTTACGCCTACGTGGGTTTGCAAAGAGATGTCACCAGTCAAAAACAAACCGAGAACAAATTAAAAGAGAACCAGGAACTATTCAACAAGGTTTTAGAGGCCACTAATGATGGAATTTGGGATTGGAATGTGCTGACAGGGGAAGCCTACCTCAGCAACAATTATTATACTATGCTTGGTTACGCCCCGGGCGATTTTGAGCCTAACTTTGAAAATTGGCGCAGTTCACTTCACCCTGAGGACCGGGAAGGTGCGGAAAGGCAAATTGAAGAATGCTTTGCCGGCAAAAAGGATGGATATAACATAGAATTCAGAGCCAAAACCAAAGAAGGCGGATACAAATGGATACAAAGCAGGGGCAAAATTGTAGAAACTGATGAAAACGGCAACCCTACCCGGGCAGTAGGTAGTCACATAGACATCAATGAGAAAAAGGAACAGGAAGAGATGATACGCTCTATAATAAACGCGGCCCAAACCGTGGCCCTGATAGTTACCGACTTGAATTCAATAGTAAAAGAATTTAGCCCGGGTGCAGAGACTATTTTGGGCTACAGCAGAGAGGAGATTTTAGGAACTCATGTGGGACCGCTCCATAGTTCTTCAGAAGTGCAAAAATTCCCCGAGTATATTGAGAAGTTGAGGCGCAATCGAGAAGGGTTTACGATGGAAACCGAATTGGTTAGAAAGAGCGGGGAGTACTTTCCCGCTCGCTTCACCTTACAGCCACTTTTT
>Ga0207421_10005170_pt1 | contig 14757 bp, 14 predicted proteins | sample SodLakKL_010_SED_4_FD_187542 | JGI IMG/M metagenome (GOLD analysis project Ga0207421, IMG submission 187542) | Alkaline sediment microbial communities from Lake Tanatar, Kulunda Steppe, Russia - 8KL_010_SED (SPAdes) (version 2) | ecosystem: Environmental > Aquatic > Non-marine Saline and...
TACTCGGATCAGTTACCTTTGGTTACACTGGTATTTATTTTACTTTTGGAATAGAAAAAATTTCTAGTAATATGGATGGGCTAAAAGGTTCTTTATGTGCAATGTCAACTATGGTAGGAGGAAGCATTTCTCCATATGTATTTGGTTATTTAGTTGATTATACTGAAGGATATATATATTCATGGTATTTACTTCTTGCAATGCAATTAATAAATTTAACTATTTTATTAAAAATAAAGAAATGGATCTAGATTAGAGCGATTCTATGTGTTAGACTACAGATCTAGCTCAAAGAATCGCTCTCTCGGCCTCTTATAATGCAAAATTATGATGGAAACAGCGAATTTTACTAACTGGACCTCAAATTTTTCAAAGCTCCCTCTAATTCTTCATCAACAATATGGGTATAGACCATAGTCGTGCTGATATCAGAATGCCCTAATGCCTTCTGGACCAGGCGAATATTTTTTGTCTCCCTTAGGAGATCAGTTGCAAAGGTGTGGCGAAGGGTATGAGGGCTGATATCTTTATTAATGCCAGCCTTTTTTGCATACCTCTTGACCATATCCTGAATATACCTGGGGTTCATCTTGTTACCCATAGTGCCTTTGCTGGTTGAGGTAAAAATATTAGCAGGGGTCTTCCCGATCTTTTTTACCTGTCTTTCCTTCCACTTCTGGATTAAGTTTAAATCTTCTTCACCGAGCCAGAGTGTCCGGTCTTTTTTACCCTTGCCCTCTCTCACCATTAATTTTCCTGAGATCAGGTCGATATCTTTCCACTTTAAATTTATAACTTCAGATAATCTCAAACCTGTGTCGAGCATTATTTTAAGTAAAGTGTGATTTCTTTGTCCGGTGATATATCTTTCGCTTGGCTGGGCTAATAATAATTCCTGTTCTTCCTTTGTTAAGACTGCTGGTAGTTTTTTTCTGGCGATGGTGATCACTCCCCTGGATTTTTTGAATTTTATTGATAACTCGTATTTTGTATATTATACGAGTTATTTCACGTCTAAATTTATTATAAACCAGGAGAGTGGTTTTTGCAAGCAAATTACGAGTTATTTAACGAAAAGAGGTGTAGTTATTGGAATATCATGGGTTTTAAGAATATATTATATAATATTAGTATTTTATATAATTTGAGTTTAGTATTTCTTTATAATAAAAACTCCCCTGGCATATAATTAAATAAGCCAGAGGAGGGGAGAGCAAAAATAATCATTTATAATTTTTCGTTTAATAATTCTTTTATCTTTGAAATATAATTATCTCTATCTAGATTTAATTCTTCACCTGTTTTTCTAATCTGAAGTTCATATGAATTATTTTTTAATGATCTTGCACCAATAGTTATTCTTAAAGGAACACCAATTAGTTCAGCATCATTAAACTTTACACCAGCTCTTTCATCTCTATCATCAATCAAGACTTCGATATTATTCTCTTTTAATTCATTATAGACATTTTCAGCTTCTTCTTTAACTTCATCTGAGTTGCCTACAGGTAGAATAGTAACCTGGAATGGAGCAATAGGTATAGGCCAAATAATACCTTTATCATCATTATTTTGTTCAATAGCAGCTGCTACAGTTCTAGTTACACCAATACCGTAGCTACCCATAACTATAGGTTTTTCGTTGCCGTTTTCATCTAAATAAGTTGCTCCCATACTATCACTATACTTAGTTCCTAATTTAAAGATATGGCCTACCTCAATACCAGATTTAATTTCTAATTCGCCCTGACATTCTGGACATTTATCACCAGCAACAACTTTTCTAAGTGGCAAATAATCTTCAATTTCATCTAAATCTCTTTCAATATCGACATTAATATAATGATAATCTTCTTTATTTGCACCAGTTACAACATTATTTAACTCTTTAACTTTTCTATCTGCAACCACTTTTACATCTTCTTTTAAATCAACTGCACCCATAAACCCCTGTACACTGCCAAATTTCCCTGGGAATTCATCTGGATGGGCAGGCCTTAATTCTATAGCCCCTAAATGATTTTTTAACTTCACTTCATTTAGTTGGTCATCACCTCTTAGTAATGCAACTACTGGTTTCTCATCTGCAATATAAGCCATTGATTTTATCGTTTTCTCCACTGAAATATCTAACATTTCAATAAGAGATTCAATTGTTTTTGCATCTGGGGTATAAACCTCTTCAATCTCATCAATAGTTTCTTCTTTAGAGTCATTAATTTCTATAGAAGCTTCAGCTCTTTCAACATTAGCAGAATAATCACAATCAGTACAAAAAGCCAATTCATCTTCACCATTATCAGCTAATACCATGAATTCATGGGATGAAGATCCTCCCATAGCCCCACTATCAGCGTTGACTACTTTGGTATCAAGACCACATCTATCAAAGATATTTGAGTAAGTGTCATACATTACCTGATATTGTTCGTCGAGACCTTCATAATCTTTATCAAGTGTATAAGCATCCTTCATTATAAATTCTCTAGCCCTTAACAATCCAAATCTTGGCCTTATCTCGTCCCTTACTTTTGTTTGTATTTGATATAGATTATATGGTAGATCTTTATATGAACGAATCTCATCTTTTATAATATCTGCTATTACCTCTTCATGAGTGGGACCAAGGCAATATTGCCTTTTTTTTCTATCTTTAAATTTAATCATTAAAGGTCCAAAGTCTTCCCAACGGCCTGATTCTTGCCAGATTTCAGCAGTCTGCATTGCAGGCATTAAAACTTCAAGTGCTCCACTTTTATCCATTTCTTCTCTAACAATATTTTCAACTTTTTTAACCACTCTGTACCCAAGTGGTAAATAAGAATAAACTCCACTTGATAGTGCTCTCATCATTCCAGCTCTCAACATTAATTTATGACTTGCTATGTCTGCATCTGTAGGATCTTCTTTTAACGTAGGCATATAGTATTTTGATAGTCTCATGTTGTCACCTCTTAAATATATTTTTTTGAAATATAATTACTTGTCATTGCAGAAAGCATTGAACCATAACCTAATTCAAATGTTATATTATCTCCAACTTTTAAATCCTTTTCTGAATCAGTTACATCTAATAATAAGTGATCACTGCTAGCACCTATTATTTCAACTCCATTTAATATAGGTGTTAGTCCATTAATTCTAACATCCTGTCTTCCAACTTTCAAAATAGCTCTTAATCTTATTCCTTTATCTTCAAAAGATGGTTTTCCTCCAAAAGCATCATAACCAATTGTACCAGTAGGCACTGAAGGTTTTTCTTTTAATTCAATAATTGGAGCTGATAATGTTATGTTCTGTTTATTAAAACCAGGTAAATCTCTCTGGTGCGTGGCGTCAGTTCCTTGCATTATTCCTTCGCCTATTCTGAAGTTATTAACTCCTTTAGGTAATTCATTTTTTTCGAATAAAACTGTTGTTGCTGTATTACCTCCTGATATAACAGGTAATTTAATATTTAATAACTTTTCAAGTTTTTCTTTTAAATCAACTAGTTTTTTAGTATTTTTATATGTAGGTAATACCCCACCATAACAACCAACATTAGTTCCTAAACCTATTACCTCAATACCAGAAAAGTTAATTGCTTGTTTAATAATATTTTCTAAATCTTCAGGCATAACTCCTTCTCTTAAATCTCCTACATCAACCATTATAATGACTTTATGTTTTTTATTGATTTTTTTTGCTGCTTCAGATAAACTTTTCATACTTTTTAATTCAGAGTTTAAAGATATGTCGGCATATTTAACTGTTCTTTCTGCATCATTTGGGTCAGGCAACCTTAGCAATAATGTTTCTACTTCAAAATTAGTATCTTTTATCTTTTTTAAGTTTTCTATTCTGGAATCAGCTAGTTGTGTTAAGCCGCCATTAATAAAAGCTTCTATAATCTTAATATCTCCTGCTGAACCCTTTACTACGCCTGAAACTTTAATGCTATTATCACTACAGATTTTTTTCATTTGCTTAGCATTTTCTTTTATTTTATCTAGATATATATTTACAGCCGGGTATTTTTGCATCGTTAATTTCCTCCTATTGTAACTTAATTATATTAATATATAATTTCTAAAACCCCTGTAAAAACAGGGGTTTTAGTTTGATATTTTAATAGTTAATCATTTAAGCAGCCTCAGTTTCAACCTCTTTCTTTCTGCCAGTATTTGCTAATCCGTCTTTGAATAGGGAGAAACCAGTAAACGTTATTACACCGATAACTAACCAGGTTAAAACATTTAAGGGCAAGCTTACTACAAGATAAGTAGCTACAAATACTGCAGGAATACCTCCAAGTGCTAAACCTAAAGCAGCTTTATAATCTACAGCTTTATTTTTAAGGAACTTAACACTTGCAGGAGGCATCAAGAAAGCACATGAACCCATCATTATAGGGAATGCAACTCTTGGACTTAAACCTAATGCATAAACTAATGCCATGCACGGTGCATATAAGCCGATACCTAAAGTCATTAATGCTCCTAAGACAAAGTTAGCAACTACTGCAATAACTAAGCTTATACCACTAAGACCAAGGGCTTCTCCACCAGCAGGCATTAGGTCAACTTGACCTAGTAGCATGAATACTGCTGTAACTAATAGTGCTATACCCATACCTAGTTGTATTTTTTTCTCTGAGAATGAGGATACAATATCTGCTCCAAAATATGATCCTAATACAGCTGCCCCCAGCATAGAGAATAATGTTACAGGTTCAACTTCAACACTACCTATAAAAATAAATGCCATTATAATAACAGGTGCTGTATGCCCTACATTTAATGTTCCTGGAATAATTCTATCTTTAACTAAACTAGCAGTTCTAAACCATGTGGTAGTAGGTGCAAACGAACCGATTCCCAGCGTATCAAAAAAGTTAGTAACAAACCCAACTACTGTTAAATGACCAAACCTATCAAAACTCCATTCTTCTTCTTTTAAAGTCCTAAAGAATTGCACCAGATACCATACACCAAATAAACCTAAAGCTCCTAATAAAATAGTTACCATTTTAATTCACTCCTTTTTGTTTTTTTAAGCTAAGCAAAAACCATGTTTTAATGGATCTTCTGAATCTATAACAAAATTATTAAATCCAATAATATAAGCACTACCAGTAATTTCAGGAATAACTGCTTCATATTCTCCAACCATTGTTGTATCAACAACTTTACCTTCAAATAAAGTTCCGAGAATACTTTCATATACAAACTTTTCATTAAAACCAATTTTATCTTTAGCAAATAGGGTAGCTAGTTTTGCACTTGTGCCTGTACCACAGGGAGAGCGATCAAGTTGCTTTTCTCCAAAAATTACAGAGTTCTTTTTATCTGCTTCAGGATTAGTTGTATTATCAGAATAAAATTCTATAAGATCCACAGTATTAATATAATTCATTTCAGGATGCACTATCTCTATTTCATTATTTAATATTTCTCTAATTTTAATACCTAATTCAAGTAATTTATCTGAATTGTTTGGCGTAATAGAAAGATTGTGATCATCTGCATTTATTAATCCAAAAAAACTGCCACCAAAAGCTATGTCCACTTTTAATTCACCAAATTCAGGAAGATTAATAGAAATATCTTCTTTATATAAAAATGATGGTACATTAGTTAAACTAACTTTTTTAGCTTTACCGTTTTCCACTTTAACCTTAGTTTTAATTAAACCTGCTGGAGATTCAATAACAATATTAGTGTAAGGTTCTTCTGCTCTTACCATACCTGTATTAACTGCAACAGTGGCCAACCCAATAGTACCATGACCACACATATTCAGATACCCTCCACCATCCATAAATATAACACCCAAATCGGCACCTTTTTGAGTAGGTGAAACTACCACTGAGCCAAACATATCGTCATGCCCCCTTGGCTCATGCATCAATGAAGTCCTAAGGTCATCCATTTCCTGTTCTAAATACTTCTTTTTTTCTGCCATGTTATTACCAGGGATTGGTAATAATCCACCAGTTACAATTCTAGTTGGTTGTCCCATGGTGTGAGAATCAACAATATTTAAACTCCTTGCAAATTGCATATTATGAACACCCCTTCCTTAATTTTAGTTTTAATAAAGCAACTGCTTTTTTTGCATCTAGCTTATCTAGATTATTTTCTCCTACAACTTCTGTCTCTTTACCTTCTTTAGATTTATTAATATCTACTATTGTGTCCATATAATCATTCTTGACAACAAGATCGCCTTGTTTACCTATAAATGTCAGGCCAACTGTATCAATATTAATCTTACCTATCTCTTCTAAAGTATATGCGAAATCAATATGACTATTGCCCCAACTATCTAAAGAAACTATTGCCCCATCTACACCCATGGCTTCTAATGTATGAGCAGTTCTAATTGCAATAAATCTTTTTTTCTCATCATTATCAGGTATACCTGATAAAACAATACCTGCTAGATCTATTTCTTCATCATCAGAAATAATATCTAATAATGGATCTCTAAAATGGTGTAGAGTTGTTTCTTTAGTAGAAGGTCCTAACCCCATAAACACCACTCCTTTTATGTCATAGCTCTTATTGCGCCGTCTCTATATTCATTAGGTGATATAATTACTGGCCTATGGTCTAAATCAATTATTGATTTACCACCTTCAAAACCTGAAGGCTCATCAGGTAAAACTAAATTGTCTTGCATAGCACCTTGTCCGGCTAATAATTTAACTATAGCTATCTTCTTTTTATTATTGTCGTAAGCATCAACAAAAACATGTTTTTCATCATACTGATTAGGGTCTAAATTCTTTAATTTTTTTCTAATCAAATTTATATAATTGTCTATAATTTCATGAATTAATTTTATACTATCTCTTCCTTCATATAATTCATCTTCAAGTTTTATATCAATTAAGATTAAATTATCGTTATAATTAGGTGTGCCAGCTCTATCTGTCATTAAAACTTCATTTAGGTTACCTTCAGAAGAGCCAAAATCTGAAAGCTGTACTCCAGAAGTTTTAGTTCCTGTAAGTAGAACATATACACCTGTTAAGGTATGAGTTATTCCAGAACCGATTCTACCTAAAACTTTTGTCGAAATAGGTATTATATCAATTATAGTATTAATTTCTTTATTATAATTGGCCTTAACAATCTCAAGATTTATTTCAGAGATAGAGTCACTATTTATAGCGACTCTATCTGGTTTTGGAACAACTAGCTTTCTATCATTCAATGCAACTTCTTTGCCTTTAACCACATCTTCTATATGAAAGGTTTTTATAACCAACCTTCTTAATTCATCTCTCATGAAATCACTCCTGGATTTAATATTTCATTAAAACTTATGAAATATTTTATACTTTTGCGGTGTATTCATATGGTAAATCTACAATCTTTCCAGGTGTTTCAATTTCTATCATTTGCTCTAAAGTATCTTTAATAATGCTTGTCTGCATTTCTGGATCATTTGGAGCTCCAGCATTAGCTCCCATTGGTACTTTAGGAGCAACTGCCCTCGGGCTACCTGCCTGCCTTGTAACAGGTGGTAATGCAGCTATAATAATCGTCGGAATACCAACACTTTCAATCGCTCTCTGCACAATCACGGCAGAGCGGTGGCATGTTCCTCAGCCAGCGGTTAATAAAACAGCATCTACTTCATGTTCAGAAAAAATTTCAGCTGCTTTAGGACCAGTTTCTTTTTTGAACTTCTCCTGATCTCCACCTCCACCCATAAAACCAACATTTACTGGTGCTACTCCTTTAATAAAACCTTCTTCAACAAGTTCTTGCATTCTCTCAATTGGGAACATACAGTTGATGTCTTTATTAACATCCCCCTGGTCATAACCCCCATGGGTAACCATTAGTTCACTAGGGTCTATATCTCCAGGAATTTCTCTTAAGCTAAAATCACCTGCAAGATTAAACTTATCCTGGTCTTTTAAATGTACACCTGCAGCAGTTGCTAAACCAACTGTCATATTTTTTAATTCTTTAGTAACGTCTGTCCAGACTGATTTTGGTGTGATTGGGACATAAATTTCTGACTGCATCCCCTCTACAGTTGTTAACTCACTCATTTTAAATCCCCCTTAAAATTCATTTAGTTTATTAATATGATTTTTTTCTTCTGTAATTACATTTATATAACTCATCTGTAAAGATATCTTTTGACCAATTTTCAAGTCGTCTTCACAGATTACCATCCTTTTAGGCACTTTTATATTAGCCAGTCTACCTTCAATATCTACCTCAACTGAACCATCTGTTACATCCACTATTTCGCCGCCTAATTTTAATATCTCATTATGGTTCATGAATTCACCTCATTTATAGAGAAGTTTCATTTTCAACTCTTCCAATGTTCATATTCATTTTTTCTTCTATTAACTCCAGGTTGTTTTCTTTAACATGTTTATTGAACTTAGGTTCTGGAGCTTTAATTTCAATTGATACCATAGTATTTTTAAGCATCTGGATTGCTCTAATAGCATCCTCTTTACATACTGTGTTGTTAGCAAGAATTTCGTTTTCAATACCTTCTTCTGATTTATTTAAATCAATCATATTTTTCATATATTTATTACCTACAACTAGTGCTCCCTGGTTAGCACAGAAGGACATACCAACTACAGGAACATTTCTTTTTCCAACCTGTTCATGGTGACTAGCAAAATCTACGTGATTATTCCCAAAGCCTTCAGTTTGAATAATCGCTCCATCTACATCCATAGACTCTATTAGCATTCCAAGTCTTCTAGATACATAGTATTTTTCTGAATTTGCTTGTGGTGAGCCTACAAAGACTACCCCAGCAAGGTCTATTTCTTCATCATTTATTGCTTCTATAACAATTGGTTCTCTCCAATAATGCCTTGATGTTTCTTTAGTAGCAGGTCCAATACATGTCAGAGCATGGATCCCGCCATCTAAAACTTCCAATGGAGATAAGACTACAGGCAAGTTACCGAGGTCTACATTAGGTTCGCCACCTAAAATTCCTACTGGTTGATCAGGAAGTATTAAGTTATCATGCATAGCCCCTTGGCCCATAATCTCTTTTATGATTACTACTTTTTTCTTACCTTTTCTTCTATTATGAGTTAAGTCTTCAGTTAGATCTGGGTTTTGTTCTGTTTCTCTAAGAGCCTGTCTTATTTCGTCAGTAATAACGTCAGAAGCTTTATGGGCAGATAATGGACCAGGTCTTTCCATTTTACTTCCCTCTTTAATTACTACTTCTGTTTTGATTAATATGTCACCATAATCAGGGGAACCTGGTCTATTCCACATAATATTATCCTTTAGGATACCTTCAGAAGAACCAAATTCACCGATCTGATTTCCTGCTTCGTCTACACCTGTAACAACCATTACTACGCCATCGATAACTCTTGTTACTCCTTCTCCAAGTTTGCTATCTACTTTAGTAGCTATAGGTTGAACATCCATAATTGTCTCACTATAAGTTTCATATTTAGCTTCTGGAATTATCTCTAAGTCTATTGAACAAACTAAGGCATCAGCTTCTACAGCATCTTCAACTATATTTTCTTTAATATACAAAATGTTATCTTCAATTTTTGTTTCTGAGCCTAGTTCAACCTGATCAATGGAAAAATACTCTTTTGTTATTTTGCCCATCTCTACCTCTTTCACTGATTGACTATTTTGGTTTTCTGGAGCTTTATTATGATTTATTGGATTATTATTTGACTCACTATTATTTATTCTTTTATTTCCACTATTACTCATGCCAACAGGTATTGTAATATTTATATCTTTCCCCTCTCCAATGGAAATTTTTAAGTCACCATTACTTTCTCTTACATAATCATCGCTTTCATTTTTTTCAGGCTTTATCTCTTCTACAGTGTCTTCTTTACTAACATCTTTTCTTTCCTGGTAACCATTAACATTCTTTTTTGTTAATGGACTTAAAGAATCAAGGGTTTCATCTAAATTTGCACCTAATACATCTCCAATGGTTAGACAGTCATCTGACAGTTCTAATAACCCTGATGATTCTAGTTCAGGTAAAATATTAGGATCCTCTAAGTCACTTGGACTAATTTCTGTACCCTCTTCTCTTCTACAACATAGTACTGCTGGCTTGTCTGCGTATTCTTTTGCTAATTCTTTTGAAATCGACATCTATAACGCCTCCTTTTAAATTTTATGCTTTTAATTTCCTTACTAACTTAGTTCCAGTTGCTCTTAAAATATGATCAGTGCTATGATAAACAGGTACTCCCACCCGGGGAGCTACAGTCATAACTGTATTTGTTCAGTCATCGCAAGTCCCTACCAATAATGCTTTGGCTCCTTGATTCTTGAGAGCTAAAACTTTTTCAGTCTGTCCTGGACATGAGCCAGGTTTTTCACATTTATATTGGTTATTAACTTTAACCATCCGCTTACATCTTTCAATTGATGCTACCTCAGCCCCCATATCAGAAGCAATGTCTTTTAAATCATCTACTGATGCCCCACAGGAGCAGGCTAATAAACCTAGTTTTCTTTTTTCATTTGGCTGTGGCATTCCGACTAAAACACCACTTGTTACCTTTGTGATCGCACTATTTATATTTACTTTTTGATTTATATATGGACCTCCAACATAAATACTTCCTGCTGGCTCTATTAAGCCACCTACTTTTTCTATATAATCTCCTATTTTTTTTCCAAGAGGCTGATCTAAAAATACTTGCCCCTTTCTTGCTTTTTCAACTCTACCGCCAACCGTTATATCTTTTGTAATAACTGGTTTTCTTTTTTCAATTGCATTAAATATATTCTTTATTGTTTCTACGTTTTGTACTAAAGCCCCAACCTCATGAGGCAAAACGCCTGGTTCTAAGTCTATATTTAAAATTTCTCTAATTATTACTCTTTCATCTCCTGCAGGATATATATCCGGTATATATCTAATTTCAATATCCGGATATTTTGAAACAAGAGATTTTAAAGCAATTAAAGCTTTTACATTTTTATTTTTAATTGCAATATAGCCTTTATTAGCACCTGTAATATCTAAAATGTGTTCCATACCTTTAAATATAATTTCTGGATCCTCTTCTATTAACTTAATATTATGGTTCAGAATCGGTTCACATTCCGCAGCATTAGCAATTACAACACCATCTGATAAATCAACATCTAATTTGATATGAGTTGGGAACCCTGCACCACCAGCTCCAACTACACCGGCCTCTTTTACTAACTCCAATTTATTATCTTTATCAGGAATTTTTAGATAATCATTTTTATCTTGGGCTTTATCTGGTTCAATAAAAATGCTGTTGCTATCAATTTTTTTAACATGACCACTTACACTTGCATGTATATTAGCTCCAAAATTTTCAGGAATAGCAATTAACTGTCCTTTTATAACTTTATCGCCTTCATTTACTATAGATTTATTTATTTCACCTATATGCTGATTTAAATAAATTTCCAAATTACCAACACCTCCTTATGAATAATTTCACTTATATTAAAATGCAAGTCAGATGCCAACCTATGCTTAAAATAAAAAATAATAAATAAAAAAAATAGAAACCCCTGAAAACAAGGGGTTTCTAGCATGCAAAAAATATTATTAATTTTATTTGATGTTTTTAAAAATATAATATTTATTGTAAGGGAGCGGCAATAATGTCAGTTAGTTGACGCTTGTGACAGTTAATTGACACCACGAATGTTGTATAATTTCATTTTATAATATAAAGTACTCCTTGGAATTTTTAATAGATCAGAAGCTTTTTTCTTATTTCCTTTGGTTTTCTTTAATGCTTTTTTTATCTCTTGTCTTTCTAAGTCGGCCACTTTATCTTCTAAACCATAGTCTTTGTCTGCTTTAAGGTCCTGTTGGTCAATTTTATCTATTATTTTTTTAGGAAGACTATTTATATCAATAATGCCATCATTAGAAAAAGCTATCAAATGACTTATAATATTTTTTAGTTCTCTAATATTTCCTTCCCAGTCATACTTCATTAAAGCTCCAAGAACCTCAGGTTTTAGTTCGAGATTTTTTATATTATTTCTATTGCAATATTCCTGTAGAAAATGTTCTAACAATAATGGAATATCTTTTTTTCTTTTTCGCAATGGGGGTAAATTTAATTCTATAACATTTATTCTGTAATAAAGGTCTTCTCTAAACTCTCCTTTTTCAACTAAGTCTTTCAAATTTTTATTAGTAGCTGAAATTATTCTTACATTAATATCTATGTATTCTTCTCCACCAACCCTTTTAATCTGTTTTTCCTGAAGAGCTCTTAATAGTTTGGGCTGCATCGAGATTGGCATTTCACCAATTTCATCTAGAAAGAGGGTTCCGTTGTTAGCTAATTCAAAGAAACCTTTTTTACCTTTCTTTGATGCTCCTGTAAAAGCTCCCTCTACATAACCAAACATCTCACTCTCAAAAAGGTTTTCATTTATTGCACTACAATTAACAGGTATAAAATCCCCTTCTCTTTCGCTTTCTTCATGGATTGCTCTAGCAAATAATTCTTTTCCTGTTCCACTCTCACCTAATATTAAAACACCTAACTCTGTTTTAGCAACTTTTTTAGATTTTGTAATTACATTTCTAATAATTTCACTTTCGCCTATGATTTCGCTAAATCTTTTAGGCTTATCTTCTAAATTATTATCAGTTTCATCACTTCCCATACAATCATTTAATCTTTTCTGTGTTTTTTCTAATTTCCAGGCCAACTTACTTATTTCAGTTATATCTCTTTCAGTAGAAACTGCTCCAGCTAATTCGCCTTCGATATAAATAGGACGAGCACTAATAGCAACTTGAGAACCATCCCTTGGAGAATGCTTTACATTATTAAATGATCTTTTTTTATTTAATACTTCATGTAATATCGGGTTATTAAAATGTTCTTTTAATTTCTTATTTAATATATCTTCCTTCTTAATATCGTAAATTTTTTCTGCATTTTGATTCCAAAATAACACAACTCCCTGATCATCTATGATACAAACGCCTTCTTGAATATTATTTAAAACTTTATATAAATTACTATTTAATTGCTTACTCGCAGAATAGAGATTAGTTAATAAAGTTTCTTTTCTTATAATACCAACTAATTCTCCTTCATATATAACAGGTAATCGACCAATTTTATTTCTTATCATATATTGCCTTGCTCTTGTTACTTTAGTATCCGGCGATACAGACAATATATTTTTATTTAAATTAAGTTTTTTAACATTCAAATAAGAAGATATATTTTCAAATGTTACAATATCAATAATTTCTCCCTCTTTGTCAACAACTAATATTTCTTCTTTATTATTTTTAAGTAGTAACTCAATTAATCTATTTATATTGGTTGGATGCTCTATTGTTAAAATGTCTTTATCCATTATATCCTTAACTTCTAATTTATATAATAAAGAAAGCATTTAATTCCCCCTGTATTAATAATTATGTTCACAATTCATATTATAACAGACAAAAAGAAATAATTCACTATTTGAGTGACAAAATTATCTTTTTTTTACTAAATAAAACCACCGAAAGGTGGTTTTAATAATGATTTTTTCAATCAAAAATCACGGAAAAAATTTAAATATTTTTCTCTTATATATTCTTAAATACTTTCTCCTGGTGTCCCGAAACAATCTAAACTTTCTTATTCATCCTATTTTACGAAGGATTATTTATAAGATTAAAGCAAAACCTATTAAATAAAAAATAACTATCGGGATTAAGAAAATTGAATAGTAACAATTCCATTTGCTTTTTAAAAACAAAAATTTAATCATAAATATTAAAAAAGTTATTCCAGTTAAAGTGATTGCATTTATTATAAACAAATAACCAATTAAATTATTTGGACTAATATTTTCAGGTCGAACACTATAACCTAAAACATTTCCTAATATAAGAGCTAAAACAGCCACCACAATAGCGACTATCTGAATAATATTAATATATATATTTTCTATTTCACTTTTAATTTTAGGAATTTCTTTTTTCATATTATACATTTCTTTAGGTGAAGCTCCCACAATATCTTTAGGATTATCTTTAGTCATATTTCCTCCTCCTCCTCCTTAAATTTTTAGATTATAATTTAATCCTTATTTAATTTTTTCTCTAACCTTTCTAACCTACCCTCAAAACCAGCTTTAGAAGTATCTCTTAAATTATATTTTATTGCTTTTTTACAAATATCTATTGCTTTTTTATATTCACCTTTTTTTTCATATATTATAGCTAATCTTTGAAATGAAGGTATTTTTGTATCTTCATTTATAACATCAGTATCCATTTTTATTAATTTATCTTCATATAACTCAATATCTTTTTTGCATATTTCAATACACTTATTTAAAAATTTCTCATCATCTCTTTGTTTATAATATAGTTTAATTAAACTGTTATAAATAAAATGTAGATTTTCTGCGTTTTTATTATATTCTAAAGCTTTATCCAAAAGTTTTTGAGATAACTCAAATTCTTTATCTTTAAGTGCACATTCTGCTTTTGAAGTCAAAAAATTATCAGCTGTAAAAGTAGTATTACTTATTTTATAATCTGGATCATCTATTTCATATTTAGTATTTACATTGAGTGCTTGTTTGCTATATTCTCTAATTTTATTTCTTTCTTCTTCTGATAACTCTTTCCAAAACCCCAACAAATCTAATTCTTTAATATAGCCACCATATTTATCTTTGCTACCAAATATTTTTTTTAAAAAACCCATTTATAACCCTCCTTATAAAAATAACCTTCATAAAACTCTAATTA
>Ga0207421_10005172_pt1 | contig 14756 bp, 12 predicted proteins | sample SodLakKL_010_SED_4_FD_187542 | JGI IMG/M metagenome (GOLD analysis project Ga0207421, IMG submission 187542) | Alkaline sediment microbial communities from Lake Tanatar, Kulunda Steppe, Russia - 8KL_010_SED (SPAdes) (version 2) | ecosystem: Environmental > Aquatic > Non-marine Saline and...
CTTTGTCTTTTTCTTGTTCTACAATCACTTCTGGAGCAGAGACTACAAGAGTCTGCAACACTCTAAAATTTACGTCATCCCATTCAGACTTAAGGCCCACTCTTGAAGTAGCTCTTACAAACGCTTTAAGATCAGCGGCTACAGGAAGGTATTCGTCAATCCGTACAGACTGTCTTTGTCTGTCAATAACTTCACCTGATTGCCAAACAGACACATCTTCTTCTACGTCAAAGTCTTCTTTTTCTGTGTCTCGTCTGTGAAAGACTTTCACTTCATAAGTCTGTTGAGGATGCTCAGACTCGTTACTGTAATCCCAAGCAATAACTACACTGTCTGTGTCAGACACAAAAACTTTATCTTCTTCGGGCTCTTGAATAGACACCACAGGGGCGTGCGCCGTGTCAAGAGTAAACTCTGACGTATAATCCCCTGCTTCTCCGTCTAAGTCTTTGGTAGCAATCGACCAAAGATACGATCTTCCGTTGCTCCAAGCCGAAGAATCAAAAGTGTATTGTTGGTCGCTAGACTCGTTAAAGTGTTCTTCGCTAACCCAGGTTTCGGAGTCAGCGTCCCACCACTCTTCTGAACCGTTGTCGTCTTCTCTACGCTTGAGAGCCCACGCAGACTGCGACTCTGCTAAGTTACTGTGCTGAAACTCCCACTCGAAAGTAATAGGGTAGTCAGCATCAATGTATTCAGTGGTGCTAGGTCTAATTACGTTTGGAGCAAGCGTTCCCATTATCTAACCCTTACCCCTCTGCCTCTAAGCGTCTCGATAAGTTCGTCGTCGTGTTCCTTGAGCTGTTGTCTCACAGCTTGTCTTACGCTCTCGCTATCAGCGTCCGGCGCGATGCTAATGTTGTACGTCGGCTTGTACTCCAAGTTAGTAGTACCGCCGCCAGACTCGCTGATCTGTTCAATTTGCTTAGCAAAGCTCCTAGCACCCTGCGGCAGAGGCACCACAGCCTCGTCGTAGTGACCCTCACCAATGTTGGCGAGGATACCCCCTGTGGTGGCTCTGACAAGTCCGCCGCTAGCCATCGACCTGATGCCCGGAGCGTGAGGCTGCGGGGTGAGGGTGCCTCTGCCGGAACCGCCTTCGTAGCCCTGTTCGTTGTCGTTCGGTGCAGTTGACCCGCCGCTAGTGCCTTTTTCGATTTCATCCCTGAGACTGCGAAGCGAGCTAAGCGCACTGTCAGCGTCACTAGTCAGTTGCTCAAAGTACTTGCTGACCTTAGAGTCATCGTCGATTAAGTCTTCAAGACCTTCCTTAAGCTGACCACTAGCCTCTTCGACCCCAAGTTTCGCTTCCTTAAGGTCAAGCTCTTGCCACTTAAGGGCTTGCGTAGCTTCCTTAGCGTCTTGCTTAGCAATAATCAGCTCAAGCTCAGCACGCTTCTCATCTTCGGCAGTGTACTGACCTTCTTTTCTAAGCTTTCTAAGCTCTTCTTGAGCTTCTTGCAGCTCTTTCTCTACCTCGTGAAGCTCGCTCTTAGAGTCTTGAAGCTCCTCTTCGGCTTGCTTAAGGTAGTAATCAGCCTCGGCTTGCTTGAGTAGGGCAGCAACCTCGTTATCAAGGTCGCCAGAAATTTGGTCTACTCGTGCAACCTCGGCCTCCTTAAGAGCGACTCTAGCTTCTGCTGTTTCGACTGACTTCTCTGCTGCTTCGATCTCTTTTTCAGTAGCTTCGATCTCTTCTCTAGCAGCGTCGATTCTCTCTTGAGTTTCTTCGTTAACTTCTCCGCGACGAATTCTCTCAAGCTTTTTGCGAGCGTCAGCAACTTCTTCCTCACGATCAAGAACGTCAAGTCTAAGCCGAGCCTCGTGGGCTCCCGACTCGATCCTATCAAGCTCCTGCTGCGCGTCAAGGACTCCGCGCAGGTCAGAGATAATCTGATTCTGAGCGTTGTTTAAGTCCTCAAGAGCTTGCTGCTTCTCTTCGTGAATCTGCATCCACTCATCAGAGAATTTTCTCTCTGCGTCAAGCCTATCGCCAAGCAGATTGATTTGCTCAACGATGGAAGCATTCTCAAACTCGTACTGCTCTCTGTTTTGCTCAATAGTCTTTTCGCGCTCAAGGCGTTCTAAGATTTCTTGAGCCTTGCGCTCTCTAGCAGCTTGCTCTTGGTCGCGCTCCCAATCCTTGAGAGACTGTCTAGCATCTTCAAGAGACTCTTCTTGGCTCTTGACTTGATCTTTTTGTCTCTCAATTTGGTCAGCAGCACGCTCTTTTTCGTCTTCGTCTGCTTGAGCGTACTCCTTACGAGCCTCAGCAAGCTCTCGCTCAGCGTCAGCTAAGTCTTGCTCAGCATCCTTGATTTGGTCAAGTTGATCTTGGTGTGCATCAGCTCTCTCACGCTGTTCAACGATCTCTTCTTGGCGTTCAAGCTCTAAGTTAGCGTGCTTAAGGGCCTCAGTAGCACTATCAGCGTTTCTAGCAACTTCTTCAAGCGTAGACGGAGTGATCTCTCGACCAAACTCGTCTACTCCTTCTTCTGCCATCCACCACTCACGGCGATGGAGCGGAGAGTGCTCATGCGGGAAGTCAAAGCCTTCTTCTCCTGGCCGAACCATGTCTTCGATCGGATAGCTCATACCCGTATCGAATAGGTTGTCAAGGTCGCGCAGCATCATATTCGGCCCCACAGGGCCACCCTGACGGAAGCCAGGCAAGGTCCCTGTGGTGTTCATGCTAGAGAGCGCATTAAGGCCGATCTTCTTGACCGCTTCCTTACGCAGCACAAACTCACCGGGCGTGAGCATGGCGGGTACCACGTCCCGGTCCACGTTGGGGCCAGGGATCGGGCCACCTGTGTTACGCATGTAGGGCTGGCCGGTAGGACCGCCACCGCTACCCGGAGGGGTCACGCGGTTGCTAGCAGCTTCTAAGCTGTCGATCTCACTAAGGATGCTAGAAATATGAACGCGCCACTCACTAGCAGCAGCAGCGATAGAGCCGCTAGCAGCTCGCATACCAGCAGAGAAGTCTTGGCCAAGAGTGTTACCTGCACTCTCGCCTTCAGACTGCAAGCCTTCGTACTCGGTAATAAGCTGATTACCGATTGCGTTCACCGACTTAGAGCTTTCATCAATCCCATGCTCTTGAAGCGTAGCAGCGAACGTCATAATCAGCTCGCCTGCACGTTCGTCGCTTAACGATTCAAGAGTATCAAACTCGTTTTCTAGCAACCACTCAATAGCAACACCAGTGTTCTCGATTTCAGAATCGCTAGCACTTTCTAATGCAGTCCAAATGCTGACTGCAAAATCGTTTCCAAACTCATCGCCAAGCGTATTAAGCTCATCGCCAACAGAGCCGTAAACCTCTCTTAATCTTCTAAGACTAAGTTCATCGTCATCAAGATCAATAATGCCCGAGTTTATACCGCTCTTGAATAGTCTGCCCGCTTCTTCGCCTTTTTGCTCTGCCATGCGCTCGATTTCAGCCAACCCTAAATCAGTATCAACAGCAAGGTCGCCTTCGCGTGCAGCAATAATACCTTCAAGCTCGTCAAAGGCTTTGTTAAGCTCGTCAGAGCTAGCGTCAGCAAAGCCTTCTGCGAACATGGCACCTTCCGGCCCCATGTCAATAAGCTCGTCAATAATTTCTTGAGGAGCCCCTCTAGCAGCAAGAGTCTCTAAGTTGTCTACAAAGTTTTCGATTGCTTCGGCTTGTTCTTGAAAGCCTTCTCTGATCTGCTCAGGCGAAGCAGTAAGGCTGTCAGTCCAGCTATCAACAGCCGCTTCGCTGTCGCCCATAGAGCTTCTTACAAGATCGGCGAATTCTCTAATATCGCCTTCACTCTGGTCAAGCAGCATAGCTGCCGCAGCAGGGCCTTGATCGCCCATCTCTTGTAAGAAAGCAACAAGCTCCGAGCCGCCAATATCAGCAAGCTCACGCAGATTCTCGAAGTATTCTTGCTGCTCCTCTGCGTAATTCTCTAGAGCGTTACTAAAGCCTTCAAACGTGTTAAAGAATTCTTGGTCGTCTGGAAGAATGTCGTCCATGTAGCCCGAGAACCCACTAGCAAGGCTACCAGCACGCTCAAGCGACTGCTCCATTGGTCGAGTAAAGTCGACCATGTTGTCAAATGCGTTTTGTAGGTTCTCAGCACGTTCGGTGAGATCATCCATAGCATCGCCAGCGATGCCTAGCTCATCTTCAAGGCCAGTAGTCTCTGCATCCATAGCTACTGGGTCTGGAACATCCCCCATATCCCCAGCGCCTTGCACAACTCGACCAATTAATCCACCAAGGTCCGACCAATGGCCCGCCACATGAGGCATTTTTCTAGCTTGGTACTCTACCCACTCGTTAAGAGTTTCGAGGTCTTCAATTTCGACCTCGTCTCCGTCCATTTCAACAATATCACCAATGGACGGAATCTTACCAGATTCCATCAAGTCAATAAGCTCGACTAGTGACTCTCTGAATCCTTCGGAGCCGCGTTCGTTTTGCGTCCATTCACGAACACCACGCTCAAGGCTGCGCTCAAGCTCACGGTGCCCGTCAATTGCTTCGGCGATAGCTTCGCGCTCGTCTTCAAGGTCAGCAATAACCGATCTAGTTCTAGCTCCTGCTTGTGGACCAGCACCTTCGCGAGCAGCTTCAATCTCTGCGTTAAGCTCACGCCAACGAGCATACAAATCTTCTAACGCTTCTCCGCCACCTTGAGCAGAGTCAACAAAGTCACCAAAGAACTCGTCGTCAAACTCGTTCGACTCCTCAATAACAGTGTGAAGCGCGTTGTTAAGATCCTCGTTGTTACGAACGAGGTCTTGTGTAACGTCAGCTAAGTTTTCTTGAATCTGAGCAAGATCGGTAAAGTCTTCGATGTTGTTGCCCAAAGCTTGCGAAACTTGCTGCGCGTCTTGAGCAACACGACGCTTAGCTTGTCCAGCAGAATAAAGACCGCCAACAACTAAGCTAATAGCACCAGCAAGAGCAAGCCAAGGAGCAATGCTCTTAATCATACCCCACAGGGCAACAGCAGCGCCTCTAGCAGCGTGCATTGCACTTGCAAAAGCATACTTAGTAGCAGTAAGCCTTGTAGTGTGGCCGATCATCGGCGCGAGGTATCTGTTTACATGCGCCAGCTCTGTGGCGTATTGTGCGTTGAGAGCAGTAAGTCCTCTAGTAGCAGCAGCTTTTTGTGATCTAGCAGACCTAATAGTAGCAGCACTAGCTTGTGCAGCAGCAGCTCGATTTTGCTCAGAAGTAATTACTCCTCGCAAACCTTGCTGCTCAAGAGCGTTATAGTACTGAGTTTGTCTAGAAAGCCAAGCACGCGACGCTTGCATTCTTCTATCTGCGGCTTCTCGTCTACTAGCAAAAGTGTTATACTGTTGAGTATAACTAGCGATAGAAGCTCTAGCGTTTTGGGTACTAGCAATAAAGTTTCTAGTACCTTGAACAGCTCTTGCCATGCTAGTTTCAATTCTAGCTGCAGTAGTCACAGCAAAAGAATTGACTTTTCTAAACCGCATGGCTGCAAACATAGCAGCAGAGCCAATAAGCAGTAACGTTCGCTCGGCTCCGCTACCATTGGTTACAAACTCTTGTAAGCCGTTGCCAAGCGTAGCTAAAATACTTCTAAACTGCTCGCTCTGAGTGAACAAGTAAACAAAACCAGCAGCAAGAGCAGTAACGCCAATCATAGCGGCGCTGCCCTTACCTAAGAATGTAGAAAGCTTAACGCCAGCCATTGTCGCGTTAGCTTTGACAACTAACGCACTACCAGCGATCTTCAAGAAAATGCCGCTGAGAACAGAAAGCGCACCTGCAACAGCCAAAGCCTGAGAAATGCTAATTTCGCTTTGGTTGTTCCAGTCTCTTAGAGCATCAACACCAGTTTCAAAAGACTCAACAACCGTCCTCATAGTGGGAACAAAGTCGTCGCCCATTTCTTGTCTGAGGACTTGGAAGTTGTTTCTCAGCAAGTCAAGCTGAGCAGAAACAGTATCAGCGACCATCTCATAACGCTCTTCCATGCCAGGAAGAGCATCGTCGCCAACGTCTCTAACAATGTCGCCGAACATTTCGGCGTTCTCAACAGCAAGCTGCAAGAACCTACGAGCCTGAATACGGAAACCCTGACCCCTGAAAATCTCGTCAAACTGCTCGAAGATTTCAGGTTCAGTCATTCCTTCAAACTGATCCGACATATCCTGAATCACATCAGTGAATTGTCGGAATCTGCCTTCGGAGTCCTGTACCTCGACTCCGATTCTTTCTAACTCGTCTCCAACTCTAGGACGTGCTAACAGCTCGAAGGCTCGTGCAGTAGAAGTGGCAGCCATCGAAGGACGCAGACCGAGCCTAGTCAGGAAAGCGAGAGCACCATTCATAGTGTCGATTTCCTGACCAGCAGACCTAGCAGCAGGAATCATTTGTCCAATGTTTTGGACGTATTCCTCATGCTGCATAGTACCGCGCTGCACAGTACGGAATTGCTGATCGAGAACGTCGTCGATTCTCTCAGCTTCCATACCCCATGCGTTAAGCACGTTCAGTGCAGCACGGCCTGTTTGAGCCATTTCAGTGTTACCAGCAATACTGGCCTTAGAAATGCTCTCTAACAGTACAGGCGTCTCTTCAAGCGTAGGGTGCAGAGTAGAGAACAGCTCGAACAGAGTCTTAGGCATTTCTGCCATGTCTGCTGGCACCTCAGTAGCAAGGTCACGAGTAATGCCTTGCAACTGCTCAAGCTGAATTCTAGTATCATCAGCCTGAGTCTGTGCCATGACTAATTCTCTATTAAATTGTGCAGTCTCGTTCGTAAGAGCAGCCACAGCACCGATCATCCCTGCACCGGCGCCCGTGAAGATAGTCCCCACAGCAGCCATCTGGAAGCCGAGGGCACGCATCCTCATTGTGGCGTCGTTTACATGGGTAGCAACCCAACGCAAGTCACCGCCAAACGAACGAAACGCTTGACGGCTAGCGTTCTCAGCTTGAAGCCTTAGTCTTACGTTGCGAGTGACTGCCACTTTTACTGCCTTTTTTCTGTTGCTTCTTAGAGTCTAGCTCTTCCTTCTTCGCTACCAATTCGCTTACGATGTGCAAACATGCCATGTCGTAAGCGCTTTGGTCGTAAATTCCACCTGTTCTTGGTAGCGTATTGTAGGTGTGAACTAGATTGTAAATGCGTAAGCAGTAACCGGCTAGACGAGACTCTGTTGACCGCTTGTTTCCGGCAATGACTGCCCAGAGTTCGTCTCTAAGGAAGGGTCCTCTAACTCCTGCTCAAAATCGTTCATCTCTCGAATGTAGCCTCTAATCTCGTCGCCAATTCGAGGATGAAGAGCCTCAACGTCGCTGCTCTTCTTGAAGTTGAGCTTGTTGCCCTTGTCGTCCTCAAGATTGTGGTCGACAACGCAATGCTCAAACTCGAAGAACACAGCGTCCTTGTTAGTAAGGTCCATCTGGCCCATGAAGCCAGAACCGCTGTCAGACGTCATTTTCATCGCAGACTGGAGTTGCTGTCTCCAAATCTGCTTGCCGAAGTCAAGCGATCGAAGCTCAACAAAAGCTCCAGGCAAAGACTTCAGCTCGAATCTACGAGTATCCTGGGGATTGTAAGTGGCTCGCGGCATTGGTTATGTCTCCTTACTTTTTCTTATAGCTCGGCTTCTTCTTTTTCTTACTCAACGTCGACGTCCTCTGTGGTGCCAACCCTGATAACGTAAGAGCCTTCACCATCTTCGGTGTCAGTACCCGTGTACTCCACAGAAGCGCGAATAAGGTCACCAGTATCATCGAGGCTAACCTCGTGCGACTCAACGAACGCACGATTAAGCTCGATCTCGATGAAACGCTCCTCTTCGCCATCCTGCTCGGCACGGAATTTCAGAGAACGAGAAGTAACGTCTCTGAAATCGTCGTACACGGACTTGTCTTTGAAATCACGCTCAACAGAGGCAGTCACGTCTCTGTCACCAAAAGCGATAAACGCAGCACCAGTACGGTCAAGCAGACGGTACTGAACCTCAGCGTTCTCGTCAATGGTGAGCGTAAACTCGTCAGTGTCCTCCACCACAGTCCCAGTCGGGATCTCAATGGTGTAAGACCCTGCACCGAACGGCCAGTCCTCTCCGAACGTCTCGGAAGGAACCTCAGCACTGTCGTCCTCGTCGCGGCCCATAAGGGTCACGTCAAGGACAAGCATACCGTCGTCGATCGAAAACTCCATAGAGCCAACGACCATGCCGGTGTAAGCAAATACCTGCTCGTTTCTCACAAGAGTAACAGACAGGGTACGATCCGGCACAGCTCTGCTCGACGGAGTGAACGTGTAGGTGAAATAGTCCGTGTTTTCTTCCTTAGTCATCTCACCGCGCGCAGCAGCAAGCCAATAAGGAAGAACGTCGTCCAGGGCCTCCATGTCGACGCTACCTTCGGGGTGCCCGTCTCCGCGCACCATACCGATAACGTCGGCAGTACCCCTAATCACACGACGGGGAATGTTCTCCTGCTCCCACTGAATCGACTCAGAGCGAATAGGGAAGAACTTATTAGGCTCTTCGTAAACGCCCTGCTCCGATTCGATGGCAACACCAATTACACCACTAGCACCAATGTCAACTTGAGGTGCCGCCATTAGGACTCACCTTCCTCTTTAGTGGTTTGCGTTGCGCTTTCGGTAGTTTCTGGCGGCTTAGGTGCAGCCTTCTTCAACGGCTCTCCAAACACCGTCTTAGGCTGCATGTAGCCCTTTCTTTGAGCATGACGCCTAAGAACCTTGTCATCGACGTCGTACTCCTTGCCATTCTCGAACCTGCCAAGACCAGGGATACCAACCATACTCCCTTTTGGTCTGTTTGGCAGGTTAACCGTGATCTTGGTCATCTACCCACCGTTCTGCTCGTAGCACTCCAAGTAATCGAAGTGCTCTTTAGCAACACTTCCTCTGTTCTGGCACTGTACCCAGGCTTGAGAGAAGTTACAAGCCCCATAGTAACGATACCGTCAAGGTAGTTACCATTAAGCAGGTGCTCTAGCTTCTCTGCATCCTGATTGCACTTTCTTCGCGTCAACTCTTTGTTCTTCACGTCTCCGTGATACAAAAAGATAGACGCACTGAAACTATGTACAGTCCTAAGACTACTACCCTGCTGCTCGCTTTCCCTTTCTACCACCACAGAGGCAGAGGGAGTCTGTGGGACTCTTTCCTCGTCGCCATAATAGACTTTCTTGAGAGGAACAACGTCCTGCTCCTCTAAAAAGTCTACTAAGGCTTGTGTGACCTCGTCAACACTACGGGTCAGAGACACTACCAAACTCCCCTAATCGAACTGTCCATGTGCTCAATGAACACATCTTCCATCCGTTCGATATCCTCATTAGTAAAGTAGAAAATGGGACGAGCTGGGACTCTTTTACCAGGCACCATGCTTCCTGCTGCTGTGGTGAACCCAGTGTGGAGCTTTTCAGCGTAGAAGAACCTAGGATTCAAGTTATCGAAAACAGCTTCGTTCTGGCCGATGCTCCAATTTCTCTTAAAGCCAACGGCGTGCTTAAGACCAATAGCACCCCTACGTCGATCCATCGTGGGCAACGGAGGATAGCCCGCTTCCTCACGAAGAATCTGAGTCGTAAAGGTAATCGGCTGCCATCTGCCTTCGCCTTGAGTCACGAACCTCTGTCTAAGAGAATGCCTAGCAACATCATTGACGACTCTTTCAAGAGCTTGTCTAAAGTCGCCAATTCTGTTGCCCATAGCATCAAACTGCTGGGCAACCATCCCAGGATGCACTCCACCGCCCCATTGGGTCGATAGAATGAACATCTGACTCACCAGCGATCACCCATTTCAAACAGAGGATCTCTAGCGTCTTTGATTGCGCCAGTAGTCTTCTTAGCAGGGCTCTGTTCTTCTAGCTTCACGTGGCCATCAATCATACCTTCGATGAGCTTGCCTGCGTCATCTTCAAGTTTCTGTGACCACGCAGGGTACTCACCGTCGTAATCGCTGTAGTACTTGCCGTACCACATTGACGCATACTTCATCGCCACTACAGTCTTGACAAGCACTGGAGCGTCAGATTGATCCCATTCAGTAGTGTCGAAATAAGGACTCAGTTTCGACACGACGATATTACCAGCTGACTCAGCCAGCTTGGTTTCTAAAATATCCTCAGTGTCGCCCAGCTTCTCCGTTGGGAGAAACTGCTTCACATCGTCCTTATCAATCACTACTTCTCCTTAACGAGTCCCAGCTTCTTCTTGCGCTCAGCTTCCTCTGGCGAAAGGAAAACCTCGTCTCCAACGCCATAAAGGGTGCCGTCTTTCCAAAACTTGCACAAAGTGACTAAAGTCTTGCCCTTGGGCGCAGACTTAGTCTGTGCTTGAGCCTGTGGTTCAGCCATCGTTACTCCTTATTAGCTAAACGCTACTAGGTGTTAAGACCAGTGTCGTCAGCAATAACGTCCTTGATAAGAACGCCAGCCACAGACTTCTCGCCAGTCTGGAACCGGCCAGTCTCGTCAGTCTCCGGCTCCTTAGCAACCAGCTTAAGGTCGTAAGAACGACCAGTACGGATCATGTCGGCCTTGCGCTCGTCGCTCCACCAACGATCCGTGTACTGCGTAGCACCGTACAGCGGCCACACAAACTCGTAGCCGTAAGACGGAGTCCGCAGACCCGGCGACGGGGGAACGTAGGCAAGGATGATGTTGTTGCCCCACAGGTACGAAATGTCGCTAGGCTGACCATGCCGGCTCTTGTCGAACCGCGCACCAGGGACAACGATTTGGTCAATCTCGAAGAACTGACGCACAAGCTCGCGGCTAGGAACCTGAGCCTGAACGTACCTCACTCGGTCTAAGAACTGAGCGTTGTCCTCAAGATAAGACATAATCCGCCACGGAATAACCGCGACGTTAGGAAGGACGCCCATGTTAAGGTGGAACGTCCGCGTAATGTCGCGCATCACGTCAACGGGCTTGCCGTCGGACTGATCCCACTGGTCGTCGCCGCTAAGAGTGACAACGTGGTCGCTAAGGTAGTTGTCAGGATTAGCAGCAATCTGCTGAGCCATTAACTCACGACCACGAGCAATCTTGCTCGTGACATCAGTAACAGCGTCAGCTTCAGGATCAATAGGAGCCGTAGCGTTTTGACGCTCCTCAGGCGTAACAACAGCCGTGAGAGCGTGCTCCTGAGTGTAGTAAGTGTCCATCGACAGCTTACGCCCAGGAATCTCGTTAGCAACCGAACCAGGCGCACGGTAATCGTCGCCAGGCTCTTGCTTCCAAGAGCTACGGTCGTAAATGTAATACTTGTCAGTCTGATGATTCACCGAAATGGGAGGGAACAGCGCGTCGGCTGCAAGGTCCATTTCGTTCATCCAGTCCACACTAATATTAGTGAGGACCTGGTCAAAATGGACGTTACCTCCACCTCTAGGGTCGTAGAAGTTAGCCATTTTCTAAATATCCTCCTCAGCTAGCTTAGCTAGCGACAGCGCCAGGCGTCAGTAACACGGTGATAAGGTCGCCCTCGTCGTCCGCGCCAATGGAAGCAAATCCAACGACAGCGTCACCAGCAGACGCAACCTTAGCACGACCATCATCAGTGGTCGAAACCTTCGACCCCTGGTTAATGTCGCTAGTAGAAGCGACCATCCAAGTAATGCCCATGATACGGACGTTGATAACACGCTTACCAACGTCTCTGTCCTCTTCCCAAGCCTGCTCCTGAGCAACACCAATAGCTAACTCGCCAGCAGCATCGCACTCAACAACAGACTGGTCATCGTTGCTGGTGTCAGCAAACTTGACAGCTCTGTACTCTCTAACCTCGCTCTCGGCAAGAAAGCCCTTGTCGAGAACACCATTAGGACCGGCCATTATTTATCTCCCTTCAACCTGCTGACGATGAGCAGAGTAAAGCGACTGATCCTCAGAAAGAACCATGCTTACTGCCTGACGATAAGTAAGCCCGTCTTTCTCGCTCATAAGCTGACGAGCCTTCTTATCAATGTCAGTCGACGGATCGCTGTTGTCCGAAGACGGCTTACCCTGACCTCCGTGACGCTCGCTAAGGTCCACAGTGCCGTTCTTGATAACGTCGCCAACGACGTTAATGACCGACTCTCTGGTGCTCTCATCGAGCTTCACAAGCGTAGAAGTAAGCTCGCTCTTCTGCGCAGGACCGAGCGTAACATTAGCCTCAGAAAGAACCTGGTCGAGTCTATCGTTAGTCTCGGCCAGAGTCTGAGTCATCTCAAGACGAGCCAGACGCTCTCTGTCCCTCTTACGCTCATCAAGAATCTGCTTAATAGCAGGGTTCGACTCTGCAAGCTGAGCAAGCTCGCCATCCTCGACAGACTCATCAGCCTGTGGGGTCACGACAAGCTCGCCGTCGAAGCCACTAACCTGGACCTGAATGGTACCGTCGTCTCTGTGAGTGACGGTAGCACTCTCATCAAGGCTCTGCGGCTCCTTATTGATAGAGTCGTTAAAGGCTTTGAGGACTTCCTCCTCAGTAGCCTTCTCCGAAAGCTCGTAATGCTGCCGGAGAGCCTCCAGAAGCTCCTCCATAGTACCTTCCTCCGTTGTCGGTTCACTGAACCTCAAAGGTTCAGTGTTCTTAAGAAACGGTCTGTTAGTAAGACCGCCACCTGATAGTACATTCTTGCGCTTGCTACCATCAGGACCTTCCCAAATTGGGTCAATCTCTGGACTAAAATACTTCCATTTGCCCTTTCTGATAGCATCGGCAGCCTCGTCTGTAAACTCAGCGTGTAGCCAAAGACCGTGTTCATCCACCACAGCCTCTTTGACCCAGCCAGCGGCTTCGCCCATGTTGTTATGAGCGTAGTCGATAGCTACGTCAATGCCTTTGGCTCTGTTATTGACACTATCAGCAAGCTGTCGCAGCTTGTCTGGAGAAAAGTCCAGAGTATCGTGCTGAGGGTGCTTGTACTTCCCAGGACGAATAGCGTGAATCCAAGTACGATTGTCGCCTTCGTCCAGAAGAAGCTTTTGCATCTCAACGAATGGCATTAGTCTCCACCACCCGACACGTCTTCTCCTTCTGGTCCGCTACCAGTACCCATACCAGCAGCAGTAGATTGTCTTGGTAGGTCTACTTCTGGCTGTTGCGGCTTGTCAACGGACCTAACCGTGCCCTTGTCCTTACCAGGGAGGTCCATTTCAGTACGCACCCAGCGCTCAAGCTCTTCGTCAGGCTCAAGGACACCAGCGCCAATGTAGTTTCTGTGGGCAAAGCTAATCGTGCGCCAGTCAACAGTGTCACCGAGTCTACGAACCTTAAGCTCGGGGTATTCTTCGATACCCCAATTCCATCTTACGAGCTGTGGGATCGCGTACTTATTGATGGTATCCCTGATAATGTCAGCAATGAACCTAGTAGCGCGCATGAACATCTGCTCCTGCGTATCAACAACAGCAGACGCAGCAGCGGTAGCCTCAAGGTTCATAAAGCCACCGAGCACGTTCTCGTAAATCATCATGCCGTGGTGGCTAATGCTTTGCATGACATTGACGTTGTGACCATGTAACTGAGCAAACTCAATTTCCCACATTGGCGGCAAGACAACGTGAGCTTTCTCGTTAGCTCTTAAGTCTCTACCGATAGTGTGGGCAGCGTTTTTGTCTTGCTCATTAAAGTTAGGCGGCAGCTTAATGATCGGCACGCCAACACCGTGACGCTCTTTCTGAATAGCGTCAATCTTGTAAAGATTCTCTTTGTAAAACCAGTGCTTGTACGCGCTTCTAAGTACTGACCGACCTTCTAAGTGCCCGCCTTCTTGGTCGAAAGAGAACACTAACGCTTTGTCAATTGGAATGTCGTGGCCTGGCACCCGCATATCAATAAAACGAGGACTACCATCGTAGTGATCGTAGTAAATCTGGTTGATAGTTAGCGGGTGAATAGGCTCAAACTTCTTCCAAACAATGCGAGGTTCACCGTTGAACATACGGATATCATAAACTTTCTCGAAGCAATAATATCCGTAGTCGAGCATGAGCAACGTTTCAGTAAGAAACTTAGGCCAGCTCGTGCTCATCATCGCAGTGAGGTTAGTCCAAATGAAGTCAGCAATCTCTTTGGACCGCTCACTGTCGTCGAATGGCTCAACAAACCAACGAGCAGCAAGCACAGGCGTTTTCATAATACGAAGCGATGCCCTAACCTGAGCATCGTTACGCATCTCTCTGAATTTGCGAATTCCGAGGATACCTCTAAGCTCTGGTAAGTATTCCTCGAATTCAGCTCTACTGAAAACGCTCTGCCCGCCAATGCTGTGCTGCACGTCAATAGGACTAGGCGGAGTAGATTCATCGATACCCCTGTCGGCCATTACAATATAGCCGTCTGTGGGGTTAACGTCAACTAGCTCATATTTACCTAAAGCCTCGCCTAAGCCCACCCGTTTGTAGCCATGACCATTAGACCCGCTAAGCGGGTTACCTTGCGCGTCGACTAAACCTTCTGATCTACTCATAAGTAGTTCTTTCGACTATGGTCATTATGCTTTAGGTTTGGGTATGAGTCAAAGCCTGTGTGTATAATAGACCGGCACCGGGCTACGACACCACAGGGGCTCATGCTGCGTCAGCGTGTAGCAACTCTGTAACCAATAAGCCTAGCGGTGCGAGTCTCGTGTCGCCATGCGCGCCAGGCTCACTCATCATTAGCAAGGGGTTCGGTCTGTGGGGCACTGCGATCTCCCCGCAGTACCAGCAGTACCCCAACCGCGCACTAACTTCACAGGTATGACAAAAGT
>Ga0207421_10005173_pt1 | contig 14753 bp, 14 predicted proteins | sample SodLakKL_010_SED_4_FD_187542 | JGI IMG/M metagenome (GOLD analysis project Ga0207421, IMG submission 187542) | Alkaline sediment microbial communities from Lake Tanatar, Kulunda Steppe, Russia - 8KL_010_SED (SPAdes) (version 2) | ecosystem: Environmental > Aquatic > Non-marine Saline and...
CCCATGATCAACATGTCCTATCGTTCCTATGTTAATATGGGGCTTCGTCCTCTCAAACTTTTCCTTTGCCATTCTTTCTCATCCTCCCTTTAATTAATCATTTTTATATTTATAATGTTTATATTTCTGCTAATTTTAATAGTTAGCAGATAAAATACTTATATCTATCAAATATTATGTTTTTCTAAGAAATCTTCTAATTTTCTTTTTACCCTCTGCAGAGCATTATCTACAGACTTTACATGTTTATCTAATTCTTCTGCTATTGCCTGATATGATTTTCCCTTTAGATATTCCTGTAAAACATCAAATTCTAAATCACTGAGCATTTCATAAATTTTATCCTCTATTAGTTCATATGTTTCCTTACTTATAAATAACTGCTCAGGATTAGTAAGTTTACTCCCTTTAAGGATATCCAGTAAAGTTCTATCAGATTCCTCATCATAAATAGGCTTATTTAATGATATATAGGAGTTTAGGGGCTGATGTTTCTGCCTTGTTGCAGCCTTAATTGCAGTTATAATCTGTCTTGTTATGCACAGTTCGGCAAAAGCTCTAAATGATGCTAATCTTTCAATTCTATAATCTCTAATAGCTTTATATAATCCAATCATGCCTTCTTGAACAATATCTTCCCTATCAGCACCTACTAAAAAATAAGAGCGCGATTTTGCTAAGACAAAATTCTTATATCTTTTGATAAGTACTTCTTCCGCTACAGAGTTGCCATTATCATGAATCACTTCGATTAATTTATCATCTGCCATTTCAGTATAATCATCATAGTCAAGCTTCTTCTGTGCATTCATTTCCAACAGGCACCCCTCCCTTATACAATTAATATTATACTTGTTAAAAATTTTTTAGTCAAGCTTAATTTTTCTTTGTCTGACTGTTTCGTAAATTAATATACCTGCTGCCACAGAAGCATTTAATGAACCAGGGTTGTTAGTTACCGGAATTGAAACCAAAAAATCGCAGTTTTCTTTAACCAATCTTCTTAAACCTGATCCTTCATTTCCTATTACAATCCCTATGCTTCCAGTGAAATCTGCTTCAAAATATTCTTGTTCACCTTCCATATCAGCTCCTGCAATCCAGACTCCCTTAGCTTTTAAATCTTCTATAGCTCTATTTAAATTTTTAACTTTTATTAATGGAATATACTCAGCTGCCCCTGAACTGGCTTTCAAAACTGTAGCAGTCAGATCACAGAATCGATTCTCATGGAAAATAACTCCATCAAATCCTGCAGACTGAGCAGTTCTGATTAATGCTCCAAAATTATGAGGGTCCTGAATCTGGTCTAGAATTAAAAACCTGGGTTTATTTAATAAAAAACCATTGCTTTGAGGCAAATCTTCTACAAACTCTTCCAGTGAAAATAATTTTATATCTTCAGCAAGTGCAACAACACCCTGGTGATTATCACTTTCTGCTATCCTGGAAATCTCTATAGCAGAAACTTCTCTAACTTTAATTCCTTCTTCTTTGGCAAGCTCTTTTATTTCATTAAGCCTATTAGCGTTCAAACTTTCCTGAAAAATTATCTCATGAATATTTCTTCCGCCAATAATAGCTTCATTTACAGGATTCCTGCCAATTATTTTAGCCATTCTTATCACCATTTAGATTATCAAAGTTCGCTATCCTCCCACAGCTTAAATCGCCTTCTGGACATATCCCCTTTGCTTCACAATCTGAGCCTGCTTTTGAAAATAATAATGGAGCAACAGCTCTTACCTGTTCTAACATACTCCTTGCGATCTCCCTTACCTCCCACTGTGCTCTTGTACAACATCTAAGAGAAAACAAATGATATAGTGATCTCGCATTATAAGAAGCAATCAGGTTAGTTTTAACTGCAGGTAAAACAAACCTTGCATCCTCTGGAGGAATACCTTTATCTAAAAGTTTATTGTATGTTTCTCTACTTTTCTCATAATGATCTTTGAAAACCGCAACTGCTTCTGGCCCTTTACTTTTAATTTTAGGAGGGATTATATAATTAAAGTTATCCTCTTTAACATATCTCTGAGATCTCTGACTATAAGCAACACCAATCCTCTGTCTAACTAATTGATGACTGGTAACTCTGCTGCAAACTATATGAAAAGAAAAGAACGTATGCTCTAAAGTCGAATAATGACCTAAATCAAGAATCTTCTTGATTAAATCAGCTTTTTTCTTCTCATCTAAACTTTCTCGAATTTCCTGATTCCCTTTTTCAGAATAACATAATCTAGCAGCTACAGCTACATTCATTTCTGGATCATCAGTATAATCTATCAATTCAGCAGATGGTTCAACTATCATCTCTCTCATCTCCAGTATATTCCCAGGTTGTACCTCTAGGAGTATCTTTTAGTCTAATATTAATCTTGTCTAAATCGTCTCTTATTTTATCAGCTAAATCGTAATAATTATTATCTCTAGCCTCTTCTCTAGCATCTATTAATATCTCCATTATCTTACTGAATTTTTCTCTATCTTCAAAACCTACAAGATCAGGCTCTAATTTAAGACCTAAAACATCAGCAAATGTTCTGAATAATCTTCTTGCTTCTTTTAAGATAAATATATTATTATCATTAGGCTTAAAATCAGAAGAATTAATAAAGCTATTTATCTCTTTAGACAAACCATGGAGCACAGAGATAGCTTTAGCTGTATTAAAATCATCATCCATAGCTTCCTCAAACTCTGTTCTATGACTTTTGATAACATCAATAAAATCTTCCTGAATAAAATCATTATCTCGATTTTTCTTATAATTATCAATAACTTTATCCAGTTGGCCTAAAGTTGAAATCAACCTTTTCAAACTTCTGCTTGAATTTTTTAGTTCTTCTATTGAAAAGTTTATAGGGCTCCTATAATGCTTGGTTAAAATATAATATCTTATCTCATCTGAAGAAAAATCTTCTAAAAGGTCTTTAGTCCAGTAGGTATTCCCAATAGATTTTGACATCTTTTCACCAGACATATCAACTGTCCCATTATGAAGCCAGTATTTTACAAAAGGTTTTTCTCCAGAATAAGCTTCAGATTGAGCTATTTCGTTCTCATGATGAGGAAAAACCAGGTCAGTACCACCACCATGAATATCGATAGAACCTCCTAAATACTTCATCGACATTGCTGAACATTCAATATGCCAGCCAGGCCAGCCCTTTCCCCAGGGGCTATCCCAGGTAGGGTCATTTTCATAACTTTTCCAGAGAGCAAAATCCATTGGGTGTTTTTTGTTTTCGTCAACTTCAACCCTTGAGCCAGCCTCCATTTCATCAACATTTCTTCCTGACAATTTACCATAATCATCAAAACTTTCTACACTGAAGTAAACATTGCCTTCAGACTCATAAGCATGACCTTTACTTATCAAAGTTTCTATAATTTCAATAATCTTATCAATATTTTCAGAAACCCTACAAAATTCATCTGGCATTTCCACATTAAGCCTTTTTAAATCATTTATATAAGCATTAGAATATTTTTCAGCAAGTTCCATTGGAGCCATACCCTCTTCTTCAGCTCTCTTGACAATTTTTTCATTTATATCAGTAAAATTCTGTATATAATTAACATCATAACCCTTATGCCTCAAATATCTTCTTATAACATCATAGTTTATTGCTCCCCGAACATGACCTATATGTGAATAATTCTGAACAGTTAAACCACAGACATACATTTTAACTTCACCAGGTTCTTGAGTCTTAAACTCCTCTTTTTGACCGGTAATGGTATTATAAACTTTCAATTTATACCTCCTACTTTATCTAAATCAACTAGTAATTAACTCCAGTGATTTATTCAACCTATTTATAATTTCTTCTTTTCCCATTATTTCGGAAAAACTAACTAGATCAGGACCAGAACTTCTCCCAGTTAAAGCAACTCGGAGAGGATGATAAAACTTTCTTCCTCCAACTCCAGTATCTTTTCTGACTTTATTAAATACAACTTTAATATTATCACTTGAAAAATCTTCAAGAGCATTTAGTTCTTTAATTAACCCATTTAGTACATTCTTTACTTCTGGATCATTTATCTCTTCTTTCGCAGCTTCAATATCTTCAAACTCAAACTCAGTAAAAAACAATTCAGTTTCTGATGATAGCTGTTCTAAATAATCCAATCCATCCCTGGTTAAATCTAATATTTTTAAAAGACGTTCTTCATCTATATCATCTTTAGAATCAATATAGCCAGCCTCAATTAAATATGGAATAGACAAATCATAAAGCCTGTTCAAATCCATCGACTGGATATACTGATTATTCATCCAGTTTAGTTTTTCTATATCAAAAACTGCCCCGCTCTTATTAACTCTAGTTAAGTCAAACTTTTTCACTATCTCATCTTTATCCATTATCTCCTCCTGGTCACCAGGAGACCAACCCAATAAAGCTAAAAAGTTAAATAAAGCTTCTGGCAGATAACCTTTACGCCTAAACTCTCCAACATAAACAGCATCATCATCAGATCTCTTCTTTAATTTAGCTTTATTTTCATCTAAAATTAATGGCAGATGAGCAAATTTAGGTAGATCAAATCCAAGCGCTTTGTAAATCATTATCTGTTTTGGAGTATTAGATAAATGATCTTCTCCTCTAATCACCTGAGATATTTTCATTAATGCATCATCTATTACAACAGCAAAATTATAAGTAGCCATACCATCTGATTTTTTAATTACGAAATCATCAAATTCTTCACTATTAAATTCAACTTCTCCTCTAATTAAATCATCAACAACTATTTTTTCATTCTCAAAAGGCATTTTGAATCTAACAACATAATCCTCAATATCTTTATCTTCTGCATCCCTGCAACGTCCATCATAATGAGGAATTTCTCCAGCTTCTTTCTGTTCATCTCTCATTTTATCGAGTTCTACCTGGCTACAATAACATTTATAGGCTTTCTCATCCTCTAACAAATGATTTATATATTTATCATATATATCTTTTCTTTCAGACTGTCTATACGGACCGTAATCGCCGCCTACACCTACGCCTTCATCGACATCAAGACCTAACCAGTTAAGTTCCTTAATTATAAAATCTTCAAACTCTCTTGTTGATCTTGCAGCATCTGTATCCTCTAATCTTAAAACTAAGTCGCCATTATTTTTCCTTGCCCATATCCAGTTAAATAATGCAGTTCTTATATTACCAACATGAATTTTGCCTGTTGGGCTAGGTGGAAACCTTAATCTCAAATTTGACATTTCAATTCACCACTCCTATATAAATATTATCATATTAATTATATTACGCTGGTACCAACTGTTAACTGTTCTGTCCCATCTACTAAAGCATGGCCAAATTTACCAAAAATAGCTACTGTAACATAATCTTTTCCTCTAACAATTGCAATCTTAAATCCGCCTCCAAGGCCAGGATTTATTAATGAAAGCTGACTGTAAGCATCTTTTACCGCATTAGATACAGCCATTTTTTCTCTTGGATTCTCCTCAATTACTTCTCTAGCTATAGCTGCAACAGTGCTGCTCTCTCTTAATTTGATTGGCAACTTCTCTGCACTAGCACCTGTTTGAGTAATTGCACCTTCATAACCATATCCCTTTATTTTATCAAGCCAATATTCCTCATATTCTCTACTTCTGGTCATTGACAAATAAATAGCTGCACTCTCAGGTGTTATTTTGCTTTTATCCATATCAACATCTGTCTTATCCTGTCTTACATATCCTTCAACTATATCCTGAGCAGTAATAATACCAACTAATTTGCCATTCGAAAACACAGGCAAACCACCTATCTGATGATCAGAAATAAGTTGAGATGCTTCTTTAACTGTTGCTTTTTTGTCAATTTTAATTAAATCTCGAGAAACAAGCGGTGAAATACTAGCCTGCAAGTCTTCTTTTTCCATGAAGTCTCCATCAGTTATAATCCCAACAACTCTATCATTATTATCAGTAACTATTAATCGACCTATTTTATTAATAGCCAATAACCTTTCAGCTTCAAGTAAAGTAGAATCTTCATTTATTGTAATTGGGTTTCTCGTCATTATATCTTTAACTAACATTAATTTCACACTCCTTATTTATGTTTTCTTCTTTATTTTAAAAATAATTATTCAATCAATGTTATTGCTTGACAGGCAATCCCTTCGCCTCTACCAATAAAACCTAATTTTTCTGTCGTTGTAGCTTTAATATTAACCTGTTCACTATTAATTTTCAATACTTTTGAGATATTATTTTGCATTTTTTCTTTATAAACTGATAATTTAGGTTGTTCAGCAATAATTATAGTATCTATATTTATTATCTCAAAATTTTTTTTATCTAATAATTTTGCAACTTCTTCTAAAAGGACCAGGCTAGAAATATTTAAATATCTCTTATTGCCAGGGGGGAAATGATCACCTATATCTCCAAGGCCAGCAGCTCCTAATATTGAGTCTATTATTGAATGAATTAAAACATCTGCATCTGAATAACCTGATAAACCAAACTTGAAATCAATTTCACAACCGCCTATTATAAGAGAGGTCTCCTCATCAAATTCATGAACATCATAACCTATGCCAATTCTCAAATTATCTAAGCCCCCTCTTTTTAATTAAGTAATTTGCCTTCTCTAGATCTTCTTTAGTAGTTATTTTAAAATTTTCATAATCTCCTTCAACAATCTTTACAGGTTCACCTAATCTTTCAACAATAAGTGAATCATCATATATTTTCCCATCAATCTCTTCGACTCTCTCATAGGCTTCTCTAATGATCTTATAAGAAAAAGCCTGGGGGGTCTGGACAGCAACTAAACTATCTCTGTCCAGAGTATTAACCACCAGGCTATTATTATTTTTCACTTTAATTGTATCTTTAACTGACACCGCAGGAATAACTGAATTATAATTTTCCAATGCAGTTAATAATCTATTTAATAAATCTTTGCTTATAAAAGGTCGCGCACCATCATGAATTAAAACATAATCAGTAAATTCATTTAAATTATTTACTCCATTTTGAATTGTTTCTACCCTGGAACTACCACCAGGCAAAACATTTATATTAATATTTTTATCAAAGTATAAATCCGGTATAATATGATTTTCAGTATAATCAATATCTTTTCTATTAACCATTATATAAATATCAGTAAATATAATATCAGTATCTAAGAATGAATTTAATGTATGCCATAATAAAGGCTTATTATCTATGAGTATGTTTTGTTTTCTTTTATTCATTTTCATTCTACTACCTTTACCAGCAGATGCAACTATTAATGATAAATTCATATTATCCCTCAATCTTTTAATTTAGCAAAGATCATCCTCCCAGCAGCAGTCTGTAAAATGCTGGTAACTAGAACAGTCACTTCTTCACCAATATATTTTATTCCTTCATCAACAACAATCATAGTCCCGTCATCTAAATAACCAATCCCCTGACCGTCTTCTTTACCTTCTTTTATTACTCTTACTTCCATCTCTTCACCAGGTAAAACTACTGGCTTAACTGCATTGGCAAGTTCATTAATATTTAAAACCCTTACTCCCTGCAAATCAGCAACTTTATTCAAGTTATAATCATTAGTAACTATAATTCCTGACATAACCTTAGCTAATTTCACTAATTTACTATCAACTTCTACTATTTCCTCAAAATCCTTATTAATTATTTCGACATTTATTCCTTCATCTTTTTGCATCTGTTTTAAAATATCAAGACCACGCCGACCTCTATTTCTCTTTAAAACATCTGAAGAATCCGCTATATGTCTTAGTTCTTCCAAAATAAATTCAGGTATTATTAGTGAACCCTCTACAAAACCTGTTTTACAAATATCTGCTATCCTACCATCAATAATTACACTAGTATCTAAAATTTTATTTGCAGACAAATCTGTTGTCTCATTATAATTATTCGATAAACTTTTGCTTTGAGCAAATAAAAAATCTGTTATTAAATTCTCTTTACTAAGAGCCAAAGAAAAGCCTAAGTATGCTGAAACAACATTAATAACTATCTGGACTGGCATCCCTAGCCTGGGAATCTTAGGAATTGAAAACGCAAAATTTATCAATGCTCCAAATATCAAGCCTATAATCAAACCTATTATTCCAACTATCGTTTTTTCCCAGGTAATGCCTTTAAATCTGCTCTCAAAACTAAGAAAATAATCTAATATTTTTTCTACAATAATTGCAAAAACAAAAAAGCCGACTAAACCGCCAGCTAATATTCCAATAAACTGTGTGCTTGTAAATATTTCATTTATATTGTGAAAACCAAAAGTTAATTCATGAGAAAGTCCTAACATAACAACCAAATTATAACCAATAATAGCGCCAGCAATAGTTAGTATAAATCTTATGACTTTTTTAAACACAAATATATTCACCCCCTTTTTAATATTTATATTTCCCTACTCTTCTTCTTCAATATGGGGGTTATTATCAAAAGCATTATCAATTATATTTATTACTTCCTCTTCATCTATATCTTTTGCCAATACAAGTTCACTTATTAAAATCTGTCTGGCATTACTGAGCATTTTTTTCTCGCCTGTAGAAAGACCTTTCTCTTCGTCTCTAATTGTTAAGTCTCTCACTACTCCCCCGACTTCATAAATATCTCCAGTCTTTAACTTTTCCATATTGGCTCTATATCTTCGGTTCCAGTTTTGAGACATTTTGCTTTGATCTCCCTTAAGAAGTGCTAATATTTGATCAGCTTCTTCTTCATCAATAATTCCCCTAACACCTATTTCATCTATTTTATCAATAGGGATCATTACTCTCATATCACCAATAGGTAATTCCATAATGTAATACTGTTTTTCTTCACCTAATATTTCTTTAGTTTCAATTCCAATAATAGTTCCTGCCCCATGATTAGGATATACAATCTTATCTCCTATCTCAAATCTCAAATAGATCAGCTCCCTTTATTTGTAGGCATAAAAGTCCTAAAATAATTTTATCATCTAAAAATATCACTGTCAATTAACTATATTTATCAAATATGTCTATCTAAAAGCACCTGGTCTCTTAAGCGCCTCAAGCCTTCCCTGATAGATCTAGCTCTAACTTCTCCAATTCCATCTACATCATCCAACTCATCAGAAGTAGCATTTATCACAGCTTCAAGATTTTCAAACTCATCTATTAAATTTTCAATAACAGGCATTGGAAGCCTGGGTATTTTCCTGAGTAACCTATACCCTTTAGGAGATATAGATAAATCCATTGAATTAACACTACCACCAAGTCCTAAAGCTTTACTGATTGTTCCAGTAGCAAGCATCTCGTCAGAAGACCAATCAGTTAATTCATCCAATAACTCTTCTGCATCTGGCTCCTCATCCTCATAATCAATATAATCTCTAATTAAAAGTATCGTTTCCTGCCTCACGTTGGTAACCAGTTCCTCTAGTTGCATTTTTACTAGTCTTCCTTCTGACCCTAGTTCAGTGATATATTTTTCAATTTCATTTTGAATTTTAAGAACCATTTCAGCTCTCTGAATTACAGTCACAACATCAGCTATAGTTACTAAATCTTCAAATTCAAGAGCACTAAGATTTGTTAATGATTGATCCAAAACAGATCTATATTTATCAAGAGTTTGAACAGCCTGATTAGCTTTAGATAAAACCACTCTTATATCTTCTAAAACCCTTTTTACACTATCTTTATATAAAGTTATTACATCTCGCCTTTGAGAAATAGAAACAACTAATTCTCCTGTCTGTTTGGCGACCCTTTCTGCAGTCCGATGTCTTGTTCCAGTTTCTTGTGAGGAAATATTATTATCAGGTACCAATTGGGCATTTGCAACAAGAATCTTATCAGCCTGTTTATTTAATATTATTGCTCCATCCATTTTTGCTAATTCATATAATCTAGCAGGAGTAAGATCAGCATTTATATTAAAACCACCATCAACAGTACTCATTATATCTTCATTATCTCCTACTACAATTAAGCCTCCTGTTTTAGCCCTGAGAATGTTTTCTAAACCTTCCCTAAAGACTGTACCAGGTGCTATTATATGTAAAGCATCGTACATAATGTCATCGCCTCTATCCATTTGGCCACCTCCTTAACTAAAAATTATTTTTAATAAGACTAAATAATTCATTTACATTAGAAATAGGATGAAAATCAATATTTTTAAAAGACTTATCTTTTATATTGCCTTTTGGTAAAACCACCTGACTAAAATCCATCTTTTTTGCCTCTTTAATTCTATTATTATCAGCCTGAACAGATCTAACTTCACCACTTAAACCTATTTCCCCGAAAAATACTACATTAGATGGTATATTATAATCTAAATAACTAGAAATGATAGCGGCAGCTAAAGCCAGATCAAGAGCAGGCTCTTTAACATTTAATCCACCGACAATATTAAAGTGAACATCTCTTTCAGACAGATTCAATCCTAGTCTTTTCTCTAAAACTGCCAAAATTAAATTAGCTCTACCTCTATCAATCCCTGAAGCAATCCTCTGAGGATTACCATAATTACTAGAAGCAACTAATGCTTGCAGTTCTACTAATATAACCCTATTTCCTTCAGAAATAGGAACCACAGTAGAACCAGATGAATTTATTGGCCTCTCTCTCAAAAATAAGTTGGAAGGGTTTGCAACCTCCCCTAAACCATCTCCATCCATTGAAAAGACACCGACCTCTTCAACTGAACCGAATCTATTTTTATGTCCCTTTAACAATCTATAATTATTGCTTTCGCCACTAAGATATAAAACAGTATCTACCATATGCTCCATTAATTTAGGTCCTGCTATCTGACCTTTTTTGGTAACATGACCGATAATAATAACTGGGACATTCTCCCTTTTAGCAAAACTCATAAAAGAAGAAGTTACTTCTCTAATCTGAACAGTACTCCCAGGCGAAGAATCATATTGAGAATCATATATTGTTTGGATTGAATCAGCTATTACAAGATCATAATCAGAGCCACGCAAATGTTCATGAATACTATTTATATCAGTTATAGACATGATAAAAATATTTTCATTAAATGCCTTAAGCCTTTTTGCTCTAATTGAAATTTGATTTACTGATTCTTCACCAGAAATATATAATATTTTATTGTTGTTTTTTGCTAATTCATCTGCTATTTGCAAGGTTAGAGTTGACTTGCCTATCCCAGGTTCTCCGCCTAATAAAACTAAAGAACCTTTTACTAAACCACCACCTAAAACTCTATCAACCTCTTTAATATTTACAGAAATTCTTTCATCATCTGACTCAATAGAATCTTCAACTAAAGGTTTAACAGTGATACTGCTAGAAATATTTTTTGCAGATTTATTATCTTTATTTTCTATATATTCGACAAAAGTGTTCCAACTATCACAGCTGGAACACTTCCCCATCCAGTTAGAAGATTTATAGCCGCAATTAGTACATTTATAATACTTTTTAGGTTTAGCCAATAGACAAATCACCTACTTGAATAATTTACATTTTATTTAATTATTATCATAATAATTATATCACTTTTAGACCCATCTTACAAGATCGTATTGATAAACTAACAATTCAATTAATCACTTACTGAAAACCAGATTATCATCCTCATCAGTTTTTACTCTTATCTTATCGCCATCTATATATTCTCCTGAAATCAACTTTTCAGAAAGAGGGGTTTCAATCAACTTTTGAATAGATCTTCTTAAAGGTCTTGCGCCATAATCTGGATCATAACCATCTTCGGCCAATTTATTCTTTGCACCCTCTGATAATTCGATCTCGAGGTTCTTTTCTGACAGCCTCTTCTCTAAGTCTTCCAACATTAATTCAACAATACTTTTGATTTCATCTTTACTCAATGAATGGAAGACAATAGTCTCATCTAATCTATTAAGAAACTCTGGTCTAAAAGTCTTTCTTAAATCTTCCATCACCTTTTCCTTCATAACTTCATATTCTTTTTGACTCTGATCTTTATCAGCTTTAAACCCTAAAGATGCCTGATTATCAATTAAGTTTGCACCAACATTAGATGTCATTATAATAACCGCATTATTAAAGTCTACATTTCTACCATGAGAATCAGTTAAAACACCATCCTCTAATATTTGCAATAAAATATTGAATACATCAGGATGAGCTTTTTCTATTTCATCAAATAATATTACTGAATAAGGCTTCCGTCTCACAGGTTCCGTCAATTGACCGCCATCATCATAACCAACATATCCAGGAGGAGATCCAACCATTCTAGATACTGAATGTTTCTCCATATATTCAGACATATCAAGCCTAATCATAGCATCTTCATCATCAAACATAGCTTCAGCTAAAGAACGTGCAAGTTCAGTTTTGCCTACCCCAGTTGGACCTAAAAACATAAATGACCCTATAGGTCTCTTCGGAGGTTTTAAGCCAGAACGTGCCCTCCTAATGGCCTGAGACACAGATTTGATAGCTTCATCCTGCCCGATAACTCTTTCATGTAGTTTATCCTCTAATTTTAATAACCGAGATTTTTCTTTTTCTTCTAGCTTCTCAACTGGAATACCTGTCCAGCTTGAGACAATTGAAGCAATATCTTCAGGAGATACTCGAGTATCATTAGAGTCCTTTTCTGTCTCCCATTTATCTTTTAACTCTTGATACTTATTTTCTAATTCTTTTTCTCTATCTCTTAATTTAGCCGCCTTTTCAAATTCCTGATTTTCAACTGCAGCCTCTTTTTCTTTTATAATTTCATCGAGTTTAGCATTTATCTCTTTAAATTCATCTGGTCTAATATTATTACTCAACCTAACTTTAGATGCAGCCTCATCAATTAAATCAATCGCTTTATCAGGTAAGAATCTATCCTGGATATATCTATCTGATAATTTAACTGCAGAAATAATAGAATCATCAGTAATTTGAACCCTATGGTGTGCTTCATAAGAATCTCTTAATCCCTTTAATATTTCAATTGATTCTTCAACTGTATTTTCTTCAATCATAATTGATTGAAAACGTCTTTCTAACGCAGCATCTTTTTCAAAATACTTTCTATATTCATCTAAAGTAGTTGCTCCAATAGTTTGAATTTCGCCTCTTGCTAGAGCTGGCTTTAAAATATTAGCAGCATCAATGGCCCCTTCAGCAGCTCCTGCACCTATTAAGGTATGAAGTTCGTCAATAAAAAGTAAAACATCCCCACTTTTTTGTATATCATTCATTACTGACTTTAATCTTTTTTCAAATTCTCCTCTATATTTAGTGCCGGCAACCATAGAACTTAAATCTAAAGAAATAACTCTTTTATTTAATAAAAGTTCCGGAACTTCTTCTTTATTTATCCTTTCAGCAAGACCTTCTACAATTGCCGTCTTACCAACTCCTGGTTCACCGATCAAAACTGGGTTGTTCTTTGTTCTCCTACTTAATACTTGAATTACTCTTTGAATTTCTTCATCCCTACCAATAACAGGATCTAATTTACCTTCTTGATCAAGAGCAGTTAAATCACGGCTATATTCATCAAGATTAGGAGTACCTCCCTTTCCTTCTGAAACAACTGCGGAACGAGATTTATTTCCTCCAATTAAATCTAATATTTCATCACGAATATCATCTAAATCTCCACCTAATTGGGTGATAATATTAATTCCTACACCTTCTCCTTCTCTGATTAATGCAAGTAAAATATGCTCTGTTCCAATATAGTTGTGATCTAGTTTTCTGGCTTCATCCATAGAAAGATTTAAAATCTTTTTAGTTCTAGGAGTTAAACCGATAGACTTAATAGATTCTTTTTTCTGATTACCTTCTCCAATAATATTTTTAACTTTTTTTCTGACCTTATCTAAAGTAATTCCTAAGTCACTTAAAATTGAACCTGCTATTCCTTCATCTTCTTTTATTAAACCTAATAAAATATGCTCTGTCCCAATATAATTATGCTTTAAAGCTCTAGCTTCTTCTTCAGCATATTTCAACACTTTTCTTGCTCTTTCAGTAAATCTATCAAACATTTAGGCCACCTCCAAAAATATTATAAAATTAATCTAATTCAGATTTTAAAATAACTTCTAGCATCGATTTCATAAGATTGCCTCTTAAATAATCCCGTAGAGTTCTATCTACATTTAATGATTTCTTATGAAAAACTGTTTCCATTAGTTTTTTCTCTCTATCATTGATAATCTTATTATCGTATAACCTATCAATAATACCTTCTGCTTCTCTCTTACTAAGTGGTTGATCAACTCTAACTAAAAGTTTTCTCAATAAATCGTCTGTAGATTCAATAGAAATTTTAATTATCCTAATAAAACCACTGCCCCCTCTTCTGCTCTCAACTATATAACCTTTTTCTGATGTGAACCTAGTATTAAGAACATAATTTATTTGAGAAGGAGCACAATCAAATTCATCAGCCAACTTATTTCGCTTAATTTTAATTTTACCCTGATATTCATTAATTAACTCATTCAAATATTTTTCAATCTCATCTGATAAATTTGCCATATTCAACCCTCCAAATATCAGGTTTGACTATTATTGACCTTTAATTATATCATAACTCTTTTCAATACTCAATTGCAAGTATAATCAGCAACAAATATTATAATAATCCTTTGTATTTTTATAATAAAACTAAATCTAACACCAGATTTCTCAAAACCCCTCTAAAAACAAAAAATCTCTGCCTAATGCAGAGATAATAAAAATATATGGGAATATATGTCACACCTTCAAAGATGCAAAGGGAAGGTTGA
>Ga0207421_10005174_pt1 | contig 14751 bp, 12 predicted proteins | sample SodLakKL_010_SED_4_FD_187542 | JGI IMG/M metagenome (GOLD analysis project Ga0207421, IMG submission 187542) | Alkaline sediment microbial communities from Lake Tanatar, Kulunda Steppe, Russia - 8KL_010_SED (SPAdes) (version 2) | ecosystem: Environmental > Aquatic > Non-marine Saline and...
AATGGCCTGCTGAGAAAAAGCAACCACCTCGGGAATATACTCGAGCATCTCTTCGGTTATCTCCGCCACGTTCGCCTTTTTCAGTTTTACAAACTTATAGCCGCGCGCATCGGCAACCAGCTTCCCCAACCTCTCGTCTTTTATAAGGCCTTTTTCCACCAGCATCTTGTCCAAAGGAACGCTTCTCCCCGCCGCTTCTTTCTTTGTCATCTCAAAGTCGGAAGCCCTAAGATAATCGGGCACTAATAGCTCCTCTAATTTCTCTTCTGAGACCAACATAAATAATTAGTTTTCGGCTATTTTAATTTTTATTTTCCTTTTAATAACCGCCATACGCCAATTTCTCATTTTACCATTTCTCATACACAATGCAAAAGATTTCGTTTTCTACTCCTCTCGTATCTTTGGAAATAAGGAATCTTTCTTACCTGTTCTTATTTGCTCCTCCATCTTTTTTGCCGTTTCGGGCAGGAAGAAGGAAAGATGATCGGCAAGAAAGTAGAGTATACAGATAAGCTCCTTTAGCGTTCTTTCGCTGTCCTCTCCCCCCTCCCAAGGTTTCTTCTCCTCTATGTATCCGTCGGCAAAGTGCACTACTTTCCAAATACTGTTTAGCGCCTCGTTCAATCTAAACTCTTTTATAAGAGAGTGGATCTCTTCTTTTGCCTCCTCTACTGCGGAAAGAGAGAAATCAATCTCTTCTCGGGAAATTAAACAGTTTCTTTTTCTTGCCATCGCTAACACTCTTGATGTTAGATTTCCTATTCCATCCGCGAGGTCGGCGTTGTATCTTTCTTGAAACCTCTCCTTGGAAAAATCCCCATCCCCGCTCGTAGGCACCTCTCTTAAAAAGTAGTAGCGAACAGGGTCCGTACCATATTTTTCCACAAGCTCGAAAGGATCAATAACATTACCCAGGGACTTAGACATCTTTTTTCCTTCTACAGTCATAAATCCGTGAACGAATATTCTCTCGGGAAGGCTTAATCCGAGAGAGAGTAAGATCCCCGGCCATATCACGCAGTGAAAGCGAGAGATGTCCTTGCCCACACAGTGCACATCGGCGGGCCAGTATTTTTTAAGCCTCTCTTCTTCTTTTCCGTAACCCAGAGCCGTAATATAGTTGGAAAGGGCATCCACCCAAACATAAACGGTCTGGTTTTTGTCCCCCGGAACGGGAATTCCCCACGAAAGATTTTTCCGCGACCTGGAGACGCTAATGTCCTCCACGTCTTCCTCTAAAAAACGGAGGGTTTCGTTTTTTCTTGATTCAGGAATGACCTCGATATCCCCTTTTTCAACAGCTTCTTTTACCTTTCCGCTATACTTGGAAAGTTTAAAAAAGTAGTTTTCTTCCTCTATTATCTCCGGCTCCCGGTCATGGTCGGGACACCTCCCCTTTGCAAGCTCTTTTTCTTTTTTAAAAGCCTCACATCCTACGCAGTATTTTCCCTTATAATTTTTTTTGTAAATGTCTCCCGCTTTTTCCATTTTTTCCCAGGCAGCTTTTACTCCCGGCCAGTGCCTTTCCTTATCCGTAGTTCTTATAAAATCATCATTGGAGATGTTAAGGCTCTCTATTAATTTTTTGTACTGAGAGGTTATCTCATCAACAAACACTTTTGGTTCTTTTCCTTCTTCTTTCGCCTTTTTGTAAATCTTAAGCCCGTGTTCGTCCGTCCCTGTTAAGAAGTGAACGTCTTTTCCCAGATAGCGGTAAAAACGCGCGACAGTGTCAGCCTGCATAAGTTCCAAAGCAAACCCGATGTGCGGGCCTGCGTTGGTATAGGCTATGCTGGTTGTAATATAGAATTTATTCATTTGCCACTTGTTCTCTCTCTTTCTTTTTTTCTAAAAACACTTTTACCGTCTCAAAGATGATTCCGAGAAGCGGAATGGCAAGAAAGGCTCCGAGTATTCCCCATAGCGATCCTCCCACTACGAGGGCGATAAGCACGAGTACCGGCGAGAGTCCCATAACCTTTTTAGAGAGCGCCGGAGTGATTACACTGCTTTCTATGGCCTGAATGATCATAAAAGCGGTAAGTACAAAAACCGCTTGGGGAAGGCTCTCCAAAGAAACAATAACAAAAAAGATAAGTCCGGCTATGGCGGGGCCGGCAAAAGGAACCAGGTTAAATATTCCCCCGATGACTGCAAAAATAAGCGCATAACTAACCCCGAAAAGATAAAAAACAACAAAAGAAGAAACTCCCACAAAAAGGCAGGCGATTATTCTTACCAAAAACCAGCTGCTCACTTGGTTCCGGCACTTCTTCCAAACAAAGAGAGCATAATTCTTTTGTTTTTCGGGAACAAGAAGGCTTATTGCTTTTTCTATCCCGTTTCCTTCCAGCGAAAGAAAGATGGCCATTACTATTATAAAGAATGTAGTGGAGAGCCCGCCGAAAACAACCCCCAACGCATTAAAGAAACTCTTTGTCACCTCCTCCGAGGACTCCCTGAGGAGCTCGACAATCTCATCCAAAGTCCCTACCCCTTCTATCCCGATGTAGTGCAAAAAAGGAGCTATACTTTCAATGTACTCGGGAAGAAGAAGAGAAAATCTTCTTACTTCCTCGTAAAGCCCGGGAGTTATTACATAAACAATAAGCCCGAGGAGGCCAAAGAATGTAAAATAAACAGCCACCACCCCGATAACACGAGGAATACGAAACTTCCTAAGAAGCTCAACCACCGGATTAAAGAGAATAGAGATTATAAGGGCAAATATAAACCAAACTAAAATATCCGCCACTTGGTAGAGGAGGTATGCCACAACGAGAGCAAAGAACACCTTGGCTATTGCCCCCCAAGAGATGTCAAGTATATTTTTTTCCGCCATCTTTCCCTATTATATGACGAGAGAGGGGAAAAGTAAAATAGAACTAAGCGAAAAGCGCAAAACGAAAAGTGTAAAGTTGCAATTTAAAGAATCAATAAATTTAATGACCTCTAACGCATAAAAATATCCTCTGTTTTTTGATTCCAATTTTGAGCTTTGCGCTGCAGTTTTACGCTTTTAGCTTTTAGCTTTTCACTTTTGCTCAAGTATTCTCTCAAACGGTTTTTTTGTTTTATGGGGACCGACAAGAGCGAGATTGAGGTTCTCGGGTCTGAAAACAGTTTCGGAAACTTCCTTTATATCTTTGGGAGAAACTTTGTCTATAAAAGAGAACACCTCTTCAAGCGAGTAAGTTCTCCCTTCGAGAAGCTCGCTCGTTCCGTAAAAATAAGAAAGAGCGTCGGAAGGCTCAAGAACAATAGCCATCTTGCCTTTGAGATGTTCTTTTGCTTTTTCCAGTTCTTTGGAAGAGACTTTTTCTCTGCGCATCCTTTCGTACTCCCCTCTTATGGCAACTACCGCGTCTTTGGCCTTTTTGTTGTCCACTCCCGCTCTTGTAAGAATAACGCCTGTATCCGGATTATCTTCCGCCTCCGTTTTTATGTAGTAGGCGAGACCGAGCTCCTCTCTTACTTTTATAAAAAGCCTTGAGCTCATCATCCCACCAAGAAGCGCCGCTAAAACGTCTTGCGTAAAGCGCTTTTCTGAAAAAGAGTTAAATCCTCTTGCCCCGAAACAAAGGTGGGTTTGGTCGGTTTCTTTGTAATAGTTCATCACCTCCGGCCTTTTTTGCTCCTCCTCCACCGGAAGACTTTCTATCGGATCTCCCTCTCTTATGCCTGAAAAAGCCTCTACCACTTCCCTTTCCGCCTGCGCCTTTTTAACGTTACCTGCTACCACAACTACCGTATTTTTTGCCTTGTACTGAGAGTTCATATAGCTAAGAAGGTCTTCTCTTTTTATGGAAGAAACCGTTTCTTTGGTCCCGGCTATATCACGTCCTGCGGGCTGGTCTCCGTAAAGGAGTTTTTGAAAGAGGATCTGGCAGTAGCGCATCGGACTGTCGTAGTACATGTTGATCTCCTCCTTTATTACACTACGCTCCTTTTCCACTTCCTCTTCGGGAAGAAGAGAGTTAAGATATATATCGGAAACCCAGTCGAGAGCAAGCGAGAACTTGGAAGAATCAACTTTGGCATAGTATCCGGTATAATCTTCTCCCGTAAAAGCGTTGTAAAGCCCTCCGACCTTATCCATGTCTTCGGCAATTTTTACTTTGGAGGGACGTTTTTTTGTTTTCTTAAAGAACATATGTTCCAAGAAGTGTGATATGCCCGAGAGAGATTTTTCTTCGTGTTTCGATCCCGTTTTCACCAAAACAAACACCGTGGAGACACGGGTGTTTGTCATGGGGACCGTAATGATCCTCAGTCCGTTTTTTAGAGTTTTTTTATTCATAGGCTTCCTTTCTCGATAACCTCCTCTACCTTCTCTTTTAGTTCGTCTACTTTCACCCTTACCTGCTTCATGCTGTCTCTTTCTCTTATAGTCACCGTGTCATCCTCTAGCGTATCAAAGTCTACCGTAACACAAAGTGGCGTTCCCACTTCGTCTTGCCTGCGATATCTTTTCCCTATAGACCCTGTTTCGTCGTAGTCACACGTAAAAGAGGGCAAGAGCTTTTCCTGTATCTCTTTTGCCTTGCCCACAAGTTCCTCTTTGTTTTTCATAAGAGGCATGACGGCAACCTTCACAGGGGAAAGGGCAAAAGGAAGTCTTAGCACCACCCTGCTGTCTCCCTCTTCCAGTTCCTCTTTTTCGTAAGCTTCTACAATTACCGCCAAAAGCGTCCTTTCCACACCGAAAGTGGGCTCGATTACATGAGGCCAGTACTCCTCTCCCGTCTTAGGATCACGGTACTTCATGTTCTCTCCACTCTCTTTCTCGTGATTCCTTAGGTCAAAGTCCGTTCGATAAGCAAGCCCGTAAAGTTCCTTTACTCCAAAAGGGTAGCGGTATTCGAAATCAATGGTTTTTTTAGAGTAGTGGGCAAGCTCTATTTCCGGAATATCGTTCTCCTCCACATTCTCTCTCTTTATCCCCAAAAAATCTATCCACTCCCACATCTCTTTTCTCCAGTAGTCGAAGTGCTCTTGCCAATCTTTATCCTCTTTCGGTTTTTCAATGAAGTACTCTATCTCCATTTGCTCGAACTCTCTGGACCGGAAAATATAGTTCTTGGGGGTTATTTCATTACGGAAAGCTTTTCCGATCTGGGCTATTCCAAAGGGAATATTTTTTCTCGAAGAGGTAAGTACATTCTGAAAGTTAACAAACATTCCTTGGGCGGTCTCGGGCCTGAGATAGGCCACGGAATCTTCGTTTTCCACCGGCCCCACATAAGTTTTAAACATCAGGTTAAAGTCACGCGGAGCCGTGAAATCACTTTCTCCGCAGCCCGGACAAGCGGGAAGGTTTTCTCGCATAAACTTCTCTTTGTCTTCTACGCCTTCGAGTTTACTTTCCAACTCCTTCCACTCCGATTCGGAAACCAGGTGGTCTGCTCTGTGTCTTGTGTGGCATTTCTTACACTCAACAAGAGGGTCGGAAAACCCATCCAAGTGCCCCGAAGCCTTCCAGACACTGGGGTTCATGATGAGCGCTGTTTTGACACCCACCATATCACTTCTTCCTCTCACAAATCTATCCCACCAAGCTCTCTTTATGTTTTCCACAAGCTCCGTTCCCATAGGACCAAGATCCCAGGAATTAGCCATTCCTCCGTAAATCAAGGAAGAGGGATAAACAAAACCTTTTCTCTTACAAAACGATATTATTTCCTGCATTGTTTTTTCTGTCATAGTGATATTTCTAAAATTTGATCAAAGAATGATGCCGGTAGTTTTTGACTTATTTCTTTTCCCGTCCAGGTGTCTTTTCCATGTATCTCCGTTTCGTAGATCACCTTGTCTTCACCTTCCGGGTCTTCGAGAGGCTCTATTTCTACTTCCGCAAATATCTCCTCCGTGCTTCCTGCCGGCAATTTATCAATTTCAATCTCTATCTCTCTTGTACCCGAGCTATAAGATAAGCTAACATCTCTTTCCGACTCCTTTTCTCCTGTAAGTCCGGCACCCTCGGGAAGCCTTGATTTTATGACCACATCTTTCATGTCATTAAACAGGCTTTCCAATTCCCACTTTACGGTATACGTTGATCTTTCTCCTTCCTCAAAGGGAAAGGGCCCTTCAGGATCAAAAGGAGAGCCTTCTCGAATTACTTTTTTACCGGCTGCAAGACGCGTGTTCACCTTGGTCTCCAGAGATCTCTCCGCCCTTTCCATGGCCGCACTTACTTTAATCTCGGGGTAGTAAGGGAGGTCTTCTTTTACTCTTACCCAGAACTCCACACTCCCGTCTTCATCTTTCTTTAGCGATTCCAAATCATAGTCAAAAGTATGGCTCCAGATTATAACACCCCTGTCTTCTTGAAATCTCCCGTCTACCGGTTCTACTTGATTCATGTCGAGAGTGTTCTCATCAAGATCTACCAAAAGGAAAAGATCTTCCATGGTTTCTTCTCCAATATTTCTGAAAAACACTTCATAGTGAAGTAACTCTCCGGTCTCCGCCACATGGTCGGTTCCGCCGTTTACCTGAAGATCTAAAATAAGAGAGCTTCTCGAGATTGATGTTCCTCTGGAAGCTTCCTTTAAGGGGATAAATCTCTCGTTTTGCCACACTCCTAAGGTAGCATTAAACACCTTCGCATCACCGGGGCTGCCTCCTATCACTCCGTCAATATCAACCGTCCTACTATCTCCTCTGTTTAGAACGGATATCGGCCACTCGTCTTTATCCTTGGCATCGGTTCCCGGAGTACTACGAACAAAGTTAAAGCCGGAAGGATACGCTACACGCACCACAAGATCCTTTAAGGGGTGCTCTATCTGAGAAGAAAGATGAACCCTAATGCTCTCCTCTTTGTTGGGATCCACCTCGGAAGGAATTTGCAAACTAAAATCAATCGGCACCTCCGATATTGTAGCCAAGTGCTCTCTTTCCGCCTCAAAGCGAGCAGCCAAGTTCTTTGGCACGTACCTTATCCACGCAGACGCCTTCAGGGAATCTCCCTCTCTCCCCAAGGGTCGCGCTCTAAAAGAAGTGGTTTTTTCCTCTCCCGGGTTAAGCTCTCCCACCTCCACCTCTCGTCGGAGCCCCCCTCTTCTTGTTATCTCCTCCCTTACCTCCTCGGGTTCCACGGGAATAACATTCTCCGGGTACTCGAAAAGAAGCCTAACCTCTTCCATTCTTGTATCACTATTATTTTGGTATCTAAGGAGGTACTCCACTTCTTCTCCCGTCTTCACTTCCTCGGGAGCGCTTATTTCAAAGCGCAACCTGTCCTGACTAAAGATATTTCTTTGGTAGTAAAAATACCCCAGCGCCCCGGTGATAATAATAAGACCGAGGAGAATAAATATTATTTTTTTCATGTATTTAAGATTAAAAAACAAAGTTTTTAACTTCTATCTGCTAATTTTTTTAAAATCCAGGGTTTTTCGCTATAAATACCTCTTTTCTTCTTCTTAAGGCAGTTTCCGCAAAATACCTTTCCTTCTTCCGGAGCAAAGTGACACCTTTTCTCCACTTCTCTTTCGCAAAAAGCACACTTCTCTACCTCGATGCTATGACCGAGAAGAGAAAGCAGACGAAAAGCAAAAAGGTAATAAAAGACCTTTGCTTTCTTTCTGGAGGATTTTATTTTATCAACTTTTTCAAAGCTATCCAAGACAAAGGAAAAAACTTCCTCATCTTTCTCCTCTCCCCGGATAAGAGCGGTTACCATTTCCGAAAAGCGGTAAAAAAGAGAAAGCTTTATTATATCCTTTCTCGCCTCTTTAAACGAGGCGATCAGTTTGGCATCGGTTAGGGTATTATAGCTTTTTCCTTCAATAAATCCAACCTCTGTCAGGGAAAAGAGGGGGGTGTTCATTTTAAGCTTGGAGGTTCCCTTTCTTATGGACTTTCCTACTGCCTCTACAAGCCCGTATTCACGGGTATAAAGGGTTATCACTTCGTCGCTTTCCCTTATCGGTTTTTTGGAAAGAACAATCCCCTGCGTATAGTGGTGCGTAAACATGAACCTTATCTTCCTATAGCAAGAAAGAGCTCTTTTTCGTTTATCTCGCTTCTTTTTTCTGCAAGAAAATCCCCCCTCTCTCCTTCAATAATCTCTTCTGTTCCGGTTTCTTTCTTTAGTTTATCACCCCATTTGGAGAAAAGCTCCTGAAAGTCTTTTCCTTTATAAAAAACTTTTACTCTATCTCCGGGAACAAGTCCCGCTTTTTTTCTTAGATTTTGAATAGTCCTTGTCACTTCTCTTACCTCTCCTTCTTCTTTAAGATCGGGAGTGATTTTTTTATCAAGGACTACGCCATCTTCCAGGGACTCGTCAAACAGAATCTCTTTTACATTAACCTCTTCTTTTATAATCTCAAGCAGATCTCCTTTTTCCTCCAGTCCCGCCCCTTTCGGGATAGTAAGAGAAGGAAGCGGTTGTCTTACTTTTATGTTATTCTCGGCTCTTTCTTTTAGGGCAAGCGAAGTAAACTCTCTTGCTTTCTGCATCTCCGAGACAAGTTTTTCGTCGATAAGCCTTTTTTCTACTTTCGGATAGTCGGTGAGATGAACCGATTTTTCTTTGTCTTCAAAATCGTTCCCGGTTACTTTTTGCCAGATGTTTTCAGAAACAAAAGGAAGCACGGGGGCAATCGCCTTGGAAAACCGGTGAAGAACAAGCCCCGTGGTATAAAGAGCTCTTCTGGCATCTTCTCTGTCCTCCCCTTTAAATCTCTTCCTTGATCTTCTTATATACCAAGTAGAAAGATCTTCGATAAAAAGAGTTATCGCTTTACAGGCGGGCGGGAGGGTGTAGTTTTTCAGATTTTCTTCTATCTCTTCTATTGTTTGCTCAAGTCTCGCCAATATCCACCTGTCGAGGATGTTATCCGAAAACCCTTCTCTCCACTCTCCCTCTTTCACGAAAAACTTCTCTTCCTTGGCAAAAGGAGTGTAAAAACTAAGCACATTGGAAAGAAGAATAATGTTTTTACGGAGAGCATCCTGAATATCTTCCTCGGAAAGATTGGTATCTCCTCCGAGCATAATAGGACTGGACATGAAGTAGATTCTCAGGGCATCACTTCCGTATTTATCGAGGACAAGCTTCGGGTCCGGGTAGTTACCCAAGGACTTGCTCATCTTTCTCCCGTCACTGCCGGCTAAAACGCCGGTTACTATGACATTCTTAAATGCATAGGAATCAAAAAGCGCATTAGAGAGGACGTGGAGATAATAAAACCACCCTCTAAGTTGTCCCGTATACTCTATTATGAAGTCGGCGGGAAAGAGATCTTTCCACTCATCTTCTCTTTCAAAGGGATAGTGGAACTGCGCGAAGGGCATGGACCCGGATTCAAACCAACAGTCAAGAACCTCGAGCACTCTTTTCATTTTTCCGCCACACTCTCTACAAGGAAAGGTGATCCCATCAATTCCGGGACGGTGAAGATCGCTCACCTTCTCTCCGCTTAAACTTTCAATTTCCTTAATGGAGCCCGGAACCTCTACATTTTCACACTCCTTGTTATCACACCTCCAGATAGGAACGGGAGAGCCCCAGTAACGCGAACGGGAAAGGCACCAATCGGGAGCACTTTCCAAATTATACTTAAACCTCCCCTCTTTGAAGTGATCAGGCACCCAGTTTATTTCCTTGTTACTCTCCACCATCTTCTCCCGAACACTTTCTATACTTAGATACCAAGCCTTTTGCGTTTTATGAATAAGACTTGTATCGCACCTGTAGCAGAAAGGATAAGAGTGTACACTTTTTTCTCTCTTAAATAGCCTTTCTCCCAGTTTTTCTTTCACTTTCTCGTTTGCCTCTTTGAAGTAGTAACCTTCCCACTCTCCAGCTACTTCCCCATAAACACCATTTTCGTCCATGAGCTCGATTATCGGCAGGCCTTCCCTCTTTCCCAGCTGAAAGTCGTCTTCTCCGAACGCGGGAGCGATGTGTACTACCCCCGTTCCTTCCTGTGTACTGACAAAATCGGCATCATACACTTTGAAAGTGCCGCTATTTTCTTTCGCTTTACCGTTTTGCAGGTCAAAAAGAGGCGTGTATCCCGTTCCGACAAGATCTTTCCCTTTTATGTCTTTCACTTTCTTATATTTCTTCCCTTCAAATACTTCTTCTACTCTTTCTTTGGCAAGTACGTACTTTTTCCCGGAGTGTTCTACTACCGAGTAGCTTGTGTCTTTTTTTACCGCAAGAGCTAAATTTCCCGGAAGAGTCCACGGGGTTGTGGTCCAGGCAAGCAAAGTAAAGTCTTTATCCGTTTCAAACTCTACAATCACCGAGTCATCTTCCACTTCCCTGTAAGAGCCGGCATCCATAGTCACCTCAAATTTTGACAGAGGTGTAGCGCACCGAGGACAGTGCAGGGAAGTGCGATAATCTTCGTAGATAAGTCCTTTTTCGTAAAGACTTTTGAACGCCCACATCACACTTTCCATAAACTTGAGATCCATTGTTTTGTAGGCGTTTTTCATATCCACCCACCTCCCAATTCTTTCTATATACCACTCCCACTGCTTTGAACTGGTGCTGACATAGTCCCGGCACTCGCGGACAAACCTTTCAACGCCCAAGTTCTCTATATCTTTTTTATTCTTCAGGTCGAGGTTCTTTTCCACCTTGTTCTCAGCAGGAAGACCGTGACAATCCCACCCCCAAACACGGTCAACGCGATAACCTTTCATGGTAAAGAAACGAGGAATAACATCCTTGGCAATACTCGGCAGGAGAGTAGCGTAATGAGGAAGGCCGGTGATAAAAGGAGGTCCATCGTAAAAAACGTAATTTCCTTGCGGAGCATCTTTTTCTACCGATTTTTTGAACGTGTCTCCCTTTTTCCAGAACTCCAAAACCTTCTCTTCTTCTTTGGAAAAAACACTTTTTTGGTTTTGTTCTTCTGTAGACATAGCTCGTAATTTTTATTTTCTATTTCCTAGTTTCTATTGAATTATCATTGGCTTAATTAAAAATTAGTAAATAAAAATTAGAAATTAACCCATTACATTTTTTTAGGCAGGGATATAGTAAGCAGAGAAAGGCACTGCTTTAAAATAATATAAGTTCCTTCCGTTATTGCCATTCTCTTTTCGTTCCCCAAAATGGTGAACTCATCATAAAAAGCGTTGTAGTCTTTGGCCAGCTTATGAGCGTACTCCGCAATAACACTGGGAGAAAAACTCTCCATAGACTGCTCAACCACTTCCTCGAACTGGGCTATCTTCTTTACCACCTCCCTCTCTTTTCCGTTAAGCTCCTCCTTTTTCGGAGTATAATTCCCTCCTTTCCCAAGAACACTCCCACACCTTACACATGTATACTGCAGATAAGGTCCCGAATCTCCTTTTAGAGAGAGTATTCTGTCCCAATCAAAGACCACCTCTCTTTTGTAATGCCTTCTAAGGTCGTTGTACTTAACCGCTCCCACACCTATACGCTTTGCATCTTCTTTGCTTACTTCAGAGGAGATCTTTTCCGCCTCTTTTTTGGCAAGATCAAGCACTTCTCTCAAATGAACCGTTCTTCCCTTCCTCGTAGAAAACTTTCCTTCCTTTAAGCGGTACATCCCGTGGGCAACATGAAAAAAGTTCTCCTTTTTTGCCCACCCCATCTTTTCTACAGCGGTAAAAAGTTGCCTCAAGTGAAGCTCTTGATCCGCACCTATTTCGTAAATAAGGAGATCGGGAGAGAACTCGTTTATCCTGTATTTTGCCGCCGCCAAGTCACGAGTAAAATACGTAGTGCTTTTGTCCGATTTTAAGATCATGGCCGGGGGCATGTCCTCAAATTCTATGATTAGCGCCCCTTTGCTTTCTTTTGCCACGCCCTTCTCTTTAGCCTCTTCTACCACATCTTCTAGCTTATCTTCATAGAAACTCTCCCCCGTGACATGGTCTATCTCTATCTCCAAGTCCCTATATATCTTATCAAACTCCTCCAAACTCTTCTTTCTGCATATCTCCCATATTCTTCTTGCCTTTTTATCTCCCTTTTCCAGTTTTGCAAACCATCTTCTTCCTTCTTCTTCCATTTCCGGGTTCTCTTCCGCCTCTTTGTGAAAACGAACATAAAGCTCTTCCAGTTCTTTTATGGAGAGTTTTTCCGGATCTTTTTCTTCCTTTTCTATCTGATAGAGAAGTTTCCCGTACTGAGTTCCCCAGTCTCCCAAGTGATTAATCCCAAAAACTTCCCAGCCCCGGAAGCTGTATATATTATAAAGAGAATGCCCTATTATTGTAGACCTCAAGTGTCCTATTCCGAAAGATTTGGCAATATTGGGAGAAGAGTAGTCTATCACCGCTCTCTTTCCTTTTTTTTCTTTTCGTCCATAGTCTTCTCTTTTCTCCAAAACCTCCGTAAGCGTCTCCCACAGCACATCCTCGCTAAGGAAAAAATTAAGAAATCCGTTTTTTTGCTCTACTTTAGAAAAGATTTCGGAAGAAATCTTCCCTTCTAATTCTCCGGCAATAGAAAGAGGGCTCCTTTTCTCCTCCTTTGCAAGCAAGAAAGCTATATTGGAAGCATAATCTCCGTGATTTTCCGGAGCCCGCTCCACTTTCACTTCTCTACCAAGCTTTTCCTTTAGCTCTTTTTCAACTCTTCTTTTCATACTCGGATTTTATCGCAACTAACCGATTTTGTCTAATAAAAAGGCTCTGTCAAACTGAGCATTATGTGATAGAATTAGCCCAATGTCTACCCTTGTCCAAAACAAAAAAGCTTTCTTTGATTACCACATTTTAGAAAAAATGGAGGCGGGTTTGGTGCTTTCCGGGCAAGAAGTAAAAGCGCTTCGCGAAAGCAAGGCTTCTCTGGCCGGTTCTTATATCTCGGCAAAAGAGAGCGAACTCTATCTTGTAAACTGTAATATATCACCCTACCAACCTAAAAACGTTTCCCTCGATTACGATCCTAGGCAAAAAAGAAAACTCCTTCTAAAGAAGAAGGAGATTGCGAGGCTTATCGGAAAATTAAAAGAAAAAGGAGTAACCCTTGTTCCTTTAAGGTTTTACACCAAGGGAAAAATGATAAAACTGGAGATAGCTGTTGCCAAGGGGAAGAAAAAAGTAGATAAAAGAGAAACTATCAAAAAGCGGGATATCGACAGAGATCTAAAAAGAAGAATGAAGAGATAGTCTCTACTTTTTTACCTCCTCTACCAATTTTGAGAAAGTTCCCGGACGTTCTTTTGCAAGAGAACTGAGAGCTTTTCTATCCAGCTCGATATTTTTCTCTCTCAGATTATGGATAAACTCGCTATATGTAGTTCCGTTCTCCCTGCAGGCCGCATTTATAGTCATATTCCAAGCCCTTCTCATTTCTCTTTTTTTCGTTCTTCTGTCTCTATAGGCGTAACTCCATGCTTTCATCAGAGCCTCTTTAGCGGCTTTAAACTTGGATTTACGCCCCCACCGGAAGCCCTTCGCCTCTCTTATCGCTTTCTTTCTTTTTTTGTGCGCAGCAGGGCCGCGTTTAACTCTCGGCATGATTATCTAGTAAGTTAGAGATTTTTTTACTTTTTTGGTCATCTCTTTGCTCGCTCTTTTGAGGCGCCTGATCTCTCTCCTTTTCTTCCCTGTCAATTTCGCGCGGTAGTGCATCTGTCCGGCCAAACGTCGCAACACCTTACCTCCTCTGGTAAGCTTAAATCTTTTAGAGATTGATTTTCTGGTTTTTGGTTTTGACTTCATTTTTGTTGTCCTTTAGAAACGGTGACCGTTAGTCCCCTAGGCTCTTTCCCCACTTCTTTTTCAATTTTAAGCTCCACTCTCTCTCTTAACTTCTCCAAAAAGCGATCTATCTTTTCTCTCCCCACCTCTTGGAGCGCCTTTTGTCTTCCTTTAAGGGGAAGAACCACCTTTACGGGGTCTCCTTCGTTTAAGAACTTCTCTGCGGAATTCACTCTGGTTTCCATGTCATGCTCGGAAATAGAGAAGCCCAATCTTATTGATTTTACCTGAGGGTTGTTCTTTTTCTCTTGCTTTTTCTTTTTTTTATTCTCTTCATAAGCGTACTTTCCGTAATCTATGATCTTACAAACCGGGGGATCTACGTTGTCCGTAACTTGCACGAGATCCAGTTCTTTCTTTTTAGCTATCTTTAGTGCCTCCTCCAAGGGAATCACTCCAAAATGCTCTCCCTTATCTTCCACTACGCGAACTTCCTTGGCTCTTATATCTTCGTTAATTGGAGTTTTTCTTTTTTGCTGCTTTTTCAAGTTTCTCTGTGTTATATTAAAAAATTTTTAATTAAGGGTAAGTGGAGATGGGGGGATCGAACCCCCGTCCAGAACACCAAGCAAAATAAATCTACAAGCTTAGTCCGGTTTAAAGTAAGACAAGGCCCGAAAACCGGACAAAGAAACCTTGCCTGCGAGCCCGCTTTATTTCGAGTTTTAAGGGGGGCTCTTTCCCTAAAACCCTATCCTCATTTATGACACTCTTTCCCGACTATGAGGAATCACCGGGAGAGCGCCCGCTTTTACGCTACAGCGGCTAAAGCGGGTTCTTCTTCAAATAAGTTGGCACTTATTTTAAAGATGCAGGATTATAGAGACTGCGCTCTGCTTGCATTATTTTACTTGTAAGTGTTCTGTCGAAACGTGCATCCCCGTCTATCGGCACACTTACGTAATATACACGAAAAAGGTCTTTTCGTCAAGAGAGTGTACTGGTTCATATGATATGATACACCCCGAGGTTTCAAAAAACCATGAAAGGAAGGTACAATGGATGCCGTATGACAGTATACGGCACAATACTGCC
>Ga0207421_10005177_pt1 | contig 14745 bp, 22 predicted proteins | sample SodLakKL_010_SED_4_FD_187542 | JGI IMG/M metagenome (GOLD analysis project Ga0207421, IMG submission 187542) | Alkaline sediment microbial communities from Lake Tanatar, Kulunda Steppe, Russia - 8KL_010_SED (SPAdes) (version 2) | ecosystem: Environmental > Aquatic > Non-marine Saline and...
CATAAAATTGCAATATTTCCATCTCTCCTGTATCATTAATTATAAAATCTGTATAACATTCTTTATTATCACTAGATTTATTAGGATAAGTAAAAATATTGTTCTTATAAATAACTTTTAAAATATTTTTTGTAATATTATCTAATTTATCTTTATCTTCATCTATTTTCCATTCTATAATTATTATATCTCCAAAACATACTACACTAGGATAACTAGTTATCCTAATTGGAAGATCATCAGGGCAAATTGGAGGATTACAGGGATCAAATATTCCTATTTCTTTCATAATTATCTTTTTTATTTATTGTTTTTTTTAGGTGGTATGTAATAGCCATTTTCGTCTATAATATAATCTTTATAACAAGAGCCATTTTTTTTGACTATTAATGGGACATACTTAAATTTTTCATAAATTCCTTCTTCCACAGTACCTACAACAGGGGAATCTTCACAAGCACATAGCTTCATTAAACCATCAGGCTTAACTATTACTCTCTTACAACAACATATAACATATTCAGTATCTTTCCATCTTCCCCCATAAAATGGCTTATTAATTGTTCTTACCTCTCTTTGATCTTTTTTCTTTTTACTTAAAAGACTATTACAATATTCTCTTTCTATACTTTTTGTCATATTTTTTTTAAAAGCTTGGATAACCTTCTCATCTATAGGTTCATGCCAATTATCTAAACTTAATGTAGCTCCAAGTTTACCTTTTTTTGCTAATCGACATAAAGCAAGAGCATCATCTGTTTTTTTGCCATTTGTGGCTAACCAAGTATGAGTATAAGACATTGCATAGCCTAGTATTTTCCAAAATTCAGGGTGAATAGTTGGTTCCCCTCCACCTATTAATATTCTTCTATTTTTCTTTTTAAATAAATGTCCATAAATTTCAAGTGTTTTTTGAAAAGTAGCAAAAGGCATATGCATCCCTTCTACTTCATAATTAGCACAGTGTTGACACTTCATATTACATTTAGTGGTTATTTGAATATACATAAAATTTTAAAAAAATCAAACTCTAAAATTAATTCTAAATAATTCTTCTATTTTTGATATATCCCCTATGACTTTTACATCTATATAACAAGGTTCTTTTATTTTTACAGCTTTTGTATGTAAATATTTATCAATAAGTAATAAACCAACTGGTCTATATCCTGGGACATTCATCAAAGTAATATTATCTAATATAAATAAATGACTATAATTATTTACAATAAATTTAAATCCTTCTTTACTACCTATTTGTTGTATTCTATAGAAAAAAGAATTTAAAGGATAAGAAAAATCAAAATCAGATCCTTTTTTAACTTCATTAATAAAAGCAAAAGGTGATATTAACACATATGTATCATTTAAATTATTAATATTTATTATTCCTTCTTTTCCTTGTGCGCTAAAAATATTTCTTTTTCTTATATTTGCCTTATCGACACTTATATAATGGAAAGTTTTATTTTGATCTTGGATTGTAATACTGAATTTTATAAAACTATTATCTTCTTTGTTTTTTACAAAACAATCTAATAATCTATGTCGATAATTAGGATCTATTAAAGATTTATTATTATTAATAACTAAAATTAATGGAGAAAAATTCTCATCATCCCAGTTTTCATAATAATATTCTGAATTGTAATGATTATTTTCTACTAACTTAAAATCTATTAATTCCCCTGTAGTTGAATCTTTTATATCTATTTCAATATTTCCAATATCAATTATTGTTTCTAATTCTTCAGTTCCCATTTTTCCTATTAAAATATAGATCTGATCTGCCCCATATGATCCATTTAAAAATGGGACCTCTATATCTATTGGATAACTTTCATTATAACCAGGAGCATAATAAGAAGGAGAATCATTATAAAAAACTTTATCTACTTCTGTATAATTCAAAGCCCCTCCAAAAGCAACATATAACATATCCTCGCTAGGTTCTATATGGGGTTCTGGTGTAGTTGTTGTTGTAGTTGTTGTTGTTACTTCTTTTTCTTCATATATTACCTTAGCTCCATATCCATCCCAATCCCCAAGACCTGGCCAATAACGTTCTGGATAAACTGGCCATTCTTCTGGATTCTCAGTCCACTCATAATGTGCAAAAGGACTAATAAAAAAATCACTATTTTGGTAAAGATTTCCTAGATTATTTGTTTTACTTAATATAACATGTTTTTCTCCTGCGTTTTCATAATACCATATTGAATATTCTTTATCTGGACGCTGAAAAACATCCACTACTCCTTTATATTGATTATCTTCTTCAAGTGCTCCAATATTATAATAATATCCATGTATATCAATATCCGTTGTTTCTTCAAAGCTTACTACTTCACCATAATCATATATATATTTTACAACTGATACATCAAATCTATGTTGTGGATCTAAATCCTTCCTTTTAATTTCAATAACATACTCTGACCAATCCCCAAACCCATCCCAAATTTCTCCACCCTCTGTTGTCCATGTTGAAGGATCATTTTCATCATGATATGTTAATTCTTTATAATAACAATCAGCATTTGCATCCCTAAAATCATCAGATCTAGTTAATAATAAATATGATATGCCACCAGTTTCACCTATCCATACCCGATAATCCCCATTTTCAAAAACAAGAGTATTATCAACATAATCTCCACCTGATTCCTGTTTCCCAATACAATAATATTTCCCACTTACATCCTCTGGCAAATGTTGTTCTTCCACTAAAAAATATATAAATGGGCAATCACTAGACATAAATTATTCTCCTCATATATATAAATATATGATTATATTTTCTTATTTATATTAAACTTATCGGGCAAATAAACATCCCCCATACCTATAACACTCATTAAATTATCCCAGGGGATAGAATAAAAACCTTTATTATACTTTTTATAACAATATCGATATTTATCACTATAATTAGAATCGCAAACAAAAACTTTCTTTTTATTATATCCTCTTACTACAACAACATGTTCTTCATCAGATCCTCTAAAGGGATCTTCTTTTCCACTTTCTCTACATTTAGAATATTTAAAAAGCATCGTCCAATTAAAAGAGATTAATAACGGTTTTTTTTTATTTAAAAATTTTTTTATATATTTACTAAATTCATAATCAATAATAAGATTATTTTCATATCTATCTTGTTTAAGCCATTTGCAAAAATGCATATTATCTTCTACAGATTCTGCATGTTCTATATATTTTCTACTTTTATTTAAATTATTAATAAGTTCTTCAGTACTACATTTGTCCCATGTAAAATCAAAAATATTAAGATTACTACTTACTATTGTTACTTTTTTAAAACCTAATAAATTTAATAATATACCTATTTGCCCTGAATATAATCCTGATGAAGTATTTTTTGTAATATTATGTACAGTAATTTCTTTTGCTAATTCATAATTGATATTTTTATCATAAAAATTAGCAACAGAAGCAGCTGCACATATTGCACAATGTCCATATCCTTGTTTATATCGTTTTATAGGTAGATTGGTCATTTAAATCTACACTTTCAAAAAAACGATTTATTTTCAAAGCTTGGCATAACATATCATTAAAAATTTTATTAGATTCATTTTCATCTTCAAAATGACTTAAAAGGATTGGAAATATAGAAGACTTAATTTCTTTTTTATTTTTTCCATTCATAATTTGCCATGTTATTGCCAATACAAAACTTTGCATTTCTTCAGAATCATTAAAATAAAATCTATCTTCATGTCTCCTTTTCAACCAATGAAAAAATTCATGGATAACAAAATGAAAATTATCTTCAAAAAAATTATCTTCAAAAAGATCTTTATTTAATACAATTTCTTTACCATTTCCTTCTGCATAAGGTTTATCCATTTTTTTAATAACAATATCCAGATTTTTATCAATATATGATTCTGGAATCTCATAATATTCTCTTAAAGATACTGTTAAAGGATGCTTTTTTAATATAGATTTAATTTTATTTTTAATATCTATATCACTTTTGCTCTCTTTATACCAATTCATAGTAATTCCTAATTAATTATTTTTTTGATTTAGACCTAGAGCATCCTGAACAATTTTTTCTTTTAGTGCGTTTAACTATATTTCGTTTTTTTGATTTTCTACTATCCATCTATTAAATTATTTCCATATCTCCTATATTTTCATTTAATTTTTGCACGACATTAATCAAAGCTCCTTTAGTTTCTGGACTTTGTGTTTTTTCTATTTCATCAGTTATAATAATTTTTAATTGATTAATAATAACGGTTACAGGTTCAAGAGCTTTTTCCATTTGTTCAATTTCTTTTTCGAAAGTCAATAAAGTATCTGCTAGTTTTTTAACAGTTTCAGCATTCTTCCTTCTTTCCTGACCTTGCAAAGAATCAGCTTCAGCTGCTAACAGAGTTAATTCTCTTTGAATTATAATCATTGTTTTTCTAAGATTGTTTATTTTATCTGGTTGTATTCTTAACCATCTTTTTAAATCATCTGAATATTCTATTAAAGTTTGTTGCTGTTGAGGATGTTTGAAATGATATATTAAATGATTTCTTACAGCAGCATAAGAAATCATCTCATCATTGTCTTTTAAGAATCTTTCTATTGCTAAATAGTTAGGATTTGATTGAGCTGCAAATTTTTCCTCAGCAGATTTTCTAAGATCTGAATTACAAAGTTTACAATTTGGTTTACACACTTCTTCTTCATCACCCTCATAAGGTATTATATTGACATCTTCTAATTGCTGTTCTTCTATGTTTTTTCGAACATTATCATATTTTATTATATTTTGTCCTTTTTCAACATCAACAGATTGTATATTATCAAAAATACTATCCTCATCGTTCATAATTAATCCCATCCTTTCCTATATTTTTCTTTATTTTCTTTATTCATAAAATTATCTCTCTCATTTTTTAAATGAGCTACTTTTTTATTTATCATTAAAACTGCTTCTTCACATATAGCAGAAAAACCCCATGGGTCATCATAAATAGCCCTATCTGCCTCTATTAACATATTTCTTAAAGTAGGATAACTAGTTATTTTCTTGTTTCGTATTATTCTTTGACTTGCTTCTTTCGTATTTTTTGCTGTTTGAAAAACAAGATCCGATAATGTAGATAAATTTTTAGATAGACTTTCTAAGTATGATATTTTATCATTTAATAAATTTCTTTCTTCAAAATTATATGATGTTTTATACCAATTCATTCATTAATCTCCATATTTTGAGCATAAAATGCCATAAGAAGGCTTTCTGCTACACCGTCAGAATTTACATTTTTAAAATTCTCAGCAAGATCTGGGCATTTTTCTGATGCTAGATTCCTTGCAGCTTCTTTAGCATATTTTTGAGTTTGTTTTCTAAGAATTTCTAATTCTTTTTCTATTTTTTTTATTTCTTTTTTATTATTAGCTATCTTCTCTCTATTCTGCTTTTTATCCTCTTTTTCCTTTATAGATTTATTATTTTTTTGTAATACCTTATTTTCATCTTTTAACGATTTTTTTTCTTTACGAAGTTTTTTTGATAAATCTTTACAATGTTTTACATCTTTACTTTCTAATTCAGGAAAAGCTTTTTTCCACACACTTGCAGATACTTGTTCAATATGAAAATTTAAGGCATATGCTATACCCAATGTAGATCCTACTGAATGACCAAAATTAAAAGCAGAAACAGCACCTTGATTAGGCATTACTCCCACTGATTCTTGAAGAAATAAAACTTTTTTATTATTATATTCTAATAAAATCTCAACAATTTTAGATAAATCATAAATTTTTTTATTTCTCTGATTCACTTGGATTGTTTGAACAGGAATTTTATATACTTTAATTTCATTCTTATCAATAATGGAAATACCCCCCATAACTCCTGGATCTATTGCTATAAAAATATCGAAATCAGTCATATAATATCTCCTTAAAAGCATATAATATATATAACTAATTTCGACAAAAAAAATATATCTCTTAACTTTCTTAAGAGATATATTTAAATCTAATTTTTATATACTAATTGAACTATTTATTCAACATTTCTAATTAAAGGGATCCCCATATTACCGCTTGGAATATATACAGTTGTATGATTAGGGCTATCGGCCATTTTCTTTTGAGCCATTATAGAACGATACATTAAATAATTATCATCAAGTTGTTTTTGAATTATCTCCATCGCTTCTGCTACTCCCATAGCTCGCTCTACTTCTGCTTTCCTTAAAAATACAGCTGCCTCATGTTCTGCTTCTGCTTCTCTTATTGCTACTCGTCTATCATATTCAGCTTCTGCCAAAGCAGCTTCACCTCGTTTACCCTGCATCCATACTCTATAGTGAGGAATAACTACAAACAATGACACTATTATCCCTAAACCTATCAAACTTAATAATACTATTAACATTACTTTCTTCGTTTGTTTTTCCATAATACTTATCCTTTACATTTAAATTAATAATTTTAACCACACAAAATTTTATTTCCTAGAATTAAATCATAATCATTTGAACCTTCTAAGAAATCTTTTATTTCTGTTATTGACTTTTTATCAGTAATTTTTTTTAATAATTGTAGTAAAAATTCACGACATTCGTCTCTTTGTTCTCTAGATATCCTTATTTCCCCCGTAGGTAATAATTCAATATCTATGCATAATTTACTCATCAATCATATCCTCTTGATCTTCTTTTCTATCTACAAGTGAAATCATATTTAAAGGCTCTTCACCACTTTGAAATGCTCCGAAATCTTCATACTCACAAATATAATCAAAATGAAATACTACTATCTTATTAACCTTATTAATCAGCACTATATAATCATTTTCTCCATCACCATTTAAGCTAGATATACCACCAAGCGATTTAGCTAATATTTTTGCTTGTTTTTTATTCACTTTTTTACCTCTTATTACTTTTGAATATCTTTATTAGCAGGATCAAATATAACTCTAGCGTCAGGCTCTTTCAAATCTTTTTCAATTGATCTAACTTCAATAATTTCTGTAGAACCATCACTAACAGATACTCTTCTCATCTCTGTATTTGGATCTGATTCTTCTATACCTACTACTTTATATGTATTGGATCCCATAATATACTCAAACCCTACTGGAAATTTATTTTTATCTAAAGACCTATCTAAATAAACACCTTCTGTCTTATTCTCTTTCTTATCCATTATAATCTTCCTTTAATTTTAACTTGAACCTCCCCTCCCTAAAGGAAGGGGATTCTCAGGAACTTACTATAAAATTAATGTTTTATTCGATTTACACCAACTCTTTTTTGGTAATATTCGGGTTTCTTCTTTGTAGACTTTCGATTACCTAAAGCCTTTAAAAATTTAGATATATCTTCATGACAACCTTTTCCTTGGTACCCCATAGCCTCCATTGAAATCTCTCCATTTTCATCAATATCAATTATAATTTCTTTTTTAGCCATAATTTTACCACCTTTCAATCAGTTAATTTAATTCCGTTATCAGTTTCTAATCCTTCTACATTTATGTTCAACTCATCATCTTCATTATCTGAAGCTATTTCTTGTATCATTATAGCAATATCTTCTTTCACTTCATAATACTTTTTATCAATTTCATCAATTTTTTTTACAATAGATTCACCATTATTTTCATCAGGATATTGTAAAAACTTCTTACAATCTGTTGATAAATTACATAATTTAGATACCATATCTAAAAGATTAGAATTAATTCTATTTATTTTTAATTTTTCATTCATAATATAACCTTTCAGGATCTTTATATAAAGCAAAAGAAATTTGACTCATTTTAGTTATTCTTCTACACATAACTAAACATAATAATCTTAATAATACCCTTATCTCTGCTTCACTTGCTCCCCATCTTATTTTTATTGGTAATTCATTTAAAACTGTTAAAATTAATAATAATTCATTTTCTTCATACCTATCTATAATAGATTTTTTACTATAATAAGTATTTAAAATAGTATTTATCATTTGAGGACTATACATCGCTCTATCCTCTTCTTCCATGATAATCTTATTACCCACTCCTTTTTGTTTCAGCTTAACCATACTATTAATATGATTTTTTATATCATCATTTTTCATACCTTTATTTTTTGCATTTTTAATAAGGTAAATAAGATTATACCTCCATTTAAAAATAGTAAGCATACCTATAGCATCTCGTTCTAAATTTTTAGTTGGATTTGTTCCTACTTCCATCATTTTTAAAGACTTATCTAGATCTTTATCATCAAAAGCATTAAATAAATTCCAAACAACATAATCTATAGAATGAGAACAACAATCTTTTATATCAGATTCTTTAATATTTTGACTAGTCCCAATATAATTTTCAATTTTTTTTAAACTAATATATAATTGATCTACATCAACTTCATTTTTTTGAGAATTAAAAGATTCAATTAAAAAATTAACAGTATTGTCATCTATTTGTTTTTTCTTTGATAAAAAAAATTGTTTTATTTTTTTTCTTGCTTGTGTTAATTTTATACTAGATCCAAAATCATAAAAACATCCATATTTCTCAATCGCTGAAATAAATTTTTTACTTTTTGTTTTACAGTTATTGAAAATTAAAATACATTTTTCTGGGATATCAGGTAATATTTTAACAAATTTGTTGATAACACTCGTTACAGATTGAGATTTAGAACCAATAGTTCCAGGCCAATTATTTAATATAATCAACCTGGAACTATCAAAACATGAATTCTCCATTATATATTGTTCAACATAATTATAACTATATGTTTCATCAAAAATGGATAATTCATATTCCCCCATTTTCTTCTTAATCTTCTGTATATAACCTCGGCGAGAAGCCCAACTTCCTTGTAAATAATGAATATTTTTTAATTTACTTGTCATAAATTGATTTAATTATTTACTAGTAGCAAAGAATATCATAAAATCTTCTGTAGTACCTTGAGCTTCATTAGTTTTTTGTCCATATCGAGCGATAACAGGTAATGTTGACTGACTACTATCTTCTGGACGATTATTGAAGAATAAAGTCATTTCACCTTTTTGCCCACCTCTTAAAGCTACTTCAATTAGATATGCAGAATTACATCTAAAACTAGGTTTTTCTCCCTTTGACTTTGCTACATCATTATATTTAATATACCTTTTTGCTCTAGCTCTAGATCTAGTTTCCATATATAAAGCTTGTTTGTTTTTATCCAATGTTATATCAGTATTATGCACATCATTTTCTTCATCAACCTGTGGAGAGTTTGTAGCTTTAATCCCCTGAATAGCATATTGCCAATTATCAAGATCTGTTTCTACTTCGTTATCATAATCATTTGATAATACCTTATCGACATCTGGATAATCTAATTCAGTATTTATACCTACCATGATCAATGCCATATGACCTGCTTTTAATAAAATTTGAGCTGGGCTATCATTATCAATATTAGCTTCGGCTTCTGCAAGTTCCACATTTTCATCAGTAGCATTTTTTAATACTGTAATAATATGTTTAATATTTTGTTTAGGTAAAATAAATTGTTCTTTTGTATTTGTATTTGTAATACCTTTACCTTTAACATCATATATAGCAAATCTAGCACCAGTCCCACTTATAAAACGAATTCTATCATCCTCTGCTTCAACTACTTCACTAATATAACGAGGTCTAGTTTCTGCAAAACCAGCAGCAAATGCTACTTTATCCAATCCATTTTTTAATATTTCCCTATTAATATGTATCTTTTTCGTAAATTCTTTTGCAATAGTAGGAGCTATAACTTCTTCACTTTCTAATACCACGGGCTGTACTTCCTTATCCACATCAGAAACATAAGATATTTCTACTTCTCCCTCACCTATAGTCAAAGATATTTTTTCTGATTTAGGAAAAGATGATAATGACTGAAATAAATCATTCGCATTAACTGTAAATTTACCCTCTTCCTCACACTCATACTCTAATTCAGAAATAGTATCATTTGATAAAATACTTATGATACTAGACCTTCCTCCATGTGCGAATACTCTTAAAAACTTAGTTGTTGATTCAATTGTTAATTTCTCAGCATCTATCCAGTCTCTATCAAAATCTTTTGTAGCAACATCAATAGAGGGTGATAATGCATCTAAAAAAGGTTTGGCTCTTAAACTGATCTTCATAAAAATTCTCCTTTAATATATTTTTTACATTATTTTTATTTCTTTAAATTTACTTTTTTCTTCTTCACTATTCAAGAAGAATTATTTAAAATATAATTAATCTCCATATTTTTTATAAATTATATTTGCTTTTATTTTTATCCTTGATAAAGCATTATCAACACTTTTTACATTTATTCTAGTCTTTTTCTTATTACGCTTATAATTCTTATTAACGATAGCAGTCATTTCATCATATGAATATTTTCTTATATATAATAAGAATATTTTCTTTTCTAATTTAGATAAATTTTCAAATAATTTATTAAAAAGCCTTCTGTAATATTCATTTTGTTCTACATTCTCTGAAGTAATCCCATTCGAATTAGGAACAATATTTATTAAAAACAATTCATTATCATCACTATTTGATTGTTCCTGACTTAAAGAAATACTAGTATTTAAAGTTTTCTTTTTATGTTGAAAGCTAGATTTCAATAATGTTGATAGATGTCTTCTAATACATAATATAGCAAAGCTCTCAAATGGATAAGGACCTTTTGATTCTTTATATCTTCTATAATCAGGAATAGCTTTATATCTTAATGCATATAACGCTTCTTGAAAAATATCATCACAATTACATCCTGGTATGTAAAATTGATTAATTAAACTTCCTATTTTTGGTTTTAATCTTTCTTGTAATTCCTCATAAGCTGCATTTATCTCACTCTTTTTTACTTTACCTCTTTTTTTTACTATTCTTACTAATTGATAACACTCAAGATCTTTAAAATCTTTATTTTTATTTGACATTAAACACTTCCCCTGTAAAAGCCAATAACAATTCACTTTTTATATCGGCTTTTAAAAAAAGAAATGCTTAATCCTCTATTTTATTTCACTTTTTATTTTTTCCTTTATCTTTTTTAGACATGACTAAAAGAACTATTCCTTTAACAAAATATCTATTTAATAAATATTGAATATCAAAATTTAATTTTAAATCTCTCGAAACAGTACTTAAATTTTCCATTAAATTTAAAATAAATTGTCCTTGAACAATCTTATTTGTTTGATAAGTATATTGTTTAATTTCTTCATCTGTCAACCCGAAAAAACCTAGACTATCGGGTGCTATTCTTGCCAACATTAAGTTATGCAAATGAGCATACAAATCATTAACTACGACCCCAGACTCTTTTCCATCCCTTAAAATATTATTAATACATTTGAAACCCTTTTGGGAATCTCCTTCTAATAAAGCATCTATAAATTCAAAATATGCTTTTTGCTCAACAACTCCAAGTGCTTCTTTTGCTGCCTTTTCACCAATTATTTTATCTCCAGAATAATCTAAAATAATTTGAAGATTTTGTAAAGAATTACGAACACTTCCTTTAGCTGCACGAGCAGCGACTTTCAGAGATTCATCTTCATATTCAATATTTTCTTTATCAGCTATATTTTTTAAGTGATTAAAAATATCTAACCAGTTTACAGAATTAAGTTTCCACATTATACAACGACTTTGAATAGTATCTTTCAAAAGATGTGGATCAGTTGTAACTAAAAAAAACATAACATGTTCAGGAGGTTCTTCTATCATTTTTAACGCAGCTTCAGCTGCTGTTCCTGTTAAAGAATGTGCTTCATCAATAATAACTATTTTTTTTCTATAATTAATAGGGCAAGTGTATAAAGACTTATGAAGCTGTCTTATATCATCAATTCCCCTATTACTTGCAGCATCCATTTCATTAACTTCATAAGATTTACCAGAAAAAATTTCTTTACAATTTTTACATTTCCCACAAGGATTTTCTGATGGCCCATCTACACAATTTATCATAGCAGCCATAATTCTAGCTATAGAAGTCTTACCACAACCAAATTTTCCTGCTAGTATATAAGCATGGTGAAGATTCCCAACTTTAAAAGCATTCTTCAAACCTCTTACAACAACTGGTTGTCCCACAACATCATTCAAACTAGTAGGTCTATACTTTTTTACAAGAGGAATACTCATTTATTCTCCTTTTTTTATTATATTATTTATAAATTTTGAAACAACACTATTTACTTCTTCAATTGTCATTTCTCTATTATCTATTATCTTACATTGTTTTTTATTTATTTCAAAATTATAATTATCTAATTTTGTTTCAGAACTATGATTATCATTTAGAACATTTCTTAATAATCTTATAATATATCCATTCTCTTCAATTATCCTTTCTACTTCCCCGACAAATCTAACATCCGTAATAACTGCAATATTATTTTTATTATTTATTAATTTAATATCTTTATGAATCTTTCTAAATGTTGTATCTACCCATATGTCATTGTAAAACATCTCTCGAAAAATATCTGTTCCTACAATTTGCATTATCTCCCTGGCTGTCATAAAACCAGATTTAAAAATATTATCAGATGAATATTTTTTTCTTATATCAAGATTTAAATTATCCCACTTATATTTTGTTAATGCATTTTTTTCATCATCAGTTCCATAAACTTGCTTATAAGTCAATCCAAAGATATCCATACAAATAGATTGTTTTAATGGGTCAGCAAATGCATACAATTTAGCATCATAATTTAATTTCAAAAATTTTGCTAATGTATCTTTACCAGATTGTTTTTTCCCACTAATTCCTATAATCATTATATATTTTTAAACCTTATCAATGCAACATTTTTTAAATTTTTTATTACTTCCACAAGGACAAGGTTCATTTCTTCCAATTTTACTTCTTTTAAGTTGTCCATTAGGATAATACTGGGATTTCTTTTTTATTTCTTCCATCAATTCATCATTAATATGCTCTTTATCTGATTTGTCATTCATGTTATTAAACCTAATATATTAAATTAATAAATAAAATTATATTTTTTTAATAAAGAAATATGTTTTTTCTGAAAGTATTGGTTCAGATAAACTAGTAATATCTTTAGCATTTCTATTCTTACCATAATATTCTTTATTATTATCCTCACCAATATAAATTTTAATACCTATAGGATAATTGTTTTTAAAATCAAGTATATTATAAGTGGTTATTGTATCTTCTTCCTTGTCAACAAGATATACCACATCTTCATTATGATTACTTTTTCCACCATAAACTATACAAGCATTTTTATCATTATCTCCATCAGGAACAAATGGTTCTACCATATAGGCATCCCATTCTCTTAACTTATCATCAGTAGTTAAAGCATTATTCATATTTATATTAGTTACTTGCTTTTTCGCTTCATCTACTAATTCTAGGATATCATCAGAAGATTTTATTATACTTCCTTGTCCATATTCATCTCTACTCCATAATTGAAAACGATTACTCATATTTATCTCCATTTATTATTTTATTTTTAAAAACAATTTTAAAAAAATTACCAATCTCTATTTTCCCATTCAATATCTTCACTTAAAATATCTGGGACTTTAGGATCGTCTAAATAATCTATTGTTTGAAAAGTTCTTTGCATTATTTTAAATCCTTTAGAATCAAAGCTATTTACCTTGCCCTCTTCATCTCCAATGCCTTGCAACATTTCAGCGACCAATAGTAACTTGTGCTTTCTATCCATGACATCCCAGTCATTTGCATATACAGTATAATACCATGCATAAGGACAATCAACTCGAATAGGCATTTTTACAGCAGATAATTCCCATAATTTTGGTTTACTTTCTTTACGATCCTTATTAGTGATCTTATAACACTGAATTTTATCGACATCTACATTTGAAAAAACTTGTGGATATTTTCTTACAACTTGTTCTGCCAAATCACGCCATTCTTCCACTACTTCATATTGCTTCTTTTCTTGTGCCATATCTAATTCCTTTCCTTAATTAAATTAATTTATTTTTTTCATTAATAATAAAAAACATTATATTTATTTTTTTTCACTTTGCAACATTTTTTATTTCGGAATAAGAACCCATCTTCTATCCATACTTATTTCCCCATTATCAATTTTTTTTAAATGGGATACACAATCACTTACACTTTCAAAAATTTCATTGTGATTAATAAAAGCTAATAACCATCTAGGAATATCCTTTTTAGTATATCCCCTAGCCATTATAATAAAAACAGGTTTTCCTTGTCTTTCTGCCGTAAATACTTCATCATAAGTTCCACATGAATGAATATCAATATCAACATATGCTATTATCAAATTACTTGTATCTACACCACGAAGATCATATCTTCTAAACTTTTTTACTAACTGCTTTGCTTCATCCCACTTATTTGCATTAACTAATTTAGTAACTAGTGTTTTTTCAATTCTTGTTTCAGAACCCAATCCTTTAGGTTTATTACATGGGTCAAAAAAATCAACATTAATCTTTTCAGTGTAAATTCGATTTTTTATATCATTTCTCCATATTATCCCATCATCATCTGTCCTATCTATTGGACCTGATAAAAAAATTGTAATATTATCTAAACAACCCATAAAATTTACTCCTTCTTATTTTTTCTGAACAACTTTTTCATTCGTTTTATTATTGAAGGATAATCATTATCTATTTGTTTATATATTGAACCTCCCCTCCCTAAAGGAAGGGGATTCTCAG
>Ga0207421_10005178_pt1 | contig 14741 bp, 17 predicted proteins | sample SodLakKL_010_SED_4_FD_187542 | JGI IMG/M metagenome (GOLD analysis project Ga0207421, IMG submission 187542) | Alkaline sediment microbial communities from Lake Tanatar, Kulunda Steppe, Russia - 8KL_010_SED (SPAdes) (version 2) | ecosystem: Environmental > Aquatic > Non-marine Saline and...
GGACACAGACTCGGGGCCAGAAGCATCGATCTGCGCTGGGCACAATATTTCCCAAGATTCTGTCATAATAGGCTATTCGGGACGACACGACAAAAGTATGATAGCCATACCCACCCGCCTTATCCACTCTAACGGATAAATAAAGAATCAAGAACGACACTACCCAACAGTCAGTTTGCAGTAAGAAACAGCACTCAGCGGGACTGTGAACACCACAGAAACGACGGCAGTGGGCTCTGGTTATCCTATCCATGGTGAGACAGTTACAATACACCTGAGCAGCGCCGCCAGTACAAGCCAATTGAAGAAATCATACAAAACTGGTATAAAACAGCAAATAAGGAACTTCGACACTACAAAAACAAATTAAACCTTTAGTCCAAAATTTTGTCTACATGTCTTTCGACTTAACATTTATTTGTTCATTATTTATTTAATGTATAAATATTTTTGTTGTTTGTTGTTCTTTGTCTGCCTGAATGTCTACAGAACAGCCGGCTGTTGATGAGGCTCATGGTTCGACTATCGAAGACGGGATGATTGCCAACGCTCAGGGCGCGGTCAGCGTTGTCCATGCGACATCGGAATCCGTCGACGAGCGGCTCTCGTTGATCCGGGATGCCGCCAGCACGCAGGTCACGGATATGGAGACGGTCGCTGATGATGTCTCCGAGTTGAGCGCTACCATCCAACAGGTCGCCTCAAGTGCCCAAGAGGTAAGCCAGACGACAGACCGGGCGGCATCTGCAGCCACTGCGGGTCGAAAAGCAACCAGCGAGGCCACACAGGCCATGGAGGATGCCTCGAGGGCAACCGAACGTGTCGATACACAACTCGAGACGCTCGAAGCACAGATTAACCGAATTGATGAGATCGTCGATGTTATCGATGACATCGCCGACAAAACCAATCTGCTGGCGCTCAATGCCTCCATCGAGGCCGCTCGAGCCGGCGAGGAGGGTGCAGGCTTTGCGGTGGTCGCCGACGAGGTGAAATCGCTGGCCGAAGAATCCCAATCGCGCACCGAAGAGATCGAAACCGCCGTCAAGGAGATCAAATCCGTCACCGATACAGTCACTGACTCGCTCGAGTCGGCCGTCTCTGCCGTCGAGACCGGTACTACAGAAGTCGAGACGGCTGATAACCAACTCGATACTGTCGAAGACGAAATGGACTCAGCAGCCGCTGGTGTCGAAGAGGTTTCGGCGGCAGTCTCCGAAGGAGCCGAAGCAAGCACGCGTGTGGCTAACCTCACGCGAAACACCTCGGAGGCCGCCAGTGAGATCGAACAGTCAGTTGTCGATATTCGTGACGAACGTGCCCAGACAACTGATCTCCTCGGAGAGATTGACGATGCACTGTCGACCGCACGAACCCAGCGCGAGCAGCGACTTAGTCAGGCACCGACTGTCCCAACGGGAATCGATATGCTTGATGCTACCGGCGGGCTGCCGGCTGGCTCGCGAAACGTCCTGGCTGCTGAACGAACCGACAGTCGCACTGAATCAACCGTTGATGAGGCAGTTGCAGGGCTTTGTGCGGCTGCCATTGATGCGGGCTGGGCCGTCTCGCTGTCGCCGACTGCAACTCTCGGCCGATCGACGCTGGCGTCAGTACTCGACCGAGAGACAGGCGTGAGACTCGATGACGCACTGGCAAGCAACCGACTGTTCGTATTGGATCTGTTTGGATCGTGGCGGCCGACTGAAAACGTAATCGACATCACAGACACCGGCCTCTCGCGGGCCAACGAGCAGGTCGACCGCAAACGTGATCGCCCCTGTGTCGTAGTCGGCAACATTGCCGGCGAACTCGAGTTGATGGGCGAAGCGGCTGTGCGTGAAAACACCTACAACAACGACGGCGAGACGCTCAGCGAGTCAGATCTCGTCGTTAATGTGGTCGATGAAACAACAGTTCCAGCCCAGTTGGCCTCGTTTTATGCTGGTGCAGCCGACAACACCTGTCGGCTCGATTCGCGCTGAACCGCACTGCCGCCTCTCATCGGATGAGAACAGAGTAGAGTCATTAATAATGGCCAAGCCATCAGGTCAACTATGCAGTATCTTGTTGCCACAGACGGCTCGGCAGTCAGCAAGCGTGCGGTCGAACATGCGGCTATCGAGGCCACTGCTTGGGGGGCTCCCCTCGAAATCGTTCATGTACTCACACCGGAACCAAAGCTGGTCGAGGGCAGTCTCGTCATTCCCGGCAGCGATACTGCCATTGAGTACGGCAAACAGACACTTTCGGAGGCCGAACGCATCGCCCAAACTGCCGCCGAAAAGCGTGACAGCCCTCTGGAGACCTCAACAGAACTGCTTGCGGGCTGGCCCGCCGAGACGATCACCAACCACACAAAAGAAACGGGTATCGATGCAATCTACGTCGGCCACCGTGGACTCTCAGAGGATTCGACAAACTTCGGCAGCGTCGCAAAAAGTATACTCGATAAAGCGACTGTGCCGGTGACGATTATCAAGTAAGTAGACCACCCACTGCGGACGACCGATCACTCGAGTCGTTGGGCAGCGTCTTGATCGACCAGCGGCTCGGCGTTCGTTGTCGGTAGTGTGACAACATCTTCCGACCGAAGGGTGTACTCGCGGCCATCGACACAAAAAATGTCACCGACGTTTTTCGTGATCCGAACGGTCGTCCGCTCGTTTTTCTCGTCGGTCGGGCTTGTGTTGTCGGCGGTTTCGCTTGTCGTTGTCTCGCCGGCAGTCGGTGTGGATGACTCAACATGAGTTGTCCCGGAATGGGTTAGATCAGCTACTTTGGCTGTCCCGCCGTCGGTCGAAGTACCCAACACGGCATCGGGCTCCGGTTCGGCCTCGGGTGGTGGGACGTCCTCGGCTGCCGTATCGCCCGAACCGGCGGCCACCGAGGCTGGATCAGCTGCTGATTCAGCGTCGGTGGTGGCTGTCGGCTCTTTTGTGTCCGTGCCCATGGCCTCGGCAAGCACGTTGTCACTGTCTAGCGGCGAGTCAGCCTTATGGGTAGTTTGTGTCGCTGTCGGCTGGGTTGGTTGGGTTTTGCTTGGAGTCTCAGCCGGATTCGTGGGGCCAGTTTTGCTGGAATCTGGTGCCCGACTCTCGGTGGTTTCGGTGGGGCCCGACAGCACATCCAAGACTGCCTGTTTGTTTTGTGAGATCCGTCTGACCAGATCATCGAACAGTTCGCGTTCCTCGCTGGTCATGCCCTCGTCGTCGACGGGCATCTCGGCGGCCGCAAAGCTGGCGAGTTTGACCACTTTGCCGACTCGGCGTTCGTAGACGGCTTCGGCGACTTCTTCGGCCGTCTCGAGTTCATCGGAGAGCCGCCGAACTTCGGAGTCGCCAAACGGGTCGTCGACTTGCTGGGCGCGGCGGTCGCGGGTGGCTTTGAGATCTTGAATAAAGCTTGCAACGTCCCTATAGAACGAATCGCGCAGCTGCTGGAGGCTGTCTTTGCGGCGTTCTTTCGATTGGACTGTTCGAAGCTCGTCGAGATTCATGCTTTCCGTGCCTCGCCGCGCGCCATCAGAAAGACGCCGACGTACTCTGCTACCGTGTGATGACCGGCCTCCAACTTAGTTATGTCGCCGTTGAGTTCGATTCGCTGTGGCTCGTCGAGTTCGATCTCGATTTCTTGGCCGCGGAACCGCTCGGGAATGGCGTCCTGCAGGGGATCAAAGGCGTCGACTGCCCTGCGCTCAAGCGGTGTGACGACCAGCCCGCTGCCGCCGTGCAGCGTTTTCGGGAGTCGAATCAGTCGGTGGGTGTCGGTGGTCACTGGCTCGTCGATCGGGGCGGAGTCGGCGGCTGCGACCTCCTCGGCCAGTGTGCTGACCAGCAGCCGAATCCCTGGCCCACCGGCTTCCATATTCCCGTCTTCGATGGCTTGGCGGTTCGCCTCGATAGCACCCAAAATCGTCTCGGCGCGACCCTCGCCGATTCCCTTGATTTCGGTCAGGCGTTCGAGCGCGGCCGGCTCGTCGAGCGCGTCAAGCTCCTCGATGACGTTCAGAAGCTCTTCGTGGACGCGTCGACCCCAGCCGCCCTCGGTTCGGAGGACGCGCTGGGTGGTGTTGCCCGACAGAACGGTGCGGATCAGGTTGTCGGTGTCGAGTTCTTCGGCCAGCACGTAGTCGACGATCTCGCGGCGCGCGTCGCTGTCGAGCTGCTGAATGTCGGCATCGCGGACGTGAACGTGATACCCGCGGCCGCCCGAGAAGACGATCTCGACATCCTCGAAGGCGAAATCCTCCTCGATGAACCGCAGGAGTCGCAACAGGGCGTCTTTGCAGGTTTCGAGCATCTCGGCGTACGTCGCTTCAGCGGGATCGACACCAGGGAGGTGGTCGGCATCCAGATCGAAGATGAGATCCGCGCCGCGCCAGCCCTTTTGTGACATCGTGCTGGCAGAGGGGTCTGTATAGCGGGCGGCCGAAAAGTAGGCGTGCCGTGGGGCGGTTCGGGCCAGAAAGTCGTCGACGTCGCCCAGATCGAGCTGAGACTGGTGGCGAACCATCGTCGTCCCTGTGCCGGGCGTCCAAGGGATGTGGCCCCACTCGCGCTCGTTGGCCGCCGGCGGGAGGTCGACCGCCGTGGCTCGGTAGTAGTCGCCGAACCGCTCGCGGAGGTAGTTGCGGGTGCGGTCGTCCATTGAACACAGGATAGCCTCGGAGTCCCTAAAGTCGTTACCGTTCGGCTACCAGTCGACGACGCGGATCGACAGGTGGTAGGGTGAGACTAATTTATACCGTCGACTGTGTAGCAAGCGTCGATAGCTGGTAACCGACCGTGAGCAACTCGAATCAACACTTACAGCCCGAGTCGTGGTACTCCCGGTCGGACCATGACAGTCGAAACCCTCCACGACAAATTCGTTTACGAACTACAGCAACTGTACTTTATCGAGACCGAACTGGTCGACGTGCTCGCAACGCTCGAAGAGACCACTGACGACGAGCGGATCAGCGAGGAGTTCCAGAAACACCAGCGGACGAGTGCCGACCACGCCCGGCGACTCAAAGGCGTCTTCGACGTACTCAACGAGGAGGCCGAGCCACGGCACTCCCACGCATTCGAGGGAATCATCGAGGACCGCCAGGCGTTCCTCTCGGCTGTCGACGACAACACCGATCTCGTCGACCTGTACAATGTCGGCGCGGCGATGAAAATAGAGCGACTGGAGATCACGAGCTACGAGGGGTTGTTGACCCACGCCGACGAACTCGATCTATCGAACGAAGCTACCGACCCGCTTGAGAACAACCTAGACGACGAAAAAGCGACACTCCAATCGCTTGAAGGAATCACCAGCGGCTCGACGATTCAACAACTTCTCGCTCGGCTCACTGGCTGAGTCTTTCAGCCGTCGTACTGCGAACACACGCCGGTCGGCTCACTGGTTGGGTATCCCAATTTCAGCTCCGACTCGGTGGGAACGTAAGACTAACCATCCATCGTGTGAATCAGAGTGTATGGACTGGCCACACGATCCCGACGGCGAGCAGGGCAGCGAGGGCGGCCGCCAGTACGGCCACGCCGTGATCGCAAAGAAGGTCGACGAGGACGACGACTTCCCGCTTGAAGCCGACGAATTCGTCTCGGAGTACGGCGACGATCCGATCCGCATCGACCACGAAACGGTTGTGTCGCTGCGAGAGATATTCGAGTACGTCGATCAATCGGAGTTCAGTGACATCGTCGACATGCACCAATCACTCGGACGCGCGATGCGTGAGGGTGGCTACTGGTTCTATGAGGGTGCCGATCAGTTCAGCCGCACGCGCTGATCCGGACTGTAGGTCGTTCGTTCCAACTCTCTGTGTTCGTCCGACTAGTTCTTAATAATTTTGCAGGTGTCTTTTAGCCGGTTGAGACCAATGGAGACGTATGCGCAATGGTATCACAGTACGTGAGGTAATGAACAGGGAGTTCGTCGGCGTCAGCGAGTCCGATACGGTCGCCGAGGCCGCCGCGTTGCTGCGCTCGGAGTCGACCGACGTGCTGGTCGTGCTCCGAGGCAGCGAACCGATCGGCGTGCTGTCCGCACGGACGGCAATGGGCGCACTGCTGGACGACGAGGGCCAGACTGCAGTTGCCGAATACATGGAGCCACCCGTTTCGACCGTCGAGCCGACGGCGTCGCTGGCGGCCGCCACCCAACGGCTTGTCGGACGGGGGCGGTCGCACCTGCTCGTCGTCGACGGCGAGGAGATCGTCGGGCTGGTGACCGACCGCGACGTGTTGGCCGCCCACGAAAGCGTCGAAACCGCCGACGCAGCCAGCCAGTCCGCAGAGCCACTCGCCGCTGACGAGCGGTCGGCCGAAGCGAGAATCGAGGGCTCGACCCAGAGCATCTGTGAGGTCTGTGGCTCGCTGGCTCCCGAACTGTCGGGAATCAACGGCCAGCAGGTGTGTGCAGACTGCCGGGCCTACTGATGGAGATCACCACTCCACAGACAGGGGCCGTCGACGAACTGACCGCCTGCTGGGTCGAGTTGGCAACCGATCAGCGACAGTACGGCTCGCGGCTCCTTGCTGCGGAAAACCGCCAGGCGGTCGCCGAAACGATCGGTCGACACATCGTCACCGATCAGCTGTTGGTTGCCCGCGAGGACGACGACATACTCGGCTTCGTCATGTTCAAAATCGAGGATGGCCGCTACATACAGGACCGACAGACGGGCGTGATCGTCAATCTCTACGTTCGGCCAGCCTCGCGCGATACGGGCATCGGCAGCGACCTGCTTGCGGCCGCCGAAGCCGAGTTGGCTGCCGAGGGTGTTGAGACGGTTTCGCTGGAGGTGCTGGCGGCCAACGAGGACGCCCGGCGGTTCTACCGTCGACACGACTACCGACCCCACCGCGTCGAGTTGGCAAAGTCGATGGAAAACGATACACACTCAAAGGGGGGCAACTAACCGAGGGACGCAGACGCGCTAGGAGAGCATGGGCGGTTCATGCACTCGACTTGTAATCGAGACTTCCAGGGTTCAAATCCCTGTCCTAGCTTCACTCAACGTCGTTGCTTTTCCTTTCTTCTGCTTTCGATGAACGTTGCGACGGTGTCGTATGCGAAAAACACGACCGAGCCAACGACAAGGAGGCTCACTACGATAATCAGCCCCCAGATGAGCAGTGTACTCAGCAGATCAATCATATCTGATAGGGTTTGCTCCGCACGCAAAATAGTTTCTTTTGTGTCGATGGGTTACGGTTGCTGAATCGCCTGGACGTGTCGACGGCGAATAACGCCGACGTTGTTGGCGACGTTTTCGGTCAGGGTTTTAAATGCATCCGCGGTCTGGCCGTCATCAAGAACAACTGGCTCGCCGCCGTCGCCGCCGGCCCGGACCGCCGGATCGAGAGGGATCGACCCCAAAAACGGCAGGTTCTCCTCGTCGGCTAGCTCCCGGCCGCCGCCGCTGCCGAAGATGTCGTGGCTGCCGCCGCAGTCCGGACAGATGAACTCGGCCATGTTCTGGGCGATTCCGAGTACGGGTGTCTCGTGTTCGCCGAACATCCGGAGTCCCTTCACCGCATCGTCCAGTGCGACCTGCTGGGGTGTGGTGACAATCACCGCACCCGTGAGCGGGAGCGTCTGGAGCACTGTTAGCTGGGTGTCGCCCGTTCCGGGCGGCAGATCGAGCACGAGATAGTCGAGTTGGCCCCACTCGACGTCGTCGACCAGCTGGGTCAGAATCTTGTGAACCATCGGGCCGCGCCAGATGACTGGATCGTCGGCGTCGACCAGGAAATCCATGCTCATCAGTTTCATCCCGTACCGTTCCGGGGGAATGAGGGTTCTGTCCTCGGTGGCTTCCGGCCCTTCGTCGCTTTTGACCATCCGGGGGACGTTCGGTCCGTAGATGTCGGCATCGAACAGTCCGACGCGCGCGCCGAGCTGCGAGAGCCCCGCCGCGAGATTGACTGCTACTGTCGACTTGCCGACCCCACCCTTGCCGGAGGCGACGGCGATGATGTTCTGGACGTTTGGCAACACCTCGTCGTCGGAGCCAAGCGATTTGGGGAGCCTCGCGCTCAGCGACAGCTCGACATCGGGAGCCTCCTCGGCGAACACCGTCCGAATCTCGTCGGCGATCTGTGATTCGTGCGGTGAGAAGGGCGCGCCGAGCGCGACCGAGACTGATACTTCCTCGTCGGCCGTCTGGACCGCATTGATCAGGCCAGCCGAGACGATGTCGTCGCCGAGATCCGGGTCCTCGACGGTCGACAGCAGTTCGTAGACAGCGTCGTCGTTCATGGCTGACACTCGGCGCGACCGGTGGATAAGGATTTGGTCCCAGATTGATCGACCCACTGAGCGATTCGACGACGATGTCGGAAGCCACCAGTTTTATTGGCTCATAGGCTATAAAGCAATACAACTAAGCCCAGCCGTCTCGTACAAGTTACGATGGCAGATGGTGACGTACTCGTCGACGCCGAGCAGACGAGGGGCGATGGCACACGTGTTCGGCTGTTCGCCGTCGAGAGTTCGAGCTACCCTGGCGGTGTGAACTACCGGTTTCAGTACTACGATCCGGAATCGGGAGCCGAGTTTCTCCGCTACGACAACTCGCAGGTGCCAACCCACGGCGCGGGCCACCACCACCGCCACGTCTGGACCGACGGCGAGGAGTCGGTGACTGCCATGGAGTTCGTCGATCTCGAAACCCACCTCACCCAATTCAAAACGGAGCTAACGACGTATGACTGAACCTACTCACAGTTCGGAACTAAGCGAGAACGGCGCGGAACACTACCCGGAGACGCTCCGGATCACCGTTGGGTCGACCGAAACGATGTTCGACACCGCGATTGCAACACTCGACGGAGCGGGCGGAGTCGACGAGGCAGTTCGGTCGTTCGACAGCGTGGCCGACGTTCGTACACTACTCACCGACCGTCGGGTTGAGCTTATGCGCTCGGTGATGGGTGAGGCTCCCGACAGCATCACCGATCTCGCTGACCGCCTCGACCGCAACTACGCCGACGTTCACGGCGACGTTCAACTGCTGGCCGACCACCACATCGTCTACTTCGATACCGATGGCCGCACGAAGCGGCCCGTTATCCCCTACGACCGCGTTCGCGTCGACATCGACATCGTCGGCGATTCCGGCGTTGAGCAGGCACACGCCTGAGCAGTTAGCAGCCGTCGACCAGCGTCCCGGCTTGTTCGCCAATTAAAAAGTCTCCAACAGAATCCGGACCGAAGATATGAGCCGGCGCGCCGAGTGCGAGCAGCTCACGGACCTTGCCGGCCATCCCGCCGCTGACGTCGGTCGACTCGCTGTCGCCGAGGACGGCTGCCACGTCTTCGAAGTCGGTGATTTCGTCGATCACGGTGTCGTCGGCGTCCAGGACGCCCGGCACGGTCGAACAGAGCCCGACCCGGCTCGCGCCCAGCGAGTCGGCGAGGCTGGTGACGATCTCGTCGCCGCTGAGGACGGTGACGCCCTCGCCCGTGTGGGCGATCACATCACCGTGGAGCACGGGGACGAATCCCTCCTCGAGCAGTCCCGCCGTTGCGGTCGACGGCAGCGTGAGATCGCCGTGGTCGTCGCGGGCGGCGACCGAAAGCGGGTGGACCGGCAGTGCCTCAATTTCGCGGTCGTGGAGTCGGTCGACAACCACGCGGTTGAGTTTTTTCATCGCGCCGTGGATCGCGTTCGCCGCGGCCGCCTCGCTGGTTCCGTCGGTGGTCGAGACCCCGTGTTCGGCCGCGTGAACGTGGCCGAAACTCCCGCCGCCGTGGACAACGACGAGCCGGAACGAAGCCTCGGGGTTTTTATATGCTGTCTCGACTGCGTCGAGCACCGCTTTTAAGGCTTCATCGTCGACCGTTTCCGGACTGTCCTTATCAGTGATGACGCTGCCGCCGAGTTTGAGAATCGTCGTGTCGGTCATTATGCGTCCTCTACTCGCGCGCCCTCGTCGGCGAGCTCCGCCCGGAACGTGTCTTTGCAGCCGGGAGTGTACCGGAGACTCGTCTCTGTTTCGTCGCTCCGGTCGAGCGCGACGATACAGCCACCGCCACCCGCGCCGGTGAGCTTCGCGCCCTCCGCGCCAGCTTCGCGGGCGGCCCACACCATCGTATCCAAAGAGCGCGAGGAGACGCCCAGTGCCGACAGGAGGCCGTGATTGATGTTCATCAGATCGCCGAGTTCGGCGATGAGGTCGTCGGTTGCCTCGCCATCTGGATCGGCCTCGGCCAGCAGCTGTTCGCCAGTCGAGACGATGTCACCGATCGCCTCGACCGTATCAGCCGCAAACTCGTACTGCTCGCGGAGCTCCCGAACGCCGGCGACCAGTTTGCCGGTGTCGCCCGCGCCGCCGTCGAAACCGACAACGAGCGGGAGCGTAGGCGTCGACAGTGTCGTGCAGTCGTCGCCTTCGACACGGACCGCCCCGCCCATTGTCGAACAGAAGGTGTCCGCGCGGGAGGCCTGGCCGTCTTGGACCGCGTACTCCGCCCTGAAGGCGCGATCGGCGAGGTCAGAGCGGTCGAGTGGCTCGCCCAGCGCGCGCGTGGCGGCATCGATGGCTGCGACGACGACTGCGGCCGACGACCCCAGCCCCGCGCCGAGTGGAATCTCGCTTTCGACCGTAACGTCGAAGCCCGCATCGGGGGCGTCGGCAGCCTCGCGGGCCTGCTGGACCGCGGCGTCGACGTAGCCCATTGCGGCATCCAACAGTGGTTGGGGGACGTCGACGTCCGGTCGGTCGGCCGTCGAGCCGGCGTACTCGACGACGAACCCATTGAGCGAGAGATCCGCCGCCTCGACGCGGATGTGGTCGTCCTCACGGGGTTCGGCGGTCACCGTGGCGCGTTTTTCGATCGCACACGGCACCGCCGGCTCGCCGTAGACGACCGCGTGCTCGCCGAACAGGTAGACTTTCCCCGGCGCGCTGACCGTTGTCATCCGTCTGTCCTCACGTCCTGTCGGTTTCGTCCGCGGCGTCGACTCATCATGTATAAATAGGTTACTATAGCGAGGGTTTTTATATGTCTCTATAGATTGTTGCAGTACGCGAGAGACTACCCCCGTTCGGGTAGCAACCGCGGTTGAGGCGACCCGTCGCCTCAAAGGGAATTGGGAATGGACGTTCGATCCGCTCCGCGCGGATCGTATTTTGTGTACGTTACTCGTTGAGCCGGCGCACCGTCTGGGAGATTTCTTCGATGGTTGCGGCCTGCTGTTCGTTGGCCGCGGCGATTCCTTCGGCCTCCGAGGCAACTGTTTCGGCCCGCTCGACCAGTTCGTCGAGCATGCTGGCGACCTCTTCGGAGCTGGCGGCCTGCTCGTCGGTCGCATCCGAAACCTCCCGGATTCCGTGGGCGGTTTCCTGGACCGCGTTGGTGATGTCGTCAAGCAGCTGCATTGCCTCCTCGACGCGGTCGACGCCGCGTTCGATCTCCTCGGTTGTTGCTTCGAGACTGTCGACGGTCTGTTCGGTGTCGGTCTCGATAGCCGCGACGAGGTCTTCGATCTCCTGGGCGCGTTCCTGTGAGTCGCCGGCCAGCGATTTGACCTCGTCGGCGACCACCGCGAACCCTTCGCCGGCCTCGCCAGCGCGGGCGGCCTCGATCGAGGCGTTGAGCGCGAGAATGTTGGTCTGTTCGGCGATATCGTTGATCACCTCGACAACGGAATCGATCTCGCCGACTCGCGACTGGAGCTCGTCGACGTCGGTCGAGACCTCTTCGACGGCCTTGCCCACGTCGTCCATCACGTCCATCGCGTCGGTGGCTGCCGACTGGCCGTCCTCGGCGAGCTCCTGGGCCCGTTCGCTGTTGGCTTCGACCTCCGTCGCGCTGGAGGCGATCTCCTCGACGGTCGCGCTCATGTTCGAGACCTCGCCCGCGATCGACCGAATCCGGTCGGACTGTTCGTCCGCCAGCGTCGAGATCTGTTGGGAGGACTGTGAGACGTCCTCAGCAGAGCGTTCGAGCTCTGCCATCGGCGTTTCGAGATCTCGCTTGACCTCGTCGGCCAGCTGTTGGTACTGTGTGACCTGTTCGTCTAGCCGCTGGCTGTAGGAGTGAATGTAGGTGTCGGCGACGACCTGCATATCGAGATTGATGATCCGCAGTACCGATGTGATGTCGGCTCTGAACTCGTCGACCTCGTCGTCGACGACCGGTGTGATGGCCTCCAGGACCGCGTCGGGATCGGTCGACGAGTCGTCGTCGATCGCCTCCTCAAGGGCCCCGGCAAGCCGTGTCCGGAGGTTTTCGCTCGCCCGCTCGGCCAACAGCGGCAAAATGAGATCGTAGTAGACGCCGTACTGGCCGATGTACTGTTTCATCGGCATCTCGAGGATGTCGTGGAGCTTGCCGATCCGGGCGCGGTTGGCGAAATACTCCTGGTCGTACTCGCCGCCCGCCAGCGTCGCAAAGTAGGCTTTCTGTGTCTGTTTGAGTGCCTCGACGTTTTTCTCCGAGCGACTGATCACCTCGACGGTTTCGTCGTACTGGGTGAGGTTCTCGTAGAACTGCTCGGCGATCTCGTCGGTGTTGTCCTCGAACAGCGGACGGAGTGCTTCGAGCCGCGCGATATCCTGTTGATCGAAGTTAATGAACTCCTTTCGCCACTCGAGTTCCTCGCGGTCGAGTCCGATCTCCCGTACGAGGGAGTCAATTGATACCTGGTCGTTGAATCCCCCTTGCCCAAACGTCGACGCGTGGTCGGTCATACGTCAAGAACCCTCTCCGAGTATTTATACTTGTTTTGGAGATATTCAATTTTGATACCCGAATTCGACAGCTGAACCAGACTGTTTAGGCGAGTGGCTGTCTCTCGGTTGTTCCATCTGCCTGTCGAACAACGGCTGAAACCCCCTCGGGAGTTTCAGCGAAGACGGCTTCGCCGCCCGGTCGATCGAGCGTGTTGCGGATCACGTTCTGGCAGTGGACCGACCCCTTCGTCTGTGGGCTGTCGTGGCGCGTGTGGCCGACGACTTGGGGTGGCGAGTCAGCCGGCAGATGCGAGAAATCCAGCCAGACCAATCCCGCCGTTGGTCCCTTGAGATGGCTGTCGCCGGTGCCCAGCACCGTTGGGTAGTCGTCCGGCAGTCGACGCTGTACCGGCAGGTCGCGGTCGGTCCCGACCGCCGCAGAGAGTTCGGTGGCTGCCTCGACAAGCGAATCGTTGACGGCTGTGACGTCGTACGGGTCTGGCGACCCCGCGTGAGCGTACGTCACAGTATGCCCTTCGTAGGCCGCCACGACGTACCCCTGCTCGATGGCTTCGCAGTACAGTCGGCGGTCGGCATCGCTCGCTCGTCCACAGTACCACTCGGCCAGGCCGAACTGGTCGCGGGCCAGCAGCATCGCCTCGTGATTGCCGAGCGTCACGCGCACACGGCCTGGCGGGGCTTCGCGGAGCAGTCGGCTCACCAGCGCAAGGACGCCCTCGTTGTCCGGGCCGCGGTCGATGAGATCCCCGTTGAACACGAGCACGTAGTTGTTGTCGGCCCAGTGGAGTTGGCCCGCCACCTCTACGACAACTGGCTCGGTGTCGGGGTGATCGGTGAGTGTCAACAGCGCGCTGCGGGCTTCCTCCAGATAGCCGTGAATGTCGCTCAGGCTCACGATCGTCGGCGGCTCGTCGGCCGCCAGCGTGTCGATGCTGTCTCGAAGCGGCGATTCCAGGGTCCTCGACGGGGGTTGGATTGGCATTCGGCTGTAGTAGGAGCTCCCTAACACATAATGGGCTCCGAATCAGTGACAGTAGCAGACGTCGATTTATCTATGAAACAGCCACCCGACATCCCCGCCGTCGACGCTGCGCCCCCGGAGCTTCTGGAATCGGGGCATCTCTGGATTCTCGAATCGGTGGTCGGCGCGCCGCTTCGATTCCGGCTTGGCGAGTCGGGAGCTATCGAGTTCGGCGACAGCGACCGCAGCTATGCTGACGCTGACGATCTCCCACCACAGTACCGTCACGCAGTCCGACATGTTCGGACGACGCTCGACCGCGAGGCACTCCGGGCGGCCGTCGACGATCCTTCCGAGATCGTCTTTTTCGGCACCGCGATGCAGTATCAGGGGCTGGACTACGACTGGGAGCGAACGCCGTCGTTTCTGGGCACCGACATCTGGTCGGCCGCGACCGAGCAGTTTCGGCCGCCCGACGCCGTCGACGGCATCTTTCGTCGACTGGGCATAGAGCCGATCAATCCACTCGACCAGGAGCTGCCGGCTCGTGATTTCGCTCCCGACCGCTACGAGATTCCGCAGTCGGCCTGGTACGACGGCCCCGCGGCGGGCATCGTGATCCGGGACAAACAGGGCCACCGCGCCAGCCGGTCGAATCCGGCCGTCGAGGTCGACAGTTCGCCGCCCGACTTCGTTCCCGAGACGGCCGACGAGCTCGCCGCCCGGTTGGGGGCTGACAGCCGACTTCGTCGGCTGGTCGACGACGCGCCACAACCCCCCACTGCCGACCAGCTGTTCGAGCGCACACTGGATGCGGCACTCCGCGAACTCGATCCGCGCGCCTTCGAGCCGACCGGCTCGGTCGACAGACGCGCGTTTCGGTCAGCGTTGGCCGCCCAGACACAGGAGTTCATGCAGAATAATGGGGTATAATCGGCTGGAGCCGGCGATCCCGCCATCTGCGGGTCGGTACAGCCCAGGGGACTTTTGATGCCCGATACCCTATGGACCGACAGTTGAATGACGGGACATGAATCTCGAGCCCCCGGTGTGGACCACGAGGCCGATCTCAAGTGGTG